>ENA-OPSQ01000136-OPSQ01000136.1-human-gut-metagenome-genome-assembly--contig:-NODE-136-length-66470-cov-19.605104_pt1 | contig 66470 bp, 46 predicted proteins | sample MGYA00241456_ERZ501904 | MGnify/ENA primary metagenome ERZ501904 (study PRJEB25962, sample SAMEA2042452) | human gut metagenome | biome: human gut; feature: human-associated habitat; material: faeces...
GAGGTCGGAAAACGAAAGTAGGAGAAAAACTACTTCGTTTTCCTCCTACTCGATTCTCTCAGGATGCTGAGTTATATGAAAAATGCACTTTCTAAGGTGCAGATTGCCTTATTGTATGCAAGTTTTCTTCGAACTGATTACCTTACCATCCTTCAATGCCTTGATGATATAAACACCTGATGGAAGAGAATCGAGATTCTTGCCTTTTCTCACCTTGATACCTGCAGCATTGTATACCTCGTAGCTATCGGCTGCGGTTGAGGTCTGAATGTTTTGAATGCCTGTTGCAGAACCATCTGTCAGATAGAAATGGAAGGTGCGGGTATAGGTGCTGATGTTGTCATCATCGCTTACCTTGACAGTATAATCAACGAGCACCTTTCCACAATCTTCGTTGGCGGTGAAGATATATTCACCCTCGTTGGCACCCGTATCATGACTCATCTTGCTCATCGCATCACCCTTAGCCTCGCATTCAAACTGAGGATTGTTGGTGTAGCCGGCAAAGTATTTCTTCATGTCGATGGTTACGCTTTCGCTCTGCTTGAGGGTGAAGTGAGGCTCGGCAAGCCAGTTGAGATATTCTTCGAGGTTGGTGTAGCCATCTGCGTTTTCATCTGCATTTCCATCACTTACGCCTTTTACTTCCTCCCACCAGTCTGGCATTCCGTCCTGGTCGGTATCCCAGTTGGCATCTCGCTTTGCCTCTGTGATATTCAAACCCTTGAAACCTTCGCATCCCTTATCTTCCTCGCTGTCGATAAGTCCCTTCTTGCCACTCAGACTGCCTACAGTCGTGGTAGTTCCGGCTAACGTCTCGTTCACCATTCGGGTATCGTGATTATCCAGGAAAGGCTGGTTGGCTCCCACATCGCAGAGCACATTCTTATAGGCTGCCTTGGCACTCTCGATAGCTGCCAGAGACTCGAAGAATGGTTTCGAAACGAATGGCTCCCAGTTTACGACCTGACCATTTGATGTTTCGACAGCATAGGTATCTTTGAGTTTATCTTCAGTCAAGGCTCCATTGCCTGCAGCCTGACGGATATTGCCATGAACGTATGCACTCTGTGTACCGCTTCCGATGCCTTCAAGCTGAAGGCGGAACAGTTTCTTCTGGGTGGTAGCTGGTCCCATCTTATAATAGTTGTTCACGAAGTTCACCTCGTGGCTGCCACCATCCGTAGCACGGCCTCCCCAGTTGTAAACCACATTATTAAATACATCGTGATGACCATCGTAAGCTCCTACACCATCCAGTCCGCCGCTCAAACTCCAGTTTCTTCCTTCGCAATGAGCCAGCAGGTTGTGGTGATAAGAACCTACCTTGAGTGTTGCCGACATTTCGCCGCCGCCGATGGTTGCTGCATATCCGTGGGCTGTACCCGCACTATAGTTAGGATGACCTGCCACATTGAGCGCTTCGGAAATCAGGGTGCGCTGAAGGGTAAGACTCTTGGCGTTGCGGCTTGAGAATGCCTCATCGATGGTCCAGGAGATAGAGCAATGGTCCATGATGGCATTGTCGTTGCCGGCCATTCCCATACCGTCGAGTCCGTTCACCTTATCTTCATCGCTGATAGTTCCGCCGTTGGTCTCCTTATGTCCCAGACGCATGCGGAGGAAACGGGTGATGCCTTCGCTTGCCATACCGAAAGGACAGCCGCGGAGCATGATACCGTTGCCTGGAGCCGTCTGTCCGGCGATGGTAACGTATTCGTCGCTGCAGGTGAGTCGTTTTTTCAGGTCGATGATGCCCGCCACATCAAAGACGATGGTGCGCGGTCCGGTAGCTTTCTTGATACCGTAACGGAAGGAACCCTCTATCGGATTCTCATCATCGCCATTATCTTCGAGTGTGGTTACGTGATAAACGCTTCCGCCTCTGCCGCCCGTAGCATACTTACCATATCCTTCTGCACCAGGGAAGGCAAGATGACGGGGACGGAAACTCCAGATATCGCCTTCGTATACATTACCGGCAGCATCTTCCTCGTCGATTCGCCAGTAATAGGTGTTGAGGTTGGATGTCTGGTTGAGCGTATATTTTGCCTCGGTAGTTGTTGCTACTTCTGTAAGACTGTTGACATCTGTACCCATCAGAACATGGTGCTTGACGGCTTTTTCGGCTGAAGTCCAGGAGATGGTGAGCGATCCGTTATCGGCATCGGCATGATAATCTCTGTTCTCCGGATAAGGATCTGTGGCTGCCGTCTGTGGATTCGGACGGTCGAAGATGAGGGCGTTGATGGTGAGCGAGGTGGTATAATTGCCGCTCTTGTCATCGCTGGCACCCGGTGTGGTAACGTAAGAGATGACGACATCCTTTCCCTCTTCTGCTACAAAAGTTACGTACGACATGCCGCAGGCTGATGGAGTCAGGGCTCTGTTGGTCTGTGCGATGCCTTCCTGCTGCCTGGTACCGTTGACGTATACATCGAGCTTCGGTGCATTGAAGCCATCGTTGTTGTTATGGTAAGCCATCAGCGAGTGCTTGCCGGCGCTCAGTCCTTTGAGGGTGATGTTGAGGCGGACGGCACCTTTGGTTATCTGTGGGGTGTTACCGTCTTCGTAACCATAGATGGCAAAACCGTCGGCGATGAGCTTGGAACTGCTGAGTCCGTTCTTAAACCAGCATGATTTCAGTCTTCTGCCTGCATAAGAGGCATCATTAGCCAGCGTGATGGTGATAGGATTTCCGTCAGCATCTTCTACTTCCTTCGATTCTGTTTCGCAGGTGTTTACTGCCCATGCTGTGTACTCGGGTTCATTGACCTGTGACTCGGAACGACCTGCCAGATTGAAGTCGATTCTCTGTGCTGATGCTGTCAGTGCTGAGACTAAAGCCATCGAGAATAATACTTGTCTTTTCATGTTTTACCTTAAGTTTGAAAGTTGTTTTATTTCATTTTTATTGATTCTTCGGGATTAGATATTGTTTAATGTATCATCTTTTGTGTTTCCACACCGCTATTGGGTAATAGCGATGTGGAAAGTACGTTGCAGGGAAGCTACCTGGTCTTTGTCGGTTGCCTTCACCTTGATGTCGATGAGGCAGTCGGCAGCCTTTTTGTTGAGGCTGATGGTGAGGATTCCCTTCTTATTGAGTTTCATCTTGCCTTCCTGTGGCTGGATGCTGCTCTCCAGGGTGAAGACTGGCTGCTGGTTGTAACCTGCGAAATACTGCTTCAGGTCGATGGTCAGCTTATTGCCTGCTGAGGTGATGAAATGTGGTTCTGCAAGCCAGTTGAGATAACGTTCCAGCTGGGTATATTCGCCATCGGTCAGCTCGTTGTTGTCGGCAGCTGACGGGTTGGTACCAGCCAGCTTCTCCCACCAGTCTGGCATTCCATCCTGGTCGGTATCCCAGTTGGCAGGGCGACGGTCGGTGAGTGCTTCAAACTCCTTCCAGGCATCGTTGCCGGCATCCAGGTTATCATCTATCAGTCCCTTCTTGCCAGTCTTGGAACCAACATATTTATAGGTTCCGTTCAAGGTTTCTTCTACCATGCGCTGGTCGTGCTGGTCGATGCAAGGCTGGTTGGCTCCCACATCGCTCAATACGTTCTTGAAGGCAGCGCGGGCACTTTCTACCTTGGCATAGGATGGGAAGAATGGTTTGTCGGTAAATACCTTCCAGTTGACTACCTGTCCGTGAGAAGTAGTATATTTGTAGGTTTCGCCTTCCTTGTCGCTGACCAGTTCTCCATGCTTTCCTGCCACAGGTCCTGCATTCTGCTTTACATCGCCCACGTAGTTCTGGCGGATATTATCATGCATGTAGTAAGCCTGACTTCCCTGGCCAGTACCTTCCAGCTGTGCATTGAGGATATATTTCATGCTGGTGGCTGGTCCCATCTTGTAATAGTTGCCTACGAAGTTTACCTCGTGGGCTCCTCCGTCGCAGGCACGGTTGCCCCAGTTGTATACTACATTATTAAAGAGGTCGAGCTTTCCGGCATAATATCCGGCTCCGTCCAGTCCGCCACCCATACTCCAGTTTCTTCCTTCGTTGTTGGCAAGCAGGTTGTGGTGGAACGAGCCTACATTGCCACCGATGGTTGCAGCATAACCGTGCTTGGCATTGACATAATTCTGATGACCAGCCTGGTTGAGTGCTTCGGAGATGAGGTTGTGCTGGAAAGAGATGTTCTTGCCGTTGCGGCTGGAGAAAGCCTCGTCGATGGTCCAGCCTACCGAACAGTGGTCGATGATGGTATTGTCGCAGCCTGCAGCACCCAGTCCGTCGAGGGTAATGGTCTTGCCGTTTTTATCGAGATATTTTCCCAGTCGGAGACGGATGAAGCGGAAGATGCCTTCTGATCCGAAACCGAAAGGATGCTCACGGAGAAGGATTCCCTTGCCGGGTGCAGTCTGTCCGGCTACCGTGATGAATGGGTCGGAACAAACCAGACGGTCTTTCAGGTCGATGATGCCGGCAACATCGAAGACGATGGTACGAGGTCCCTTAACCTTTGTGATTCCGTATCGGAGAGAGCCTGGCTGCGGATTCTTAGGGTTATCTTCTAAAGAGGTAACATGATAAACCGAACCGCCACGGCCACCGATGGCAAATCTTCCATATCCCTCGGCACCTGGGAAGGCAAGACGGCGTGGACGGAAGTTCCATACTTCGCCCTCTGAAACCTTGCCGTTGGCATCTACCTCGTCTACACGCCAGTAATAATCGTTGGCGCTGCTGAGACCGGTGGCTTCGAAAGTGGCTTCTTCTGTGGTGGCAACCTTCTTCAACTGGTCGGCGCGCTGTCCTATATAAATAAGGTGTTGCTTGGCACCTTCGCCGGCTTGCCAGCGAAGAACAACCTTGCCTCCTTCTGCTTTGACGTGAAGATCATCATCGGCAGGATAAGGGTTGAGTGCGGTGGCTTTCGGGTTGGCTTTGTCGAATACCAAACCATTGATGGTGAGCGTGTTGTTTGCGTTATCCACACCTTGTAACTGATAGTGGATAACTACAGGCTGGTCGTCGGTTACATCAAATTCGATGTACGACTGGCCGCTCTGCGATGCCTTCATCTCTCTTACGGTCTGCTTAATATCCTGTGCAAGAATCTCCTGCATCATGCTCTTCTGCTGGATACGCTTCTTGCCCTTCTTCACGGTGATTATCTGTTCCTTCTCTCTGGAAACCCGGATAGAAGGAATATTGCCGGTAAGTCCGTCTACGATGTTGTGATAGGCAAGGAGAGAGTGATGACCTGGTTTCAGACCTCGGATGGTGATGCGGAGCTGGGCATTATCGCCTTTTGACGGATATACTACGATACCATCGCTGGTGAGTCGGTCGCCCAACTGTATGCCCTGCTTAAACCAGTTGGATTTGATAATCTGGTCTTTTACGGGTGCGTCGAGCGTAATCTCCAGTCCACCCAGAGCAAACTGGTATGTATTGCCCTGCTTCACACCAACAGGAGTGAAATTGAGGGCAGTAACTTCAGCAGCCTTTCTGCTGGCTATGTTGAAGTCAACCTGCTGCGCCTGGCTTGAAAGCGCCATCAGCGAAGCGGCAACTAAAGGGAAGCATCTTCTGTTCATCATTTTTCAACTTTATGTTTTTTGTTTTATGTTTCAATAAAATAATAGATAAGTAACTTTCGTTTATATATTATAGGTGTAAGACGTTCCTGTAGACGAAATGTCGCCACCTGTTCCCGAAAAAATGCGCATGTTCATTGAGGACAAAAGAAAGGGAAAGGCGTCTTTAAGATATAATGAACAAACAATATTAAAACAATGCAAAGAAGTAAGAAGATTTTCGCTGCGATGGCTTTGACTATCTTGCCAGCAGCAACTTTCGCTCAGTATCCTACTATTACAAAGGAGGCTCAGGCGAAGATTGATTCTATGCAAGCTGCATGGACTGCCCATTCTGATTCTGCTTGGGCTGTGGCTTTCCCTATAGTAAAACAAGAGGCAATGGCAGGACGTCCTTATGTGCCATGGGCTTCCCGTCCATACGATTTGCGCCAGGCTAAGATTCCTGCATTCCCAGGTGCTGAGGGTGGCGGTATGTTTACCTTCGGTGGCCGTGGTGGCAAGGTGCTGACTGTGACCAATCTCAATGATGCTGGTCCTGGTTCTTTCCGTTGGGCTTGCGAACAGGGTGGCGCCCGCATCATCGTCTTCAATGTATCGGGAAATATTGTATTGAAAACTCCAATCATCGTCCGTGCTCCTTATATCACCATTGCCGGACAGACAGCTCCGGGTGAGGGCGTGATGATTTCGGGTGAATCTTTCCAGGTTGATACCCATGATGTCATCGTTCGCCACATGCGTTTCCGCCGTGGTAATACCCATGTATGGTATCGTGAGGATTCATTCGGTGGAAATCCTGTGGGAAATATCATGATTGACCACTGCTCTTGCGAGTTTGGTCTGGATGAGAATATCTCTTTCTACCGCCATATGTTCGATTTGCATGATGGTAAGCCAAAGCGCAAGGTGCCTACGGTGAATGTAACCATCCAGAATACCATCTCTGCCAAGGCACTCGATACATGGAACCATGCCTTTGGCAGTACAATCGGTGGAGAGAATTCTACCTTCATGCGTAACCTCTGGGCGGATAATACAGGCCGTAACCCTTCTATCGGATGGGGTGGTGTGTTCAACTTCGTGAACAACATCGTTTACAACTGGGTACATCGTACAGCAGATGGTGGTGAGTTCTCAACCATGAGCAACTTCATCAACAACTATTATAAGCCAGGACCTCTTACTCCGAAGGGTGCCATCAGCTACCGTATCGTGAAGAGCGAAAGCCGAAGCAACAAACTCTTCCCTTGGGCTCAGTATGGTCGTATTTATGCTGAAGGAAATATCGTAGAAGGCAACGAGGCTGTAACCAAGGACAACTGGAACGGCGGTATTCAGATTGCTGATAAGGATCTTCCAAATGGAATACCTGCAGATGTTAAGGCGCTGATGCGTTCTAACGAACCATTCGTCATGCCACACATGACCATTATTCCTAAGGACCAGACTTTTGATAAGGTGCTTGAGAGTGTGGGTGCAACCATTCCTTCCCGCGACATCGTGGACCAGCGCATCGTAGAAGAGGTTCGTACCGGTCAGGCTTACTATGTAAAGAAACTGCCTAAGAAGAATCCATACGGCGACTTCTGGGGATTGGCTGACAAGTCGAAGGCTGAAGATGGCAGCTTTAAGTACCGTCGTCTGGACAAGGATTCCTATAAGTTGGGTATCATCACAGACATCTGCCAGGTTGGTGGATTCCCTAAATATAAGAAGGTGAAGCCATACGTAGATACAGATGGCGACGGTATGCCTGATGAGTGGGAGATTGCCAACGGCTTGAATCCTAATGACCCTAGCGATGCCAACAAGGATTGCACTGGTGACGGATATACCAATATCGAGAAGTATATCAATGGTATCAGCACCAAGGAAAAGGTGGATTGGACTGACATGAAGAACAACCACGATACTTTGGCTGAGAAGGGTAAACTCCTGTAAAACAGGAATGAATACCTGGAGTTGTTTCTCCGGACTCATTTCTTAATGCATGACATGAATATGAAAAAACTTTTGAGAAATAAGTTGTTAGGCGCAGCCTGTCTGCTCTTGCTTCCTTTGGGAGCAGGAGCACAGGTACAGCTCGACAGCGTGGGGCGTGATGCCAAGTATGTGAACAACATCATCGCCCGTTCGCAGAAAATCGTGGATGCGCTGCAACTGACTGATAAAAGCTGCAAGCAGAATGTGCTCCACATCATCTGTAACCGTTATTTCCTGCTGAACGATATCTATGAGAAGTTCGGCAAGAATAAGGCTGAGCGTGATGCGGAACTCTATAAGCACCACTTCGAATTTGCTGCCAATCTGGAAAACTATCTCTCAGAGAAGCAGGTAGAGCAGGTGAAGGATGGTATGACCTTCGGTGTCGTTCCGAAAACCTATCAGGCTCATCTGGAGATGATTCCTTCTCTGAAAGAAAACGAGAAACTCCAAATTCTCAATTGGTTGAAAGAAGCTCGCGAGTTTGCCATTGATGCCGAAAATTCTAAGGCTAAACATGGCTGGTTCGGAAAATACAAGGGACGCATCAATAACTGGCTCACTAAACGGGGCTACGACCTGAAGGCAGAGCGCGAGGGTTGGTATAAGCGTATTGAAGCGGCAAAGAAAAAATAAACAGTTTCCGTAAGGTTATAAAAACTCTGATGAAACAAGAGGTATGAAAAGATTATTTTCTATATGGATATTTACGTTAGTAGGGGTTGTGCAAATCTTTGCGCAACCCTTCGCGTTTGATTTTAGCTACGTGGGCTACCAGCAGAGCGAAAAGGGAATTCCTGATGCGGATGTTGTGGTCTTCGTGAAATGGAAAGAAGGCGACCAGAGCGCTCGCATCCAGAAAGCTATCGACTTTGTTTCTGCCAGAAAAGTGGATAAGAAAACGGGACTTCGTGGTGCAGTCTTGCTCGACAAGGGCGTATTCGAACTCTCACAGCCACTTCGCATCCAGACTTCGGGCGTGGTGCTGAGAGGTACTGACCGCAATCAGACGGTACTATATAAAAAAGGTGTAGACCGTGGGGCGGTGGTGTATCTGGAAAGCGAAAAGCAGATGCAGACGCTGGGCGAACCCATGAAACTGTCTGCTCCCTGGAAGTTGGGAGAGCGGAAGGTGACGCTGCCTGCCGGCTGTAAGATGGGCGATGAGATCCTGATTGTCCGACCTTCTACCAAGGAATGGATTCAGAAGATGGGCTGTGCTGACTTCGGTGCAGGCAAGGATCTGGGCTATTGGGGCTGGCATCCGGGAGAAATCGATGTACGATGGACCCGTAGTGTGGTTTCTGACGGAAAGGGAGGCCTGCAGTTGGATGCTCCTTTATCCATGTCGCTCGGTCAGGATGATGCGGAATGCTTCGTCCAGCGCATCGCCGGTAATGACTGGCGCTTGAAGAATGTGGGTGTAGAAAATCTCACGATAGATTCTGAATATGATACTACCAATCCGAAGGATGAAAACCATGCCTGGGAGGGTGTATATATTAATAAGGTGAAAGATGGTTGGGTGAGAATGGTGAATTTCCGCCATCTGGCTGGTTCGGCTGTAGTAACCCAGCGTGATGCTTCCCGTATCACGGTAGAGGATTGCATTTCTCAGGCTCCTGTCTCAGAAATCGGTGGCTACCGTCGTCGCGCCTTCCTCTGTATGGGCGAACAATGTCTGTTCCAGCGTTGCTATTCTGAACAGGGCATGCACGATTTTGTGGCTGGTCTCTGTGCAGCGGGTCCTAATGCCTTCGTACAATGCGATGGTTATGAATCGCTGGGGTATAGTGGTGCAGTGGGACCTTGGTGTACAGGATTGCTCTTCGATAATGTGAATATCGATGGCAACGACATCAAGTTCTGCAATCTCGGTCTCGAAGGCTACGGCATCGGATGGAATACAGCCAACAGCCTCGCTTACCAATGTACGGCTGCCGGAATCTTTGCCGACAGCATTCCTGATGGCAGCAACAACCATGTGTTTGCCTGTTGGGCGCAGTTTAACGGTTCTGGCGATTTCCAGCAATGTAACAATCATGCCAAACCATGGAGCCACTTTGCATCTCTTCTGGAGAAACGCCTGGGTAGGGATGTCTCTGCTCAATGTCGTGTGCTGGAGAGAGAACGCAACAATGTGAGCAACAATCCTACCTATGATGTAGCACAGAAGATGGTAGAGGAGGCTCGCAAACCTCGCATCACCATGCAGATGTGGATAGCAGACAGCGCCCGGTTCATGGCTTCTGTTTCTCCTGTTAGAGCTATGGATGTGGATAAAATCAAGGAACGTTCTAAGAAAAAGGCGGATCTTGCCCATGCCGGGAAGCCTGTCTTCGCGATAAAGGAAGGTAAGATCATGGTGGCTGATACGCTGTTGAAGGGTGCAAGAATGAATACCCCTTGGTGGAACGGACGTGTTCGTTACTCGGCTTTCCCTAAGATTGCCGATGCCGTGACCCGTTTTGTGCCGGGAATGGAGGGTCAGGGCACTACCACCCGTGTGGATAGTGTGGTGGCTCATCTTCGTGATAAGCATGTGGTGCTCTTCAACCAGAACTACGGCTTGTGGTATGACCGCCGCCGTGATGACCACGAACGTGTGCGCCGCCGTGATGGAGATGTCTGGGCTCCGTTCTATGAACAGCCTTTTGCCAGAAGCGGACAGGGCACGGCTTGGGACGGACTGAGTAAGTATGACCTTACAAAGTTGAATCCGTGGTACATCAGCCGCATTAAGGAATTGGCAGAAAAGGGAGCCAAGAATGGTTTGCTGGTTATCAACCAGCACTATTTCCAGCATAATATTCTGGAGGCAGGTGCCCATTGGGTAGATTGTCCATGGCGTCCAGTCAACAATATCAATGGTACGGTGTTCCCTGAACCTGTTCCTTTTGCAGGTGATAAACGTGTATGGATGGCTGAATACTTCTATAATATAGATAATCCGGTGATGCGCCAGCTGCATAAGCAGTATATCATGAAGATGCTGGATGCCTTTGCTGATGAGCCGAACGTGATTCAGTCGATTGGCGAGGAATATACGGGCCCTTATCATTTTACGAAGTTCTGGTTGCAGACCGTTGCCGAATGGGAGGCTAAGACGGGCAAGCATGTCTGGGTGGCTTTGTCGTGCAACAAGGATGTGCAAGATGCCATCCTCCAGGATCCGGAGTTGAGAAAGATAGTTGACATCATTCATATTGAACAGTGGTATTATACCCAGAAGGGACTTTATGCTCCTGAAGGAGGCAAGAATCTGGCACCTCGCCAGTATCAGCGTCGTCTTCGTCCGGGCAAGGTTACCTATGATGATGTCTTCAAGAGTGTGAGCGAGTATCGTCAGGCTTATCCTGAGAAGGTTGTCATTTACAGTGGGGCTTCGGCACCCGAGAATGGCAAGGCGGTGATGGATGCCGGCGGCTCCTGTCCGAATGTGAAGTAATAAGTAGAATATCATAAAAGTAGAGAAGATGAAAAGAATGATGATAACAGAATCTGTAAGAAATCTTTTATTGGATTCCGACTTTCTGGAGTCGGTACTCGGTTCTCCTATTGTAGAACCGGATGCCAACTCTGGGAGGCCGGCATCTTCTCGAAAGCTTGAGAAAATGTATCTTCCTGCCGAAATAGAGCAGGCAAAATATGTTCTTCTTCATCTTGACGAGATTTCGGGCTTGTTGTCTGAAACTGACATAGAAGAACTGAAAAATCGCATAAAAAGCCATTTGTACCCTTAAAATGGGAGGAAAAATACACTGAATACCAATTTTTCCCATTCATTTACCTGATTTTTCCTTAGAGTTTGCCGCATTTAGGCTACTTTTGCACCATCAACAAACAAAAGTACACCTAAGATGAAAACAAACTACAATAACATCAGAGAAAGAGAGGAAGCAGCACAGACGTTGCTCGCTGCCTATTGCCAAGGCGACCAGAACGCTTTCATGTCTTTATATGATATGTACGCGGAAATGTTGCTCAATTATGGTCTGTGTATTACATCGGACAAAGAACTTGTAAAAGATTGTGTACAAGATGTGTTTATCAAACTCATTTCTAAAAGCCAGGATTTACAAGTTACAAAGGTAACCTCTTACCTGCTCATTTCTCTCCGCAACAGATTGCTGGATGAGTTTCGCCGCAAGAACTATATGACGGAGACTGCGGTGGAGGATATCCGTATCTCTACAATTGTAGAAGATGTGGAAAACTCTTATATCCTAGATGAAAGTTCGCTCAATAATGTTCGTAAGGTACAGATCCTGATGAATGAGCTGACACCACGCCAGCGCCAGGTGTTCACCTTATATTATATAGAGCAGCGCAAATATGAGGACATCTGCGACATCATGCAGATGAACTATCATAGTGTACGCAACCTGGTACATCGTGGCATGTTGAAGTTACGTGCAGCCGTAGCAGTATAAACTCTTCTGAAGGAGAAAGGAGTTTGACTGATGTTATTGGTAGACCCGAAATAGAGATTTGCACTTTTTAGGTTAGTGATTATCAAAAATAGGTTTATTATAGTTATAAAAAATAGGCAGGGGACTCCGTGAGGAATCTCCTGCTTTTTGTTTTATGTCTTGTTGTTTCGCTTTACCCCAGCAAAGCTTCCGCTACCTTGATGTCGAATGGGGTAGTAATCTTGATGTTCTCACGATTACCCTCTACCATCGCAACCTGGCAGCCGAGACTTTCTACCACCGAAGCATCATCGGTGAACTGTTCCTTGTATTCCTGGTTGAAAGCCTGCTTTGCCAGACCGATGTCGAAGGTCTGGGGAGTCTGCACTACGCGGTAATCGCTGCGCAGCACGTTCTTGCCGCCTCCGTGCTGGTCAATATAGCGCAGGGTGTCGGTTACGGCATATACAGGGATGGCTGCATATTCTTCGCGAGCCGTCTCGAAACATTCCTCGATGACTTTTTTAGATACGAATGGGCGCACACCATCGTGAATGCCCACAACGCCATCTTCATCATCAGGAATGAGAGCCAGTCCGTTTTTGGATGACTGGAAACGGGTGTCGCCACCATTGGCTATCTGGTGTTTGATATCAAAATGGTGCTCCTCGCAGAGCTGGTGCCAGTATGCCTGCTGACTCTCCGGCAGAACCAGGATGATGTTCAATGTAGGGTCGTATTCATGAAAACGCTCTATGGTGCGCATCAGGATAGGCTTGCCCGCTACCGGCAAGAACTGTTTGGGAATCTCACTTCCCATGCGGAGGCCCTTGCCTCCGGCTACTATGATTACGTAATCCACGATGTTACTAATTAATAGTTTATAATTTATAGTTTATAGGGCTTACTTGCTCTGCATGAGATGATCATACATCATGCCATCCTGCAGGGCAGCCACCGTTTCCTTGCTTACAAAATAGCTCAATATCTTATAAGCGTATGGGAGAGTTGCGGCAGGACCTTCGCCCGTAATCACGTTGCCGTCTTCCTGGAAGAGGGTGGCGGTATATTCGGTGTTCTCGCCGAAATACTGCTCGAAACCAGGATAACAGGTAGCCTTCTTTCCTTCGAGAATGCCTGTGCTTGCCAGAACCATTGGGGCTGCGCAGATGGCACCGATTCGCTTGCCAGCCTTGTGCTGGGCGATGAGCGCCTGGCGTACACCTTCGTGCTCGTTGAGATTCGTACTTCCTGGCATTCCGCCTGGAATCATCAGCATGTCAGCATCTTCAAAGCTGGCAATATCCTCAAACTTCAGGTCAGCCTTGATGGTTACACCATGCGATGTTTCTACCCATTCTGTACCCGTTACACTTACTGTCTTGATGTCTACACCACCTCTGCGGAGGATGTCAACCGGAGCCAATCCTTCGATTTCCTCGAAGCCATTGGCAAGAAATTCATATACCTTAGCCATAATTTATTTATTTTTTGTCTTGTTATTCAAATAATATGATTACCTTTGCAAAAGTAAGAATAATTATTGAAATAACAAAATAAATGGCACAGCAACATTTAAAATTCGCAATATTTGGTAATGAATACCAGGCTAAGAAGTCGGCTTCGATAGAGAAAATCCTTCTTTATCTTGAAAAGAAGGAGGCTGAAGTTTATGTGGAGAATGCTTATTATGAGTTTCTTACCCGCGACCAGCATCTCAATGTGAAGGCGGCTGGGGTGTTCGAGGATTATAACTTTGATGTGGATTATGTCATCTCTATGGGTGGTGACGGTACCTTCCTGAAGGCGGCGAGCCGGGTGGGAGCCAAGGGTACACCTATCATCGGTGTGAATATGGGCCGGTTGGGCTTCCTTGCTGATGTGCTGCCTAGCGAGATAGAGTCGGCGCTGGACAGTCTTTATGCCGGTGAATGTCTGATAGAGGAGCATGCGGTGATTCAGGTAGAGGCAGAAGGTGGCATACTTGCCGGCAATCCGTTCGCCCTCAACGATATTGCCGTGCTGAAGCGTGATGATGCTTCGATGATTTCCATCCGTACGCAGGTAGATGGCGAATTTCTTGTCACTTATCAGGCGGATGGTCTGATTGTTACTACGCCAACCGGTTCTACGGCATACAATCTCTCGAATGGCGGACCTATCATCATTCCGCAGAGTGGCAGCATCTGTCTTACTCCGGTGGCTCCTCACAGTCTGAACATCCGTCCTATCGTCATCAACGATACGGCTGTCATCACGCTCGATATCGAGAGTCGCAGCCACAACTATCTGGTAGCCATCGATGGTCGTAGTGAGCGTATGACGGAGGAAACCCGCCTTATCATCCGAAAGGCTCCTCATAGCATCAAGATTGTGAAGCAGCGCAACCAGCGTTATTTCTCTACCTTGAGAGAAAAACTGATGTGGGGTGCTGACCAGCGCGAAAGATAAATAGAATAAGAAAATAATTAGAATAAGAAAAGAGGTATATCCCGAAGATGAATCTTGGGTATACCTCTTTTTCCTAACCTAAAACAACTAACTAATAATTTTGTTCACACAAAACTAAACCTAAAAACATAAACCTTAATAAACCTAAAAACTTAAAAACTTAAAACTGAAACTATTCTTTGAACTTATTTGTTGTATTCTTATCTGATAATCACTTTCTTTCCCTGGTGGATGTAAACACCGCTCTCAGCAGGTTTCTTACCCAATTTCATACCGCTAAGTGTATACCATGCATTGTCTGTTGTGGTATTGCTTATGGTTGGAGTTCCTGTGATGCCTGTTGGTGCCCAGATGGCGGTAACATCCTTGCAGGTGTAGTTGCCATTACTCTGTGTAGTGGTAATCTCATAATACTTGGTGCTGTTGCCGGCATTCAAGTCTACGGACTGCTTCTTGTCTTTCCCCTGATTGAAGATGATGTTTACGATAGCATCCTTGCTCTTGATCTTGAAGTCCATATAGTACCACTTCTTACCGTTCAGCGTCTTGGTTGCTGTGACAGCAGTACCTGGCCAGGCTTTTGTAAAGGTTTCGCTGGAATTCCATGCGTAGAAATACATGGCTGAACCCCAGTTGGTTACCTGGTCGGCATTGGCATATATGGTGATGGTATATGGCTCGAATGCCTTGACGGTATAATTGTAGGTACGGATACCTGTTACGGTTCCGTTGCTGAGCAAGCCAACCTTCAAGGTGCAGGTCTCATCTATGTTGATGGTGTTACCTGAAGCCACCTGCTTGCTCTTGGCTGTAGGGTCTGTGCCGTCAGTAGTGTATACCAGTTTGGCATTGCTGTTCTGACTGACAGCCGTAAGCTTAGCCTTGAATCCTGCCTCGTATTCGCCCGATGGTATATTGCACCATGCGGTTTCTGCTGATTTAGAAAGATAATAACGGTAGTGGTATCCTTCGAGAATCTGTGCATAATCAGCACTTGGAGTATATGCCTTGGTGTTGTTTCCTACAACCACGATGAGTTTCGCCTTGTTGCCGGTAGTCTCATTGGCAAAGCATGCGGTCTGCGCCATCTTGTTGGTATAATTGCTCATGTTGGTGATGCCTGCAAGTTTGCGGGCTTCAATCATGCTCTTGATTTCCTGTTTGTAGGCTCTCCAGTGTGGCTGGAACACGCAAGGAGTTCCCGGCATGGCGAGCATATAGGCATTGGCTGCAAGCGTATCTCGCTTAAGAGGATCCAGCGGCTCATCTTTAGAACGGTATTGCATGTCGTGATTCTCTACGAATGTGATGGCATACTGACGGTAGGTTGCATCATGCATCAGGTTGTAATCGCTCTTCAGCTTCGACCAGTTTGGCGATGAAACAATCTTATTGTCTTTTATGCCTATTGCGTCACGAACATTATAACGGAACTGGAAGTCGAAGGCAGCACTCTTCTTGTTAGTCTTGTTTATCCAACTTTCTATTTTGTCGTTACCATCCCAGTATTCACCTACAGAGTATTCTACACCTGTGGCATCATTATAGTCGGCAACATGGCTACCATCGAAACCTTTCACCATATCATAGCGGAAACCGGTGTAACCCAAATCATCCTTCAGGAATTTCAGATATGCCTTGATAATCTTCTGTACGTTCTCGCTCTTATGGTCAATATCACGGCATGCTCCAAAGTCGGTTCCCTCATCATAGTTATTGCTGAGGCTAACCCCGTCTTTTTTTGCCTGTTTTGCCGTACTTCCACCATCATCATTCTTGCAGATATCGGTAGACAACATCTGGTAGGTCACTCCCTTGTAGGTTTCTGCAGGGAAGGCATACCAGCCGTCTGTATTGCGATGATTGACCACAACATCAGCTATTGCGCCTATGCCGTTGGCTTTGAACTTGGCAATCAGACTTCTGAGTTCAGCCTCAGTTCCGAATGAGGAGTTCTGGTTGAAATAATAATATGGCTTATAGCCCATCACCTTTGTGGTTTCGATGCATTTACCGCTTTGTGGAAGCCATACAAGGTCGATGAATCCTTTCATATCATCGGCTTGCTTCTCTAAAACAGTCCATTGGGAGTAATCGTAAGAATCCCATGAGAATCCTTGCAGCATGACGCCACTATAGTTGGCAGGCCAGCCTTGTGCAAACATATTGATGCTTGTCAGTAAGGCGATGAGTGTAAAGTATATCTTCTTCATAATTATCATTGTATTCTGTGATTATTATTTTATGTTTAATTGCAAGTTGTATTGTTATACGTTGGCAAAGTTACGATTTATTTCATTAGCTTGTTCAAAAATTGATGCAAATCAAGCGATTTTCTTGTGCAAACGTTTGCATTCCGGTGCGCTTTTCTTCTATTATATAATTAAGGTATATGTAGCTTTAGGAGATAATTATTATTAAAAAACAAGAAAATTATCAGCACCCACCATCTTCCTGCTACGAGCAGCGTGAGAACGGCATTAAAGGCATTGGTAGATAAGCAGCTGGTAAGCAAGACTCCGACTGGCTATCTGGTTAGTGACTGCTTCTTTGCGAAATGGCTGGTGAGAGGAGGAATCATAGCCAACTGAGGAAATGAAAATTACGTCGGGACGTAGTTTCAGAAGCATCCTGGTTCCCATCGTGTGAGCCTCTTTCGCATCATGTACGTCATTGCGCAAGTTCATACGTTTCATTGAGGCTACGGATACGACTGCGCTGGGTTAAAGATACGACTGCGCTGGGTTAAAGATACGACTTCGTTGGGTTAAAGATACGACTTCGTTGGGTGGAAGAGTCAATTTCGTTGGGTGAATGAAGTGGCTGAAGTAGCTGAATAAAGCACTTGAAGTAGCATAAAGAAGTACTTGAATAAGGCGATTGATGTTGCTGAATTTTCAACTATAAGTTGACTGAACTTTAGCATGCGGTTCAAGAACGCTCTGAAGGGGCTTCTGCCTCTTCAGAGCGTGTGAGGCAAAACTTGCGAAAGTCCAGCTAGCCTCTACTTATTCCTTCAATTTCTGGATTTCCTCCAGTGGAAGTTCGGTGGCTGTTGATACTTGCTCATCAGAAAGGCCCATTGATAGGAGGCGGCGAGCTGTGGCTAGCTTTTCTTTTTCCATCCCTTTCGCCATACCTTTTTCCATACCTATTTCCATCCCTTTCTTTTCATCAAACTTTCTGATGGCATATATATCACGCATATTCTTGATGTCCTCGTCATACAGCTCTAGTTCCTCTCGGGAGAGCTTGCGGAGGTCGCCTATTTCTGCCAACTTGCGGAAGACTGGATACTTCTCGCTGAATGGCATCTGTTCAAACATGTTCATATTCTTTCCTCCTTTTTATATTGTTTTATTCTTTGGATTCTCTTGTGGTTTCTATAGAAAATTTCAGCACTCCTAAATTTACCCCAAAAGTCAATCTGCGCATTTTTAATGGCAGCTTATCTGCGAAGACTTCGTTCATGGCAGCTTGTATCTTACCTTCTGTTGCTTTGTCTGGTAAAATACCATGCTCCTTTGCATCTTCATTCACCTTATCTATAGTTCTTGCCAATTTGCGAAGTTGAGTGAAAGTATCAATGATGGCAATGGTTGTACTGATGGCTAAATCACCTTTCAGAATTGTGGCAAGCATATAAAGTCCTTGCTCGGTAAAAGCATGTGGAGCAACAGTGGAATGCTTGAGTTTATTGAACCGATCAAAATTTTTGATCAGTTCATCTTTCTCGCTGCTATTCAGTTCAATAATATAACCAGGGGGAAACTTTTTGGGGTTATTTTTAACCGCTTTGTTTATATCTCTGGTTTCTACTCCATACAATTCCGCAACATCTCTGTCAAGGATAACTTGCGTATCCCTGATGACAATGATTTTACTCTCTGTTTTTACAATAATTATTCTTCCTTGTTTTTTAGCAAGTCCATCATTTTCTTCATATCAGGCAAAGCCTTGCGTAACCTTTCAGGCATGTCATCCAACGTCTTGTAGGTAGCAACTCCCATCGGCTTGCTGTAGTCTCGAACAGCATATTCTGCATAAGAGTAATTTGCTGATTGGCAAAGAATGATTCCAATAGACGGATTCTCGTGTGGCTTACGCACCTTGTCGTCGAGAATTTGGAGATAGCCAAAAAGTTGCCCAAGATAAGAGGTCTTAAACTCGCCAAGTTTTAGCTCTATGCAAACCATGGCGTTCAATTCTCGATTGAAAAACAGCAGGTCTGGGAATTGTTCAACACTAATGATGGCAGAGTGGTGTGTGAATGGTACTTTAAAGAAGTCCTCAACAGGAAAATCTGGAATATTAGAAATAGATAAAGTATGGAATATATCTATCTGATTTTCACTATTTTGTAATTCAGCGGTTCAACCGCTGAATTCTCAAAGCACAATTCGGCGGTTGCAACCGCCGAATTGCTGTCAAGCATATTCCATGCTTCATAAAAACGTCTCATATCCTACATTTGAGTTCCTGAAAGTTCAGCCAGTTTCAGGCTTGTTCCTTTAATTTCTGGATTTCCTCTAGTGGGAGTTCGGTGGCTGTTGATACTTGCTCATCAGAAAGGCCCATTGACAGAAGGCGGCGAGCTGTGGCTAGCTTTTCTTTTTCCATACCTTTCGCCATACCTTTCGCCATACCTTTTGCCATACCTATTTCCATCCCTTTCTTTTCATCAAACTTTCTGGTGGCATATATATCACGCATATTCTTGATGTCCTCGTCATACAGCTCGAGTTCCTCTCGGGAGAGCTTGCGGAGGTCGCCTATTTCTGCCAACTTGCGGAAGACTGGATACTTCTCGCTGAATGGCATCTGTTCAAACATGTTCATATTCTTCACTATATAAATCCAACAATCAAATATATCCATACACTCTGCCTCCGTGTGCTTGTCGAACAATGGCAACTGGAGGTACACAATACGCATCCTGTCGGACACTTGCTGGCGTGTCTGCAAGTCGGTAAGCACCAAATCGGTGCGAAACTCCTTTAATATCGGACTTTGCGATACAAAGTCCATGAAACATACCGTATAGACTGGAGCCAAGTGGTAGTCCCAGATTCCACGGATGCCTTGCTGCACAATGGCACGTGCCGTGTAATACAATGCCCTGTCGGCAAAGTATTCCTGCTCTTTCTTCTGCATCTCAACGATGACATGCTTGCCTTCGTTTGTGATGCAATAGACATCGAAGACCACACCGCGGTCATCGGGGCGCAAACCAAGTTTTTCTGTCTTGGCAAACGTCACGTCCTTGATTACCAACTCGTCTTCAAACAGTCCGTTGAGGAATGTGATCAGACATTCTTTCGTGTCTTCGCTTCCAAATATCCTCTTGAAAGCCCAGTCAACACGTGGGTCTATAAATCTTGCCATCTGCTTACGCTTTATAAGGTCGTGGACGCAATATTGCTATTCGTTGGCAAAGATACGACTTTTCCTCGTAACTTCCAAGGTTTTAGGGAAAAAATACTTGAAAAGGATGAGGAGAAAGAAAAATAGGCGACTCCCGGAATTGAGAGCCGCCTATTAATTTTAAGTTTATTTGATGAAGCAAATGCTTACTTCTTTGTCATCTCACACTTTGCTGTTCCTTCTGCCCAATTAACCACAAGCTTAATGTCGTAAGTACCAGCTGCTACAGCGATGTTTGGACCATTCTGTGTAGTGAGGTTATCTAATTCTCCACCCCAACTGAGATTCCAATCGTTTGTGTGACGGAACTTCATTTCGCCATCAGTCAATGTGACGTCCTTAAGTTCCCAGCAGCGCTCTTCCGGATTGTATGTCATATTCGTATCGCCATCCCAACCTTTAGGAGTTGCGGTGCCAATGATGCCAATAGTAAATGGAGTCAGTGTGTAAGTCTTCGCAGACAAGTCAACATCTACCTGATAGAAACCTGCTTCTTCTGTTATCACGATGTTTCCTGCATCAGGCGCTGTATCAAAGTCAGCACCATAGCTAGTGCCTTTCCAGTTTGGCTGAGTACTGAACTTGAAGCCATTCTGGTTCAGGTACATATAACCTGTAAAGTGAACACCATCATCACTATTGAGGACGTCACTATGGTTCCAGCCATTAGCATCACCTGCCATATAGAGGATAGGCTTGCCTACAGAGTAAGACAGGGTGTTCATGTCGAGAGTTACAATCCATGTACCCGTACCTACGATAACCATTGACTGTGGAGTACCCCAGCTGTCGCCAGTATAATAGATTATACCAGAAGCATCTTCGCTACCGTCTTTCTCGCAACCCATGACACCTGTGTTGATAACATCCCAGTTGTTGCTTTCGAACTTGCTGCCTTCGTAGAACTTAAAATAGTTCTTATCTTTCTCTGTGGTGACCTTGAGCTGGTAAACACCATCAGACACTTTGTTCATCCATACAGGATTTTTTGGATCCCAGTTATTGCCATTAACTTCGCCAAGCATGTAGTAGCCATTCGCATCAATAGCAGGAGTTGGGGATGGCTTAAGTTTGGCTGTCGTCGTACCTACGGTATTGATGGCAACGGCATCACCTGATGCCAAGTTGGCAGAAACCTTTGACTCAACGTTGATGTCACGAGCAACGCTTGCGCGTGATTTGTTCTGGCTGCAGAGGATCTTCTCCAATTCTCTTGCGTCTACCTGAATGCTGTTACCGTTGATTTTGCCTTTAATGGCTTCGCCATTTACTTTCAAGTCTTTGAGTGTGAAACCTGTAACATCTGCATCTGATGAATTGACTGTGACGAGATTGATAATACCGTCATCGTCTGGCAAGCTACTTTCAGCTTCAGTACCTGCTGCGAAAGTAATTCCGTATTTGGCAGCTGAGGCCTCCTGTGAATTGGTCTGAGGATTAGCCCAATCATCGTAGTCGCCGTTGCAGCTGGCAAGTGTAACACTTGCCAAGACTGCTAAGCTATATAATAATGTTTTTTTCATTGTGCTTTGGTCTTAATTATTTAACTTCTGCTGTGTAATTATCAAAGTCGATATACAACTTCTGTCCAACTTGGGTAGTTACAGAGTAATCTGCGCCCTCAGTCTCAGCCCAGTTGTTTACGATATCATATCTACGCCAGAATAAGTTGCCTTTGTAAACGGTGAATTCTGTTCTATACCAGTCCAAATCGCCTACCTTGACAGCTGCGCGAAGTTCTGCGCTGGCAGTGAATGCAGGAGAAACCCATTTGCCATTCTTATCTGCTGGAGCTGTCAGAGCATAAGCGTCATCAAATGCCCAAGTACCAGACATCTCAACACTACCACCTAAGATGTAAACCTTTGTTGGGTAAACTGACAGTGTCCAGTCGATATTCTTCTTGTCTTCTGTAATCTTACCTTTGAACAAGAGAGTGTACCAACCTGCGTTGGCTACCTTGATTCTATGCTCTTCACCTTCTGAGATACCGGCGTTGGCCTCATCGTTGATTTTCTTGATACGGTTGTAACCGCGGTCGTCATTGTTCTCGGTACCCCACTTGAACTCACCACCAGCTGGCAAGTAGATGATACCATAGTAGTTACCTTCCAAACCAAAGACCTTAGGAATTGGTTTCCAACTCTTCCATGGAGTCTGGATAGAACTACCAATCAAGTAGAGGTTGTCTGTGAACTTAGCATCAGGAGCCTCATAAGTAGCCTTCACAGAACGCAAGGTGATGGTATTTGAGAATGTCTCGCCCAAACTTGTATCAGTAGCGTCTCCAATCACAGCACGCAAGCGAATGTAAATAGGCATTTCTGCAGGAACACTTGTATCTGGAATTGCAGCCTGGAAGAGAGCTACAATAGCGTTGTTTAATTCAGATGCATTAACTTGCATATCAGCAGTTCTATAGAATGTTGCTAACTCTGTGTGAGTAGCAGTAGGATCGCTGACGAATGCTGGATCGATAGATACCTGTACGTAATATCTCATAGAGTAAGGTACTCCACCATAGTTTGGCTGAGAACATGTCAATCTTAAACTTTTTGCACTGATGAGATCGTAAGTATTGTTTTCTGCTACGGCAGGAGTGTTCAATACAAATCCATCTGCAACATGACTCAAGTCCAATGTAGGGTTGCTGTCTCTGTCATCATCGCATGATGTAAAGAGCAAAGGGAGTACCAATGCTGGCAACAGCATGAATTTGAATATCTTTTTCATAATTCTTTCTTTTTTAATTTAATCTGTTAACCTAACAATTAGTATTTTGGGTTCTGTGTCATGTTAGGGTTATTCTTTGTCTCATTGCCTGGAATAGGGTAGATATCGAAATGTGATTCAATACCTGAACCATTAGGTACACCACCCTTGAAACTCCAGAGGTACTTAGAACCTGAGAATAAGCCAAAGCGAACCAAGTCAGAACGGCGGCGACCTTCCATGAAGAACTCACGGCACCATTCATCTATAAGGGTCTGATTATCTACTGATGTAGCTTGTAAATCAGGAGCACGGTTAGCACGGTCCTGAACAAACTTGATGTCAGCCAAACCATCCTGACTGCCGTTGAGACGGAACTTTGCCTCTGCGCGGGTCAGATAGATTTCTGCCAGGCGGAACAATGGAATGTCGGTGTCTGAAAAGTTCTGGTCATGCTGTGCTGTACCATCTGCGTGGAAATTGCTCCACTTTACGATAGCGGCACCATTCAGAGGGTCTGTGATAGCTTCACCTGGATTGAGTGTACGAACTTTTCCACTTTCGCAGCCACCTACACCCATGTATAACAAAGCTCGGTCGTCTTTTGCCTTTGCTATAACATCGTCTGTGCCGATATGTTTCTCATTATCTTTTGCGATAATCTGCTCCTTTGTTGCATTAGGTAAAACATCATCTGTCGTTGCCATAGGAATTTTCCCGTCAGGGATGAACTTCTTAACCAAGTCTTCGCGTGCAAAGATACATTTCCAAGGGTCAGCGGTACTTGCTGATGGCATGCCAGCTTTGGTGCAGGCTGCTACGAGATAAGTAGAACCGCCATACTGGCGAGTCTTCAAACCATCCTGACGAACAGCAAAGATGATTTCCTTCATAGCCTCTGGATTGCAATCATTGTCGCCCATGAACAACTGCTGGTAACCGCTGTAGCCATTCTTTGCTTTTCGAGAAAGGTCGTATTTTTTGCTATTGATAATCTTGTCGCAATAATCGATAGCCTTCTGGTAGTCCTTAACCTGACCATCTGTATAAACAGCTGAGTTAAGTGCCAAACGAGCATGGAGGGCATAAGCTGCACCACGGTCGGCACGTCCGAAATTCTCACTGTTATTATAAGCACCCACCTCTGCCATCATAGGCTCGATGGTAGTCAACTCGTTGTCAAGCCACTCGTAGAGATCCTTGCCGCTTTTCTCAATAGGGAGATTGCTGTCGAAGGTTTCCTTGAAAGGAGCCTTGCGATACAGGTCGAGGAAATAATAGTAGTTCAGTGCACGGAGGAAGCGGACTTCTGCAATCTTATCTTCGCTCATCTTACCTGTCTGCTCGGAAATAAACTGGTTGTACAGGGTGATGTCGAAAATTAATCGCTGGTATGCCCAGTTTACTCGTGCATTACTCTTATCCCAGTTCATGTGGGTAATAGCGGCAATACCTTCATTGTCTTGCCATGCCCACAAAATTTCGTCTGTCATTAATTCTTGCAAGTTGAAGACGGTACGGATAAATCCGCTCTCACCCTCGTCTCCACTCAAGTCTGGTGAACCAGCAGCACCTTTCTGACCTGTAAGACCGAGGGTTGCATACTGTTTAGCCAAGAGACCCTCCGCAGTATATGTTGGGGAAGACTGTGGATCAATGGACTTGATATTCAGTTCGTCTGCGCATGAGACAAAGCCCATGCACAACATACTTGCCATTGCAGCCGTTATAAATATTTTTTTCATAATTGTCTCCTTTTTTATTTTTAGATGTTAAGATTCAAACCAAGCTGGAAGCTTATTGGACGTGGGTAAGGATTACTGTCGATACCACTGCTTACCTCAGGGTCAATACCCTTATACTTGGAAATGATGAATGGGTTCTGAACTGTGAAGAAAATTCGACCACTGCAAATCTTCTCAGCACCAACCTTGATCAATGCAGGGAAGCTATATCCCAATGTCATGTTTGTACACTTCAAGTAAGAAGCATTGCGTACGAAGTAGTCACTGGTGTTGGTTGCTTTTGAGGTTTTACCCCAGAAACCAAGATCAACAGCTTCTGCTGTAGTATTTCTGAAGATGTTGTCTTTACTGAGGTCGGCTAAAACTGCCTTCTCGTTCAAGAAATCGTAGTAAACATAGTTGCCGATAGAGGCATGGAATGCTGCACTGAAGTCCCAGTTCTTATAGATGAACTTGGTGGTGAGACCCATGATTACGTCAGGAGCTGGGCTCTTGTAGCAATAGCGGTCGTCATCATCGATTGTACCATTTCCGTCGCGGTCAACATACAGACCCTCGATAGGTTTGCCGTTTTCATCATAAACCTGCTGGAAAACATAGAATGATTTGATAGGCTGACCTACCTTGTTTACCTGAATCTTGGTGTTGTTACCACGAGATACTTTATCTCCAGTCCATACCCAGTCTTGCAAACCTGCATCCAATTGTGTAATTTCGTTGTGGTTCCATCCTACGTTGTAGGTTACATCCCATATGAAGTCCTTTGTAACAATAGGCTTGACATCGAATGCCAATTCAACACCATAGTTTTCCAAAGAACCAATATTCTTCAGAAGCTGGTCGCCAAAGGTAGTACCACCGGCGACGGCAATTGTTGACAGAAGGTCGGTAGTTTTACGATAGTAACCATCCACATTCATACCGAAACGACCATTGAGAGCGGTGAAGTCTAAACCAGCATTGTAGGTTGTTGTCTTTTCCCAAGTCAATTCAGGATTGTATGCTGATGGACGCATGGTTATATAATATTTGTCACCAAATGGATACTGTGCATAAGTATCGCTGACTGTATATACAGGAGTATAGTAGAAGTCTGGAATACCATTCTGCTGACCAGTCATACCCCAACCCAAGCGGAGCTTCAACTCATCAAGCCATTTTGCGTCCTTCAAGAAAGGTTCGTTGTTAATCTTCCAAGCAAAGGCTGCAGCAGGGAAGTAACCCCACTTCTTGCCTGTTCTGAAACGAGAAGAACCATCGGCACGGAATGTTGCTGTAAGCAAATAGCGATCTAACAAGTTGTAATTAAAACGTCCGAAGTAAGACACCAATGAGTTATGAGCCTTCCACATGGTGTTCTTCTGATACTTTGGACTATATATATAGTTCATTTTACCATCTGCTTCAACGAACTGAGGATTGTTGTCTCTCAAGTACTCATCAATACCACTTCCGTAGTTATAGCCTGTTCTGTGGTAGTGGCTCTGCTCAGCACCTGCCATGATGTCGATATCATGAACACCAAACTTGTGTGCATATTCTGCAAAAGCTTTTCCTTCGATGCTATATTTGTATTGATGGTCAGTGCCATAATATCCAAAATAGTTGTTAGAGAAGGAATACTTGGAAATGTCTTCATTCTGCTTACCATCTGTATACTGGGCACCGATGGCAGCATGCAAATGCAAGTCTTCGAAGCCATGAATCTTGTAGTCTACCTCAAGGTTTCCTGAAATATCATTAGACTTTGCTATACACTTGTAGTTGTCGAGAGCTGCAACTGGGTTCTGTGTAACTTGAGAGGCAGCCATCTTCTTCCAATCAGGATCGCTAATCTGGTCGCTCTTGTTCTGCAAGTACTGGAAATATCCACCAACGTATTTGTAGTCTTCACCATTTCCATATACTGGCTGTGTAGGATCCATTGACAATGCATTACCGATAGCATCACCAACTTTTGCATAGCGGTCCTTCTCGAACATATACTTTGCTGTGAAGTTGAAGTTCAAGTGCTTATCGAGGAAAGAAGGAGCAACATTGACAGATGTATTGAAACGCTTCATCCATGTTGTCTTGACAATACCATTGTTGTCTTCGAAACCTAAGCTGACGCGATAAGGCATATTCTTCAGACCACCCTGAATACTAATGTTGTGATTAGTAGAAACAGAGGTGCGGAAAATCTCATTCTGCCAGTCTGTATCGTAACTGCCTAATGTGCTTGTGTCGATACCAAGAGAGGTAAGAGCCTGCTTGTACTCGCTGGCATTCATCACATCATATTTCTTCTGGATGGTTGACAGTGTTACGTTGCCATTATAAGTAACAGATGGCTTCTGACCAGAACGTCCCTTCTTGGTTGTAATGATGATGACACCATTAGAAGCACGGGAACCGTAAATTGCTGTAGCAGAAGCATCTTTCAATACAGTGAAGCTCTCGATATCGTTAGGGTTAATCATGGCTAAGACGTTACTCATACCCTTGTTGGTATTGTTGTCAATAGCCAAACCATCGATTACGTAGAGAGGGTCATTAGAAGCACTCAGAGAAGCACCACCACGGATACGAATCTGTGCACCAGTACCAGGCTGACCGCCACCAGTCTGTACGTCAACACCGGCAATCTTACCTACCAACATATCAGAGGCACTGCTTGTGATACCCTTTGACATCTCATCTGGCTTGATAGCTGTAACAGAACCAGTCAAGTCGTTCTTCTTAGCGCGACCATAACCAATGACAACGACCTCGTTCAAAGACTTCTGGTTGTCAACCAAGGTAATCATCATGTTGGATGTTGCTTTGATTGTTTTTGGTGTCATTCCAAGATAGGTGAAAGTAAGATTGGCACCTGGCGCTGCATCAACTGAGAAGTTACCATCCATGTCGGTAATGCCCACTGCCTTACCGTTAACTGTAATGGTAGCACCCATGATAGGCTCACCGGAAGCATCCTTCACATGTCCCTTAATTGCATTACTCTGCGCAAAGGAACTCACCGTCAGAAGCAGACCGCTTGCTAGGGTCAATGCTCTGAGAGGCAATTTAATTTTTACCTGCTTCATCATTTGCTCGATTTTTAAGTTAATGTATTATATTAAATTATTTACTTTTTCTTCTTTTCTTCTTGGCTTAAGTTGTTGTCGTTCCTACTCAAAATGCCGTTCTGGCTCTTGTTTAGTCTTTCTGGCATCTTACTTATATTATAAGGTAGGAATGGGGCGCTTGCCCATAAACTTGTCGTTTCTGTGTGCAAAATTAAGTTCTTTTTTCTAATGTTGTACTATTTTTGTGTTAATTCCGTTATTTATTTTGTGCAAACGTTTGCACAGAAATTACTTGATTTAAGTCAAGAACTTTGAACTGATATTGAGGATATTTCGTAATTTTGCAGCACAACTAATAGCTATGGGCGATAAAGAAACAATAACAATGAAAGATATTGCTCGCGACCTGGGCGTAAGTGTTGCCACAGTGAGCCGGGCATTGAAGGACAGTTCTCGTATCAGTACTGCCCAAAAGGAGCGTATTCAGAAATACGCGCGTGAACATAACTTCTTTCCTAATTTCCTGGGTGAAGCTTTAAGACATAATAGGGTGAAGCCGATGAAGGTGATTGGAGTTATTGTGCCTCAGGTGGTGCACTATTACTTCATGTCGGTGCTTTCGGGTATAGAGGAAGAGGCTAGAGCCAGAGGTTACCGTGTGATGGTGGCGCAGAGTAACGAGCGTTACGATAAGGAGGTGGCCATCTGTGAAGACTTCTATCAGAACAAGGTTTGTGGCATCATCGTTTCGCAGGCGAAGGATACCAAGCAGTATGACCATTTCGAAAAACTGCTGCAGAAAGGGGTGCTGCTCATCTTCTATGATAGAATATGTACGGGTGTGAACTGCTCGCGAGTGGTGGTAGATGACTATATGGGTGCCTTTACTGCCGTTACCCATATGATTGATACGGGCTGCAAGAAGATTGCCTTCTACGGCTCGCCGATGAATCTGGAAATCTCCAAGAACCGATATAACGGTTATCATGATGCGCTGGTAAAGCATGGCTTGACGGAGAACCCTGACTGGGTGAAGATTTGCGATGACCGTGCCAGTGCCGAAGCAATAACGCCGGATATTCTGATAGAGGAAGATCGTCCGGATGCTTTCTTTGCCATCAATGATGATACGGCAATCGGCATCCTCTATACCGCCAAGCGGATGGGGTTCAAGGTGCCTGAAGAAATCAGTATCTGCGGATTCACCAATGGCGACCGTGCCAAGGCGTGCGACCCGATGCTTACTACGGTTGAGCAGCGAGGTGTAGCCGTAGGCGAGGAAGCTGCCAATATCCTGATTGGTCAGGTGGAAGGCTCCATCCCTAGAGATGAGGTGGAGAAGAGAGTGGTGAGAACACGACTCGTGGTGAGAGGAACAACCCGATAATAATATAAAAGTATAACAATATGAAACAAAAACCTGATTTAAGTTTCTGGAAGCTCTGGAACTTGAGCTTCGGATTTTTCGGAGTACAGATTGCCTACGCCCTACAGAGCGCCAATATCTCCCGAATCTTTGCAACGTTGGGTGCAGACCCCCACAACTTGAGTTATTTCTGGATTCTCCCTCCATTGATGGGAATCCTGGTTCAGCCTATCGTGGGCACGTTGAGTGATAAGACGTGGTGCCGCTTTGGCCGCCGCATCCCTTATCTCTTTGTGGGTGCTACGATTGCCGTCCTGGTAATGTGCCTGCTCCCGAACGCCGGTTCGCTCGGACTGACCGTGAGCGGTGCGATGCTCTTCGGTCTGATAGCGCTGATGTTCCTCGATACGAGCATCAACATGGCGATGCAGCCGTTCAAGATGCTGGTAGGCGATATGGTAAATGAAAAACAGAAGGCAAAGGCTTACTCTATCCAGAGTTTCCTCTGCAATGCCGGTTCTGTAGCCGGATATATCTTCCCGTTCCTCTTTACTTTCCTCGGTATCAAAAATTATGCTGAGAAGGGTGTGGTTCCTGATTCTGTCATCTGGTCGTTCTATATCGGTGCGGCTATCCTGATTCTCTGTGTTATCTACACCACGATGAAGGTGAAGGAGTGGAATCCACAGCAGTATGCGGAGTATAATGAAGCGAAGAGTGAAGAGGGAAGAGGGAAGAATCCTAATGCTGAGGCTTCTGAAGACAAGGCTGGTTGGATTACTTTGCTCCGCAAGGCGCCATCTACTTTCTGGAAGGTGGGACTGGTTCAGTTCTTCTGCTGGGCTGGTTTCCTTTATCTTTGGAATTATTCTACGGGAGCCATCGCTGAAACCGTATGGAATACGACCGACCCTGCTTCTGAAGCATTTCAGGAGGCAGGCAACTGGGTGGGCATTCTCTTTGCAGTTCAGGCTGTAGGTAGTGTTATCTGGGCTGTGATTCTCCCTCAGTTTAAGAATACGAAGGTGGCATACGCTGTCAGTCTGGTTATCGGTGGTGTGGGCTTTGCCCTGATACCTTTCCTGCATGACCAGTATCTGCAGTTTGTTCCGTTCCTGATGATTGGTGCCGGTTGGGCAGCCATGCTGGCGATGCCTTTCACCTTTGTTACCAATGCTTTGCAGGGATATGGTCACATGGGTGCTTATCTCGGTCTGTTTAACGGAACCATCTGTATTCCTCAAATTGTGGCTGCTATCTGCGGTGGAACTGTCCTGAGTCTGGTGGGTTCTCATCAGAGCGATATGATGATTGTGGCAGGTATCCTGCTGATTGCGGGTGCGCTGTCTGTGAGTTTCATCAAGGATAAGAAATCAGAATAAAATGAGATGAACGATTAATTGATTGTTTCTACGGAGTGGGGGTTTCGCGCAAACGTTTGCATGATTTGTGAGGAAAAAATATGCAAATTTCAGATACGTTTTTCGCTCGTTTTTCTTACCTTTGTAGCAGCAAATATAAATTATAACATTTTCAAGAGCCTTTAAGAGTCTTATGACAGTACAGTTTAATATTGAGTATAAAGCAATGTTCGGCGAACAGATCGCTGTAAACATTCAGACGGAGGAAGGTAAACTGAAACTTCCTCTCGAGACAACAGATGGTGAAAGATGGGCATGCGACTGGTGTGTTGAATCACCAGAGAAATCGTATACCTATTATTATAGTGTAGAACGTGAAGGAAGAGCAGTCAAGACCGAATGGCTTATGATTAAGCATCAGCTCGATGTAAATGCTAAGAAGGCTGCGGTTTATACCCTTTACGATCATTGGAAGGCTATGCCTGAGGATGCTTACCTCTACAGCAGTGCCTTTACCGATTGCATCAATCATCAGGCTCTAAAGGAGATGAAGCCGGAAACGGGCAGCAAGATTGTACGTTTGGTTGTCCGTGCTCCTCAGCTTCGTGATGGTGAGCGTCTGGGTGTATTGGGTGCAGATAAAGCTTTGGGTGCTTGGGATGTGCAGAAGATTCTTCCGATGACTCAGCATACCTATAATGAATGGGTTGCTGATATTGATGTGACTCATCTTGAGGGCAGCCATCTGGAGTTTAAGTTCGTTGCTTTCAGAAATGCAAAGAACGAGCTTCTCTGGGAAAACAGCATGAACAGAACCGTGGATTTGCCGGAGATGAAGGCAGGTGAGTTGGTATCTTATGAACTCGACCAGGCTTTCTTCGCTCTGTATAACCGCAAACTTGCCGGAACGCAGGTGCCAGTATTCTCATTGCGTACCCGTAAGAGTGCCGGTATCGGTGATTTCGGTGACCTGAAGACCATGATTGATTTTGTGGCTTCTACCGGTCAGAAGGTGCTCCAGCTCCTTCCTATCAATGATACCACCATCACTCATACATGGACCGACAGTTATCCATACAGCTGTATTAGCGTCTTCGCTATTCATCCGCAGTATGCCGACCTCCATGCTCTCCCAGAGCTGAAGGATGCCAAGGCTCGTGCTGAGGCAGAGAAGACACGTGCAGAGTTGAACGCACTGGATAAGATTGATTACGAGAAAGTAAATGATTTCAAGATAAATTACTTGCGCCAAATCTTCAATCAGGAAGGTGAAAAGATGATGAAGACAGCCGAATACAAGGCTTTCTTCCAGGATACTGAACTGTGGCTGGTTCCTTACGCACAGTATTCATACCTGCGTGATAAGAATGGTACGGCTGATTTCAATCAGTGGCCAGATCATCAGGTATGGGATGAGGCTGAGCGCAAGGCGCTTGCCGACCCTAAGACTGCTGCTTACAAGAACGTGGCGTTCTTCTATTTCGTACAGTTCGTACTGGACCGACAGATGCAGGAGGCTCACGAGCATGCCAAGGCTAAGGGCGTTATTTTGAAGGGTGATATTCCAATCGGCGTAAACCGCAATGGTTGCGATGTATGGACGGAACCTAAATACTTCAACCTCAATGGTCAGGCGGGTGCTCCACCTGATGACTTCTCTGTCAATGGTCAGAACTGGGGATTCCCTACCTATAACTGGTTTGAGATGCTGAAGGATGGCTGCCAGTGGTGGAACCGCCGTTTCCAGAACATGGCAAGATATTTTGATGCTTACCGCATCGACCACGTGTTGGGCTTCTTCCGTATCTGGGAGATTCCGGTACATAGCGTACATGGATTGCTCGGACAGTTTGCACCGGCGCTTGCCATGAGCCGTGAAGAGATAGAAAGCTATGGTTTGCACTTCCAGGAAGACCGTTTCATCCGTCCGTTCATTACCGATTGGGTATTGGACCGTATGTTCCATGAGCGTGCCGGCGAGGTAAAGGAGAAGTATCTCGACCGTCTGGATGACGAGCGTTATCAGATGAAGCCTGAGGTAGATACCCAGCGCAAGGTAGAGGCACTCTTTGCTGGCGTAACAGATGAGAAGGAACTCTGGCTGCGTGATGGCTTGTATGCCCTGATCAGCGATGTACTCTTCGTACGTGATCATACCAACCCTGGCATCTTCCATCCACGTATCTCAGCCCAGCTCGACTTTATCTACGAGTCGCTCTATGATAATGACAAGGCTGCGTTCAACCGCCTTTACAACGACTATTTCTATCGCCGCAACAACCAGTTCTGGTATCAGGAGGCGATGAAAAAGTTGCCTAAGCTGGTTCAGGCTACCCGCATGCTGGTTTGTGCCGAAGACCTCGGTATGGTGCCAGACTGTGTGCCTTGGGTAATGGACGAGTTGAAGATATTGAGTCTGGAACTCCAGAGCATGCCAAAGGATCCATCGGTTAAGTTCGGACATCTGAGCCGTAACCCATACCGCTCGGTATGTACCATTTCGAGCCACGATATGCCTACTCTGCGCATGTGGTGGGATGAGAATATCCAGCGTACCCAGGAGTATTACAATACGATGCTCTACCGTCAGGGACCAGCACCTCATCCACTCCCAGGCTGGTTGGCTAGTGACATCATCAGCCGCCATCTTACCTCTCCATCCATGCTCTGCATATTGAGCATCCAGGACTGGTTGGCTACCGATGAGGCTCTCCGTCTGCCAGATGCCAATGCCGAGCGTATCAATATCCCGGCTAACCCTAAGCATTACTGGCGTTATCGCATGCACCTCAACATAGAGGATCTGGCTGCTGATAAGCGTTTCGTGCAGAATATCACAGAGATGATTTCGCAGTCTGGAAGAGTCTAACTAACATGATTATATATACAGTGCAAACGTTTGCACACTCATTTGCAGAAAAATACCCTCCCAAAACGTGGAGGGTATTTTTGTTTTTTGTATCTTTGCACTATCTTAAGAATAAACAGATAATGATTGAGATAAACTAACGAAGATTCAAAAAAAGAATAAACAACAACTGAACAGTATGAAAAAACTGAATGTATTAGTGATGGGTCTCTTGCTTCCTATGTTGGCAGCAGCCCAGACCATAAAGTCGCCTAACGGCAACGTCTCGGTAACATTCTCTTTGACCGAAAAGGGACAGCCTACCTATGAGATGAGCTATAAGGGAAAGACTGTATGTAAGCCATCCCACTTAGGATTGGAACTGGCTAAGGATAAACATGCCTCTAAGGGCATGGAGGAAACCAGCCTGATGGATGGTTTTACTGAAACCGGCAGCAAGACATCGACCTTCGATGAAACCTGGAAGCCGGTATGGGGCGAGACCGCTACCATCCGCAACCATTACAACGAGATGGAGGTAAACCTGAACCAGGCTGCTTCTAAGCGTAACATTACCATCCGTTTCCGTGTATATGATTATGGTATGGGCTTGCGCTATGAGTTCCCACAGCAGGAGAGTCTGAATTATTTTGTCATCCAGGAGGAGCATACCCAGTTTGCCATGGCAGGCGATCATACCGCTTACTGGATTCCTGGTGATTATGATACACAGGAGTATGATTACAACATTACTCCATTGACAGGCATTCGCCCAATTATTGCGAAAAACCGTGAAGCTTACAAGAGTAATTCATCTACCACCGTCTTCTCTGATACCGGTGTTCAGACCTCTCTCCAGATGAAGACCAAGGACGGACTCTACATCAACATCCATGAGGCTGCCTGCCTGGATTATCCAACCATGCACCTCAATCTGGATGAGAAAACATTGACCTTCGAGTCTTGGCTTACTCCTGATGCCGTGGGCAGAAAGGGATTCATACAGACACCATTCAATACCCCTTGGCGTACCGTGATGGTAAGTGATGATGCCCGTGATATGCTTTCATGCAAGTTGACTTTGAATCTCAACGAGCCTTGCAAGATTAAGGATACATCCTGGATTCATCCTACCAAGTACTGCGGTGTATGGTGGAACATGATTGTAGGCACCAAGACCTGGAGCTATACCAACGATCTGCCATCTGTGCGTCTCGGTGTAACCGATTACAGCAAGTGCAAGCCTAACGGTACTCATGGTGCAACCAACGAGGAAGTGAAGCGCTACATCGACTTTGCAGCCAAGAACGGTTTGCAGGAAGTATTGGTAGAAGGCTGGAACGAAGGTTGGGAAGACTGGTTCGGTCATCAGAAGCTCGATGTTTTCGACTTCGTGACTCCATATCCTGACTTCGATATCAAGATGCTCAACGACTATGCTCATTCTAAGGGCGTGAAGCTGATGATGCACCACGAGACATCTTCTGCAGCTCTCAACTACGAGCGCCACCTGGAAAATGCCTTCAACCTGATGAACAAATATGGTTATGATGCCGTGAAGACCGGTTATGTAGGTGATATCATCCCAAGAGGTGAGTATCACTACAGCCAGTTGATGAACAATCACTACCAGCGTGTCATCGAGACCGCTGCCAAGCATCATATCATGGTAAATGCCCACGAGGCAACCCGTCCTACAGGTATCTGCCGCACCTGGCCTAACCTGGTGGGTAACGAGAGTGCACGTGGTACAGAGTACGAGGCATTTGGCGGTAACAAGTCTTATCATACCGTCATGTTGCCATTCACCCGTCTGCAGGGTGGTCCGATGGATTATACTCCTGGTATCTTTGAGACCAAGCTTTCAGAGTGGAGCAACAACCAGAGCTATGTTCATAGCACACTCTGTGGTCAGCTTTCTCTCTATCTCGTGATGTACAGTCCGCTGCAGATGGCTGCCGATCTTCCAGAGCATTATGAGAAGTACGACGATGCCTTCCAGTTCATCCGCGACGTAGCTTGCGACTGGGACGACTCCAAGTATCTGGAGGCTGAGCCAGCCAAGTATATTACCGTAGCCCGCAAGGCTAAGGGTACCGATAACTGGTTTGTTGGTGGCAAGACAGATGCTGCCCGCACAGCCGTAGTAAAACTCGACTTCCTGGATAAGGGCAAGAAGTATGCTTGCGCTATCTATCAGGATGGCAAGAATGCTGACTACGAGAAGAACCCTAAATCTTACAAGATTGTTCACAAGACTGTGAAGAAGGGTGATGTTTTGAAGATTAACGAAGCACGTGGTGGTGGTTTCGCCATCTCATTGCTCGCTAAATAAGCCTATAATTTCCGTATTTCCGTCCAACTGTCCGGTTGGTCGGAAATACGCTAAAAATGGACGTAGATAATCTGTCACACTTTTTCCCGTTCTGTTCTCTTTAATGTCCTGTATAACAATAACTTAACAAAATGAATATCCAAAAACTAATAATTGCAGCATTGACAGCAACTGTTTTACCAACTTCATTGAATGCCCAGCAGACATTCAATGAGATGATGTATTCCAAGGAGAAAACCATGTTTATCCTGAATGCTCCAACAGCCCAAAAGTCTTCTGTAACCCTCCGTCTTTATAAGCAAGGTCAGGGAGGAAAAGCATGTAAAACGCTGAAGATGAGAAAGTTGGGTGAAGAACGCTGGGAGGCTACAGTAAAGGGAGACCTCAAGGGAAAGTTCTATACCTTTGATATAGGCAAGGGTGAAACACCGGGCACATTTGCCAAGGCGGTAGGTGTGAACGGAAACCGTGGCGCCATAGTAGATTTGTATGATACCGATCCATCTGGATGGGATCAGGACGTGCGTCCTGCCCTGAAATCGCCAGCCGATCTCGTTGTCTACGAGCTTCACGTGCGTGATTTCTCCATTTCTCCTACATCCGGCTTGAAATATAAAGGTAAATATCTCGCCCTCACCGAGCCTAAGGCCATCGAATATCTCAAGAATCTTGGCATCAACGCCATCCACTTCCAGCCTGTATTCGATTTCGCTTCTATAGATGAGACCCGACTCGACAAACCACAGTTCAACTGGGGTTATGATCCGAAGAACTATAATGTGCCGGAAGGCAGTTACGCTACCGACCCTTATTCTCCAGCAACCCGCATCAAGGAGTTCAAGGAGATGGTGATGGCGCTGCATAAGGCAGGCATCCGAGTGATTTTCGATGCCGTATATAACCATACTTTCGATATCAATGGTAGCAATTTCCAGCGTACCTATCCTGATTATTATTACCGCAAGACCAAGGACGGTAAGTATTCTGACGGTTCTGGCTGTGGCAACGAGATTGCTTCTGAAAAGCCTCTCATGCGTCAGTATATGCTGGAGAGCGTGAAATATTGGATAGACGAATATCATATCGACGGTTTCCGTTTCGACCTGATGGGCGTTCATGACATCGAAACCATGCAGGCTATCCGTGAGATGGTAAACCGCATCGATCCTAGCATCTATATTTATGGTGAGGGATGGAGTGCAGGCAGTTGTGCTTATCCTACCGGGAAACTGGCGGTGAAGGCGAATACCCAGCAGCTCAATGGCATCGGTGCTTTCAGCGATGATATGCGCGATGCGCTCCGTGGTCCTTTCTCTGATGACCATAAGGGTGCGCTCCTGGCTGGTCTTACAGGTCAGGAGGAGAGTCTGAAGTTCGGTATTGTGGGTGGCATTGCTCATCCGCAGGTGGATATGACAAAGGTGAACTATGACAAGAAGCCTTGGACCAACAATCCTACCGAGCAGATCAGTTATGTAAGCTGCCACGACGATATGTGTCTGGTAGACCGTCTGAAGGCAAGCATCGCATCTCTTACCGACAAGAATATCCCTGAAGCAATACGTACTGCCGAGTTGCTCCGCATCGACCAGCTTGCGCAGACCTGTGTCTTCACTTCACAGGGTGTTCCTTTCATTCTTGCCGGCGAGGAGATGCTCCGCAACAAGAAGGGAGTACACAATAGCTATAATTCTCCTGACAGCATCAACCAGTTTACCTGGACCAATCTGCAGAAGTATCCGCAGGCGTTTGCTTATTATAAGAGTCTGATCCAGCTCCGCAAGAATCATCCAGCCTTCCGTCTTTCAACAGGCGATAAGGTACGTCAGCATCTGGAGTTCCTGCCTTGTCAGCAGACTTGCCTCGTAGGTTTCCAACTCAAGAATCTGGAGGGCATTGATGCGTGGAAGAACATCATCGTGATCTATAACTTCAATAAGGAGGCAAAGAAGATGCAGATTCCTGAGGGTAGCTATACTGTGGCTTGCTGCAACGGTATAATCAATGAGGAAGGCTTAGGCTTTGTTTCGGGAAAGGATGTTGAGGTTGCCCCTCAGTCAGCCCTGATACTTTATCAGAAATAGTTTATATATATAATAAGGTGTAATATGAAAAAGATAATAGCTTCATTATTGCTTATGAGTAGTGCAATAAGTATGAATGCAGCGGTTAACGTGAACCGCATTGAACCTACCGACTGGTATGTGGGCATGAAAGATGCTTCACTCCAGCTGATGGTGTATGGCAAGGATATCAAGAATGCCGATGTAACGGTAGACTATCCGGGTGTGAAGGTAGACAGCATCGCCCGCCTTGATTCTCCTAATTATCTCCTGGTTTATCTTAATCTCGATGGGGCAAAGGCTGGTGAGATGACCCTCAACTTCAAGCAGGGCAAACAGTCGAAGAAGGTAAAGTATGTGTTGAAGAACCGTGAGATGGCGGGCGATAAGCGCATCGGTTTCTCTAATGAAGATGTGCTCTATATGCTGATGCCAGACCGTTTTGCCAACGGCAATCTGAAGAATGATGCCTTTAAGACGATGCGTGATAAGACCTGCAACCGTGCAGAGCCTAGTCTGCGACATGGTGGCGACCTGGAGGGAATCCGCCAGCACTTGGATTATTTTAACCAGTTGGGTGTAACCGCTCTGTGGTTTACCCCGGTTTTGGAGAACGACAGTCCAAGTAACGGCAAGAACAGCTGTTATCATGGTTATGCTACCACCAATTATTATCGTGTAGACCCACGTTTCGGAACCAATGCCGATTATAAGCAGCTGATAGATGAGGCTCACAAGAAAGGTTTGAAGATTGTGATGGATATGATTTTCAACCATTGCGGCTTCGAACACCCTTGGGTTGCCGATATGCCTTCAAAGGACTGGTTTAATAAACCAGAATGGCTGGCTCCTGAAAATCAGACTGCCGAGCATCAGAAGAGCATCGGTACGGTGGATGGCGCTGCTAAGGTGAACGATAAGTATCTGCAGACCAGTTATAAGCTGACTCCGGTACTTGACCCATACGCCAGCAAGGTTGATCTCACAGAAACCGTAGATGGCTGGTTCGTTCCAACTATGCCTGACCTCAACCAGCGTAACCCACACGTTATCAAGTATCTGATTCAGAACAGCGAGTGGTGGATAGAGAGTGCTGGTATCGACGGCATCCGTATGGATACCTATCCTTATGCCGACCGCGATGCGATGGCACACTGGATGAAGGTGCTGGGCGAGGAGTATCCTCATTTCAATACCGTAGGCGAGACTTGGGTAACCGAACCTGCCTATACTGCAGCCTGGCAGAAGGACAGCAAACTTTCTGAGAAGAACAGCTATCTGCCAACCGTTATGGATTTCGCCTTCTTCGACCGCATCAATAGTGCAAAGAAAGAGGAGACCGATGACTGGTGGAACGGCATGAACCGTCTCTACAACGTGTTCTGCTACGACTATCTCTATCCTAATCCAAAGAGCGTAATGGCATTCATCGAGAATCATGATACCGACCGCTTCCTGGGCGAAGGCAAGGATACTCTGGCTTTGAAGCAGGCGCTGTCATTGCTTCTGACCATCAATCGCACTCCTCAGCTCTATTATGGTACAGAGGTGCTGATGAATGGTACCAAGAGTGTGACCGATGGCAATGTACGCAAGGACTTCCCTGGCGGTTGGGCTGGTGATAAGCACAATGCCTTCACAGCAGAGGGTAGAACACAGGCAGAAAACCAGATGTTCGACTGGCTCAGCCGATTATTGCATTGGCGTCAGGGCAACGAGGTTATCACCAAGGGCAAGCAGACCCAGTTCTGTCCACAGAAGGGTGTGTATGTCATTGCCCGCCAGTATAAGGGTAAGAATGTGATGACGGTTATCAATGGCAAGAACGAGGCAAACGAGCTGAATGTTTCCCGTTATGCTGAGATTATCGGTTCTCATGACAAGGCTACGGATGTTACAAACGGTCGCACCGTTCTTATCAACAAGAACGTGAAGCTCCGTCCTCGCCAGAGCATGATTCTTGAGTTCTAAAACGCAACTAGCTTCGTTGCCCGATGAAAGTACTTTCGATGCCTGATGAAAGTACTTTCAATTGCCAACATAAGTATATTCCTATATGAACGTTCCTAGAGTTGTAAATTTCCACTTCTAGGAACGTTTTTTTCTTGATAAAAATTCTTTCGTTTCATTTTTTCTTCCTACTTTTGCAATCAGAAGTTTAAAAACTTAATAAATATGCCTAAGGAAATAGGCAAATGGCTATTAGATATATCTAAATATTTAATAACGGGCTATGTTTTAGCCAAAATGTTTGGTCAAGAAGACTCAACATGGGTTGTAATAGGTGCAGTTGTAGTTGCGGCATTGCTGTTTGCCTTAGGATTGTACTGTTTACGAAAGGACAAAGATAAAAATAACAAAAAGAAAGGAAAATAATATGGATACTGGATTGTTTATTATGTATGGCTTTTTGTTGCTTTTGGCAGCAGGAATATTTATTTATGCCAAAATTGATGATCGCAAAGAACAGAAAAGGCAATAAGTATGAATGCAGGATTGTTTAGTATGTATGTCGCTCTTATGCTTTTAGGCTTAGGAATGATAGTATTTTCCAAAATTGAAGATAAAAAGAAAGGAAAATAATTTGGATGCTGGATTATTTATTATGTATGGCTTTTTGGTGCTCTTTATCCGGTTTGAATTAGATTTCTATGAGTATAGAATTGAAGTGTTAAAACCGAGTTAAAATAGTGCTTATTCCGCTATGAACGGCAAAAAAATGGTTTCGTAGCGAAATAAACGCTATTTTCTTTCGCTATTTCCGAAATTAGTCGTATATTTGCAGCATCTAATTGAGTATGATTATGTGTGAAATAATAGGTAGAAAAAAGGAAATAGCAGAATTGAAGCGTTACTATGAAAGTGGTAGGGCTGAGTTTGTGGCTGTGTATGGACGTCGCCGTGTCGGTAAAACATTCTTGATTGATGAGGTGTTTCATGATGATATGGTGTTTCATCATACAGGATTGTCGCCTTACGACCGTCGTCGGAAGGTAACCTTGAAAGATCAGTTGCAGAATTTCTATTTCTCGCTTCTTCGTCATGGTATGGAGGATATTGCGCAACCTAAGTCGTGGATGGAGGCTTTCTTTTTGCTGGAACGTTTTTTGGAAACTTGCGATAATGGTTCCCGACAGGTGGTATTTATCGATGAGTTGCCCTGGATGGATACGGCTCGTTCCGGTTTTCTTACGGCATTAGAGGCTTTTTGGAATGGTTGGGGCAATATGCGCCACAATCTGTTGCTCGTAGTCTGTGGTTCTGCCACCTCCTGGATGCTTGATAATCTAATCAGTAATAAAGGTGGATTATATGGTCGTTTGACTGGCGAAATCAAACTGTCTCCGTTTACATTGAAAGAATGCGAGGAGTTTTATCAGAGCCGTGGCATCAAGATGTCCCGTTATAATATTACGCAGGCTTATATGATTATGGGCGGAATTCCTTTCTATATGAATTTCTTTAATCCTTCCTATAGCTTGGCTCAAAACATAGATGCCTTGTTCTTTGCCCGTCATGCGAAGTTGGGGGATGAGTTTGACAGGCTTTTCAATTCTGTGTTTGATAATGCCGAAGACTGTATGAAGATCGTTCGCTTTTTGGGTACCCGCCATGCTGGTTTCACCCGTAAGGAGATAGCAGAGCATACCGGTTTGAATCCGAATGGTGATTTTACCAAGATGCTGAAAGCCTTGATGGGCAGCGATTTTGTGGTGAAATATACTCCTTTCGGTTTCAGTCAGCGAGAGGAGTATTATAAGCTTATTGATTCCTTTTGCTGGTTCTGGCTTCATTTTAAGGAGAAGAAGGCTGTAAATCAAACAGATTACTGGCAACAGCATTTGAAGGAAAGCGACATAGCCTCATGGCGTGGCATTGCTTTTGAGGAGGTTTGTTTGCTGCATATTTCACAGATAAAATATGCTCTTCATATTGGTGCCGTGTCTTCGCAGGAATCTTCGCTTATAGTGAAAGGAAGCGAGGAGGCTGATGGCATGCAGATTGACTTGCTGATAGACAGGGCTGATGATGCGGTGAATGTTTGTGAGATGAAATTTTATAAGGCTCCTTATGCCGTTACCAAGGGCTATGCTCAGGTGCTGAATAGCCGTTTGCAGGCTTTGGAAGAAAAGAACCCTACCAAGACATTCATCCTTACGTATGTGGGAAATTCAGAACTGGTGAGTAATGAATACTCCGATATATTCAGAGCTTCAGTAACTCTAGATGATTTGTTTGTTTGAATACCCCGAAACATGTAAAATAAGGCACTCTGATGAGTTAAAAACTTGTAAAATAAGGCATTCCTCATTATTTTTTCTTATCTTTGTTCGCCCCGAAGAAACAACGGGATTGGGTTGTGGAAAGGGGGAAAGAGAAAATAGAGATAAATATAAATATAAGAAATGAACAAATTAAAAGCTTTATTGGGTTTCGACCCAAAGACTACTACGGTCAAGACTGAGTTGATAGCTGGTATGACTACCTTCCTGACCATGTGTTACATTCTGGCAGTGAACCCTACCATCCTCGCCACTACGGGTATGGACAAGGGAGCTCTCTTTACTGCCACTGCCATCGCTTCAGCCATCGCCACCTTCCTGCTGGCTTTCATGGCAAAGTTGCCTTTTGCCCAGGCTCCTAGTATGGGACTGAATGCCTTCTTCGCCTTCACCCTTTGCCAGGCTATGGGCTTGACCTGGCAGCAGGCTTTGGCAGTGTTGCTCGTAGAGGGTATCATCTTCCTTGCTATCACCTTCCTTAATATCCGTGACAAGATATTGGAATGTATTCCGAAGAACCTCCGATTCGCCATTTCGGCAGGTATCGGTATGTTTATCGCCTTTATCGGTTTGAAGAATGCGGGCATCATTACTGCCAATGCTGATACTTTCGTGCAGCTCGGCAAGTTTACACCAGTCAGCATCCTGGGTCTCATCAGCATCCTGCTCTGTGGCTGTCTGATGGCGAGAAGAGTGAAGGGCTCCCTGTTTATCGCCATCATCATCTCTACATTGATAGGTATTCCGATGGGAGTTACCCAGTTCTCTGACAACTGGATGCCGGTATCTACCCCTCACAGCATTGCTCCTATCTTCTGCCAGTTTGATTTCACCGGCTTCTTTACTCCTAAGATGTTCATGGTGGTATTCTCGCTGTTGCTTGTCAACATCTTCGATACCATTGGAACAGTTCTGGGATTGGTTTCCAAGCTCGGTGTCAAGGAGAATGAGAAGGGCGAGATTCCGGGTGTGAAGGAGGCGATGATGAGTGATGCCATCGGTACTACAGCCGGTGCATTGCTGGGTAGCTCTACCATTACCACTTATGTGGAGAGTGCTTCGGGCGTTGCCGAGGGCGGTAAGTCGGGCTTGACATCTTTCTTTGTGGGTTTGATGTTTATCCTGAGCATCTTCCTGGCTCCAATCTTCCTCCTGATTCCGAGCGCAGCCACCAGTGGTGCCCTGGTAATGGTGGGTGTATTGATGATTGATTCGTTCAAGAAGATTGAGTTGGAGGATATCTCCGAGTCATTCCCTGCCTTTATCACGATGATTACGATGGTGCTCTGCTACAGCATTGCCGATGGCATCTGCCTCGGCATTCTGAGCTATGTATTGATCAAGATGATGGTGGGTAAGTTCAAGGATCTGAATCCTACGCTCTATATTCTGAGCATCTTCCTGCTCTTCAATTATGTTTTCAGCTAAATGAAGCGATAGATAAAAACGAGGCGGCAATCTTGGCAATACGGCATCCTTGAACTTCTTGAAGCGCTCGTAGTAGCTTTGCCGCGATGGTAAGCTGGAGAGCCTTGCCCTGTGCCTTGTTGAGCAGACCCTTGTTGATGAGTTGTGTCTGGATTTTTGCACCTTCCTGTGCGGAAGTTTTCCAGGTAGGGATGTTCTTGTCATAAAGGTGGACTTTCTGCTGAAAATCCACCTTTTTATCCTCTGTGAGGGTGTGTCATTATTCCTCGGATTACGCACGGAAAATCTATGAAGTAATCCCCCAATCCAATATGCCTTTTCCTTCCTCGTCCAGTTCTATGCCGAGGCCTATCACCTTTCGCTTGTCAGCCTTGAAAGGTTCCAGGTATCTGTTTTCTTGAATCTGCTGGATGGCAGCCTTCTTGCCGCCATTGTTTCTCAGCTTCAGTTCTATCACGTAGATGTAGCGGGAAGTCTGGGCAATGAGGTCGATTCTTCCAGTAGCAAGCATATGCTCCACTTCAACTTGCAGTCCGATGGCATTCAGAATGGTACTGATGATGAGTCTATAGCGCTCTTCCATATCCATTGAGGCAAGCTTCTTGTTGCTGTAAGGCACGTCGGCAACCAATGCTTTCAATGTTTTCATAGCATCTGCGATTTCACCAGTACCCAATTGACGGAACAGACTACTCTGCAGACTGATGATATCGCTTTCAGATTGCATCGTCAGCGTGGGGAGAACCACCTCGTAGAGTGCCTGTTTTACTTCCTGATTAGGGAAACCGAGGAAGTAACCAAATTCATCGCTGCTTTTGATGGTAAGGTAGCCCGTCTGATAGAGGAAAAGCTCGGCACCACCATTGATTACATCAGAACTCTCAAGCGTTTTGCGTAAGATTGGACAATGTTCGAAATTACGTAAGCGAAGCTCCATGTTATCCACAAACTTCGGCAACATGGAGGTAGCGCCTGATGAAACCCAGAAACAGCTCAGGTCTTGTGTATCAAGTGCATTGAGGAGACTGAAAGGATTGTAGATGTCCACCATATTTCTGCGACTGAAATGGTAGCCGTCGTAGTAATCCTTCAGATTATCATGGGTTTGCTGCAAAGTCCAGCCGTTCACTTCTGCCATTCTTTCCAGTTCCGGCTTGAAGTTCTGTCCGATTTCTTCTTCTGTGATGCCGCAGATGGCTGCATATTCTGGAAGGAAACTGATATTGGTCAGGTTGTTGAGAACCGAGAAAAGAGAAATCTGCGTAAACTTGGTAATGCCCGTGATGAAGACGAAACGCTGGTAGGCATCGTCAGCCTTCAGAATGGCAAAAACGCTTCTATATACATCTGTGCAACCCTCATGCTCGGGAGTTTTCCAGGAGTGCTGGAGAGGAGAGTCATACTCATCGATGAGAATGGCAACTTTCTCGCCAGTCTGCTTGTATGCTTTTATGATGATGGCGTCAAATCTGTCGGCGAGTTTGGCAGTAGGGTCTGGTGTGATGGCATACATCTCCTCGTATTCCTTGAATCTCAGGTTCAGATAAGAACGTAGGGTGTCAGCATTAGCTCCCCCTCGGCTCATGTCAAGTCGAATTACCGGGTACTGTTTCCAATCTTTTTCCAGCTCCATGATTTTCAGTCCTTCGAAGAGATCTTTTCTCCCTTCGAAGTAAGCCTGGAGCGTATCAACAAGCACAGATTTTCCGAATCGGCGAGGACGGCTCAAGTAATTATACTGTTTACCATTGTTCGCCAATTTCCAGATAATGTCACTCTTATCAACATAGAGATAACCTTCTTCTCTGATCTTATTGAAAGATTGTATGCCTACCGGCAGCTTTCTGTATTCATTGTTTGCCATAATCATTTCTCCTATTCCTTTCTTTAGTCGCAAAGATACGGCATTTTTTTGGATTGTGCAAGTTTTTGGCAATTAAAAAGATGTAAATCGTTTCTGATAGGGGGGATTGCAAATCCCCCGGTTTGATAAGTCGAACCTTTTTATACGACGGATTGCAATCATAAGTGGTTGATAGTTTTGTTATTCAATAGAGGTAAATTCTATGGTTTTTCAAATTTTTGCATTTTTTTCTTGGAGTTTTCAGAGAAAAATCGTAAATTTGCCATCAGATATCAATTATCTCAATATTTTGCCATGGGTAAATATATTAACCCCTTCACCGATTGGGGATTCAAACGCCTCTTCGGGCAAGAATTCAGCAAGGATTTGCTGATTAGTTTCTTGAACGACTTGTTGGTTGACGAAATGCATATCAGGGATGTCACCTTCAAGGATAAAGAGCAACTGGCAGATTCAAAAGATTTGCGTGGCTGCATCTTTGATATTTATTGTGAAACCGATGATGGAAATCATTTCATTGTCGAGATGCAGAACAGATGGGTGCCATTTTTTGTCAATCGCTCCATCTATTATGCCAGCAAGGCTATTGTTGGACAGCGAAAAAAGACAATCGAGCAGAAACCTGCTCTCTATCAGTTAATGCCCGTCTATGTCGTCTGCCTCATGAATTTCATGCCAAAGGACAATGCAGTGTCGAAATTCAGAACCGATGTAGCCTTGTATGAAAAAGGAAGTCAAGATGTCTTTTCCGACAATCTTCACTTCATCTACTTGTCTCTTCCTTTCTTTGACAAGAAGGCTGAAGAATGTGAAAGTGATTTTGACAAATGGATTTATGTATTAAAGCATATGGAAGCATTAGAGAGAATGCCGTTTACGGCACAGAAGAAGATTTTCAAGCGTCTTGCTGAACTGGCAGATTCCCGCTGTCTGAGTCAGGAAGAGCAAGAGAAATATGATGAAAGCTTAAAGGCCGCCGATGATTACTATGGTGTCTTAATGAGCTATTATATGAATGGTATTGATGAAGGTGAAGCTAAGGGTTTTGCCAAAGGTGAAGCTAAAGGTTTTGCCAAAGGTGAAGCTAAAGGTTTTGTTAAAGGTGAAGCAAGAGGTAGTTATCAAAAAAGTCTTGATATAGCGAAGAAAATGCTATTAAAGGGTATGGATGATGACTCTATCATGGAATTGACAGGCTTAACCCATGAGCAATTGCTTCAATTGAAATCATAAAATTATCAGATACAAGTTCTCCCCATAAGCCAGGCGATAGATGCCTGAACTTATGGGGAGTTTTTTTGCTTTGAAAGTTATTATCTTACTTTGCCTCACGGTCTTTCTGGGTAACTACTCAGTCTTCAAAAAATACGTATTCAATGGAGGACTAAAAGTTCGATCTGTAATATGTTATGGAGTAGGGGGATTGCAAATCCCCCGGTTTGATAAGTCGAACCTTTTTATACGACGGATTGCAATCATAAGTGGTTGATAGTTTTGTTATTCAATAGAGGTAAATTCTATGGTTTTTCAAATTTTTGCATTTTTTTCTTGGAGTTTTCAGAGAAAAATCGTAAATTTGCCATCAGATATCAATTATCTTAATATTTTGCCATGGGTAAATATATTAACCCCTTCACATCTACTTGTCTCTTCCTTTCTTTGACAAGAAGGCTGAAGAATGTGAAAGTGATTTTGACAAATGGATTTATGTATTAAAGCATATGGAAGCATTAGAGAGAATGCCGTTTACGGCACAGAAGAAGATTTTCAAGCGTCTTGCTGAACTGGCAGATTCCCGCTGTCTGAGTCAGGAAGAGCAAGAGAAATATGATGAAAGCTTAAAGGCCGCCGATGATTACTATGGTGTCTTAATGAGCTATTATATGAATGGTATTGATGAAGGTGTTGCTAAAGGTGAAGCTAAGGGTTTTGCCAAAGGTGAAGCTAAAGGTGAAGCAAGAGGTAGTTATCAAAAAAGTCTTGATATAGCGAAGAAAATGCTATTAAAGGGTATGGATGATGACTCTATCATGGAATTGACAGGCTTAACCCATGAGCAATTGCTTCAATTGAAATCATAAAATTATCAGATACCCTTGAAAGTATTATCGTTGCTGCATCGATTTAGCGTAAATAGTCTTCGGAGTAACCTTTACTTGTTGCCAGAAGGACTAATAGTATAAGCCGGAAAAGCCTATTTCTCCAGCCGCACAACAGCTGTTGTGCGCTTGCATAACAGCTGATATGCGCTCGCCCAACACCTGTTGTGCAAGTGGAAATCAGCTGGTGTGCGGATATTTATTTTAAATCTTCCTTTCTTCCGTGAGGCGTCCGTGGAGCAAGAATGCTCTGTTTACTCAGCGTAATCCGATGAATAAAACTATCTCATGACGACCTCTCAGTGACACCTTGACTCCTTGTCAGGAGTATCCTGACAAAAAGAAGGGCTGGACTTTCTCCCGAAAACCCAACCCTTCTTTTTAAAACAGCTGTTTTTATACTTTATTTATATATAAGTAAATGATGTTATTATATTTATCACTTATCTGATGTTTATTACAGAACATGTACCAGGCGGATTGGCATGGCCCTGTAAGTCCCGGTGTTTTTACCTGCACTACCGCTTACGAAGCGGAGATTCGACATGGTGCAAATCTTACCATATACATCCAAATAGCGATACCAGAAACCATACTCAGTACTCGTAGGGCTGAAGCCCTGACTGCCAGCGAGCAGCGTGCGTGTCCACAGGCTGACATGAGTAACATTTCTGAAAGCCTCACCCTCCACATATCCTGTGGCTGGCAAATAGATTACGGGCAGCTCCGAATTGTCTGTTGTTATCTCAACACTGTTGTACGCCTCGCCCGACAAGGTGTAGCGGGTCTTCACTTTCAGATTACTGCCGTCTATGATGTCTTGGAACACACTATTCTCGGGAATAGTGAAACCTTGAGGCAGATTATTGATGATATTACCCGCATCTGTCTGATTCTGCTTTTCTTTGGCAATATGGAAGTATCCGCCAATAGCACCCTTGTTAGCTTCCAACGCCTTGGTGCCCGGAGCATAGAATCTGTCGCTGGAGGCTCCGAGGTTGCGGTCGAGCATGAAGTATGTTTTACTCATTCCTTTCACCTTCACTACACCATAGTAGAAACGGCCGCTGACATGAGATTGATCAACAGGCGGTTGCTGGTTGCTGGCATCTATCTTGTGGAAGATTCCACAATGATAAACAGGATACGTGATAGCAATGTTGTGTCCACTCTCTTGATAGGTGATGGTGAAGTCACCTATCCAGATATCATAGTTGTCAGCGGCACTTTTCAGCGTCACTTTCCAGTTAGCTCCATCTTTCTCTACCTTAAACATGTCGCTGTTTGCGCCATAAGTCACATCATCACCCACTTTCTTTGGAATCAAATAACTGAACTCGTTAGTTCCCACACCGAAGTGCAGACCATCATTTCTTACTATTTCTTTCTGCATATCCTCAGGCTTAATGCCCAAGGTATTAGGCAGAAATTTGTTGAAATAGTCATTATATTCTTTCGATGTGCCCACAGTGCTTGTTGTCACCAGCTTTACTTTCCTATCTTCCGCAAGTTTGAAGTCCTTACCTTTCTGGGTCACGGTTATGGTGCGGGTCAAGTCGCCCGACTTCACGATTACCTTTCCTGTGCGTGGTTCCTCAGAGTATTCATTTTTTTCTACCGCAATCGAAATCTGATATTTCGTACCTGTAGTAGAGTTTGGACCGTCAGTATCCGGCACAGTGCCAGTCTTATCGATCGTCGTAACATCTTTTTTTATCCAGCCATCGGACGTAGAGAAAGTCGGCGTCTCGCCGTTTTTGATAGTTGTAACGACAGTGGCGATAATATTCTCATCATCCCATGCGCCGTTTACTTGGTCGCTTACTCCCAGATGGTAGTCCTTGCAGGCTATCATATCGTTAACCAAAGGATTATCATCTTTCACGTCCACCCTCATTCGGTTCTCGGGATATGGGTCTGCAATAGCCCCATCCACTGTGGGCCATCCGTTGGTATTGACGTGCTTGATAGTCACCGTATAAGCATGGTTGCGCAGCAGTGCCATCGGTTTTGTCATGTCGTTGTCGGTAAGGAAGGATACTTTATAGAAAGACTCCACACTATTATATTTACCCTTCACGATGAGATAGGCTTGACCGGCGGCAGTCTCATAGAAAGGTGTTTCGCCTGTCTGCCATCCGCTATTAGCTTTGCTTGCATCATCTGGCACATTGACTGCTGCTGCATTATAGTCAAAATCCTTGGGAGCTATGGTTCCCTTGTCTGCAGCTTCATACACCTGGAAGCTTTCCAATTCAAACGTATTGTCGTCTTTGAAATCACTGGATGTAGTCTTCTCATACTTGACGTTTACCTTGGCAAACTGGCGCAGCAGACTGATTTCCGGATTTTCCTTCATCAAGTCTGACACGCTGATCTTTCCCCAGCAGACAGGATTCTCTGTGTTGATTGTTCCCGAAATGGCAGCCTTGTCCAAACCACTCCGACATTGAGTATCTGACAAATCGCCGGCATTGGCAACCAGATGAATCATTGTAGCCTTTTCCGTGACAGGCACTTTCACTTTGTAAGTGTTGTCGGTGCCCGACACAAGTTTGTAATCGGAAACGCTTTGGTTCGACAGGAACACACCTTTATTATCGTAAGCCACTACGTTCAGACTCTTCAATCCCGTATCGCCAGCCCTTGTCAGTTCCTCTTTTGAAAAGTCGGGAAGTGTGATGGTGAGCGTGATGCCACCATCTTCCAGTCGGCTCCCATCTGAAGGTGCCGAGCCTCCGTCCTCGTTCAGAGAGTCACTGCAACTGCTCAATACTAACAGTGTCAGCAAAAGTGATAATATCTTTTTCATATTAATTCTCATTGTTTATTTCCGTTATCATCAGTCCAATCACCACTCTTAGGTACTCCAGGATGCCATGCAACAATTGTGCCACCTTTTCTTTCAATCCATCCTGTATCGCCATATTTCTCATAACTTCTACCTCCGAAAAGGACTTTGGACTCATTTGTATCACCAGAGTTGTTCTGAATCAAAATGATTTTCTCGTGATAGCCTTTCACGGCTTTCAACTTAATCTTTGTCACATACCATTTTTTACCACCAATTGTTTCTTCAGAAAAAGTCATGGAGCCGTTCGATTCTGTACGACTACCTACTTCATCGTAAAGTGTCCATTGTCCTGTCAATTCGTTATTAGAAATTCCAAAGTTACAAGACCATCTCTTGATTTCATATGGAGAATACACTGTATATGTCACATTCTCTACTTCCGGTCTTTCATCGAAGATGCGGTATGTAGGGTCTGATGTCGGGTCATAGAGTATCCATCCCTCATGGTCTTCGTAGTTGAAAAGAGGAATACCTGGTTCCATGTGGTGAGGACAGCGGTGGTACTCTGGACCATCATTGTTGTAACTGTAGAAAATCATCAAAGTCTCACCTGGCTTGATTTCCCTATCTGGTTTGTTATGATTATTATGTCCCTTAGCATCTTTTGGTATTTTGTAATAATACCATCCCGGATTATTTGCGGCCCCAGTCATACGGCTGTTTCGCCCAGCAGGACTGTTCCCTCCTGGATTCGTATAATAGCCGGTAAAATACCATACATTCTTCTCAGGTATATTATCAGTACCACCACTTTCACCATATTGATAATACATATATAAATTATGGTGATCTACATTAATGGCATTGCTCCCTTTATCCTGTAACCAACCGTCATTCCAATTATAGTTACCTCCCGACACATTTACATTTTCGTCAAGAGTCCCCTCATATTTAGCATCATTGTATTTTCTGTCATTGATAGCACGGAAATAGATATAGTAATCACCGAATGGAGGTTTTACAACCACCTTGATAGTACGCTCTATATACTTACCGTCAACCGGCTTTTTAGAATGAGCCTTAAAGTAATGCTCGACAGTGGTTGTAGGGTTATTTTCTGCCTTCACAGAGATTGTACCCTTTGCATCAGTATCAGAATTTTCCAGCTTGATGGTGATATTTGAAGAACCGACAGTTGATTTGTACTTATCAATCACAATACCTCCCAAGTTGGTAACCCATGTAAACTTCTTTGTGTTAGTTTCAGCACCAGCCTCATAAAAAATGGTTGTCTCCAGGGGATCAACCTCGAAAAGAGGCTGAATATTGTATTCCACATCCAGATACTTTATCAAGTTGTTGGCTTTTACCCAAATCTTAGCCTTGCCTTCCCTTTCTTTTTCCGAATAAGCGGTATAAGGAATCGCAGGATTGATGGTGAATATGATACGGTCATTATACGTCTTTGCGGCAATGATAAAGTCCTTGTCCTTTCCATCGACTCTGATTTTCTTGTCGCAGCCAAACTCCACGGCGGCAGCGTTGGTCTTGTAGAAGATTGAGTCGTTGGTGAGCGAAGTTAACTTGGCTTTTGGCTTGTCTAACCACAGCGTGGTGTGGCTGAAGTCGGCATCAATGCTCATTGGCTCCCAAGGCTTGATGAAGGTCTTGCCGTCGAGAGTGATATTGCCCAGACTCTTGATGTTGCCGATAATCTCGTAGTAGGTGCCACGAGGGAAGGTTGGAAGCTCTGTAGTAGAGCTTTGCTTGTGACCTAATGGAATGATATACTTGTTGTCGATATTTCCATCGATGCTTCCTTCAATAGCCAGTCGTGACTGCTGGGAAGCATCGGCGATGTATCTCTCCGGCAAATAGTATGTACCCTGGAAAAGCCATTTGGCTGTGGAATCTGTTGGATTGGCAGAGCCTTTGGCTCCTTCGTTGAGGGTGATTACATCTTTGTCGTTTATATTTGCATTAGCATCATTTCGTTCCCACGCATCCCCTTGATAGTAAAGGCCATTTTTGTTATTGGCAGCATCATATTGATTACTCTCAAAGCCTTCTGCATATTCTTTACTAACTTTAGACTGGCTGAATTTTCCATCCCAACAGAGGGATGTTTTTGGGGTTAACTGCTGCGCAAGAATATTCTTGATTGAAAAACTTTTGCCGCTCAATACAGTTGCTTCAGCAGGATCGAAAATGAGATTCAACTTTACCTTGACACAGGTGAACTTCAGATTTGCGATAACAGTTGCTGATTTATCTGTCGCCTTGATTTCTGTTTCTGCAGTTTTACCGTTGATATCCTTTGGCTCGTATATCATTGGAATATTGGTGCATACAGGCATACCTGGCTGAGCACCTGAAGGAAAATAATTCAGCACGATATTTTTGAGTTCTTCTTCCGATTTAATATTCTGATCCTGGGCTTTCAACACATCACTCATATTGGCAACTACATAGATATGGTAAGTTCCTGGCTCGATGGTGAGCTGGTAATTGGCAACGTTTGGCTCCAGCATCATGCTTGCCAATGGTGCAGGAAGATTCTCTGCTACCAGCTTGCCATTACCATCTACAGGAAAGGCGTAGAGGCGAAGATCATTGATCTGGCATTCATCTACTGTAGCATTATAGGTAGGAACCTCAGAGGAACTGCCGCTGAAATCATTGCCGTTCGCACTGAGCACGGTTGGTACCAGCACGTGCAGGTTGCTTGACGAGTTGGGGGTATATCCGTTACCCTCCAACTCGTCATTACAACTAACTACAAATAAACTAGTCAACAACCAAACTATGAAACCTATATAGATATGAAATCTTCTCATGATAACTTTGTCTTTCTTTATACTTATCTCTTATCTCGATAGCTTACTACCGATAATTTGGAATTCGATTATAAGTCGACACGCTGGATGCGCTTGCTCCAATCCAAGATGGAAATGCTGAGCTGCACATACTTCCACTGCTTGCCCTGGAGGAAGAAGTCGAGCTTGTAGTCGTACTCACGGTCCAGGAATTCCTGCTCTGAATAATGGCGGGCTTCGAAGGCGCCACGGCCTTGAGCCAGACAGTCAGCAAGATTGATGCGTGCCACCTCTTCGCCTGTAGTCTTGTTCGTGATGGTGAGGATGGCGTTCTTGTCGTTTTCTGCTGCCGGATGCCAGATGAGTCGGGAGAACATGAGGGCGGCATGAGCGGTGCGCTCCTTTACATTGCCCTCGGTATCCTTAAACTCAGTGGTCCAGGTGTAATATGGGGTATATGTCAACTCCTCGTCGGGGAGGAGAGAGTTGTCGTAACTGATATCGCCGTTGGCATTGGTTATCTGATAACTGAAGTCATCGGCATTGATGTTGGCAGGCTCGTCGGTCTGATGCAGGCTGATGGTGAGCTGCTTGGTATCACGAACCAGACCGATGGTATGGTGTGTAACCTGCAGGTCTTTTACTTCAACCAGTTCGTTGCTGAGTCCTTGCCAGAGTGTATCGAGCGGTTGGCTCTGGTTGTTCACCTTGCCCTGTTCGCGGTCGAGTCGTGCATGGAGGGCGGTGATGTTGTCACCCTGCTGTGGCAGAGCTATCTGAAATTTGGCACCTGGCTGCGCGAGTGCATCTTCGTATTTCTTTTGGAAGGCGAAGGTTGCGAATCTGTATTTGCCAGGTTGCAAGTCTATGCGCATGGCATAGTTAGGGTCTTTGAGGGGACGGGATTTTCCCTCGTTGGCTGCATCCTGGCGAGCCACTAGGTTGCCCTGCTCATCGAATACGAACACGCAGACGCCGCCTACATGATCGTTGAACATATCAGCGCGCTGGACGTTGTAGTCGTACTTGAACTGCAAGTCGACTCCCGTATCGCAAGGAGGGAGGTCGTCGTGCATCAAGTCGTTGCAGCTGCTGAGCATACTGCCGAGAGCGACGATGGTTCCGAAAGCAGCGGTACGGCTGATAGCAGCCAAGCTGTCGAATCCCCATTCCATGCGTATATTCTTGATCCAACTATGTAACTTTTTGTTTGCCATGATGCTTTTTGGTTATTATCAATATAATGTTTCAGAATATCAGGTTGTGTTTCTAGCTTCCACTATGGTGAAGCTGAAAACACAACTCGTATGTTTTAACGAAGGCGGGAGCCTAAGCTCCGCCTTTCGTAGTTATAACTCGATTACAAATCAACGCTCTGTGAACGCTTAGCCCAGTCGAGGATCTTAACGCTAACGTTGATGTACTTAGTATCCTCATCGTCTGTGTTCCCAGGCTTAACCTCTGGAACGTCTGGATAACCAGGACCGCTGATTTTGTTGATAGTGAGGTCGTACCAGTTGTTGCGGAGCACACCATAACGGCCGAGCCAATTCAGGTTCTTTCCACCATATGTTTCATCACCTGCTTCCCAAGGAGTTAATTCGTCACCAAAGTGCTTGATACGGGCAATATAATAGCTTTCACCATTTTTGTAGGTCTTGATACCGATACCTTTAGTAGCATCAAGACCGAGTTTGGTGTTGAGCTCGTCTACTAAATCTGCAGCAACCTTTTCTGTTGCTGTTTCTCCTTCTCCTTCCTTAATCGATACATTTTCTGTAGTTAAGAAATGTGTACCGGCAGCCAATAAATCACCCTTAAGTACTACAGTTAGTTCGGCAGTTGTTTTAAGAGCCTCTTTAGCCTTACTTGTAATCTGTTTAATAAGGTTGTCCTTTGTCCAAATGTCAGAACTGTTACCAATCATAAAGAAGGTCTTTTCTGTCGCTGATGCTAAAGCACTTGGGGTATAAGTTGCCTTAAGAAGTACACGGGTGGTCTGACCTTGAAGCATATTATTAATGTCGAAGGTGTTCTCCATGCAGTACAATGGCTTATCAGAACCAGAACCGTCGTTCCATGTAACTCCAGTTCCATCGGCTTCAGCTAAAGTAAATTGTGTCTTACATTTTGTTAATTCCGATAAGTCCATGCTGTAGTTAGGGTCGATACCCCAATATACACGCTTGAAAGCACCTGTTGCAGAAAGTTGGCTAACGAAGCGAGATGTTGCAGGTTTAGTACCAGGAGTAGCTGCTGCATTCTTCCAAATATCAGTATAAGCTGGAACAGTTTGGTCTGTTGAAGTTAAACCACCCTTCAAACCTGCAGTAACGTGTACAGGGAATGACCTCTTGTTGGTAACATCCAAAGCCCAATTTGTGATTTTTACGACATCGTTTTTATATTTGTTTTCTGCAACGGTGGCACCAGCTGTCGAAAAATAATCGCTAGTGCTATTTGATCCTACAGTAACCTTTGCCAAGCCACGCTCTACGTGAACAGTAGTACCTGGTTTGCTATGAGCCTCTTCCTTTGTTCTGTAGATACCTTGTATTTTAACGAGGGTTGTTGGCTCAGCATCTGCTGTTGTAAATTCAGGAGCATTAGCCATGTAGAAACCTTTAGTATTATCTACAAGTTTTGCCGCAGTTGCACTTGCTGCAACATTCCAATCTCCATAGGTAGTGGTACCTGTAGGAAGGGTAACCTTTTCAGCATCGTTCTTATCTTTATTGTTAAGGATAACCAATGCATAGTAACTATTATTACCAACTGTAGCTTTGCTGAGCTTTGCTGTGATTGTGGCCTCAGTAGTGATACCATTAGCATCATTGTCCTTCTTCCAAGGCTCCAAGTTTCCGAGTGGTGCCTGCTCTACAAACTTGTATTCATTTTCAGATGATCCATCCTTCTCGAAAATAAGAAGCGTAGCATCATTTACTGCATACTCAGAAGCTGTACCGCCATTAAACTGGTCATTTGCACGTGTACCACTAGTTGTAGGCAAGTCGATAGTGATAGATGCATAGCTCTCTCCTGATTCATTCTTACCTGAACCATTACCACCATTTACTAACTCGTCGTTGCTAGAGCAGCTAGCAGTCATAGCAGCCAAAACTGCCAAGCCAAAGAAATGTTTAATTTTCATAATCTATATGATTTTAATGTTAATTATATCTTTTATTGTTCCGCCTTCATTTCCTCGTAGATCTTTCTGATACGCTCAGCTTCCTTCGAGTTTCCTGCCTTGGCAAGATGCTTCTCGGCAGTTACGAGGTCGCCCTTCTGCAAATCTGTGCAGGCGGCATTGAGATTGGCTGTCTCATCATCAGGGAAGAGACGGACGGCAATATCAAATACCTCGTTGAACTCTGGAGAACCAGGCTCATAGGTCTGTGCCACCAGATACATCTCCTGTAATGACAACTGCTGAGGCTTGGTTTTCAGGATTGCCTTTGCCTCCTCAATGTCGAAAGGACGGACGGTATAGGTTACCGTATAGTCGCTGTGGCGTAAACGAGGATAAATCTCACTCATGATGTAGCGATAGCTAGCCGGATAAAGCTTCTTGATTTTCTGGTCCTTTGCATCGGGTGCCAAGGATGAGTTGGCAACGGCAAGGATGGCAGACTTATCGGCTAAGTTGCTTGCTTCCACCTTCTTCTTGAATCCCTCCCAGTCTTCCGGGGTGGCGTGATAGGTGAAGAGCTTGTTATCGATGGTGTAGAGATTGCATACATAATTTCGCAGGGCAGCCGCACGGTTGTTGGCGAGTCGCACATTGTTGTCGTAAGGACCATCCGGCGACGCATAGCCATGAATATCGATATTGGTGATGCTCACATCCTTGTCGTTCTTTACGAGGTCGATGGTGGATGTAATCTTTCTCAGCTCTGCTGCATTCTCACGGAAGTCGGCAAGGATATCGCTCTTGTTGAGCATGAAGCTCAGGTAAGCTTCACCCTTTTCGGCTCTTACCTTGATGGCTTCAGCCTTTGGCTTCACGTAATGTTCGCGACCAATCTTGGGTATTGGGTTGATGACCGCCATCTGGGTGGTATCCTGATCCATCAGGTTGCCGCATCCGCAGAGGTCTTCCGTCATGGAGAGGTTGAATGCCTTCATCCACTTCCTGTAGGGAAGGGTCTGCGAGAAGAGCACCTGCTGCTCGGTATCATTCCTGCGTCTCACTACCAATGCCTGGCTGTTCTTCAGTTTGCTGCTTTTGCGCAGGTATCTGATGTTCTGGTTTTTGCCATTGATGATAATGGGATTCAGGGCGATGGTATCTTCTCCGGCAATAAGCGGAGTGAAAACCAGCTGTTGCTCTGATTTGAGTTGCAGACTATCGAGATGGAGTCGGAAAGCAACCTTCAGACTGTCGCTCTTCTTCTGTGTCAAGACGCTGTCTATCAGAATCTTGCCTCCAGCCAACCGTAGCTGCGAATCATTTATCTTCTGGGCTTGGATAGTCAAAGCGCTCTGTGCAAACAGAATGCAAAGGGGCGAAATGACCGCATAAAGCTTCATTTTCTTCATATTCTTCATCTTGTAAAAGAGGGTTTGATCTTGTTTTTCGCTATCTTGGTGATATTGTTCCTAGAATGCGTATATCAGGGAGAGGGCGGCTTTAGTAGGACCTACATAGTTGCGGTGGTCCTTGTTAAGGCATTTGTCACATCTTCCGTAAAGCTTGTATGGGCTGTAGATGTATCCTAATCCGATGGATCCTTCGAGATTGAGATGCTCAGACAGCAGCCATTGGTATCCGTAGGTGAGACCACCACCGACATACCAGCCTTCGTAATGTCTTCCTTTCTCTGTCTTTGGCAAGATGCCGAAAGGCAGGTCCACATTTTTTACATTGTATTCACCTCCAAGGGCATGGATGCCGAAAAAGTGGCCTCCAAATTTCTGGCAGGTGTACCAGCGGTACTCTGGCATTACGTTCCAGTAGCGCAATTTCTTGTCGCCTGAGAACTTCCAGGGATTCAGGGCGCCGAAAAGCAGAAAAGTGCTTTTCCTGCCCGTGCCTATTTCTAGACCAGCATTGAGCGAGGTGGTTGCCAGACCAAGCAGGTTGGTCTTCAGTGCTACCTCTTGCGCTCGTGTTATTACTGTTGAGAGAATCAGCAGTAACAACATCGGTGTTCGTTTGAATGATCTCTGCTTCATCATCATAATCTTACTCTGTTATGTTCTTTCTTAAGGATAATGCTAGTTGCTTATTCTTATTCATTTACTTATTATCTCAGGCTTACCCTTGTAACAAAATGAATGTCGCCGGGTTTCCTTTTCGATTGCAAATATAAGATAATTTTCTCAAAGAGGCTTCAAAAAAGATGAAAAATCAATAAAATAATGTGCAAACGATTGCACTACCGCGCAAAATGTGTGGGAGCACAAAACTTGTGAATATGATATAAGTGCCTGATATATAGAAAATAAAAGCGAGGGTGTATGTTGCACACCTTCGCTTAGCCCTGTGCATCCTTGGTAAGCGAGAACGGCATGTAGAAGTAGAGGTAGTTTGGGGTGAAAAAAGTCTTAATAGAGAAGAAGCAATCCGGCAAAAGCCGAGTAGAGTATCATGCGGATAGGATTGATTTTCATCACCTTCACGCCGATAAAGGTAGCAAAGAAGAGGGCGATGGAGATGTAGAAATGCCAGGGATTGGCTGGCGTAGAGAAGTTCTCGCCATTCATCAGAAGCAGGGCTGCGGCTCCTACCAATCCGACAATGGCTGGGCGAAGACCGATGAAGATGCTCTGGACGGCTGAGGTGTTCATATACTTGTACAGCATCTTGCTGATAAGAATCATCAAAACCAAGGATGGGAGAACCAGAGCAAAGGTTGCCATGGCACTTCCGAGTACTGCCATCATGCCACTCATGCCGGCATTATGGACAGCAGTATAGCCACAGTAGGTGGCGGTGTTGATACCGATAGGTCCCGGTGTCATCTGAGAGATGGCAACCACATCGGTAAACTCTTGCATCGTCATCCAATGATACTGCGTAACAACCTGTCCCTGAATCAGGGATATCATAGAATAGCCACCTCCGAATCCGAAGATGCCTATCTGAATGAATACGATGAAAAGCTGAAGAAATATCATATATATATAATAATGTGTAAAGTTAATAGGGCATTCCTACAATAAGGCGTAGCCCCTATAAACTATTAACTATAAACTTTTAACTAATCTTACTCCGTTGGCTGGATAAACTGTCCATAGATATATCCACCTATAGCGGCTGCGATAATTACCCAGATTGGGTTGACGCCCAAGAGCCAAATCAGAAGGGCGGATAGAATAGGTATCCAGCAGTTGACAAGCGAAATACCGGCACTCTTGGCAAGCGAGAATGTTGGTACGGCTATCAATGCTACAACGGCAGGACGGATGCCCGCAAACATGGCAGCAATAACCTTGTTGTCTTCAAACTGATGGAAAAACATGGCTATCGCTAAGATAATAAGGAACGAAGGCAACGAAGCGCCGAGGGTGCAGACGATGGCTCCCGGTGTCTTTGCCAACTTATATCCGAGCAGGGAACTCATGTTGATTGCCAAGGCTCCCGGACAAACCTGGGTGGTAGCGATGGCATCCAAGAATTCCTCCTTCGTCATCCAATGATGCTTGTCGACGACTTCGGATTCTATAATAGGAATCATGGCATAGCCACCACCAAAGGTGACTATGCCAATCTTCAAAAATGTCTTAAATAAATCTGTATATTTCATTTATTTACTTTACTCTTTCTTCAATCCACTGACGTGCATTGACAAATGCCTCAATCCAAGGAGTTACCTCATCGTTGCGGCGGTCTGCTGGATACCAGGCATTCTGCCATGGGAAGATGGCACGCTCCAAGTGTGGCATCATAGCCAAGTGGCGTCCATCTGCTGAGCAGATACCTGCTACATTGTAGTCACTGCCGTTAGGATTACCTGGATACTCAGCGTAGTTGTACTTCGCAATGATGTTGTAGTGATCCTCTGGCTCTGGCAAGTAGAAACGGCCCTCGCCGTGAGCTACCCAGATACCGAGCTTATCACCGCTCAGGCTACCGAACATCACACTGTCGTTCTGAGGAATAGTCAGACCGAGGAATGTGCTCTCGAACTTCTTGGATGTGTTGTGGCAGAGGTGTGAACGATGCTTGTGCTCAGGATTGATGAGGTTCAACTCAACCATCAGCTGGCAACCGTTGCAGATACCGAGTGAAAGGGTATCCTCACGGGCATAGAACTTATCGAGTGCCTCCTTAGCCTTAGGATTGAAGAGGAATGCACCAGCCCAACCCTTGGCAGAACCGAGAACGTCGGAGTTAGAGAAACCACCGCAGAATACGATGAAGTTCACATCCTCCAGAGTCTCACGACCGGAAATCAAGTCGGTCATCATTACGTCCTTTACATCGAAGCCGGCGAGATACATAGAGTATGCCATCTCACGCTCACCATTGGTACCCTTCTCACGGATGATAGCTGCCTTGATGCCAGATGGAGTGCGACGATTAGCGTCGAGGCTGTAGCTAGCGAGGGTTCCCTTGAAGCCATAACCGAAGTTCATCTCGATAGGCTGCTTCTTATAGTTGGTGTAACGCTTCTTAGCCATACCGTTCATACTCTGCTTGCGGTCGAGGAGGTAAGATGTCTTATACCAGTCGTCGCGCAATGCATCGATATCAAACTCGTGCTCGAAGCCTTCCTTCTTGATGATAATCTTGCGGAGTTCAGGAGCTGGATAACCAATCTTGGCATAACCGATACCGTTCTCATCGAAGAATGCCTTCAACTCATCCTTGTGAGCATCGCTTACCTGGATGACAACACCTGGGTTCTCAGCGAAGAGAGTCTTGATGATGTCGGCATCTGCGATGTCGTGGAGGTTGATCTTCATACCACCCTCTACGTTGGCGAATGTCATCTCGAGGAGAGTTGTAATCAAACCACCGGCACTGATATCGTGACCAGCCATTACCCAACCACGGTTGATGAGTTCCTGTACGGCGTTGAAGCAGTCAACGAAGTACTCTGGATTCTTCACGGTAGGAACATCGCTGCCCACCTTGCCCAGGCTCTGAGCGAAGGCTGAACCACCGAGACGCTGCTCGTCGAAACTGAAGTCGATATGATAGAGGCTAGAGTTCTTGTCGTTAACGAGAACTGGGCTAACCACCTTCTTGACATCTGAAACCTCACCACCAGCACTTACGATAACGGTACCCGGAGCGATGATCTTCTCGCCGTTAGGATACTGCTGGGTCAATGAGAGAGAGTCCTTACCTGTTGGTACGTTTACGTGGATGGCGCAGCAGAAGTCAGACAAAGCCTTCACACCCTCGTACAAACGAGCATCTTCACCCTTCTGGCTGCGGCAAGGCCACATCCAGTTAGCAGAGAGGCTGATGCTGTCCATGCCATCTGCCAATGGAGCCCATACGATATTAGTCAATGACTCTGCTACAGAGAGTACAGAACCTGCCTTAGGATCGGCAAGACCAGCCTGAGGGGCATGACCCATTGCTGTTACGATACCCTTCTCGCCACGGTAGTCGAGTGCTACGACACCACAGTCTGAGAGTGGCAGCTGAATCTGACCCTGACCCTGCTGACGGGCAATCTTACCTGTTACGGAACGGTCAACCTTGTTGGTCAACCAGTCCTTACAAGCCACAGCCTCCATCTGGAGAACACGCTGCAAGTACTCGTCGAGGTTATCTGCAGAATAAGTTACATCTTCATATTTGCGCTCTACGGTCTCATCTACCATTACAGTCTTAGGAGTATGACCGAACATCTGAGCTACATCGAGGTCGAATGGCTTCACACCGTCAGCCTGCTTGAAGCTGAAGTGAGCATCGCCAGTAGTCTCACCAACCACGTACATTGGAGCACGCTCACGGTCGGCAATCTTCTGGACCTCGCTGATATACTTCTCGTCGATGAGCAAGCCCATACGCTCCTGACTCTCGTTGGCGATGATTTCCTTAGCGCTCAAAGTCTTGTCGCCGATAGGCAACTTAGACATATCGATTTCGCCACCGCACTCTTCTACCAACTCAGAGAGACAGTTCAAGTGACCGGCTGAACCATGGTCGTGGATGCTGACTACTGGGTTCTCATCGTTCTCAACGAGTGCACGAACCAGGTTGTAGGCACGCTTCTGCATCTCAGGGTTGGCACGCTGAACAGCGTTCAACTCGATACCGTTGCTGTAACGGCCTGTATCTACAGAAGAAACAGAACCACCACCAAGACCGATGCGATAGTTGTCACCACCTACTACGACAACCTTGTTGCCCTTCTGTGGCTCACCCTTCTTATAGTCACGCTTCTTGCCGTAGCCTACACCACCAGCAAGCATGATAACCTTATCGTATGCATACTTCTCACCATTCTCCTCGTGCTCGAATGTAAGCACAGAACCGGTGATGAGAGGCTGACCGAACTTGTTACCGAAGTCTGATGCACCGTTAGAAGCCTTGATCAGAATCTGCTCTGGAGTCTGATAGAGCCACTTACGTACTGGCATGATGTCTTCCCAGTCGCGCTCAACATCGCTCTTGCCGTTGTCATCCTTCAGGCGAGGATAAGCAGTCATGTAGCAGGCTGTACCTGCGATAGGCCATGAACCTACACCACCACCCATACGGTCGCGGATTTCACCACCCGTACCGGTAGCAGCACCGTTGAAAGGCTCTACGGTAGTAGGGAAGTTGTGGGTCTCAGCCTTCAGAGAGATAACACTCTCGATATCCTTCACCTGGAAGAAATCGCTGGTAGTCTGATCGGCTGGAGCAAACTGCTCGATAACAGGACCCTGAGAGAAAGCCACGTTGTCCTTGTAAGCAGAGAGAATCTTGTTAGGATTCTCGTTGGTGGTCTTCTTGATCATGTTGAAGAGAGAAGACTCCATCTCCTTACCGTCGATGATAAACTGGCCGCCGAAAATCTTGTGGCGGCAGTGCTCTGAGTTGATCTGTGCGAAACCGAAGATTTCGCTGTCGGTGAGAGGGCGTCCGTTCTCTTTCTCCAGCTTGTGGAGATAAGCCATTTCGTCCTCGCTGAGGGCAAGACCCTCTTCCTCGTTATACTTCTCGAGGTCATCGACGTACTTGATAGGTTCTGGCTGGTGGTTCACGGTGAATACATCCTGTCCGATACCGTTGTACATACGCTGGAGCATAGGGTCGTGCTCAGCGTCCTCGCTATCCACAGGGAAGTACTCCTCAATACGTGAAATGCCGTTAAGACTCATGTTCTGAGTAATCTCAACGGCATTCGTACTCCAAGGAGTAATCATTTCACGGCGTGGGCCGACATAGAAGCCCTGCAACTGCTGGGCGTCCTCTAAAGTCGCGTCACCATAAAGCCAACAAAGTTCATTGATTTCGTCCTGAGATGGTTTGTGGTCAATCTCGGTCGCAATCACACTCTTAGATGGAGTTCTAAAAAAAAGAATCATACTTGCTTTCTTTTATATTATTAATGTATTTATTTCTTTTCGAGTGCAAAGATAGTGCAATTTCAAGACACTACAAAATAAAACACTGTTTTTTTATGTTTTTTTTGTTGAGATTTGGGCTATTCTTACCTTAAGAGGCTGCATTTGACAGTTTTGCCGTAAGAAAAGTGCTTTTAGTTGCCTTTTTGGGTTAAAAAGGTGATAAATAAAGATTTAGAGGTTAAAAATGTCTAAATGCATTTGACAAATAGTGTTTATTCGAGTCTTATCTGTAACTTTGCAGCAGAAAGAAGTGAATCAGCTTCTGAATACCCTAAAAGGTAGAAGCTTCCGGATAACGGATAAAAGCCGGGAGAACTCTAATATATATAAGGTAGTAAACGACGCAGAATATACTATAATCAATTAATAATAACAAGAAAATTTAAATTAGAAAGAATATGAAACAGACAAAGTTAATGGTAATGGCAATGATGGCAGTAGCTCTGATGGCTACAAGCTGTGCAAGTAAGAAGGATCTTCAGAATTGCCAGAATGAGAATAAGGAATTGTCAAGCAACTATCAGGCTACCAAGGAAAAACTGGCAGCTACAGAGGCTAGTCTGGCAGCAGCCCAGGAGCAGCTCGCTTCTGCAAAGAGCGATTACGCTAAGTTGCAAGGCTCACTTGACAAGAGTTTGAACAATGCAAGCCAGAACAACGTGAGCATTGAGAAACTCGTTGACCAGATTAACGAGAGCAACCAGTATATCCGCCACTTGGTTGAGGTAAAGAGTAAGAGCGATTCTCTCAACATGGTTCTTACCAACAACCTGACCCGCTCTTTGAGCAAGGAAGAGATGAAGGAGGTTGATGTTCAGGTTCTGAAGGGTGTAGTTTACATCTCTCTGGCTGACAATATGCTCTATCAGAGTGGTAGCTATGAGGTGAACAGCCGTGCTCAGGAAACATTGAGCAAGATTGCTAAGATCATCACAGACTACAAGGATTACGACGTGCTCGTAGAGGGTAATACCGATAACGTACCAGTAAGCACTACCAGTGCCAAGATGAAGAACATCCGCAACAACTGGGACCTCTCTGCTCTCCGTGCAGCTTCTGTTGTTCAGTACTTGCAGGATCATTTCGGTGTAAATCCTAAGCGTCTTACAGCTGGTGGCCGTGGTGAGTACAACCCTGTAACAACTAACGATACTGAGGTAGGCAAGCAGCGCAACCGCCGCACTCAGATTATCATCACTCCTAAGCTCGACCAGTTCATGGACTTGATCGACAAGGCTCCAGAGGAGAAGTAAAAAGGCTATTTAAAGGTAAAAAGGTAAAAGGGTAAAAAAGTAAAAAGGTAAATAAGTAGAGGCATCAATGAGTTTCGGGCTCATTGATGCCTTTTTCGGTATAAATATACAGGTTTTATGTTTTTATAGCCGTGAAAAAGTGCTTTTTGTTATCATTTTGCTAGAATTGTTCTTAATATCCTTTCTTTTCTTAATTATTTTTATTAATTTTGCAGGCAAAATATCAAGGGGCCACTTGGCTGCCCTGATCATTGTACATTGTAAATTATTAATTATACATTATATTGTGTTATGGAAAAGATTAAGATGACAACTCCATTGGTAGAGATGGACGGTGATGAGATGACAAGAATTCTCTGGAAGATGATTAAGGACGAACTGATTCTTCCTTTCGTAGATTTGAAGTCTGAGTATTATGATCTCGGTCTGCCTTATCGCGACCAGACCAACGACCAGGTAACCATCGACTCTGCCGAGGCGGCTAAGAAATATGGTGTGGCTGTGAAGTGTGCTACTATCACTCCTAATGCACAGCGTATGGACGAGTATAAACTCCATAAAATGTGGAAGAGTCCTAATGGAACTATCCGTAGCATCATGGATGGTACTGTGTTCCGTGCTCCTATCACCATCCCAAGCATCCACCCATGTGTAAAGAACTGGGAGAAGCCTATCACTATCGCCCGTCATGCTTACGGCGATGTATATAAGAGTGTAGAACTTCGTGCAGATGAGCCGGGTACAGCCAAACTCGTGTTCGAGGGTAAGAGTGGCAAGAAGCAGGAGATAGAGATTCATTCTTTCGATGGCGCCGGAGTTATCCAGGGCATGCACAATACTGATAAGAGTATCCGCAGCTTTGCTCACAGCTGCTTCAAGTTTGCCATTGATACCAAGCAGGATCTCTGGTTCGCTACCAAGGATACCATCTCTAAGACTTATGATGCCCAGTTCCGTAAAATCTTTGAAGAAGTATATGAGAGCGACTATAAAGAGAAGTTTGCAGAACTCGGCATCGAGTATTTCTATACATTGATTGATGATGCCGTAGCCCGTGTTATCCGCAGTAAGGGCGGTTTCATCTGGGCTTGCAAGAACTATGACGGTGATGTGATGAGCGATATGCTCAGTACAGCCTTCGGTTCTCTGGCGATGATGACTTCCGTATTGGTTTCTCCTGACGGCAAGTATGAGTATGAGGCAGCCCACGGTACCGTGACCCGTCATTACTATCGCTACCTGAAGGGTGAAGATACATCTACCAACCCGATGGCTACCATCTTTGCATGGAGCGGTGCGTTGAGAAAGCGTGGCGAACTGGATGGCATCAAGGAACTTCAGAACTTTGGCGACCAGTTGGAGGCTGCATGTTTCGATACTTTGAATGATGGTATCGCTACCAAGGATCTCGTAAACCTGATGGAAGGTGTTGAGGCTAAGGCTGTAAACTCAGCTGGCTTTATCGCTGCCATCCGCGAGCGTCTGGAAAAGCGATTGGCATAAAAACAATAAGACCTGGGGTGATTCACCTCAGGTCTTATTGTTTTAGTTATTTTTAGTTTAAATCTTGATTCTTTTTCTTGCGCTTACGCAAAGCGTCTGAATAAACCTTAAACAAATCAATGTTCAGCAACTGACAGATATGGTAAAGCATACCCGTATCTATAGTGGCTCTACCGTATACCTTATATATATTAGTACGGTGGCAGCCTAATTGCTCAGCAAGCCATACTGTTGTCTTGCCTTGCTTGCTTAACTCCTCCTTAATGATTTCACCGATTAAGGGAATTGCATTTACTTTATCTTTCATACTCTTTCAGTTGTGTTATAATGCTCACTTATAGTTATATTGGGTGCAAAAGTAGTATTTCTGTTTCTAACTAGCAAAGAAACATGTAGCGATTTTGGAACACTAAGTTAAAATGTGTAATAAAACTGCCTTTTTTTTATGTTTTTTTTTCTATAAAGTACTAAATGTCACGAAAATGTAATCAAATGTAACGCTTATTACGAAAGAAAAATCGTAATTTTGCAGCGATATTTTAAATAACTGAACTTTCGCATATCAGGAAGTTAAAGGAGTTAAGGAAGTTAAGGAGT
>ENA-OPSQ01000150-OPSQ01000150.1-human-gut-metagenome-genome-assembly--contig:-NODE-150-length-63823-cov-19.889568_pt1 | contig 63823 bp, 55 predicted proteins | sample MGYA00241456_ERZ501904 | MGnify/ENA primary metagenome ERZ501904 (study PRJEB25962, sample SAMEA2042452) | human gut metagenome | biome: human gut; feature: human-associated habitat; material: faeces...
GCAAAGGTACGAATAAATGAGAAGACTACAATGGTATAAATGCGGAGCCGCTTACGTGATAAGGTGAAGGGTGGGTGAAGGGTGGTGAAGGGTTGAGCCAACCCTTCACCTCTCACAACCCCAGTGTTTATCGGGGTTTCCGGCGAAAAGGTGAAGGGTGAAGGGTAAAATTGAGAGTAAGGTTCTTCCCGAGCAAAACCACGCTTCCAGCAACCGGAAAGCATATTCCGAATGGCATTGGTAGACTTCCCGAAATTTTTCTCCCGATGCATCACTTTGTGCCCGGCAATGGCAAAAAGTTGCCCCTGTAGGGGGCAATATTGTGCCATAGTCAGGCAAAAAGTGGAATGAGGCTCTTTCCAACTCGTCAGGACTATCATGACGACTTCCGGGAGGCTTTCAGGCACCTGTGGTTGATATAAAAACTAAAATTTTAGGAGCTGGTCTGGCTTTTAATGTCATCGGAAATCTCACTCAGGCAAAGCTTTTGTTCAATCAACGACTTAGGAAATTATGTACGAAAAGAATAGTGAAAATGTTGATTTTTCGTAGAATGTTATTAATCTTTAACACGCATGATTTGCTAGTTTCTACCATTTTTCTTATTTTTGCAGGGAGATTGTGTGTCCTGAGACAGAATGAAGTCTGATATTGACTATATTTGATAGATTTCTGTCGTAACTTCTAAAGAGATGGTGGCAGACCCACTGCATTCGGCATGCAGGTACTGATTGCAAACCACTTTGTGCTGCTCTGATGGAAACAGATGGGTAGTGAACGACAATTGAAAGCCTTCCGTAAGGTTGGCAAGGTATGTGTCAAGGAGATGAACGCAAGGCAGAAAGTACTGATGTCCATGTCTGTGGCGGACTACCTCGTAGTAGTTTTGAAGTCTCTGTGATGGGGATGGAGCGAAGGGGGTAGCGTGCTTAGCCAGATTTAAAGTCCAACTTAAGAAATTGAGGGTGAAACATTCCCTCCACTTACTCGACCAAATCAAGTCGTCCTTTGCATTATGTTCGTTTTCGGCCGCAAAATAATACATTTTATCAGTATTCTAAAACAAACGAAAGCGTTTTGCTTCTATTTTTTTATGATTATTTTAAATTTATCCAGTCGCATCGTTTTCTCCTAGCAATTTGCAAGCAATCAAGCTTTTCTTCATCACAAATTGAAAAAAAACTATTTATTTTATTATTTCCTGCATATTTTTTTCGTCTATTCCAACAAAAAGTCGTATCTTTGCAATCGAATTGCGTGTCCTGAGACAGAATGAAGTCTGATATTGACTATATTTGATAGATTTCTGTCGTAATTTCTAAAGAGATGGTGGCAGACCCACTGCATTCGGCATGCAGGTGCTGATTCTTCAAGGTGCGCTCCAAAGCACTATCCGAAGATAATTCAGGACGTTTACAATGAATTCAAGTGGGTTGCGGCATAGCGCTGCTACCACATAACTATAAACTTACCAAAGTATTGAACAAATTCGTATGATGTTAAAAATGCTCAAACCTCGGGTCGCTACGATGACCCTGCTCTGCGCCATGATGTTCGGCGGACTGCCTTCAGCCGCACAGAACACAGCCGCGCAAGGCAACAACATCACCGTTAGGTATGACAAGAAAAGTCTGCAAACACTGCTCGGCGAGGTTGAACGGCAGTCGGGCTACTACCGCGTGTAGTATGTCGTTGACGATGTAGCACCTTACACCATCAGCGGCAACATTGACGGCCTGTCTGCAGCCGATGCCGTGCGCCGCCTGCTGTCAGGAACACCCCTGAAGATGGAGGTCAACGGCCACCTCATTCACGTGTTCAACCCGCAGAAAACTTACGCACAGCAGGGTGCGTCAGGTCGCACAATCAAGGGCCGCGTCTTCGACAAGAACGGCGAGACTCTAATCGGTGTCACCGTCCGCGACAGGCAGACTGGTGCAGCTACCGTCACCAACCTCGACGGTGAGTTCTCACTGCCCGTAGCAGCCAAGGGCGATTACAGCACGCTCACGCTCAGCTACATAGGCAAGAAGGATACCGAGGTGCGTGCCTCACACCGCAAGCCTGCCAACATCGTAATGGACGATGACGACAAGATGCTCAACGATGTGGTCGTTACTGGCTACCAGACGTTGTCCAAGGAGCGCGTCACAGGTTCGTTCGACAAGGTCGGACAAGAAGTGCTGGCCAACCGCCCCACCTCCGACCTCTCCTCAGCCCTGCAGGGCCTCGTGGCAGGTATGCAGGCCACCGAGAATCAGGACGGTTCCGTTGACTTCCTCATCCGAGGCACCAGCTCGCTCTATGCCAACACCCAGCCCCTCATCGTGGTTGACGGTTTTCCCATTGAGGGCACCTTCAGCAGCATCAACCCCAACGACGTTGAGAGCGTGACGGTGCTCAAGGACGCTGCTGCCGCCTCCATTTGGGGAGCACGCTCGGCCAACGGTGTTATCGTTGTGACAACCAAGAAAGGACAGAAAGGCAAGCTGCGCGTCGATGCACAGGCCTTCTACCGCATCAATACCTCGCCCGACCTCGACTATATGCTCGCGCAGGCTGACAGCCGCACCACCGTCGATTACGAGCTGCTGGCACTCAAGAACGAGTGGTCGCTGTCGCCATTCTCCAACTCAATATGGAACATCACCTCGCCGCTCTCCATGGTGCAGGAGTACTACTATGCCAACAAGTACTTCGGCATGAGCGACGGCGAGATGAACCAGAACCTCGACCGCCTGCGTGCCACCAACAACCGCGACCAGATAAAGAAGTACCTCCTGCAGACACAAGCCCTGCAGCAGTACAACATCAGCCTCTCCGCCGGGTCTAACAAGCACAGCACCTACGCATCCGTGCTCTATGAGAAGAACGACGAGGCCACCGTCAAGAACGGATACGAGCGTTTCATCCTCAACTTCAACAACAGCTATAAGTTCAACTCTTGGCTCACAGGAACCCTCTCGGGAAACTTCCAGCGCAAGCAGCAGCAGAGCGGTGGACCGTCATACAGCGAAATCGCCTCGCTCTCGCCATACGAGATGCTCGTCAATGCCGACGGCTCATACGCCAAGAACATCGGCTCATGGAACACCCTCATAGCCGAGAATTACCCGCTGCCGAACCTGCCCTACAAGGATACGTCCTACAACCTGCTGCGCGAGGTGCGCGGACGCAACAAGAAGACCGAAACCACAAGTTACCGCGTCAACATCGGCCTCAACGCAAAGGTTTGGCGCAACCTCGTCTTTGACACCAAGTTGCAGTACGAGCGCAACCAGTCTGACGTGAGGGAGTATTACAGCGACGACACCGAATACGTGCGCTACATGGTGAATTATTACACCGAGTACGACCTCAACAACGACAAGCTCCTCACCCAGTACATTCCCAAGGGCGGCATCATCAAGCCCGCCAAGAGCAGCAACGAGAACTACGTCTGGCGCAATCAGCTCAGCTGCAACGAGACCTTCGGCAAGCATGACGTCTCCGCACTAGCCGGCATGGAGATAAGCCAATACAAGACTTCCTCCACCACCTATCCCTACGTCTTGGGCTATGACCCCGACAAGAATACCTCGCAGCCCGCCTACTACGGCAGCCAAACTTTGGCCAACACTCTGATCGGCTATCCCGACTACTACGGCACGCTGTCCTCCATGGTGAAAAACGTCTTCTCTGACCGCAAGGACAAGTATGCCTCCTTCTTCGGAAACTTCGGCTACATCTACGATTCGCGCTACGGTGTGTCGTTCAGTGTGCGTTCCGACGGCTCCAACTTCGTCACCCAGGACAAGTCACTGCGCTGGTCGCCAATGTGGTCGCTCGGCGGCAGGTGGAACGCCTCCAACGAGAGTTTCATGAAGGGCACCCGTTCATGGCTCGACCGCCTCACGCTCAGGCTGACCTACGGAATTAACGGTAATGCCGAGAAGAGCACCTCGCCACAGACGCTGATAAGCACCTCGGTCAGCTCAATCACCGGCACCAACGTGTCAAACATATCCAGCTACGGCAACCCACTGCTGCGCTGGGAGGAAACCTACACCACCAACCTCGGTGTTGACTTCTCGCTCTTCGGCGGCACGCTTTCAGGAAAAATCGACTACTATGACCGCCTCGGCAAGTACATCGTCGGCACGGTCACCGTGCCGTCAGTTTACGGCAGCACTATGCAGAGGTACAACAACGCTGAAATACAGAACCGAGGCATCGAGACCGAGCTGACAGGGCACTTTCGCATCCGTCCTGCCGACATCGACATAAGCTCGACGGTCACCTTCTCTTACAATGACAACAAGGTAAAGAAACTCTTCTACCCCGACCTCTACTGCAACGTCCTTGCTGCGGGCACCTTTGTTGAGGGCAAGCCTGTGGGTGCCATCTACTCCTATGAGTACGCCGGAATGCAGGACGGCGTGCCCTGCGTCAAGACAAAGGACGGCACCGTCTGGCGCTTTGACGACCTCATGCTGCACAACCGCACCCTCGGTCTCGACAAGATGACCTACAGCGGCACCACCGTGTCTCCCTGCACCTTCGGCTGGGCCAACCGCTTTGAGTGGAAAGGCATTGCGCTCTATGTCTTCCTTACTGGCAAGTTCGGCGGAATGTTCCGCCGCCCTGGAGTTGACAATGTGCCGCTGACCGACTCCAAGGCCTTCATCTCAAAGTACATAACCGAACTTATGCAGAGCGACGGCACCACCTCGCCCGCCCTGCCTCAGGTCGGCGACTTCATGTGCTACCGCTGGGGCCGCTACCTGCCCAACCTGCAGAGCAACATCGAGAATGCGTCGTTCATCAGGCTCAAGGAGGTCAACCTCTCTTACACCGTGCCGGCATATTTGCTGCGCCGCTTCCACTTGCAGGGGCTGAAAGTCTTTGCCCAGGCCCGCGACCTCGGACTGCTCTACACCGCCAACTCCAAGGGCTACGACCCTGAGTGGCTGCCCGGCAGCCTGTACAAGCCGTCCGCAAGCGTAATGTTCGGACTTAGCATCAGTTTCTGACAACCCAACTTAACACATTGAAAGTTATGAAAATTAATATATTGAAGACTTCATTGCTGCTTGCCGCCGCCCTCTCCGTGACGGCCTGCGACTCCTTTCTTGACGAGCAGCCCTCGGCTTCGAGCAACGCACCCATAACGTCGGCATCGCAGCTGCTCTCGCTCTATGACTACGCCTCGGAGTTCAACTCGCACGTGCAGGAGGATGACTATGTGGGAGCCAACCTCACCGACGACACCGGCATTCCCACCGACTTGTACAAGGCCGCGCCCAGCCAGTTCCAGGCAGGGTCCATGTGCTTCTATGCCGTCGAGAGCAGCGTCATGGCTACAACAATCATGAACAACACCTGGAGCAGAGAGTACTCCAAGATGTTCGTTGCAAACACCATAATAACAAACATGCCCTCAGTCAGCGGCACCGAGACCGAGAAGAACGAGGCTCTCTGCAACGCCTATTTCATGAGGGCGTGGTCACTCTTCAAGCTGGCCACCATTTACTGTCTGCCTTACTCTGAGGCCAACCGCAGCAAGCTCGGACTGTCCCTGCGCCTCGGAACACTCTTCAACGAGGACGTGACACGCTGCACCTTGGGTGAGACCTTCGACCAGATCCTCTCCGACCTCGCCAAGGCCGACGAACTCTGCGCTGAGCAGAACGTGCCTTCGGGCAAGGCATGGCGTGTGTCAAAATGTGCCGTCTATGCCTTCTATGCACGCCTCTACATGTACATGAACGACTACGACAAGGCCCTCGGTTATGCCGACAAGGCTCTTGCGCTGGCTCCGGCACTCTTCGACTACAACACCCTCAAGTGGGGCACGTCGCAGATGTACCCCGCCGCTGACGGAATGCCCGAGCAGGAAATACGCTACTGCGAGACCAACAGCTGGAACATGCAGAAAATTTACCAGTGGAAGGAGTGGGTCTTCATCCGCTTGCAGTACAGCGGCTTGCAGTGGTTCATTCCGTCGCAGCAGCTGGTTGACAGCTATGACCACGACAACGACATGCGCTTTGTCTACTTCTTCAATGAGCACGGCAACCGACGCTTCTTCGTGCCTTACGATGCTTACCGCTACAACCCCTTCTCCGACGGATGCTACACCATCTCCGGACTGACCACCTCGTCCATAATGCTCGACAAGGCCGAGTGCATGGCACGCAAGGGCGAATGGCAGGCTGCACTGCAGGTGCTCACGCCGCTGCGCCAGGCACGCTATGCCACCGGCACGGCCACCCCGCTCACCGCCACCACACAGCAGGAGGCTCTCAAGCAGATTCTGGCTGAACGCCGCCGCGAGTTCCCTTTCGCGCTGAGGCTTATGGACATAAAGCGCTTTGCCGTCAGTGAAACCACCGATGACGACGTGACCATTGACCGCGACTTCTTCAAGGTGACCGAAACCGGCATTGACGACGGCACGCCGGTGCACATCACCGTCAAGGGTGACAGCCCCAAGCTGGCTATTCCTGTTCCTGTGCTCGACATTCAGAACTCGAAGGGCGTAATCGAGCAGAACCCTTTTGAATGATAACTGTAAAAATAGCCGCGAGCTGGTGGCCCGTCACGGGCACAGCCAAGAGCAAGGCAACGTTTGAGGTTACATACCAGTGCTGCGACGACCAAATCTGCTTCCCGCCGACAACGAAGACCGTGGAGGTCAGGTGAAATATAAAAAACTAAAAATTATAAATAAAGACTATATGCAAAAGACATTTTTCACAGCCGTGCTGACAGCGGTCATGGCTGCTATGAGTTGCACAGAGACAAGTGCACAGACGCTGAAGGCATCATTCACTGATGTTGGAAATGACACAATTCTTGTTAGCGTAATGGGTGCCGACCCCAAGACTGGCAGCCGGCGCGACACCCTGCTGGCCAAGGACGGCAAGTTTGAGTACACCCTTAAGGACAACAAGCCCGCCCGCGCACAGTTCTACGCCATACAGCACCTCACGCCCAACAAGCCTGAATACAAGCCGTTCGGCATGGTGCTCGTGCCCGGCGAGCATGCCGTGGTGAGCGGTACAACCGATAATTTCACCATAACCGGCTCTGCCTTCTACATTGAGTATGGCAAGGCCGTGGCACCGCTCGGCGCCTTCGACAGGGAGCGTGCCGCCGTGATTGCCAAGTACCGTCCGCAGCTCAGCGACGAGAAAGCTGACCCTGCCACCGTCGAGAAGTTGCGTGCGGAGTGCGCGCAGCTGGTGTCTGCCATCAGCGAAAAGCGCAAGGCGGCCACGATTGACTACATCAAGGCGCACCCCAGCAGCGATGTGTCGGTGGCTCTGGTGGCCGATATGGGCTTGAACAGCATTGAGGAAGGCGTGAAACTGCTCACCGACGCGGCGCGTCAGAGCAGCATTTCTCCTCTCTACAAGAACGTGCTTGAAGAAATTAAGGCATATAGGGAGAAAAAAGCCAAGGGAATGGCTATGGAGGGCAAGCCGGCACCGTCGTTCACTCTGAACGACATTAACGGCAAACCGCTCAAACTGGAGAGCCTGCGCGGCAAGTATGTGGTGCTCGACTTCTGGGGCTCATGGTGCGGATGGTGCATAAAGGGCATCCCCGAGCTGAAGAAGTACTACGACAAATATAAGGACAAGATGGAAATTCTCGGCATTGACTGCAACGACACCGAGGCTAAATGGAAGGCTGCCGTGGCAAAGCACGAACTGGCTTGGAAGCACGTGAGAAACGCCGGACAGACCGATGTAGCCAAGCTTTACTACATCCAGGGTTATCCTACGAAAATCATCGTCGCCCCTGATGGTGTGGTCAAGAAGGTTGCTGTCGGCGAAGACCCCGAGTTTTACAAGTATCTTGACAGCTTGTTCAAGTAAAGGTGAAATATGACCAATAGGTCTGATAGGACAAATCAGTTTTTACAAAAAACTGATTTGTCCTATGAAGAGCTGTCAGTCTTACGGACGTACTAGTTTCGCTTATGAATTATGCCAGTGCAAAGGAAAGTTTGACCAGTGCAAAGGTAAGTTTAACCAGTGCAGCGGTAATTTTACCAGTGCAATGCCGGGTCAATGATGAAATCAGCATTCATTATATGTATTTTTGCCATGTCTATCGTTGAATTCTCTTGTTTGTTTTGCAACACTAAGATAAGTGAATTCTTCGACATGACAAAATCCTGGACAACTTTTTGTTGCTCAGGTACTTAAAAAGTTTTATTTATAATTGTGTTGCGGAATTATGATAAAATAAAAACAAAACCATGAAACGTACTTGTTTTGCATTTCTTTCCCAATGCCTGCTGGTCATCATTATACTGACATCATGCAGTGACGACCAAACTGATCTCTCCCCTGATATTAATACCCCGATTACCGGTTATTGGCAAATAGCCGATGGTGACATCAATGGCGATGGTGCCATTCAGGGCATCGTGGTACACAGTGACGAGACTGTCAGCGAATGGTTATATACCGGTGAAACCGCTAATCCTTATCAACTGGGTTTTAAAACAGGTAAATGGAGCGTGAACGGCAACCACTACGAGATGCAACTTCCTATCAGCAATGGCACCTATTATAATGTGACAGTGGCGGGAAACAATGACAGAACAATGTTTCTTGCGTATAAAGGAAAAACATCCGTAGTGCCTTTCTATAAGCTGACATCACTCCCTGGAAATGGAAACGAGATGATCAGCGAACTTGAGGGCATGAAAATGTCGGGTTACACGATGGCTGATATCACGGGTTATTGGGAACAGGATAACGAGAACGGCACAGGCTTCTATATCGATAATGAAGGAAACATCTCTGATTTGACATGTTTGTATGGTGTGGAAAAATATTATTCCGTGGAATATCATTCGGCAGAGGTGATACTTGATGGCAATAGCTGTGTCATCTCTTCTTTGGGTTCACAATGGATGGTGTATGCCGTAGGCAGCAACTCATTGCTTGCCATTGACCGCAATAACAACAGTCAGCAAGTGGAACACTTCGTGAAGAAAGATGTTCCTGATGAGATGATGCGAGCCGACGAGATCATGAAGACCCCTGTGCCTGCAGGACTGCTTGGCAAGTGGGAAACCATCCACTATACGCACATGATCAATGGTGAGAATGTTACCGATATTGACATTCTCAATGGTGATGATTGGAACAAGCAGTTTTACCACACATTAGCTTTTTCAGAAAATCACAAAATATGCAAATGGGATAGGTTTGGAAGTCAGCTCTACGACCAATGCTTCATGTTGAAGGGTGACAACATCACTATTGCAGGAGACTTGACCAATCTCCTTTTCCCAAAATACAGTTATACAGAAACATGGACCATAAGCGACAAGACTGAAAACAGTATGAAGCTTACGCGCGAGCAAGGTAATACAACAGAATGTTATACTTATAAACGAAAATAATTTCAATGAAACATATCATAACAGTCGTTATCATGATGTTGTTGCCTATGTGGGCAACAGCCCAAAACGAAAGTCGCCACGTGTCTGTCATTCCACATGCAGGCGTAACAATAGCCAAGATGAATGGCGATGCACTAACGGCAGCAGAGAAATGGAAAGCCGGATATACTGTTGGAGCAAGCGTTGAGTTTCCTTTGTCGCAGAATTTTTCTCTGCTTACGGGAGCAGACTTCAGCCTGATAGGTACTGGACTTGAGAAACAGAAAGAGAAATATGCGTCTGCCGATGAAAAACTTGACGTGACGTATCTCTCCGTGCCTCTGCAAATCAAGACATACTTCTCTGGTGTGAAAGGATTGGCTGCACATATTGGTGTGCAGGCTGGCATACTCCTCTCGGCAAAGGATAAGATGACTATACACAGCATACGCACGATGAACCTCGGCAACGACGTATCATCAATGTACCTATGGGAATCGTACAAAGAGAAGAAATCGGAGGATGTAAGCAGCAAATTCCGCAATGTTGTTATTGGCATTCCCCTTGGAGTGAGCTACGAATGGCGACACATCACCCTCGACGCCTCCTATTGTTTCGAACTGCGACAGGCTATCAGTCTGAAGACAGACAACCCCGGTAGCTGGGGCTTCGACAACTCTCCAACGGCACGCAACCATGCCATATATATCACGGCAGGATATAAGTTCACGCTATAGATAGAAAGGCGCACCCGACTAACCCTGTGGAAGGCTTAGTTGCGGATTTGAGGGTTAATATGTAGATAGCATTATGCGTAAAAATCCCTCATTGAGGGATTATTTGTATCTTTGCTGCAGTTTTAAATGATTAATTTTGCACTCAATTCTTAATAGTAACAATATGAAAAAAATAATTATACGATTTCTGAAAGTAGCAATTTTTTGTACGGTTTGTGTGCTATATAATGCATGCTCATGCCTGATAGGAAATCCTGGTGAGGACGTGTATTATCAAGATGTTAAGGTTATAAATAAATCAGGGGAAACGATCTATGCTGCAGATTTTATGTTTGGGGATACTACTCTTTTAACACCAAAACATGTGTTTAAGATGTTTGATCCTAGAATATTGCGAGAAGCATACAATGATAGTTGTTTTATAGGGAAAATAGCAATTCCGGAAACAGAAGATGAAGCTAATAGTCTATACCAAGTGATAATATTTAAACAAAGTACTATTGATAAATATTCCAAAGAAGAGTTGATAGAAAAAAATATTTTTGATAAAAGGTATTTATTGAACTACAATGAATTAAAGAAGGTAAATTTTAAAATGACCTATTCGGGGGATTAATCTTATTCAAGTTTCGCAAGTGAGGGAATTGATTGAAGTTAAAGAAGTTATCACTCCCTACGGTCGTTCGGGAAGTGAAGAGACAATAGTCTTCTTTCGTAAAACGTAGGACATTTGTCCCTTAACTTCCCTCTAACTTCCCTAACTTCCCTTAACTTCCCCACATGCGAAAGTTCAGTAGTTAATAGTTGATAGTTTATAGCAATCTTGCTAACGGCTACGCCCTATCAACTATTAACTATAAACTATTAACTTTTTCATTGGGGGTTAACAGGGTTAACAGTTAACAGCTGTTTTTTGCATCCTCCCCCTCCTTTATACCTATATAATAATAAATATATATATACTTATTTTTATATGTGAGTAGAGGGAAGTATGCATTTTTGGGGTGTTAACTGTTAACCCTGTTAACCCCTGGCTGTTTTTCTTACCCATCTTGCGTTCCTTCTTAAGATATCTAAGTGCCTTATATGAAGACAGATAAGTGCCATCAATGATGACCGGCAGGAGGCTTGAATGATGCCTCATGAGGGCGATAATCTGCTATCATGCAGGCTGTTTTTATTCCCTCCCGATGCATTTTTTATTCCCTCCCGATGTATTTTTCATTCCCTCGCGATGCAAAAAACGGTGAGTTTCTAGCCGAAAAGCTATGACTTTCGCATCAAAAAACTATGAGTTGGTAATTTTAACATCTTTCCTCCTCTTTATATATTCAGGAATATCTCTTATATATTTGCGAATCTCTCTTTATACAAAATGACTCAATGTTTGCAGAAAATGGAACTTTTTTCTGCTGTTTCGCCGAAAAGTGTTTCCTTTGCAAGTATAAATAGATAAAATTAAAAGAATTATGGCAGAAAATAGACAAGAATTGAACCGCAACTTGGCTCAGATGCTCAAGGGTGGTGTGATTATGGACGTAACAACTCCAGAACAGGCAAAAATCGCAGAGGCAGCAGGTGCATGCGCAGTAATGGCTTTGGAACGTATTCCAGCTGACATCCGTGCAGCAGGTGGTGTTTCCCGTATGAGCGACCCTAAGATGATCAAGGGCATCCAGGAGGCTGTTTCTATCCCTGTAATGGCTAAGTGCCGCATCGGTCACTTCGCTGAGGCTCAGATTCTTCAGGCTATAGAAATCGACTATATTGACGAGAGCGAGGTGCTCTCTCCAGCAGATAATGTTTATCACATCGACAAGACTCAGTTCGACGTGCCATTCGTTTGTGGTGCCAAGAACCTGGGCGAGGCGCTCCGCCGTATTGCTGAGGGTGCTACGATGATCCGTACCAAGGGTGAGCCAGGAACAGGTGATGTGGTTCAGGCTGTTACCCACATGCGTATGATGCAGAGCGAAATCCGCCGCCTGGTTTCTATGAGCGAGGATGAGCTTTATGAGGCTGCCAAGCAGTTGCAGGCTCCTTACGACCTGGTGAAGTATGTTCATGAGAACGGCAAGTTGCCAGTGGTTAACTTCGCTGCCGGTGGTGTGGCTACTCCAGCTGATGCTGCCCTGATGATGCAGCTCGGTGCCGAGGGTGTATTCGTAGGCTCTGGTATCTTCAAGAGCGGTAACCCTGCTAAGCGTGCACAAGCTATCGTGAAGGCTGTTACCAACTACAACGACCCTAAGATGCTGGCTGAGTTGAGCGAGGACCTCGGCGAGGCAATGGTAGGTATCAATGAGCAGGAGATTGCTCTCTTGATGGCTGAAAGAGGTAAGTAATGATATTGGGAAGTTAAGGAGTTAAGAAGTTAGAGGAGTTAAGACAAATGCTTTTTGGCACAAACTCAGTAAAAGAATACTGTTGTCTTAACTCCTTAACTTCTTAACTCCTTCTTATGAGATAAATTGTTATATGAGAATAGCAGTATTAGCTTTACAAGGCGCTTTTGCTGAGCACAGACAGAAGTTGGCTCAGTTGGGCGTGGATAGTTTCGAGGTTCGCCAGTTGAAGGATTGGGACCAACCTAAGGATGGCTTGATTATTCCGGGTGGTGAGAGTACCACTCAGGCGAAACTCTTGAATGAACTGGGATTGATGGAGCCTGTGAAGGAGGCGATTGCTGCCGGCTTGCCTGTTTATGGTACCTGTGCCGGTTTGATTCTTCTTGCCAAGAATATTGAGGGCGAGCCTAGTCAGCGCATAGCTTCGATGGATATCACGGCTTTGAGAAATGCCTATGGTCGCCAGTTGGGCAGTTTCTACATCGAGGCTCCGATGAAGGGCATCCAGGGAAATATCCCAATGACATTCATCCGTGCTCCTTATATTAAAGAGGTGTGGGGAGATGCTGAGGTTCTTGCTGAAGTAGATGGCAAGATCGTGGCTGCCCGTCAGGGTAACCAGCTGGTTACTGCCTTTCATCCTGAATTGAATGAAAGTCTGGAGATTCATAAGTATTTTCTGGGGATGTGCAGCAAGTAGGCTTCATCCCATGATGAAACAGGCTTCGTTGACCGATGAAACAGGCTTCATGGGCACATGAAGCTACATAGCAAAGTATCTTAGGATACATTGCCAAGTATCTTAAGATACATGAGCAAGTATCCTAAGATACTTTTTTATTGAATGTCTGATACTGTTATTGAAGGCTATTTCCGTCCCAGCAACCAGTCAATGGCAGACACAATGTGGATGCTTTTACCATCAATCTTATAATCACGAGTGCTGGTAAAAGCAATGAGAGTCAACTTATCACAACGCAAGACAGAAGAGGCTCTGATGAGCGAATCCGTCTCTCGCTTGAAAGTTTTTTCTCCCTCTATATCGTAGGCTACCTGAATGAGTTCCACTGCCTTGTCTTGATTACATACAACGAAGTCGATTTCCTTAGAACGTGGACTCTCCTTGTAATAATAAATGTCCAAAAAAGAGTTTGTGCATCGGCGCAAAAGCTCAATGTAAACGACATTTTCCAAGCGCCACCCAATGTTCTCTGCTGCAAACGCATTGTCACGATTATTTTGAAGACCAGAATCTACGATATAAGCCTTGGCATTTCTGATGCGCTCCTTACTCTTGAAGGAATGCTTGGTGAGTAGTTGTATAAGGAAAGCTTGACGCAGATAATCCACATACTTCTTAACTGTTACATCCGACATGCTCAGGATTTTTGCTAAATCATCATAATTTACCTCTTGGCAAACATTGTTAATAAGGTGGTTGGCTATCTTTCGCAAAGCATTAACGTTGCGTATGTTGAAACGGCGCTGTATATCCTTGGTAACGATGGCTTCCATCAAACTTTGTACATAGCCACGCTTGTTGCGCATATTTTGCATCTCAGGAAATCCTCCATCGGCGATGTAGTCCAAAAAGGCTCGCTTTCTTTCAGCGTCAGCCTTGGTAGTGATGCCAACAAGGTCAACATGATGAAACATGCAATATTCATAAAAGGAGAAAGGGAACAAGTGAATCTCATTGTAACGTCCTGTGAGATGAGTGGCAAGCTCGCCACTCAACAATTTTGCATTGCTGCCAGTCACCACTAAATGTAAATTGCTGCGGAGCAGCCGATTGACAAATAAGTGCCATCCATCTACATCTTGAATCTCATCTAAAAATATATATTTGATATCCGTGCCATACACTTGATAGATGCAAGAGAGAACGGTATTCAAGTCTTCTGTTTTTAACTTTGCCAAGCGATCATCGTCAAAGTTGGCGTACCCATATTTCACATGATGCTCCAATAAAACCTTATGACAAAGTGTTGATTTGCCACTTCGTCTCACACCGATAACCACTTGTGCGAGCGGACTATCTAATTCAAAAAGGTTTTCTTCATATCGGCCGACCCACTTTTGGGGTTCATAACTTTGAACATATTCCTGTTGCTCAGCTAAGACTTGCAATATTACTTTTTCATCTACCATAGTTGCTCTATTTGAGGATTATTTATTATTTCGATTACAAAAGTACAATAAAATCTTTAAAGCCAGTAAGTTACGATACTTAAACTTTGCTAAAATGCATATTTCCGTCCTCTAAACTTTGCTAAAATGCATATTTCTGTCCTTCAAACTTTGCTAAAATGCATATTAGACATGAATGTTGTAGCAGCTTCCCAAAGTGGACACGAATAGGCTTCATAGATACATGATGCTATATAGAAAAGTATCCTAAGATACTTTTTTGTTGAATGTCAGATACTTTTTTCCGATAAAAGTTTGCCGTTTACAAATATTCATCGTATCTTTGCATTATGAAATCTTCGTTACGTAAAACTCATAATGATGTAAATGCTTATGGTACAGTTAAATCCTTTTATTATTGAAGGCTATCTTTCGCCGGAATATTTCTGTGATAGGGTAGAGGAAACAGCTCTTCTTACCCGCCATTTGACCAATCGGTGTAATGTCGCGTTGATTGCACCAAGACGTCTGGGTAAGTCGGGACTGATTTATAATTGTTTTCAGCAGGAAAACATCCGTGAGCAGTATCATTGCATCTATATTGATATTTATGATACGAAGAATTTGAACGAATTCGTCTATGCGCTGGGCAAGGGAATCCTGACGGCACTCAAGCCAAAGGGCAGGAAAGTATGGGAATTTTTCCTGAATATGCTCCAGTCTCTGAAGTCAACTATCTCTTTTGACATCAATGGAAATCCGGAGTGGAGTGTTGGTTTGGGAGATATTCAGGCTCCGGATATTACGCTGGATGAGATCTTCGCTTATCTCGAACAGGCAGATAAACCTTGTCTGGTGGCGATAGATGAGTTTCAGACCATAGCCAACTATCCAGAGAAAACCGTTGAGGCAACCTTGCGTAAGCGAATACAGAATTGCCACAATGCAAACTTTGTCTTTTCTGGCTCCAAGCGCCACATGATGGCATTGATGTTTACTTCCCAGTCACGCCCGTTCTATCATAGTTCGAGTATCATGGGGTTGGAGGCAATCAATGAGCAGACTTACCTGGAATTTGCCAATCACCATCTTGCCAGGAACAATAAAGAGATAAGTGCAGCGGCTTTTACCTATTTATATCATCATTTCGATGGCATTACCTGGTATATTCAGTATGTTCTCAATATGCTTTACACTTCAATATCTGATAAGTCTTTGTTGCAGGAAGATGATGTCAGAATGGCGATTGATGGCATCCTTTCCCAGCAACGCTTTGCCTATCAGGCCTTGCTGTATCAGCTTACAGCCAAGCAGAAACAGCTTCTCATAGCCATTGCTCAGGAAGGTAAGCCTTCTTCCCTGATGTCGCAAGAGTTTTTGCAGAAGTATCATCTTGGTGCAAGCACCGTACAGGGAGCAGTCAAGACCTTACTGGACAGAGACTTTATCACGCAAGATGAAGGCGTTTACCAATTATGTGACAAGTTTTTGGAGCTGAGCCTTCGAGCAGGTTGAGTAAGTAAAAGATACGTCTGAGTAAGCGAAATGATGCGGCAGAGTGAGCCTACTGATATATCTGAATAAGCCTACAGATATGACTGAACAAGTACACGGATATGACTGAACAAGTACAAGGATTCGACAGAGTAAGTGAAAGAATACGTTTGCTCAGGTTCAAGAAGTCGGAATATCAGGTTAAAGGAGTCTGTATCTAAGAGATTCCCACTAGGCTCAGCAGCTCTGCCGACTGCAGTCAGCACATCTGCCGAGCCTAGTGGCAACACCCTATAATCGTACAACAACACCCCTTTTAGTTGTACGATAATAACCGTTTACAACAACTCCGGAAGCTGGAAGAGCTTTACGCTGTTACTGCCTTTGATGAGGATGTAATGGTCGTGAGGCTGGTTCGCCTTGAGCGCTTCCTTCACTTCCTCTACATTCTGGAACTTGCGGTAGCTGCATGGAATATCCTTGAACTCATCGCCCACCAGCCATACATTCTCCAAACCGGCTGCCTGCAACTGGTCTACTACCTTCTGGTGCTCCTCGTGGCTCACTTCGCCGAGTTCGCCCATCTGTCCGAGAATCGCCATCTTATGAGGCACATCCATCACGCGGAAGTTCTCGATGGCGGCTGCCATGCTTGATGGGTTCGCATTGTAGGCATCTACCACCAACTTGTTGTGCGCCGTCTCTTCCAACTGCGAACGGTTGTTGCTTGGGATGTAGTTCTCCAGGGCATGATCTATCTGCTGAGGATTCACATCGAAATGAAGACCGATGGTGATGGCGGCAAGCATGTTGTCGATATTGTAAGAGCCGATGAGATGAGTCTGAACCTCATGCCAGTCGAAACTCTCGGTGCGCCAGCGGAACTTCAGGAAAGGAGCGCAGGAGATGACTTCTCCCCATACATCGCAGTTTTCATCCTTGCCGTAGGTGATGAGGCGGTTGATGTTGCGCTGCTCAGCCATCTGCATCAGATGCTCGTTGTCTGCATTGATGAAGACGAGGGCATCGTTGGCTGCGAGGTAATCATAGAGCTCTCCCTTGGTCTTCTTCACGCCTTCGAAGCTGCCGAATCCCTGTAGGTGGGCACGGCCTACGTTGGTAATCATACCGCAGGTTGGTTCCACGTATTCCACGAGTTTTCGGATGTCACCAGGATGGGAAGCACCCATCTCTACAACGGCAATCTCATTTTCCGGAGAGAGACGGAAGAGCGTCTTTGGTACGCCTACGTCATTATTGAAGTTACCCTGGGTGAACATCACGTTGAACTTCTCGCCGAGAACAGCAGAGACGAGTTCCTTGGTGGTGGTCTTGCCGTTGGTTCCGGTGATTCCTACTACAGGAATATCGAAGTGGCGGCGATGCTCACGGGCGAGTTCCTTGAAGGTGGTGAGGCAATCCTCTACGAGGATGTAGCGCTCGTCGCCCTCCTTGGCATACTCTTTTTCATCAACAATCACATAGGCACAGCCTTTCTCCAAAGCCATGTCGGCAAACTTGTTGCCATCAAACGATGCGCCCTTCAAAGCCAGGAAGATGCTGCCCTCTGGGCAGTCGCGGCTGTCAGTGGTAATCACTGGGTGCGCTTGGTAAATCTGATAGAGTTCTGAAATATCCATAGTCTATAACTGTTATTTTGGGTGCAAAAGTAATCTAAATTATGGACATAACAAACAATTTTCCCAAAAAATGATGGTAATCTCGAATATTCTTTCTATTTTTGCAGAAATATTCGATGAATCTTTAGAAAGTGAGGCTCTTTATGGGTAGTAGAGATGAAAAAGATAAAACGAAAGTAAGGAAGGAAAAGCTGGCAGGCTATTTCTATAATCTATCCCAGTTGATATTTACGGGAACTGGGGTTGGAGGCGTGTTGCCGTTTTTACATGGGACGGCTTCATCAGGTGATATTTCCGTATTAGTTTTTGGCGCAGTTGCAACAGCAGGCTCTGCATACTTCGCCAATAGAATTTTAAAATATTAGGATTTATGAGTTATTTAGCGTTATTTTTTATGATAACTTCTATTGTTATTATTGCTCTTATAGCTTGGAGTTATACAAAGTCAGGAGAAAAGTGGCTTAAAGAATTGTAGTATTATGAGCTATTTGGCATTGTTCTTTTTAGTATGCTCGATTTTCGGTCTTGGTTTTATAGCTTGGACTTATACTAAGTCGGGTGAAAAGTGGCTTAAAGAATTGTAGAATATTAAGCTATGGAAGTTTACAATGGACTATTGTTTTTCTTTGTGGTTGGAACAATCATAGGTGGATGTTTTCTTGCCTGGACTTATACTAAGCCTGGTAAGAAATGGTTGAAAGATTTATAATCCGATGGAATATACAATCAATATCAAGGGGCGCTTGATGGATTTGAGTACCCCTCAGGTGATGGGCATCCTGAATGTTACGCCCGACAGTTTCTACTCTGGCAGTAGAAAGCAGACAGAAATGGAGATAGCTCAGAGAGCTAATCAGATTATAGAAGAAGGTGGAAGCATCATCGATGTGGGTGCTTTCTCCACCCGTCCCGGTGCCGATGAAGTATCGGAAGAGGAGGAGGGAAGACGCCTGAAGTTCGCTCTCGACATCGTTCGCAGGGAGCAGCCGGATGCTGCCGTCTCCGTAGATACTTATCGCCCTACCTTGGCACGTAAGTGTATCGAGGAGTGGGGAGCTGATATCATCAACGATGTATCAGAAGGAGGTATCACAGGTATCGTCAATGTGCCGTTGGAGCAGAGACAGGAGGAATATCCTGAAATGTTCCGGGTGGTGGGCGAACTGAAGGTACCTTATATATTAATGTCGGTGCAGCCTACGCTTGCTACGATGATGAAGGGCTTTGCCAGAGAGGTGCAGCAGTTGCGTGACCTGGGAGCCAAGGACATCATCCTCGACCCGGGCTTCGGATTCGGCAAGAATCTCATCCAGAATTATCAGATTTATAATGAGATGGAGAAGTTGAACGTGATGGAACTTCCGGTACTTGTAGGTATCTCCCGTAAGAGTATGATATATAAACTGTTGGGTGGAGATGCAACGACATCGCTCAATGGAACTTCTGTGCTCGACACCATCGCTCTGATGAAGGGCGCCAGCATCCTCAGAGTGCACGATGTAAAAGAAGCTGCTGAGGCTGTGAAGATAATAGAAGCAATGAAGGAGGGACGCACATGATAGAATTTGGCATCAAAGACTTTCTCGATATTCTCCTGGTAGCCTCGCTGCTGTTCTATGTTTATCGTCTGATGAAGGAATCGCGATCACTGAACATCTTCGTGGGCATCATGCTCTTCGTGCTTATCTGGCTCTTTGTGAGTCAGATACTGGAAATGCGCCTGCTGGGTTCTATCCTGGATAAACTGGTGAGCGTGGGAGTCATCGCCCTCATCGTCATCTTCCAGGAGGATATCCGTAGATTCCTCTATGAGATAGGTTCGCAGAAAGGTATGCGCCGGTTGGTTCGGTTCTTCCACTCCAGCAAGGAGAGCCAGAAGGAGGCTAACAAGGAGACCATCATGCCGATTGTGATGGCGTGTATGAGTATGGCGAAGAAATACGTAGGTGCTCTTATCGTTATCGAGCGAGGCGTTCCACTGAAGGACATCATGGATACGGGTGAGGAGATTGACGCCAAGATTAACCAGCGGCTGATAGAGAACATCTTCTTCAAGAACTCGCCGCTTCATGATGGAGCCATGGTGGTGAGCAATAAGCGCATCATGGCAGCCGGATGTATTCTGCCTGTGAGCCATAACCTCGATATTCCGAAGGAACTGGGACTCCGTCATCGTGCCGCTCTCGGAATATCACAGAGCAGTGATGCCATCGCCGTCATTGTATCCGAGGAGACCGGACGAATCAGCGTGGCCATCAAGGGCGAGTTCAAACTCCGACTCTCTGCCGAGGAACTGGAAAGCATCCTTACTCTGGAGATGATATAAGTTAAGTGAAGAGTGAAGAACGAAGAGTGAAGAATTCATCACTTTTCCTACTACGTAAACCTTTACGACATGAATAATCTCCCGATTTAGCTTTTTTTACACATTTTAATCGCTGCTATTTCAAAGAAAATGTGTACTTTTGCAAAGTCGATGTGGCAAAAAGGCGAAAAACAAGATAACATCGCCTAACACTTTGACAGGTCTACTTAGGAAACAACAAAATATATAAAATATTAAAAAGTAAAATGGATTTATTACAGCAAATCGTAGCTCGCGCTAAAGCTGACAAGCAGCGCATCGTGCTCCCTGAAGCAGAAGAGGAGCGTACATTGAAAGCAGCCGATAAAGTTTTGGCTGATGATCTCGCAGACATCATCCTCATCGGTAACCCTGCCAATATTAAGAATCTCGCTGCTCAGTGGGGTCTTAACAACATCGACAAGGCTACTATCGTTGATCCACAAAACAACCCTAAGACTGAGGAGTATGCTGAGAAGCTCGCTGAACTTCGTAAGAAGAAGGGCATGACTGTTGAGCAGGCTCGTGAACTCGTAACTAAGAACAACCTCTATCTCGGTTGTATGATTATCAAGACTGAGGGCGCTGACGGTCAGATTTCTGGTGCATTGAGCACTACTGGCGATACTCTCCGTCCAGCTCTTCAGATTATCAAGTGTACTCCAGGTATCACTTGCGTAAGTGGTGCTATGTTGCTCATCACAGACCAGAAGCAGTATGGTCAGGATGGCATTGTAGTAATGGGTGACGTTGCTGTAACTCCAAACCCTACAGCAGACCAGCTTGCTCAGATTGCCTATACTACAGCTCATACAGCTCAGTCAGTGGCAGGTATTGCTGATCCACAGATTGCCATGTTGAGCTTCTCAACAATGGGTAGCGCCAAAGATGCCATCAACAAGGAGACAGGTAAGAGCGTTTATATCATTGACAAGGTAAAGGATGCCGTAGCTATCGCTAAGGAGAAGTTCCCAGAGCTTCACCTCGACGGTGAGCTTCAGGCTGATGCAGCCCTCGTTCCTGAGGTAGCTGCCAAGAAGGCTCCAAAGTCAGAGGTAGCTGGTAAGGCTAACGTATTGGTAGTTCCTAACCTCGAGGTTGGTAACATCGGCTACAAGCTCGTTCAGCGCTTGGGTGGTGCCATCGCTATCGGTCCTATCCTTCAGGGTATTGCCCGTCCTGTAAACGACCTCTCTCGTGGTTGCTCTGTAGATGACATCTACTACATGGTAGCTATCACAGCTTGCCAGGCACAGGATGCTAAGAAGGCGTAAGTATATAGTTAATAGTTAACAGTTAACAGTTTATAGGGCAAAGCTGCTGTAAGATGGGTGGTTTATGCTATAGACTGTAAACTATAAATTTTAAATTGAAAACAAAATGAAAGTATTGGTTCTGAACTGCGGTAGTTCATCTATCAAGTACAAATTATATAATATGGACGATGAGTCTGTATTGGCACAGGGTGGTGTAGAGCGTATCGGTCTTGATAACGCTTTCATCAAGGTAAAATTGCCTAACGGCGAGAAGAAGCAGATCATGCACGACATGCCTGACCACAAGGAAGGTGTGAACTTCGTATTCAAGTGCTTGCTCGACCCAGAAATCGGCGCTATCAAGGATTTGAAGGAAATCGACGCTGTAGGACACCGTGTCGTACAGGGTGGTGACAAGTTCAAGGAGAGCGTTATCGTTGACAAGAGCGTAGAGGATGGTATCGAGGAACTTTGCGACCTCGCTCCTGTTCACAACGCAGGTCACCTGAAGGGTATCCGTGCCGTTGACTCATTGATGCCTGGCACTCCTCAGGTTTGCGTATTCGACAACGCATTCCACAGCACAATGCCAGACTACGTTTACCTCTATGCAATTCCTTACGAGTTGTACGAGAAGTATCACGTACGCCGTTATGGCTTCCACGGAACATCTCACCGTTATGTTTCTAAGCGTGTTTGCGAGATTCTCGGTCTCGACCAGAACAACTCTAAGATTATCACTTGCCACATCGGTAACGGTGGCTCTGTAGCTGCTGTATTGAACGGTAAGGTATTGGATACCTCAATGGGCTTGACTCCATTGGCAGGTCTGATGATGGGTTCACGTTGTGGTGACATCGATGCTTCTGCCGTTACCTACTTGATGGAGAAGTTGAACATGAAGCCACAGGAGATGGCTGACTTCCTGAACAAGAAGAGTGGTGTGCTCGGTATTACAGGTATTTCTTCTGATATGCGCGACATCGAGAACGCTGCCAACGAGGGTAACGAGAAGGCTCAGCTGGCTCTCCGTATGTACGAGTATCGCATCAAGAAGTACATTGGTGCTTACACTGCAGCTATGGGTGGCGTTGATGCAATCGTATTTACTGCTGGTGTGGGTGAGAACCAGACCGACCTCCGTGAGGAATCTTGCAAGAACCTGGAGTATCTTGGCATCAAGATTAATAAGGAAGTAAATGACAAGGTTCGTGGTGAGGAAGCTATCATCTCTACTGACGACAGTAAGGTGAAGGTAGTTGTAGTTCCTACCGACGAGGAGATTGTTATCGCTCGCGATACAATGGACTTGGTTGCTAATAAGTAATCATACGCAATATATAATAAGGTGAAGACTAGAAACATAAGTGAATAGTCTTCACCTTTTTAAATTTTTAGAATTATGAAAACAAAGATTGTAACTTTCGGAGAAATATTGCTTAGGATTTCTAAGCCTGGTTATCAACGTTTATTTCAGGGACATCATATGTTTGGCAATTATGGTGGCAGTGAGGCTAATGCAGCCATCTCTTTGGCTTATTTAGGCGATAATGTAGAGTATGTAACCCGTGTACCATACGGTGAGATGGGTGAGGCGGCGTTGATGCATCTCAGAGAGTACGGTCTGAATGTTTCTCATGTTGTGCGTGGCGGTGAACGTCTCGGAACTTATTATTTCGAGGAAGCTGTAGCTATGCGCAATTCCCGTGTGGTTTACGACCGCAAGAATTCTTCTTTCTATACGCTGAAGCGCGGAATGGTGAAATGGGAAAAGGTGCTGACTGATGCTGCTGTATTCCATTGCTCCGGCATTACCTGCGCAATTAGCCGCGATGCGATGGAGTCAACTATGGATGCCATCAAACTTGCTGTTTCTGACGGGTTGACCATAGCCTGCGACATCAATTATCGTAAGAATCTCTGGGGATATGGCCTGGAGCCTCATGATGTGCTGTTCCAGATGATGCAGTATAGTGACATCATCTTTGGTGACCAGAATGAGTGGGAGGTAGCCAGCGGTGTGCCTCATATACCTTTCGAGGCTTTGGATGCAGACTATGAGATAGACAAGGAGGCTTATCTTGAGTATTTCCGCAAGATGCATCAGCTCTTCCCTAAGTGTAAGAAGATGGTGATGGCGGTAAGAAACCAGATTGCCAGCAGTCATCATACCTTGAGCGGCTTGCTCTATGATGCAGTGGAAGATCAGCTCTATACTACAAGAATCTATGATATTGAGCCGATTGTTGACCCGATGGGTGTAGGTGATGCCTTTATTGCTGCCTATATTCATGCCCATCAGAAGTGGGGCGACAAGAATCAGTATTGCCTGGATTTCTCACTGTCAGCAAGCGCGATAAAAAATACGGTTCCGGGTGATCAGAATCTGGTTACAGAAGAGGAAATCATCAATAACATGACTTCTTCAGGAGGTCGCATACAGCGATAACAATAAAGGGCAGCTCGTAAAGCTGCCCTTTATTGTTATGGTTGGCTTTCGCCTTCCACATATTCTTCCATAAACATGTGTTCGCCATCAAACACGGCATAGGTGAACTGCCATATCCAGTCGCCCAGAATCATCAGTCGGGTCTTTTTGCTCAACATCAGATCCAGTTCGATGTGGCGATGGCCGAACATGAAGTAATCTATATCCTTGTGGCCTTGCATATACTGTTTGGCAAAGCGCACCAGAAACTCCTTCTTTTCGCCCATATAAGGCTCTTCTTTTCCGTCAGCACGTTTCTGTCGGCTATGCTTAGCCCAGTTCAAGCCCAAAGCCATTCCCCAGCGAGGATGAATCGCATTAAGGAGGCGTTGGCAAGTATGATTCTGGAACATTCTTTTCAGAAACTTGAATTTCTTGTCTGGGTCACCCAGTCCGTCTCCATGTGCCAGATAGAATACTTTATCGTATATCTCTACGGTCTGAGGCTTGTAATGTACGGTAATGCCACACTCTTCCTCCAGGTAGCCATAGGTCCAGAGGTCGTGGTTACCCGTAAAGAAATGTACTTCCACTCCCATATCGGTCAACTCCGAGAGTTTACCTAAGAAGCGTGTATAGCCTTTGGGTACGACATATTTATATTCGTTCCAGAAGTCAAACATGTCACCCAGGAGATAAACTGCCGCAGCCTTCGTCTTGATGCTGTCCAGGAAACGGACCAGGCGGCGTTCTTGCATGCGGGCATGCGGAATGGCTAATGAGCCAAGGTGCGCATCTGAGAGGAAATATACATTTTTCATAAGCGATTCTATTTAAATGAAGAGTGAAGAATGAAGAGTGAAGAATTCAACGGCTTTGTCTTTATTCAAAGCCGAGTTCTACGCGAGCTTCCTCGCTCATCATACTCTGATCCCAAGCCGGTTCGAATACAAGGTTCACATTGGCAGATTTTACGCCTTCCACGCTGTCTACCTTGCTTCTTACATCCTCCAGGATGAAGTCGGCAGCAGGGCATGAAGGGGCTGTGAAGGTCATGTCGAGATCTACGGTGGCATCGTCCTTCACATCTATTTTATAAATCATACCGAGATCCCAGATGTTGACAGGAATCTCAGGGTCGTAAACGGTCTTAAGCACATCTACGATCTTTTCTTCTATCTTTGTCTTTTCTTCTTGTGTCATAATAATCTTTGTTTTTGCCTACAAAGATAATAATTATTGCAGACAAAACAAAAAGAAAAGCTGTTTTTTTTCTTGCAGAAGGTCTAATATCCCCCAAATAGACTACAATTTACCTTTGTCGTGATATGAATAAAAGGCACCATCGGTTATGATGACATGGTCCATAAAGAAGAGACGCATGATTTCGCAGGCTTTGGCTATCTTCTGGGTAAGTACATCATCGGCTTTGCTTGGCTGAGGATTGTTGCTGGGATGATTGTGGCAGAAGGCGATAATGGTAGCGTTGTTGAGTACCGCTTCTTTGATGATAAGACGGATGTCGGTTGCCGTTTCTGTAATGCCGCCTTTGGAGATGCAGCTCGCTTTGATGAGCTTGAAGTTCTGGTTCATCATCAGGAGCCATGCTTCCTCTGTATCTAAATCCTGCATCTTCGGAAGCATATAGTTGTAGATGGCAAGGGATGAGCCTAAGTCGGGACGTGTGCCAATCTTATCGAGAGCACGGCGCTTGCCCAGTTCGCAGGCTGCAAGAATGGTGATGGCTTTTGCGGGTCCCATTCCTTTATATTGCGTCAGTTCTCTGATGGTCTTCTTTCCTAGCTGGTTCAGGTTGTTGTCGCAATCCTTCAGAATGCGTTTCATCAGGTCTACGGCACTTTCGTCAGTAGATCCCGAACCAATCAGAATACCTAAGAGCTCGGCATTGGATAATGCTGAGGCACCCAAGCGCTCCAGTTTCTCGCGGGGCTTGTCTTCTTCTGCCCAATTGGCAATGGTTAGTTTCTCTGCCATAATAATAACTGATTAGTAGATTATTATTGGCTTCTCTTTTTGTGGGGAAGTCTTATTTGTAGAAAGTCTTGTTGTATGCGCTGAATTCGCTCTGTCCCAGTACGCATCTCTTCCACCATGCAGAAAGAAATCCGCATCCGTAACCCATCAGCTGTGTGAAGGCAGCGCGAATACTCAGCAAGCCTATCTTGATGCTGTGGTTCTCTCTGCTGCTGTCGATAAACAGTGCGATGGTATAGAGAATGATGCCGGCGAGACCGATGCAGCCCAATGCTGCCATCGCATTACCCAAGGTTGGGAATACGTGAACGGTGCCAAGCATGTATGGCAGGAAGCCGAAGAAGAGCAGAAGCAGCGTGCCTATTACGCCCATGGTGAAGACCATAGGAAGGAGATGCACGAGTTTGAGGCTCTCTGGATATTTCTTGTAGAGGTTGATGCGGGCGATGCCACTGTTGTAGACCTGTCGCCAGAACTTGCGGAAGTCGGTGCGGCGCTTATGCCATACCCATGCTTCAGGGAACAGACGGCAACGGCAGCCTGCCTTGAAGATACGGATAGAGAAATCAATGTCTTCACCGAAACGCATATTGGAAAAGCCATTCAACCTGAGATAAACATCTCTGCGGATGCCCATGTTGAATGAACGGGGATAGAACTTATCCATCTTCTTCTTTCCGCCACGGATACCACCGGTGGTAAAGAAAGAAGTCATGGAATAAGAAATGGCTTTCTGAGTATCTGTAAATGATGAGTGCGCCTTGTCGGGACCGCCGAAAGCATCGGCAGGTTCGCGGCTCAACTCATCACTTACAGCCTTCAGATAACCTTCTGGCAAGACCACGTCGCTGTCGAGTATCAGAAGATACTCACCCTTGGCGCGCTCGGCACCATAGTTGCGACTCTGGCCCGGACCAGAGTTCTCCTTATAGTAATAATGTATATCCATCATGTGCTCATATCGCTTGCACACCTCCTCACAGGGAGTCTGTGAGCCATCCTCTACGATGACAACTTCGAAGTCTTTCTCTGATTGATGAGTCAGACTCTCTAAAAGTTCGTCCACTTCGTCAGGACGATTAAATACAGGTACTATGATGGAATATTTCATTCTTCTTACTATTAAGGGTTAGTTTTACTCAATAAGAGCACAATCTTCCTGTTGGAGGATGTATTACTCGCTTACACGACCGAGGTAACTACCGTCACGGGTGTCGATCTGGATAGTCTCGCCTTCGTTGACGAACAAAGGAACACGAACCTCAGCACCAGTCTCCAATGTAGCAGGCTTTGTAGCGTTGGTAGCAGTATTACCCTTTACACCTGGCTCAGAGTGAGTAATCTTCAAAGTAGTCTTCACTGGCATTTCAGCCAAGAGGATAGTACCATCTGTTGTATCAGTAACCACCTCAACAACGTCACCCTCCTTCATGTACTGGCCACCAGTAACGTTCTCCTTAGCGATAGGCACCTGCTCGAAAGTTTCCTGGTTCATGAAGATGCAACCAGTAGCGTCCTCGTAGAGGTACTGGTAAGGACGGCGCTCAACGCGAACATCCTCCAATTTGAAACCTACCTGGAATGTACGTTCCAATACACGACCGTCGGCAACATTCTTCAATTTTGTGTTCATTACGGTGTTACCTTTACCTGGCTTTCTGTGCTGAAAGTCGATGCAAACCCATACTTTGCCATCCATGCGGATGCAAGTACCAATCTTAATTTCCTGTGAATTAATCATTTCTTGTTTATCTTGAATGTTATTACAATAATCTCAAAATCGAGTGCAAAGTTACGGCAAAAACATGAAAAATCAAAGGAAATATCGAAAAAAACATAAATATTTAAGCTAAATTTGGTAGTTTTCTTGGTTATTTCAGAAAATATGCGTAATTTTGCAGCCCAAAAAGGGCGTATTTTGCACTTTTGTGAAGAATATTAATTAAAAAATAAATAAGAAAAATGAAAAGAACATTTCAGCCTCACAATCGTCGTCGCGTAAACAAGCATGGTTTCCGTGAGCGTATGGCAACTAAGAATGGTCGTCGCGTATTGGCTTCTCGCCGTGCTCATGGCCGTAAGAAGTTAACTGTATCTGACGAGCACCACGGAAAGTAATTCCGAGGAAAGATTCGTCTGTTGACGATGACATTGAAAGCAGCAAGGATGTATTCTTTGCTGCTTTTTGTTGTTTATAACGCCCCTTTCTTTTCTGAGATTGCTCTTTTGGGAACAAAGATGTTTTGTTTTTATATCATAAAATAGGTGGTGAGAGTGCAAAAACTTTCCTTTTTATTTTGTTCTTCCCCCAAATACTTGTATCTTTGCACCAAAAAATAATATATGACTTCATCAGAGTTTATAAATAAGTTTAAGAGTAAGTACCTTTGGGGGAATATCGGTGCCATGATTCTGGTACTGGTGTTGCTCTGTGTCGGTGTCAAGTACGGTATCGATATCTATACCCATCATGGTGAGGCCATCCGTGTGCCGGATATTCGATATAAGAATATCGATGATGCTACACATATCCTCGACGATGCGGGATTGGAAATTGTTGTAACGGATACGGGATATGTCCGCTCTTTGCCGCCTGATGTCATTCTGGAGCAGACTCCGGTTTTCGGAGAAGTGGTAAAGTCGGGACATGTTATCTATGTTACCATCAATTCTGATCATTCTCCACGTATCACCATTCCTGATGTCATTGACAACAGTTCGTTGCGAGAGGCAATGGCTAAACTTACTGCTATGGGATTCAAACTGGGTACACCTGAATATATTCCTGGCGAAGAGGATTGGGTTTATGGTATCCTCGTAAAGGGTAAGCATGTTGTGGCTGGTGATAAAGTTTCTATCGATGATGTGCTTGTCATACAGGTTGGCAATGGTAAACGGAGTGTTGATGATTCCATCGATGTGGTAGATCCGGTTTATCACGGCGAAGAAGATGTGATGGAAGGCGAAGGTGACATGAGCGGAGAAACTCATGAAGACAACTTCGAGGTGGTTCCTGGTACGGAAACCACAGAGCCTGCTCCTTTGCATGAACACCATCAGAAGGAAGTGGTGGAGTAGGAGAAATGAAAAGTGAAGAGTGAAGAACGATGAGTGAAGAATTCAATAGTAATACGAATGATATTTTTAGATTATATATATAATAAGGTATATGCTCCTGTAGAGGATGACTTCGGGTTTGATGATGCAGGAGATATGGACGAACTGGATGATGAACTCCAGATGGAGGAAGGAAACGCTGCTTCTGGTGAAGGAGGAGATGAACTCTATGAGCACTGGAAGGTGCAGGTGGATGCCAACCAGGATCCGGTCCGCATCGATAAATACCTGGCTGATAAGATGGCCTATCAGAGCCGTAACCGTATTCAGCAGGCTGCTGATGCCGGATTCATCCATGTCAATGGTAAACCGGTAAAGAGCAACTATAAGGTGCGCCCTAATGATCTGGTTACTCTGATGCTCGACCGTCCTCGTCACGAAACGAGTATCAAACCTGAAGAAATCGCTATCAATGTGGTTTATGAAGACGACCAGCTGATGGTGGTTAACAAGGAAGCAGGTATGGTGGTGCATCCGGGTGCGGGCAACTTTCATGGAACCTTGATTCAGGCGGTAGCCTGGCATTTAAGGGATATGCCTGAGTTTGATGCCAATGATCCGGAAGTGGGCTTGGTGCATCGCATTGATAAAGATACCAGCGGATTGCTCGTTGTGGCAAAGACTCCTACGGCAAAGACCGCACTGGGTAAGCAGTTCTTCAACAAGACTACCCATCGCAGTTACAATGCGCTCGTTTGGGGCAACATGGTAGAAGATGAAGGTCGCATAGAAGGCAATATTGGCCGTGATCCGAAGAACCGCCTCCGTATGAAGGTCTTCGATCCGGACAGTGGAATAGGCAAGTCGGCGGTTACTCATTACAAGGTGTTGGAACGTTTCGGTTATACCACCTTGGTGCAGTGTGTGCTTGAAACGGGCCGTACCCATCAGATTCGTGCCCACATGAAGCATATCGGTCATCCGCTCTTTATGGACGAAACGTATGGCGGAACAGAGATTCTGAGAGGTCAGCGCAGTAGCAGCTACAAGGCATTTATCCAGAACTGCTTCAAACTCTGTCCGCGTCAGGCTCTCCATGCCAAGACACTCGGCTTCGTGCATCCTACAACCAAGCAGCAGATGGATTTTGACAGTGAGTGGCCGGAAGATTTTAGACAATTAATAGAAAAGTGGCGCGGCTTCATCGCTGGCACCACACAAGATACATTCAAAAATATTTAGTAATTATGGAAAATAGCAAGAGAACGATAGCCATCGTATGCGGTGGTGATTCTTCTGAGCACGACGTATCATTGCGCTCAGGACAGGGTTTGTACTCTTTCTTTGATAAAGAGCGCTACAATATTTATCTCGTCGATGTGAAGGGCACCGACTGGCATGTTGCTTTGGATAATGGTGAGACTATCGAGATTGACAAGAACGATTTTTCTTTCGTTATGAACGGCAAGCATGTCTATTTCGATTATGCTTATATCACCATCCACGGACAGCCTGGTGAGAATGGTGTGATGCAGGGCTACTTTGACCTCATCCATCTGCCATATTCTACAAGCGGTGTTCTGGTAGAGGCAATGACTTTTGATAAGTATGTGCTCAATAATTATCTGCGCGGTTTCGGTATAAACGTAGCAGACAGTATCTTGCTCCGTCGCGGTGAAGCTTATGATGAAGAAGAGATTGCCAAGCGCATCGGTATGCCTTGTTTCGTAAAGCCTGCTGCTGACGGCAGTAGCTTTGGTGTGAGCAAGGTGAAGAATGCTGACCAGCTGGCTCCAGCCCTCCGTGTGGCTTTCATGGAGAGCAATGAGGTAATGATTGAGGGATTCCTTGATGGAACAGAGATTTCACAGGGTATCTACAAGACAGCCGAGAAGACCGTTGTGTTGCCGGCTACCGAAGTGGTGACCACCAACGAGTTCTTCGATTACGATGCCAAATATAACGGTCAGGTACAGGAAATCACTCCAGCCCGTCTCTCTCCTGAGACTGCAGAAGAGGTAGCCAAGACCACATCCCGCATCTACGACATTCTTCATGCCAACGGTATCATCCGTATCGACTATATCATCTCTAAGGATAAGGATGGTAAAGACAAGGTGAACATGCTGGAGATCAATACCACTCCAGGTATGACCGTTACCAGTTTCATTCCTCAGCAGGTTCGTGCAGCAGGTCTTGATATCAAGGATGTGCTCAGCGAAATCGTGGAGAATCAGTTCTAATAATTAATGAGGAGTTAAGGAGTTAAAGAAGTTAAGGAGTTAAGACAACGGTAGAAATTAATGGAATGTAAAGATATCGTTTTAGAACATTTGTCTTAACTCCTATAACTCCTTAACTCCTTAACTCCCGAAAAAAAACATAAAGTTATGAAGATTCCTCAAGAATTTGATACCATCCGTCCTTGGGAGCCTGAAGATCTCCCAGAGGTATTCGACCGTTTGCTTTCAAACGATCAGTTTAAACAAGTGCTTGCCTATCTCTATCCACAAGTACCTTTCGAGATGATTGCCCAGAAGTTGAAGGCATGTAAGACCAATCTGGATTTCCAGCTGGCTTTGGCTTACGATTTTGTTCATGGCATTCTGAAGAAGGCAGCAACAGGTTGTGAGATGGATTGCACATCGCTCGATAATACCCGTAATTATACTTTCGTCAGTAATCATCGTGATATCGTGCTCGATTCAGCCATTCTCGATGTCCTTCTTATCGATAACGGGTTTAAGACCACTTGCGAGATAGCCATCGGTGATAATCTCCTTTCTCTTCCTTGGGTCAAGGACCTGGTACGTGTCAACAAGGCGTTTATCGTAGAGCGTGCCCTGAGCATGCGCCAGATGCTGATGTCGAGCAAGCGCCTCTCCGACTATATGCATTTTGCCATCAAGGAGAAGAACGAGAATATCTGGATAGCCCAGCGCGAGGGTAGAGCCAAGGACAGTAATGACCGCACCCAGAAGAGTATCCTCCAGATGATGTCGATGGGAGGCGAGGGTAGCATTATCGACCGCCTGAAACAGCTTCATCTTGTGCCGCTCTCTATCAGTTACGAATATGATCCATGTGATTTCCTGAAGGCAAAGGAATTCCAGCAGAAACGCGATAATGCCGATTGGAAGAAGGGACCAATGGATGATCTGGTAAGTATGCAGACCGGTATCTTCGGTTATAAGGGGCATGTTCATTATCATGCAGCCCCATGTCTTGATGATTATCTGGACAGTCTGGATCCTGATATGCCTAAGCAGGATATATATAATAAGGTAGCTGCCTACATGGATGAGCAGATATTCAAGAACTACCGCCTCTATCCGGGCAACTATGTGGCTCTTGATTTGCTTGAAAACTCAACTGCTCATCAGGCAGAATATACTGCCGAAGATAAGGCAAAATTTGAAAAATATATGGCTGGTCAGCTTGCGAAAATTGACCTTCCAAACAAGGATGAAGCTTACTTGAGAGAGAGAATTCTCGAGATGTATGCCAATCCAGTACGTAATTACCTTGCTGCTCAATAGCGGCAAGGTAATACTTTTTTGCTCCGAGTTAACAAAACATACATATATAATAAGTGTAAGGAAAACACAGAATTTTAATAAATCTTTAGTGTTTATCGGAATTTATTAAAAAAAGAACTAAAATCAAAATAATACTTAAAATCAGCAAAATAGTATCAGCTTTTTTCGTAAAAGAAATGTAACTTTGCAATCGAAAATCTGTTTGCCACTTATACTTCCATAAAAAATGACTTCAGATTGGTGATGAAATGAAACAATAATAAACAACATAAACAATAACCATTATGAAATTGAATTCAACTTAACCTGTTTGTTTCCTTCGTATCTGATAGATATGTCGGGAACTAAAAGAATGACTATTTTTGATAGTCAGAGTCAACAAACGTTTAATTCTATTCAACCTAGAAAGTACTAAAGTATGAATTTGAACTTAAAAAAATCAATGCTGCTTGTGGGAGCGTTAGCATCGTTAGGCTTGAGTTATACAACTGAAGCATGGGCGGCATCTCCTAGTCAGAGCGTAAATGCTGTACAGCAGGCAAAGAAAGTAACCGGTAATGTGAGCGATGCAGAAGGTCCTATTATCGGTGCAAGTGTAGTAGAAAAGGGCAACCCTGGTAATGGTACCGTTACAGATCTTGATGGTAACTTTACCTTGAACGTAAAGCCGGGCGCTACTATTGTAATTACCTATATCGGTTACCAGAAACAGGAAATTGCTGTAGGTAACCAGTCTAACATTTCAGTCACCATGAAGACCGATGACAAGACTCTTGATGAGGTCGTTGTTGTAGGTTATGGTGTTCAGAAGAAGAAGCTCGTTACCGGTGCTACCATCGAAGTAAAGGGTGATGATATTCAGAAGATGAATACCACACAGGTGCTCGGCGCTTTGCAGAGCCAGACTCCTGGTGTAAACATTCAGGCGGCTTCCGGTCAGCCTGGTGATGGCTTTAAGATTTCTATCCGTGGTGCCGGTACCAACGGCAACACAGCTCCTCTTTATATTATTGATGGTGTAGCAGGTGATATCAACAACTTGAACCCTGCCGACATCGAGCGTATCGACGTATTGAAGGATGCCGCATCTTGTGCCATCTATGGTTCTGCCGCTGCCAATGGTGTTATCTTGGTAACAACCAAGCAGGGTAAGCTGGGTAAGATCCAGGTATCTTACGATGCCAACGTAGGTTGGGCTAACGTATATCGCATGCCAAAGATGCTGACAGCCAAGCAGTATATGGAGGTAATGGATCAGGTGCGTTTCAATAGTGGTGAAAGTGGCTACGATTGGAAGAGCTTTATGGGCGAAGACCTCTACAACTCTTATATGGATGGTTCTAACGAAGGAACCAACTGGGTAGAGGCAATCCGCAACAAGAATGCCGTTACCACTAGCCATGCTTTGAACGTAACGGGGGGTTCTGATCGTTCTACCTTCTCAATGGGTGCTGGTTATCAGTATCAGGATGGTGTGTTTGGCAAAGTTGTTAAGTCTGACTACCGCCGTTTCACCTTCCGTATCAATTCAGAGCATGTCATCTATCGCAACGAAAAGGGTATGGATGTAGTGAAGATTGGTGAGAATATCTACTATCAGCACAAGCAGAATCAGGGTATCCAGATTGGTAACCAGTATAGCAATGAGCTTTCTAACATGCTCCGTGCTAACCCTGCTATCCCTATGTATAATGCCGACGGCAGCTATACCAAGGCTGAGGATTTGAAGAACTGGATAAATAATTACAACTCTTTTTCTGCAAACCCAGTCTATAAGATGTTGAACCAGCAGTCTGGTCACAACAAGAGTATCAACCATAATTTGCATGCTACCGGATATTTGGAGATTCAGCCAATCAAGAATCTTGTTTATCGTGGACAGTTGAACTACAATCAGAATACTTGGACATGGCGTACATTCCTCCCTGTGTTCTCGGCTAATAATACTAATGCAGATTACAACCGTCCAGAGGATAAGGCAACAAATCAGATTGGTACAAGTTGGGGATGGAGTACAACAAATACCTTGAGTTATAAGTTTGACTTGCAGAAGAAGCACAACTTCGACATCCTGGTAGGTACTGAGTATGGTGAGAGTCGTCCTGACTTCGGTTTCTCTTTGAATGCAACTTCTTCTAACTCCATTTTTGGCGATATGACTCATGCTTACATGAGCTATATGAAGAATAACAATGCTGCATCTGTTACAGGTACTCCTTGTGACGATACCCGTAGTATGTCTTACTTTGGCCGAGTAAACTACAACTTCGATGAGAAGTACATGCTTTCTGCTATCATCCGTGCCGATGGCAACTCTAAGTTTGCTCCGGGTAAACGTTGGGGATACTTCCCTTCAGTATCAGCAGGTTGGGTTATTTCTAATGAGAAATTTATGGAAAAGACAGCTTCTTGGCTCGATTTTCTGAAACTTCGTGCAGGTTGGGGACAGAATGGTAATGCTGCAACCATCAGTAATTTCCAATGGCAGGGTGCTTTTGCTTTTGATTCAGGTAGTATCTATACATTTGATACTTCTGCGAAATCCCATAATGCCTTTATTTCTGGTGCTTCACCATCTAGATTGCCTAATGAAGAGTTGACTTGGGAAACATCAGAGCAGTTGAATATTGGTATCGATGCCCGTTTCTTGAATGGTCGATTGGGCTTGACAGCTGATTGGTATAATAAGAAAACCAAGGATTTGCTGGTTGCAGTACCTATTGATGCAACAACAGGTTTCTCTACCCAGATGAAAAACGCTGGTACCGTAGAGAACAAGGGTGTTGAGGTAGCTTTGACATGGAACGACAAGATTGGTAAGGACTTCCAGTACAATGTAGGTTGGAACATGGCTTACAACCACAATGAGGTAACTAAAGTTAACTCAAACCAAAAGTTCAATAACGGTGGTTCGGATTACTTAGCACAGAACACTGGTTATATGGCTCGTTTCGAGGAAGGACATCCTATTGGCTACTTCTGGGGCTATAAGACAGAAGGTGTAATGCAGAATGATGCTGATGTCAAGGCTTATCTCGATAAGAACTGCGGTGGCAAGGCTGAGAATTCTAAGCAGGGTACAGGCATCAAACCTGGTGATCTGAAGTTTGTTGATGTCAATGGTGATGGTGTTGTCAATGACGATGATAAAACCGAGATTGGTTCTCCACAGCCTGATGTTACCATGGGTATTACTCTCGGCGCATCTTACAAGGGCTTCGACCTCTCTGTAACAGGTTATGGCGCATTTGGACAGCAGGTTGCTCGTTCTTATCGCAAGTTTACTGATGGTGAGTATGAAAACTACACAACTGAGGTTTATGATTACTGGCATGGTGAGGGAACTTCTAACAAGTATCCTTTGCTTGCGCACATGAATCAAGGTCCTAACTGGCAAACAGTATCGGATATCTACATTGAGGATGCCAGCTACTTCCGTCTTCAAAACCTAACTGTAGGTTATGACTTCACCAAAATCTGGAAGACCAGTCCGTTCCAGCAGCTCCGTCTCTACTTTACTGCCCAAAACCTCTTTACTATCACAGGTTATAAGGGTATGGATCCAGAGAATGGTACAGCTATCGGCTCAGACTCATGGGTAACAGGTGTTGATGTAGGTAACTATCCTCAGCCTCGTACCTATATGGTTGGTGTAAATATTAAGTTCTAATCTAAAATTGAATTCACAATGAAGAAATTAAATATAATTTTGGCTTCCGCCATGGTAGCTCTTAGCTTTGCATCCTGTGATATCGATGATGTTCAGAATGTTGGTGAGTTGTCTACAAAAGACTTCCCTGTGTCTAAGGCTGATGGAGATGCTGTTTTGGCTGGTGTATACCAGAATCTGAATCAGGTTTGTGCAGCCCCTGAGACGAGTTTCTTGTATTATTCACAGCTTGCCAGTGACGACTGCTTAGGTGGCGGTGGTGATAATGATAAGTTGATGCAGGCAGAAGATATGATTTGCAATTATAATGCAAATATGACAAATAACTTCTATGAGGTTCGTTACAAAGGTATCAACCGTGCAAACACCTTGATAGATGCTCTTCCTAGTACTTCGATGGATGAGACTACAAAAAACTCATTGATGGGACAGGCGAAATTCCTTCGTGCATTCTATTATTATGAGTTAGCTTCTATGTACGGAAATGTGCCAATGCGCTTGCATCCAGGTTCTGAGGGTGTTGTTCAGGGTGATATTACTGACCCTTGGAAACAGATTTTGATGGATCTTCGTGATGCAGTCAATCTCTTGCCTGCTACAAAGAGCACAGATGGACATATAGATAAGTATGTTGCCGAGGCTTTGCTGGGTCGTGCTTGGTTGTTCTATACGGGTTTCTTCTGCAATGGAACAAAGTTGTCTGACCTGACAAGTACCACATATAATCCTTTGACTTCAGTGGAACTTCCAGATAAAACAACAATGACTAAGGATGATGTTATTGCTGCTATTGACGATTGTGTTGAAAAATCTGGGTACAAATTGGTTGATAAGTTCCAAAATCTTTGGGCTTATACTAATAGATGTACAGTTAATGATTATGACTACACTAAGGGGCAAGGCTTTAAGTGGGTAGAGGATGATGGTGCAACAAATCCAGAAACTTTATTCGCAATCAAGTTTAATAAGATGGCTTCTTGGAGTACTACCATTGGCTATGCGAATGGTTTTGCTTTACACTTTGGTGTTCGTGGTGGAACTGATTATGCCAAGACATTCCCGTTTGGCCAAGGTTGGGGTGCAGGTTCTGTAACACCTAACTTGTTTAGTGATTGGGCTGCTGACGAGCCTAATGATGAACGTCGTGACGCTACAATTCAGGACTGGAGCAAAGTTTCTACTTATGTGAAGGGTGGTGGCGACAGTTTCGTACAGGAAACTGATTATTATGCCAAGAAATGGGCTCCAATTACTTGTGTAAACAAGAATAATGAAGATGGATATTCTTGTACATTTGAGAATGTTATGTATGCAGGCGATTGGGATATCCCTAGTCCGGAAAATCCACAGTTGAACAATATCCATGATTTGGTACTCATTCGTTTTGCAGATGTTTTGTTGATGCAGAGCGAGTTGAAGGGAGATGTCTCTGGTATCAATAAGGTTCGTGAGCGCGCAGGCTTGGCACCTATAGCTTCTTATTCTCTTAAGGCTTTGCAAAATGAGCGCCGTTGGGAGTTGGCTTGCGAGGGCCTTCGTTGGAATGATATTCGTCGTTGGCACATTGCTGCTGCAGCTCTTGCAAAGCAGGAAGGAGTAAAGACTTATCATAATGGAAAGGAAACTCCTAATGCTCCACATAATGGTGGATACGCAGCTCGTTACAATGCTACAGCAGGTTTCCAAAAAATGCCAGAAAATCAGGTAGGAATGGGTACTGTTGTACAGAATGAAGGTTGGACTGGTTCTGATTCTGAATACCAGGGCTGGTAATAGTCAATTCTTTAACTTTAAAATGAAAAGAATATGAAAAAGATATTTTTCGCTTTGTCTATGCTGACATTGCTTTATACATCTTGTGATCCTTCTTCTGATTCAGGAAGTACAGGCTTCATGGAAAATGTAACTGCAGAAAGTGTAGATGCAAAGGCTACCGCAGTGGTAGTGAATGGTAAGAATAGTAACCGTATTGTTATCGAGAATCATTCTCCTATAACTAGCCAATGGTCTGCTGACCAGTTAGCTGAAGGTGCTGTGACTTCTTCTAAGACATACGATACAATCTATGTTACTAAGTTGGGAGCCAATACTGTAAGTATGCACTGCAAGAATCTTGCTGTTGATTTCAAAAAGGATTTTACCGTGAATGTAGATGAGATTACTTATCTTTCTTCCGAACTTCAGAATCGGCTTTGTGTAAACGGCTCAGAAGGTAACTATAAGTCTATCATTGCGGATTTCAAGGGGCAGGCTATCCAATTTAGTACCTCTTTTGATAAGTCTAAGGTTCTTGTAACTCAAGAAGTCAAGGATGGAAAAAAAGGTAATGTCTTTGAAGTAAGAAATGGAAATGGCGTACTTTCTGATTGGGCTATTACTAAGGATGGCGCTAGTGAACCTGTGGGTACAGCTACGCTTAATGGTGACAAGCTGATGGTTGTTGAACCAGGAAATTATACATTGACTCTTACTTATACTTTGGCAGATGGGCAGAAAAAAACTGTTGAGGTAGGAAAGTATCAAGTTGATGAGTTGACTACTGTTCCAAAACTTCTCAACTATCTCTCTGGTGGAGATGATGGTGATGGTACAACCACTTGGGAATGGAACGGTAATGCTTCTGCCGTTTGGGGTAATGGTCCATTCGGAAGTGGTAAAAAACCTCAGTGGTGGACTGTATCTTATAATGACATTGAAGGCCAAGGTAGTAGCAAGGTTGGTGGTGTAAAACGCAATGGATCTCATGCATCCTTCACAATTGATATGAACAATAATACAGCAACTAATGCTGATGGTACTACTCTTCCTATAAAGGTAAATGTATTGGAACACAAGGACAGTAAATGGGATCAGGGTACTATCTCATTCCCAACTGCAACCAATGACAACTTCGTTATCCCTATGGGTGTAAACGTGAATGGTGGCAATGCTGTATTCCAGAAGTACTATGTATTGGTATCTAGTGATGATAAACTTGTCTTAACGGCGGCAGAGATGCCTGAAAATGGTAATGCATGGTTCTATGTCTTCAAGAAAAAGGCAAAATAGGTATGTGAAATAATCGTTGTGATTATAATATAAATAAGGTTAGGCCTCGGCTGTAGAGATTACAGTCGGGGCTTTTCTTTTTGCCCTATGCTGAAATTTTATCCGAAATGTTTGGTATATTCAATTATTTGTCGTACATTTGCGGAATGGTTTAAATGTTGGCTGCTATGGCAAAAGATTCTATTATTTATAATCATGATGGGATGGAACTTCCTGTTGATGATTGGAAGCATGGAGAACACTCTTTCGTGGAGTTGACGCATGTGATTCAAAGTACTCATGATGCAGCACAAACTTGTGCCGTCAAAGCTATCAATCGTATGCAGCCGATGCGCAATTGGCTCATCGGCTACTATATCGTGGAGTTTGAACAGCACGGCAAAGATCGTGCTGAGTATGGTTCGCAACTTCTAAAGAAATTGGAGGAACGGGTAAATCGATAGGGATTAAATGTTACACTGTTTAAAAATGCTCGTAACTTTTATCTGCTTTATCCACAGATGGAGGATAATTTTGTCTTTTTGAATGTTCCATTATCTAATTGCGAGGGTATTCCAAAAAGTCCGACACTGTCGGACTTTTTGAGCACAAAACTTGAAAAGGAAAAAAGTCCGACAGTGTTAGACCAATTGAAAACTTCGGGTAAATTGATAATTGCTAAGTTGTCTTTCTCTCATATTGTGGAGATAATGGCTGTTGATGATTCTCTTGCTCGTTACTTCTATGAGCAGGAGTGTATCAAATGTACATGGTCTGTTCGTGAGTTACGTCGCCAGATAAGTACCAATCTCTATGTTCGTGCGGGCATTAGCAGTAATCCTGAAAAGATGTTGTCTCTTCCTGGTATGAAAGGGCATGATTCTAATGAATTGCAGATTCGAGAGCCTTTTACGTTTGAATTCTTGGGATTGAGGGCTCAAGAGGTCGTTACAGAACAGGATATAGAGGATGCTTTGATTACTCATTTGCAAGAATTTATCTTGGAGCTAGGTAAAGGCTTCTGTTTTGAGTCTCGTCAAAAACGTATAGTGATAGATGACGAGTATTATTATCCAGACTTGGTGTTTTATAACCGGTATCTTCACTGTAGCGTCATTCTGGAATTGAAAGATTCGGAGTTCTCGCATGAGAACCTCGGGCAGCTGAATGCTTATGTTTCTTATTATCGAGAAAATGAGATGCAGCCTGGGGACAATCCTTATTTGTCTGTTTTAACCTGTTGTGAATTGGCAAAAAGCAGGCTGTTTAATACAGACAGTTAACTGGCAAACCACAGACAGCCTACTGGCGCTTTAGCTGCTAGTGGGCTGTTTGCCTAGAACAGCCATCCCAAATGGCTTTGTTTCGTTTTTAAACAAGGCTTATGTAGAAATACTCTTCACTCTTCACCTTTCGCCTGGAATCCCCTGTGTTTATCGGTATTCCGAGGGGTGAAGAGTGTTTGGGCCCTCTTCACCTACTCTTCACCACTCTTCACCTTTCTGTTTGGCGGATTTGAGTTTCTTCTTATGCCTCGAAGCCTCGAAACCTCGTGCCTAGGTGAAGAGTGGTGAAGAGTGGGTGAAGAGTCGCTGATAACTCTTCACCCCTTGAAACGCCCTGTTTATGGGCGTTTCAGGGCATAAGGTGAAGAGTGAAGAGCTTTTGGTGGAATAAGGCTAAGCCCCGACTGCCGTCCAGCAGTCGGGGCTTTTCGTAGCATTACGTTAGCAGGATTTGACTTTTCTTGCTTTTCTTCTGTACTATCTTGTTGAATTGTATGTTTTTGTTTGGAAGTTACAATAATTTATTGTAACTTTGTACGGGTATAAGGAATGTCCTAAATCGTCCACGGACGTTGTGGAAAGAACATGAATTTAAAATATAATCTCATGAAGAATTTGATGATAAAAACTTGGAAACCGCTGCTGTCGTTGCTCTTCGGTGTGGCGGTCGTGATATTCTGGGCAGTGCCATTCGTAGGCGGACTCTGCTTTCAGGAACAGTATCAGATGTTTCTCTTTGATACCGGCTATTTCCTGGAGCGCATTGTACTGCCGGGAGGATTGGCTGACTATATCAGTGAGTTTCTGGTACAGTTCTATTATATGCCTGTATTGGGCGGTGCCATCATCGCTTTGCTCTTGATGGGCATACAGGCTGCCGTATGGGGACTGATGAAGCAATATGGAGCAAGGCATGATTTCCCGGGTTATCTCCTGAGTTTCCTTCCAAGTATCGCCTTATGGTGTGCCATGGGCGACCAGAATGTGTTGCTCTCTTTTGTCGTTGCACTTTTCGGAGCCTTAGTCATAGGATGGATTCATAACCGATTCCACAACCGGTTGGTAAAGGTGGTGTTTGAACTGGTTAGCACGGCATTGGTTTATTGGTTCCTGGGACCGGTGGTATTCCTTTATGCCGCCCTGATGATAGGTGATACGCTGAAGAATGCCAAGCAGAAGGACAGTATCCTTTCCGGAATAGGCTATTCAGTCTGCATCCTTGTGCTTACCATAGCCTGGATTCTGCTGACCACGCAGACTTTGCAATATCCTTTGTATCGCATCTTTGCCGGACTTAATTATTATCGCTATCCGGGTGCCATATCTCCGTTGCCTTTTGTTGTGATGGTATGGGCTGTTGTGATTCCTTTCCTGGGGATGATTCCATGCCACCGGAAATCCTTGCAGAAGTTGCAGCAATCCAAAGTGGTCATAGTGTTGAGCTATGTATTGGTGATTGTGGCTTCATGGTTTGGTATCAAGGCATCTTTTGATGAGATGACCTACGACCTGATAGATTATGATTTCCTGGTTCGCACCGAACAGTGGGATAAGATTATAGAGAAGGCTGAGAAGAAGCCGGCAACCACACCGCTCAGTGTATCGTGTGTGAATCTTGCCTTGAGTCAGAAGGGTATGCTTGCCGACCGTCTTTTCGAGTTCTATCAGAATGGAGGCGAGGGCTTGTTCCCTACCTTTACCCGCGATATGATTTCGCCGGTATCTACAGCCGAAATCTTCTTCCGTCTGGGTATGGTGAATGATGCCGAAAGATATATGTTCGAGGCGCAGGAAGCGATACCGAATTATCGCAAGAGTGCCCGCTTGACCCGCAGGATTATAGAGTGCGAAATCATCAACGGTAATTACAAGGTAGCAGCCAAGCTGCTCCGCCGACTGCAGAAGACGCTCTACTATCGAAACTGGGCGAACCAGACTATGGCGCTGCTGGGTAATGAGAAGGCTATCAACCGGCATCCCGTTTATGGAAAGTTGAGAAAGTATCGTGAGAAAAAGCAGGACTTCCTCTTCAGCGACCGGGAGATGGACCAGATGTTGGGCTTGCTCTTCCTGAACGATAACCATAACAGGATGGCATACGAATATCTGATGTGCTACGAACTCCTGCAGCGCAATATGGAGAAGTTCATGCAGTATTATCCGCTGGGCAGATTCGTGGGTTACGACCATATTCCACGTACCTTCCAGGAGATTCTCATCGGCAACTGGATGAAGACACATAGCGATCCACGTACCATCCCATATAGTGTGGATGCACAGAACGTGAACAATACGCTCAACTTCATCCAGCTCTATATGCAGAATCCGAAGGATCCTCAACTCAGTCAGCAGCCGTATGTATCCAATGCCTGGTACTATATGGTGATACAAGACAAGGAGGAAGCTAAGAAGGAGGAGAAGAAAACTATATATTAATGTTGAATGTTAAGTGTTAAATGTTAAGTTGGCAATCTTGCTGATAATTAGTGCATAATACACGTTGATAATATTTGGTTAGAAAATGAAAACGATAAAATCTTTATTGTGCTCTCTGTTGGTTGGAGTGGTGATGGCTTCGCTTAGTGCATGTTGTTACCCTCCGGCGTGGAAAGATGCTAAGGAAATCAATCAATTCCCTAAGATATTCCCCGATTATGTTGGGGTTACAGTTCCTGCCAATATCGCACCGCTCGATTTTAACATGGCGGACGAGGATATTGAGGATATGTATGTATGTGTGCATGGTCCGAAAACCATAGAGGGGCTATATTCTTACGACAAGAAGTATGCGGAGTTTGAGGTAGATGAATGGCATGATTACTTGAAAAAGAACAAGGGTGAAAAACTCACCGTCTCAGTGTATGTATTGAAAAATGGTGAAAGGTTCAAGTATCAGGACTTCAATATCTATGTAAGCCCCTACGAGTTAAAGGACTGGGGCTTGACTTATCGTCGTATTGCCCCTGGCTATGAGGTGTATGGCAAGTTGGGCATTTATCAGCGCAACTTGAGTAACTTTGAGGAAACGGCAATCCTTGAGAATACCGCAGCACCGGGTGCCTGTCTCAATTGTCATACGGCAAACAGAACCAATCCTGACCAGTTTACCTTCCATGTGCGTGGTGACCATGGTGCTACCTTGGTTTCGCAGAACGGCAAGCGGGAGTGGCTGAAGGCTAAGAATGATTCCCTGAAGGGTTCGATGGTTTATCCTTATTGGCATCCATCGGGCAAGTATTGCGCCTATAGCACCAATACCACCCATCAGAGTTTCCATGCCGTGAAGGATGAGCGAATTGAAGTCTTCGACCAGGCATCGGATGTCTTCGTTTATCAGCCATCAACCCATGAGTTGATATTGGATTCTCTCCTGATGACGAAAGACCATTACGAGACTTATCCGGTATTCTCGCCTGATGGCAAGACGCTCTACTTCTGCTCTTCTACCGCAGAGCCTATCCCAAGCGGTTACAAGGATATCAAGTATAATATCTGCAAGATAGGTTTCGATGCCGCTACAGGTAAGTTTGGCAACAAGGTGGATACCATCTTCAATGCACGTGAACTGGGGAAGAGTGCTACCCATCCTCGTCCTTCGTATGATGGTAGGTACATCATGTTTACGATGAGCGATTATGGCTGTTTCCCTATTTGGCATAAGGAAGCGGATAACTGGTTGCTGGATTTGAAGACTGGGCAGGCTCGACCTATGACTGCAGCCAATAGTAAGAATACGGACAGTTGGCACAACTGGAGCAAGGATTCACATTGGTTTGTCTTTACATCCCGCCGTGGCGATGGACTCTATACCCGTCTTTATCTCGCCTGCATCGATGACAAGGGCAATGTAAGCAAGCCGTTCCTGCTGCCACAGCGCAATCCGAAGAAGTACTACGATGAGTTGCTGGATTCCTATAATACCTCTGATTTCACATCGAAGCCTGTAGAACTGGATGCCCGTGCGGCAGGAAATGAAATCATGAGTGATAAGAGAATTCCGACGAAGGTTAGATAACAGAATTTATAAGTGGTTTATGTACGGGCTGAAGGCCCAAAAGCTCCTAGCCCAGGGCATCGCCCTGGGTAATATAGAGATTATGCAATGCGCCCTGTAAGGGCAAAAGCTTCGTCAAAATATTGGCGTTTTAAAGCTTTTGCCCTTACAGGGCGACAGGTTTGCGTCCGTAATTACCCAGGGCGATGCCCTGGGCTAGGAGCTTCTGCCCTTTCAGGGCGTGTGGGGGATTACTTTCTAAAGTTCGTTTTTTTATTTGAACTTTTCTGCTTCTTGCTTCATTACATTCTCGATGTCAATGGCATCGAATGGAACGGGGCCGCGGCTCAACTCCGGTATGTTGAAACTCTTCAGGCAATCATCGTAGAAGGTTGGTTCCCTCTGTGGAAGAACGAAAGGCTTGTGAGCCTTGCCCTGGCGGTCTACGTAGCAGAAGTAAGGCTTGCCGTAAAGTCCGTCGTCACGTTTGCTGGCAAAGACAAACCATCTGCCGGTATGCGACCAGCTGTGATAGGTATCGCTCTTGTCGCTGTTCACGATGCTGAGGCTGTCCACTTTCCCTGTCTGCAAGTCCATCATATAGAGGTCAGCCTCGGGATGCCAGATAGGGAAGGTGCCGTAATCGGCTACCGTAAAGAGACAGTATCTGCCGTCAGGACTTATCTTAGGATGGCAGACTGAACGCTCCTTGTAAAGAGTATCTACCTCGGTTCCGAAACTCCCTGTCTTTTCATCGAACGGGATGCGGACCAGCGAATATTTCAATCCCTTCAGGTTCGTACTTTCAAGTCCCTTTCTGTTAGCTACGCAGTAATAAACGTATTTCCCGTCCGGCGAGAAAGTAGGAAATGTCTCCAGATGTGTACTGTCAGAGGTAAGTGGCGAAGAGATGATGCGGTTGTTGTCTAGATCGGCTACATATACATCGCTCTTCGAATCATATACTTCCAGTCGCTTGTCGGCGTTGGCATGAAAGGCAGGAATGATGATGTTGGTAGAGAACGTTACGTATTTGCCCGATGGACTGAAACCGTAATATACACTTGAAGAAATCATGTTGGCATTCTTCAGGTTCAGCTTGCGCAGCTTGCCATTGCGGTTAAGAATGGCTCCTCCGCCTTCACCTCTTATATATACCATACTGAGGTTGGGATCCTGGTTGCCAAAAGCATGACAGTTCATACAGCGGTTTTCCTGCAGATTGTGGTCGGCGAGAATCTTCTCCTGCCAATTCTCTATGCAGCGCTGCTTAATCTGTATCTTGTTCCATACTTCGTAATCGGGTTCTATCAGTCGGTAGGTGAGATAAGCATCCAGACTGTCGCCCACTACCTGCCAGGTGAAGGGTTTGAATGCCGTCCATTCTCCCTCATTGCTCTTTGAATATATCTGAACCTTGATATTCTTGCCCACAGCCTTTTGTGTAGGAAAGCCTTCCAGTCGTCCATATCAAATTTCAGATTCTGGCTATTGCTGGTGGCAGTAAGAGTGTTGGCTGCATCGTTGGCATCTGCTCCCTCAATCGTGAGTGTGGTTTCGATGTTGGTAAGGTTCTTGTCGCGTATCTCGAAGTTGAGAGGAGCGATATTGACCGGAATCGTTACATCGGCATAGTCGGGATACATGTTGGGAAGATGGTCTACCTGCTCAGCATTCTCGTGAGTCTGGGCACATGAGGCGAGCAGCAGTATGCCCGCCATGGCACTGTATAGGATATTCTTGTATTTCATTTTTCTTCTTTAATAAACAGTTAGCGTCAATTATTTCCTCAGTTGATGTTCAACTTAGGCACCTCTGCCTTGTCGAAGTAATACCAGTAGGTATCGCTGAATGCCTGGTTGCCCCGTTCTTCATTATACTGATAGAAACGTTTCAGAATATCTTGACGCTTGATATATTTTGCCCATTCTTCCGGTTTAGCCTTGGTTCCCGCCAGATAAATCATGAGAGCCTCCTGATACAGGCGTTCGTAGGAAACGTTTTTCTGTTTGAGATAATAAGTATCATAATCCCGCTTGAAGGTTTCCATGTCTTTTAGGAGGAGATCGCTACAGAGCATGTAGTCGATGGCAATTTTGTTGTTCGGATTACTTTCTGCCAGTTCGCACATGATGGTGTGGCAATTTTCGTTTAGTCGTAGCGTATCCTTCCGGTTGATGAACGGGCGCTTTTCTATGTATTGTTGCAAGAGTGCTTTTTCATCAGTTGTTGCTTTTCTGCCAAGTGATGAGAAGGCACGGTTTGCCCATCTGCTCCATACGAAGGTCTTTTGCAGAATACGGAGATATTTGCGGGTTGCAGCGTAGTCGCCCTTTACCAGATTGATTTCGGCAAGTCGCTTTACCATTCTGATATTCCGGTTATTCGGAGAGCAGACATTGGCAAGCATTGTGGCACGTTCGCAGAAAGTCATGTCGCCCAGAACCCAATACAGTTCGTTCAGGGTCTTGATGGTGAGGGTTGGGGTGTCTGGTCCCAGTTTCTCGAATGTACCCAGGTTGTTGTTCTGGAATGCCAGTAGGTTGTCTGGAAGATATCCGTTTTGCGCCATCACGAGGTTATAGTAGAACTTCATGTATTGGTCTGGATTTTCCGTCTTTTCTACGATGTTGATAACCTTATTATAATTACCGAAGTAATATTCACAGTCTACCGCGAATGTTTTCTCCAAATCCATTTGCGGTTTTACCAGTTTTCCGATACCCGGATAGGTATAAAGAGTCTGGAAATCGCAGAAGTAGAGTCGCTTGGACAGCATCAGCAGGAAGAAAGGAATCACGAGGGCAGCCAGGCGATAGTAGGTTCCCACTTTCTTGATGTGGGAAAGACAGCCTGTAAATACCAGCGCTCCGTAGATCCATACTCCATTTCCAAAGAACCAGTGGCATACGAATACTGAAACAATGATACTGAAGGCGGTAATCCAATGCGCTGCTCCCAAACCTGCTGCGACAGAAGGATTGTCGTCCATCTTCTCTATCTTCTTGAGAAACATTCGGGTGGAAGTGAGCAACTTGGTGCTGACACGGAACACACTGGCACCACCTGCTATTGCCAGAATGCTGCAAAGCCGGTAGTCGTAGTGAAAACTGAAACATACCAGTAGAATCATCATGATGAAGGCTACGATATGTGCCGTCTTTTTCCCTTGGATGTCTGCATCTCTTACTGCGCATTTTACATTATGTCCCGAAATAAGAATACAGAGGGTAAGGATGATAGGACCGGCATAGCGGAAATAATAAAACTGGGTCAGGAAATCGCCAGCCAGACAGGCCAGCCATCCCGGTTTGTCCAGATAAGTAGTCAGATAATCCCATGATGACAGAAACAGTTGGTTCTGCTCCTGATAAAACAGATGGTAGGGATAGAAGAATTGGAAGAACACAAAGCATGCGATGGCTCCCAATACATATAACGAATATATGCCAAAATTAGATTGGCTTGTTTGCTGTTCACTCATTTTTGTCGGTTTATAAGTTTTTATATCTGCAAAGGTAGTAAAAATATATTAGAATGAATCATAAAAAATGCAGAAACTTACTCTTTGAAAGTAAATTTCTGCATTTATCAGCATTTATTTCTGTTCTTGTTTTTCTGCAATGCATTCCATTTCTATCAGCCAGCCTGGTCTGCATACTCTTGCCTCTACTATGATATGTGGTATCTGAGGGTAAAACTGATTCATCAGTTGCTCTATGGTATGATAGTCTGAGATGTCGCGCAGGTAGATGATAAAGTATTGGATATCGTTCATCATCGCATCGCCATCCTTCAATAAAGCACCGATGTTCTCGAGCAATCTGCCGGTTTGTCTTATAATATCGCCTTCGTATACAACCGCTCCATGTTTGTCTATGCTGGCTGTTCCTGATATGAAATATTGTTTCTTCTGGGGCAGAGAAAGGCTGGTTCCCCGTTCAAAGGCTACTCCGTATTCGTGAGTAGGATTCAGATGGTTGAGTGCCTGGAGATATTTCTTGTCTTCTTCCCTGATGCCGGGAACGGTCAGAAAGTCGATAGCTACAGATGCATGACGTACGGATGTTGCTCCGCCGATGCCCGTACTGGCTATATAATGGGTCTCTGCCGTCAGACCTTGCTGGTCGAAAACATCATTGCGCGCTTCTACTACTCCCTGATAGTTTACATCGATATGAGTTACGTATATCCATGTTCTTACCAGGTTGCGCTCCATCGTCATATCTGTACCGGCGATAAGTTGCAGGTATTTGTCGAATAGCATTCGGGTCTGTTCGTATGAATCCTTTCCCTTCGCTTCTTCCTCAGTCAGTCGGAGACTGTGGAACAGGATCGGGGTCTTATCGTCTGTGGTCTTGATAAGAAGTGAAATCTTGCTCCCGTTGAGCGGAGGTTGCTCCACAACCGTAAGATGGGTATCCTTAAGATACTCCTGATAAAGGAGTGACTCTTCTAAATCCTGAGTCTGGTTCTGGGCGTCGCTGAGGAATACCTTACAATATTGCAAAGTACGATTTTCCAGTTTCTCGGTGTCGAGATAGTTACCTAGTTTCAGATACAGAAAATTCAAGCGGTCGTTGAACGTTCCCTTGGCTTCTGGTGATAATATTATGTATTTATCCATCTTGTTCTTTTCTTTTTTCGGTAGCAAAGGTACGGATAATATCTGAGATAAAAGAATATAAATCGGATGAAAAGATAAAAATACCGAGAAAAGGGGATAGGATGATGTTGAGTAGAGCGAAAAAGAGGGTGTGTCATGAACTTATGACACACCCTCAATCTCTTTCTTATATCCTGCTTTAGAGAGATTCAAGCATGCGCTTGATGACAACCTCGGCTGAAATCTCACGGTTGGCTGCCTCTGGAATCACCAGGCTGTTCTTGCTTTCAATGACATCATCGGTAACAATCAAGCCACGGCGAACTGGCAGACAGTGCATGAAGCAACCGTCATTGGTCCAGCTCATGTGCTCCTCGTCGATGGTCCAGCTCATATCCTTGCTCAATATCTCACCATACTGTGCTGGGTCTTTCACGCCCGGACAGCTCCAGTTCTTGGCGTAAACGAAGTCTGCACCTTCCAGCGCCTTCTTCTGGTCGTACTCCACCTTGGCGTTGCCCACGAACTTAGGGTCGAGTTCATAGCCCTCTGGGTGAGTAACCACGAAATCTACATCGGCTGCATTCATCCACTGGGCGAATGAGTTTGGTACAGCTTGAGGCAAGGCACGGCAATGAGGAGCCCAGGTCAGGACTACCTTAGGACGAGCCACCTTCTTATGCTCCTCGATGGTGATGAGGTCGGCAAATGCCTGGAGAGGGTGAACGGTAGCAGTCTCCATCGCGAAGACTGGGCGACCGCTGTACTTTACGAACTGGTTGACGATGGTCTCGGCATAATCGTAGTCACGGTCTTTCAAACCGGCAAAGCTGCGCACACCGATAAGGTCGCAGAAGCTACCCATCACTGGGATTGCCTCAAGCAGGTGCTCGCTCTTGTCGCCATCCATGATAACGCCACGCTCTGTCTCCAGTTTCCATGCACCGGCATTTACATCGAGCACGATCACATTCATGCCCAGGTTCATCGCAGCCTTCTGTGTACTCAAACGGGTACGGAGACTGTTATTGAAGAATATCATCAGCAAGGTTTTGTTCTTGCCCAACTCCTGATAACCGAAACGGTTTGCTTTCACTTCCTGTGCCTCGGCGAGCGCTGCTTTCAAGTCGCCAAGGTCTTCAACATTAAAGAATGTCTTCATTGTTATTTCGTTTTTTGTTTGTTATTTCTAATTCAAGTTTTGCAAGTGAGGGAATTGAGTGAAGTTAAAGAAGTTATCACTCCCTACGGTCGTTCGGGAAGTTAAGAGACAATGGTCTTCTTGCGTAAACGTAGGACATTTGTCCCTTAACTTCCCTCTAACTTCCTTAACTCCTTTAACTTCCTGATATGCGAAAGTTCAGTTTCTAATATAATGCTATTGAATTCTTCACTCTTCACTTTTCGTTCTTCACTTCCTTGCTCTTCACTTTCTTGTTTGTCCATTTCCTGTAATCAGCCACTTGTAGGTGGTAATTTCTTCAAGTGCCATTGGTCCGCGGGCTCCAAGCTTCTGGGTACTTATACCAATTTCTGCGCCCAGTCCGAATTGTGCGCCATCGGTGAAACTGGTTGGAGCATTCACATAAACGCAGGCTGCATCTACCATCGCCTGGAATTTCTTCTGGGCAGTTTCTTCGTTGGAAACAATGCTCTCGCTATGTCCGCTTCCGTAGGTAGCGATGTGTTCGAGTGCCTCATCTTCCGAAGCTACGGTCTTGATACCCATCTGCATGCTGAGCCATTCGGTGTTCCAGATGCTCTTCACGTTAGTATCTGTTTCCTTCATCTTCGCTTCGCTTTCCTCAGCCTTATATAATAAGGTGTCAGGATAGTGCCCCTTTAAAGCTTCGTAAGCCCTGGCATCTGCATGAATCTTGGTTTGTTTTTCTGCGAGACCTTCGCAGAGGGCAGGGAGGTCGCTTAATCTGCTTTCGTGAATCAGCAGACAGTCGAGTGCATTGCATACGCTCACTCTTCGGCACTTGGCATTGGTGATGATGCGCTTGCCCATCTCCAGGTCGCCATCCTTGTCGAAGTAACAGTGTACCACACCGGCTCCGGTTTCGATAACCGGCACTTTGGCAGTATCACGGACGAAGTTGATAAGCTTCTTTCCACCACGAGGAATACAGAGGTCGATATAGCCCACGGCATTCAGCATTTCGCCGGTAGCTTCATGGGTAGCAGGGAGCAGTGTAACAACATTCGGATCAATACCAAAAGTTATCAACACCCTGTGGATAAGTTCGACACCCGCTGAGTTAGAGGCGTTTGCATCCTTTCCACCTTTCAGTACGCACGCATTTCCACTCTTGAAACAGAGTGAGAAAACATCGTAAGTCACATTAGGACGGGCTTCATAAATCATACCGATAACTCCGAATGGAACGGCAACTCGCTGCAGATGCAAACCATTTTCGAGTGTTTTGTCTTTGAGAACTCTTCCGAGCGGTGAGGGCAGTGTACTTACGTGTCTCATATCCGAAGCAATATCCTGGAGTCGCTGCTCTGTGAGTTGCAATCGGTCGTAGAGCGGGTTCGCCTTGTCCATCTTCGCCAAGTCTTCTGCGTTTGCTGCAAGGAGCGCAGGAGTTTCTGCGATGATGGCATCAGCCACCGCCTTTAGCACTTCGTTACGTTGTTCATCAGTTAGCAAACCAAGTGTTTTGCTAGCTGCCTTTACTTTTTGGAAAGTCTCTTTCAGTTCCATTAGCTATTTCCTTTCTTATTTTTATGATAAGATATTTTGTAATGTGTTACGAGTTCCCTCTTAACAACGGCAAAGGTAAGCATAAATATTGGAAATTGCAAACTTTATGCAAGAAAAAGTGATAGTTTAATAGATAAATGGATAGTTATACGGAAATGATATTAAAAAAGGTCAGACAGCGTCTGACCTTTTTGTAATGATATCTTCTAATTATTCTGATACTGCCAGAAGAATTACTCTTTATCGTATTCTTCAGGATGAGCCATTAGATACAGTTCCTTCTGTCGTTCGATTTCTCTTCTCAAGTCTTCCTTGTCTGGCAGGTAAAGCTTGTATTTTGCAGCGAACATCTGGTCGTTTCTTGCGAGGGTAGAGTATCGTGCCACATCCGAATCTGTTTCGGTACAAAGGATGATGCCGATTGTAGGGTTGTCGTCTGGTCCTTTTTTCATCTTATCGTACATTTGGAGATACATGTCCATTTGTCCTACATCCTGGTAGGTGATGCGATTTACCTTCAAGTCGACCAAGATAAAAGATTTGATGAGGTAATTGTAAAATACCAAGTCAATATAGTAGTCATTCTCCTCGGTTCGGATATGTTGCTGACGAGCCACGAGTGCATATCCCTTTCCCATTTCCATCAAGAATTTTTCTAGGTTGTTGATGATGGCAGTCTCCAGTTTTGATTCTGCAAGGGAGGTGTCTTCCGGTAATCCAAGGAATTCCAAGACAACTGGTGATTTGATGTATTCGAGTTTGTCTTGCTGATAAGCCTTTGTCTTGTCTTGCATCTCGTCAACGACAGGTTGCTTCTTCTTTGACATAAGAAGACGTTCATAATATAGGGTGTTGATATTGCGGTTCAAGGTTCTGAAACTCCAATCTTGCTCGAATGCCTCCTTTGCATACCATTCACGAGCCTTCTTATCTTCTACTCGTATAAGACGCTCGTAATGCGACCAAGGAAGAAGGCGTAACTCGGATTGGGTAGACTGTGTCTGATCTTTTTGGGTTAGCAAAGAAGATTCATCAGACAGTGTCTGATGTTTTTGCTTTTTGAATTCCTCAGACACTGTCTGAGGAATTGCTAACTCTTTGAATTTCAAGTAGAACTTCTTGAAATTCATGATGTTTGTCTCGGAGAATCCCTTCCCGAATTCCTCTGTAAGAGCAGCCGAAGCAATCTCTATTACATGCTTTCCGTATTCTGCACGTGATGCTCCGTTCTGTTCCTGTTCTACAATACGTTGTCCTATTCTCCAGTTTCTTTCCACCAGAGAATAATTGACGGCAGCAAATGCTTTGCTGCGAGCCTTGCTGACGATGGAGCGCAAGTCGTTGACGAGCATATTGTCTTCATCGTTATATTTCTTGTTGAGTTGCTTCATGATGCTTTTATTAATGAAATATGCTGCAAAGATAGTACTTTCTTTCTAAAAATCCATCTTTCCCATCACTTTTTTCGATAAAAGTTTGGTGGTTTCACAAAATATGCTTAAATTTGTCACCGATTCATAGTTAGCCCGTTGTATGGGCGTGTGGGTTATTTACTGGTAAAGGACGTTACGGAACGTTATCTTTGAGTCTCAAATCTCGCAAATTTGAATATGCTCAAGAAGAGAACGACAACCTGGAACGTCCACGAAGGGTGTATTGTAACCTGACGTATAGGGGCAGATTGTTGCTTGATGGCAATAGTATGTTCTGTATGTTGGTATATTATAATGCGTCATGACGTGGGCTATCTGTGTTGTCTATCCTTTGAGCATAGGCAATGCGAGAGCCTGAGACTTGGGATGGACGAGAAGTAGAGACTCCCACGTCTTTTTTAGTATCTATACTAAGGACTTATTATTCACCGCCTAGTTAGGGATGTTCTGTATGGCATAATACTTTTTTGTTATGAGAAGAATAATCATGACCTTATTTATTAGTTTGGTTAGTGTTGTAATGTTGTTCGCTAGTCAAAGTAGTGAAGTTCGTGTTCCTGGTATGCTGACTACGAAAACCATGGAAGTTTTGCAGACAAAGTATTGCTCTTTTTGTAGTACTGAGCAACATAAGCAACCCCTATCTTTAAAAAGCCGTACTTATTGGAAATATGGTGATCAAAGTCAACCGGCATGTAGCATCTGTAAAGGAAAGGGCGTTTTGCAAGCTGGTACTCCATATAGTCGTAAATGTGAGGAGTGTAATGGAAAAGGGAAGAAGCCGCTATTGGTTACACATAGATGGTGGCATTGTAACAATTGCAATAGGGATTTTTGATCTTAATATAGTGTAAGCACTCTGTGGAATAAATGAATTCTTTTTCTCTTTTATTCCACGGAGTATAAATCCAGAGATATGATGAACAATGATGAACTAAAAACTAGAAGAGAATTCTTCAGAAAGGTTGCGAGTGTAGCTTTGCCTCTATTGAGTACTTCTTTTGTTAGTTGTGGAGTTTTACAAGATAGTATTTTGAATGCTCTTGGAGGAGAATCTAGCAGCGGAAGTTTTTATGGTAGTTATGATAGTGGTGGATATTCTGGAGGAGGTACTGCGAGTGGCTGTAGTTGGGGATGTGTAGGTGTGTGTCAGCAAACTTGCACATTGAATTGTGCTTCCAGCTGTACAGATGGTTGTAAAACCTCTTGTACGGGAAGTTGTAAGTCTTCTTGTTCGGGCAGTTGTAGGGGCTCTTCTAGAGGTTAAGTCAAACATTTAATTTTATTATTGATTATGAGACATTTTTTGTTTATGATAATGCTTGTTGTCTGTCAGACAGCAATGGGCAATGATTATGTTACTGTGTTTAAGGCTGGTGGAAATGTATGTACTCCTATAACGATAAAATCATCAGCTGGTGAGTTTGTTCTGACTTCTGAGGTGAGAATTTCTAATTCTTTGAGCTGGTTTGAGGCTTTTGATTGCCAAGGACGTAAGTTGATGAATCCTGGTGGTAGTGTATCTGTAGGTACAGGAAAAACTACTGTGCGCACTTATGTATTTACCACTTTATTCCCAACTACCCAAAAACAAGATGAGAGTGAAGAATATAGAGAAGATAGTAATGTCGAATCTTCTTATGGTGGAGGTTCTATGTATGATGTAGGAAACGGCAGTTCTGATAATACGCAGAAAATTGCCAAATTTCTTGTAGATTATAGTACTTATAAAGGTTGGGATGTAGATTATAATAGTATTACAATTGATACTGGTTATGGTTATCCCTATGGTGGATTGGGTGTAAGAGCCCGTTATATTTCTGCCTGGGTAATAGGCTTGTCCCTTGGTTTTGGATATAATACGAAGTATGATGCACTTTCTTATAATAACAAGAAATTCTATTGGAATGCAGGTATTTCTTTCCATCTCAACAAGTTCTTGGCAATGAGCTTCTATGGAGGTCCACAATATTTTAAGGAGTTTGAAAAAACAGATGTCGGTGTTGGAGCATTTGTAGAATATTCTCATAATATATATAAGTTTATTGGAGTTAATGCCGGAATTGGAGGTATTATGGATGGCGAGCAGGATATGGATAAAGTCAAGGGACATTTTGCAGGACACATCGGTCTAACTTTTCTGATATTTTCAGACGATTAATTAAACGAGGAAAGATATGAATGCTGAAACATTGAAATCACGAAGAGACTTCTTTAAGAAGACTCTTAAAGGGGCTTTACCTTTTTTAGGGTGCTTACTTTATCTAATATGCCTTTGAATTTATTGGCAAAAAATGATTGATCGGGGGGAATGTTCTTGTATAGGACATTGTGAACATTCTTGTACGGATGATTGTACGAATTCCTGTCGATCTTGTGAGTTGTCATGCTCTAATAATTGTGATAAGGGTTGTCTTGGAAGCTGCTATGGAGATTGTAAGAGGACCTGTCTGTATAGCTGTATAGAATCTTGTAAGAATCATTTGCGATAAATATAATGGAAAAAATAAAGGAAAGAGATCAAGGATGGCAGGAGGGTACGGCTAAAAATATAACCTTCATCGTTACGAAGGATTGTCAGTTAGCTTGTAAATATTGCTACCTCTTGGGCAAGAATTCGAAAGAGCGTATGCCTTGGGAGGTAGCTAAGACTGCGATAGATTATATTCTTGACAATGAAAAAGATTTTCAAGAAACTTCTGTCGTGTGGGATTTTATCGGTGGTGAACCTTTCTTGGAGATAGACCTGATAGATAAAATATGTGATTATCTCAAGGTAGAGATGTTTCGCAGGAACCATCATTGGTTCAACTCTTATCGTTTCTCTTTCTCTACGAATGGTATTAATTATAGTTCTGATAAGGTACAAAGTTTCATCAAGAAGAACCGAGAGCATCTGAGTATCGGTATTACTATTGATGGTACCAAGCGAAAGCATGACCTCAATCGTATATGGAAAAACAAGGAAATGGAGCTGGGAATTCTACCTAAGTCTGAAGAAGAGAAAGGTTCTTACGAGGATGTTGTGAAGAATCTTCCGTTGTGGTTAGAACTGTTCCCTGGTGCAGGAACAAAGGTTACGGTTAGTAGCGAGGATATTCCTTATATCAAAGAGAGCGTGCTTCATCTTTATTCATTGGGTATTAACTCCTCCTGATTTATTTACGTGTTTTATGGTAATGATGCCGATTTATGGACTTTACGAACTGAGTATATTGATTGTTGGACGAGTAAATCAAACGAACTGTAGCGCATAGTGACTAAGATTTTGTTTTGTACAACTACAAGGTGTAAGGTTGTACAACTACAAGGTGTAAGGTTGTACGACTATAGGGTGTAAAGTTGTACAACTATAAGGTGTGTTATTGTACAACAATAAGGTGTTGTCACTATAGTCAGCAGATGTGCTGACTGCAGTCGGCAGACCTGCTGACTAGGCTCAGCAGAGCTGCTGAGCCTAGTGGCAAACTCCGAGAAGCAGTATTCTCTTACCCAAGAAACTGTCTCCGCTAACTCAAGAAACTATCTCCGTTAACCCGAGATTCAGTGTCCGTTAGCTTAAGCAACCACATTCTCTTACTTAAGCAACCACATTCTCTTACTTAAGCAACCATATTTTCTGGCTTGTTAAAGCAGTTAGGGAATCTACATATCCATAGTGTAGTTGTGGAGATATTCCCAAGCATCGTTCAAATCACGTAAAGGGAGGCGCTCTTTTACGAGCTTTATCTTTAATGCCTTGCAGAATGCTTTCAGAACAGATTCTGTTGCCATCTCCTCCAACTTAATATAGTTAGGACGTTTAGAGAACAAACAAGTCATCCCTTGTTACTACCGACTGAACATCCCAGGCATAAGGATTGTCGGATAATCCCATGGTCGTAATCATTGTAAGATGTACGGCTTTCTAGGAGAGAAATGTGCTTTAAACGTGCGGAATGTGTCTTTTTTAAGCACATTCCGCACGTTTAAAGCACATTTTTTTGTTTATATTCTCTTTAACCACAGATCCATGAATCTGTCGTAGATGACGTATCCTTCATTAGTCCTATATACTAATTCCTTGTCTTCCAAGATTTTGAGGGCATCCTTTACGCTGCTGGCTCCACTCAGCTTGTGCTCCTTGATGAACTTGCCAGAGGTAGGCTGGGCAACAATGCTATCCTTGGCTATAGCTTTCAGAAGCGAGAACTGGTTCTCTGTGAAGAACTGTACCATATTCTCAAACTGTGGTTCTCTACCTTCGAGTACTGAAAGAATTGCTGCATTTACTTGCTTGATACTATCAACTTGTATTTCGGTTTCATAGAGGCGATTCATGATGCATTGGATATTTCTTGTTTCTTAGTTTCATACGCCATTACATCTTTAGTGTTACAACTTTTATGTAATGGCAAAGGTACAGCTATTTCTTGAGTATGCAAAAGGAAAAGGTAGAAAGTTGAGGTACATACTCAACTTTCTGCCATTTATTAGCCTATCACATTGCATAGTTGGTTGATGGCTGCATCAAAAGTGGTGAGGCCTTTGGCTCGCTTTCTGATGGCTGCCTTGTAATCTGATGCCTGGGAAGGAATCCCTAATGATTTTACTTGTTTAGCGGTCTTGCCACAAACTCAGTATGAAGGGTCTCCATCGGATGCTCCTTCAGATTGATGAGGATGTTTGGCGTATTGCCGTTGGCGATGATTACCTTGATGCCGGCATTGGCTACGTCGTGAGCAGTCTTTACTTTCGATGTCATACCGCCTCTGCCGTGACTACTCTTGCTGGCAAGGATATACTCGCTGATGTCGCGGTCGTAATAAACCGATGGGATGATGCGGGTGGTTGGTTCGCTTGGGTCGCCATTGTAGATGCCATCCACATTACTTAATAGGATCAAGGTGTCGGCATTCATCATCTTGGCAATCAAGCCAGACAACTCATCGTTATCGGTAAACATCAGCTCGGTGATGCATACGGTATCGTTCTCGTTGACGATAGGGAGCACGTTGTTTTCCAGCATCACCTGCATGCAGGCTTCCTGGTTCTTGTACTGCTCCTCGGCACCGAAGTTCTCCTTCATGGTCAATACCTGACCAATCTTTATCTTATATTCACGGAAAAGGTTGTAATAGAGACCTACGAGTTTCACCTGTCCGATGGCAGAGAACAGCTGGCGCTGCTCCACGCTGTCCAGATGGTGGTCAACGTGCAGCTCGGCTCTTCCGGCAGCCACGGCACCAGAAGATACCAGAATCACCTCATAGTCGTGCTTTTTGAGCCAGACAATCTGATCCACAATTGCCGACATTCTCGTTACATCCAGTTTTCCGTCTTCTCGGGTCAGCACGTTGCTGCCCACTTTTACTACGATTCTTTTTCCCATAAATTTTAGTGAAGAGTGAAGAACGAAGAGTGAATAATTCTCTTGTTCTTTTTGTTATATTTTATGTTGAATACATATTTAAGTGAAGAGTGAAGAACGAAGAGTGAAGAATTCAATAGCTTTTTTATGCTAAATTTTAGCTTGTTAAAGCAAGAGAATTCTTCACTCTTCACTCTTCGTTTTTCACTTAACCCCGTCTTTTTCCCGAATCTCTACTCTTCGGATCTTGCCGGAGATGGTCTTTGGCAATTCATCTACGAATTCGATGATGCGAGGATATTTATAAGGAGCAGTTTCGTGCTTCACATGATCCTGCAGCTTCTTGATAAGGTCAGGGCCCGCCATACTCTTGTATTCATCCTTCAGTACGACGGTAGCCTTGACAACCATACCGCGGATTGGGTCTGGCACACCGGTGATGGCGCACTCTACTACGGCAGGGTGAGTCATCAGGGCATTCTCTACCTCGAAAGGACCGATGCGGTAACCCGAACTCTTGATCACGTCGTCGATTCTGCCCTCAAACCAGAAGTAGCCTTCCTCATCACGCCAAGCCATATCGCCTGTATGATAGTAACCATCATGCCAAACCGATTTGGTCTGCTTTTCATCACGATAGTAATATTTGAAGAGGCCGATAGGCTTGTCATCGCCGATGCGGATGCAAATCTCGCCCTTTTCACCATCCTCGCATTCCGTCATGTCTGGGCGGAGGATGTGAACATCATATTGAGGGTTTGGCTTGCCCATGCTTCCTGGCTTTGGCTTGATCCAAGGGAAGGTACCCAAAGTCATGGTGGTCTCAGTCTGTCCGAAGCCCTCATAAATCTGAACACCAGTCAGCTTCTGGAAGGTTTCTGCCACGGATGGGTTCATAGCCTCACCCGCAGTGGTGCAGTATTCAAGACTGCTGAGGTCATACTTAGAGAAATCCTCCTGAATCATGAAGCGGTAGATAGTAGGAGGGGCACAGAAAGAGGTGATGTGATACTTCTCAATCTGGCGCATGATCTTATCAGCCGTAAACTTCTCGTGATCGAAGACGAAGACGGTGGCTCCGGCAAACCATTGTCCGTAGAGCTTGCCCCATACAGCCTTGCCCCAACCGGTATCGGCTACGGTAAGGTGGATGGAGTTCTCGTGGAGATTGTGCCAATATACACCCGTGGTCAGATGACCGAGGGCATAGAGGTGATCGTGTGCCACCATCTTTGGCTCGCCAGTGGTTCCCGATGTGAAGTACATCAGAAGGGTATCCTCATTAGAGTTTACATGTTCTGGGCGAACGAAAGGAGCACATTCGTTCCATTCTTTCATCCAGTCGTGGAAACCTTCTGGGATATCTGGACCGATACTGATCAAAGTCTTGACAGTCGGACTTTCTGGCATAGCCTGATTAACCTGCTCTACCACGTAATCATCGCCGCAGCAGATGATAGCCTTCACGCTTGCTGCATTGTTGCGGTAAACGATGTCGTGCTTGGTAAGCATGTGGGTGGCAGGGATGGCTACGGCACCCAGCTTGTGGAGACCGAGCATGGCAAGCCACCACTGATAGTGACGCTTCAGAATCAGCATCACCTTATCATCGTGACCGATACCGAGACTCTGGAAGTAAGCGGCAGCCTTGTCGCTTTGCTCCTTCAGGTCCTTGTATGTAAAACGGATTTCCTCACCTCGTTCGCTTGCCCAAAGCAGCGCCACGTGGTCTGGTTTGATCTTTGCCCATTCGTCCATCACGTCGTAGGCAAAGTTGAAATCTTCTGGTATGATAAACTCCAGATGCTCCTTGAAGTCTTGCTCTGAAGTGAATTTTGTCTGTTTTAGAAATCTCTCAATCATAGTTACTCTCCTAGATAATTATACAAAGGAACTTGGCAGGCTCATTGTTGAGTGAGCGGAAGCAGTGTGACTTCTTGCTGTCGAAGTAGATGCTGTCGCCAGGGTTCAGCACCATCACCTTCTCTTCGATGGTAACTTCCAGCTGTCCCTCAATCACATAATCATATTCCTGTCCGTCGTGTCCGTTCTTGTTCGGCTTCTTGTCGCCTGGCAACGGATCCACCTGTACCATGAACGGATTCACCTTTCTATCCTTGAATCCTACGGCAAGGCTCTGGTATTTATACTGGTTGTTGCGGTCTATCTCCGGTCCCTGTCCCTTGCGGGTAACGTAGTATCCCTTCATGCGAGGTTCCTCGCCGAAGAGCAATACGTCGAGGTCGATGCCGTATCGCTTTGAAATCTTTGAAAGTCGATACACGGATGGGTCGGCTTCTCCCGACTCAATCTTGAGATAGTGGTCAAGACTGATTTCGCAAAGTTCTGCCACCTCCTCAGCCGGGATGTTGAGAACCTCACGGAGACCTTTCAGTCTTTCACCGATTTGCTTGATTGCTTCGTCCATAGTGCTATTCTTTTTAGTTGTTCCTGGCGAAGGTATATTGCGAACCTTCGCATTTTGGGGCAAAATTACGACTTTTTGTTGATATATCCAAACAATCTGCTGATAAATTAATAGATTAAAGTGATATTTATGCATAAGAGCATAAAACTATTAGAATGCGCAGACTTCATCTTCCATATACCAAACTTGTTTTCTTTTTTATTTTACTTCTTTCCAATCAATGAGTCCTTTGCCCATGTCATCTAATTCTACAGCTACCCCTATAACTTTTCGGTCATCTTTCCAAATTGCCATTATTCATACTGTGCATCAACCTACTTTGTATGGAGACAATATCCGTGATGTCCTTCTGGGTCAGTGCAGGCAATACGGCTTTATAGAGAGCCTTTCTTACTTCCTCATTCGGAAAGCCTAAAGAATATCCATCTTCATCAAAACCCTTGATGGTGAGATAACCTGTCTGATAGAGGAATAGTTCGGAACCGCCTTCTATGACATCTGATGTCTCCAGTGTGTCTTTGTCGATGTAGCAATCTTCGAAGTCATGAAGGCGTAACTCCATGTTGTTCACGAATTTATTCAGCATGGAAGTGGCGCCGGATGAAATCCAATAGTTGCGCAGACGCAATTGGGAGAGGGCGTTGAGCAAGCTGAACGGATTGTAGATGTCGGTCATGTTCTCATCGCTGAAATGATAACCGTCATAATAGGTCTTCAACTTGTCGTGTGCTTCTTCAATGCTGCATTCCATCTTATCTGCCAAGGCTTCCAACTCTGGGGCGAAGTTGACTGTCATTTCTTCCTCGGTGATGCCACAAAGAGGGGCAAATTGTGGGAGAAAGCTGATGTTTGTCAGATGGTTAAGTACAGAGAATAGGGATATCTGGGTAAACTTCGTGATGCCTGTGATGAAGACAAAGCGAAGTACATTTCCTTTGAGTTTGAGTACGGAGAATACAGAACGATAAACTTCAGTGCAACCTTCATGCTCTGGTGTCTTCCATGAATGCTGCAAAGGGGAATCGTATTCGTCAATCAGCACCACTACTTGCTTACCTGTCTTTTGATAGGCTGTGTCAAGGATAACTTGGAAACGTACGGATTCGCGAGATGTCTCTTTAGGCTTGATGCTATATAAAGCTTCGTATTTCGAAAACTCAAGATTGAGATAGTCTTTGATTTCGGCAGCAGTGGCACCTGCACCGCTCATGTCAAGTCTGATGACAGGATACTCAGTCCATTCTTCTTCCAGTTCCATAATCTTCAGCCCCTCAAAGAGTTCTTTCTTGCCTTCGAAGTAGCATTGCAAGGTATCTATAAGCAGAGATTTACCGAAACGACGAGGACGGCTCAGATAATTGTATAAATCACCTGAGTGAGTAAGTTGCCATACCAAGTCGGTCTTGTCAACATATAAGTAGCCTTCCTTGCGGATAATGCTAAAGAATTGTATGCCTGCTGGCAATTTTCTTGTGATCATCTCTGCCATAGTCTTTCTGTTCTTTTATTCTTTGGCAAAGATACATTTATTTTTCCATTTATCCAAGGATTATGTGCAATAAATGTAGTTAGCTATCTTATAAAACATAAAAAATGCAGCAAGAGCATAAAACTCCTGCTGCATTTGCTTTTTTTTTATGGGTTGTTTGCTATATGTCTTCTATCATCTACAGATAGATTTTATTTCTTTCCTGCTATCAATCCCTTGATTACGGCATTGGTGAAACCGTTCTGTTCCATAGTGTTCAAGCCCTTGATGGTGCAGCCGCCAGGAGTAGTAACCTTATCAATGGCAGCCTCTGGGTGTTCGCCAGTTTCCTGAAGCAGCTCTACGGCACCCTTGATGGTCTGCAAGACAATCTTCTGGGCATCCTTAGCCTTGAAGCCCATCTCTACGCCGCCTTCCACATTGGCTCTTACATAGCGCATCGCATAAGCAATGGCACACGACATGGCGGTGGCTGCAGGGAAGAGACGCTCTTCCATGATGAGGCTTTCGCCCAATTCATCGAAGATTTCTGTAATCTGCTGGATTTCTGTGGCAGATGCATCTACAGGAGTGATGAAGGTCATCGACTGCTTGTAGGCGATGGCGATGTTTGGCATCACGAGGAAGAAGGTTGGGGTGATGCCATCCTTGTCTAACCACTCCTTGATGTTGGCTGATGGCACACCGGCTGCAACGACCACGAGTTTCTGACTCTTGTAGTCGAGTGCATCCTTGATACCCTTCAATGTCTTCTCTACGCACCATGGCTTTACTACCACGCATACGATGTCTGCGCCGTGGCAAGCCAACTGGTTGTCGAGGGTTACGCTGGCTCCTTCGCTTGCGAAGTGATCCAATACTGGTTGGTTGTGGTCGGATACCGTAATATCTGATGGAGTGAACTTCTCGCTCTGCAAGAGTCCTTCTGCCATGGCACCGCCCATAGCACCTGCTCCGATAATTGTTATTTTCATTGTCGTCTTATAGTTAAAATGCAATTACGGTGCAAAGATACTACTTTTATCTGAAAATAGCGTGTTTGTAGACGATTTTTTAAGAAAGTACGCTTGTTTACTGACGATATTTTAAGAAATTCGCTAGTTTACTCCCATTCTGGAAGTATCCACGTCCTTGGTCCTCTTTTTCTTGTACTTGCCTATCTTGTAGATGATGGAGTTTGCCATTCCCACGTTTACATGAGCACCCACGTACATGAGTATGCATACCCACGTACATCTTGCCAAAGAGCAGCATGTACTGGATGTCAGTATCAGTAAGTCATTCCTAAAGGATGCCCTTACCTTGGAAATAATAGGCAACGACCTGCTTTATAAATGTTGGGATGCCGACTTGCTCTATAACCAGAGGATGGAACTCCTGCAAGTGTCTAAGCGAGGTACGAGAGACCTGCAACTCACCCTTCGCTATAAGTTCAATACCACACGCAGCAAGTACAAGGGAACTGGTGCCG
>ENA-OPSQ01000156-OPSQ01000156.1-human-gut-metagenome-genome-assembly--contig:-NODE-156-length-62775-cov-4.054943_pt1 | contig 62775 bp, 64 predicted proteins | sample MGYA00241456_ERZ501904 | MGnify/ENA primary metagenome ERZ501904 (study PRJEB25962, sample SAMEA2042452) | human gut metagenome | biome: human gut; feature: human-associated habitat; material: faeces...
CAATTTATTTTCTGCAAATACAGCTTCCGTCTTTTCTTCATCTAACACATTAAATTCATAAAACTTAACATGTTTTCCTGTAATCTTATAGATTGAATCCAATACATCTGGTTTAGAATTAGAGAAATCATCAATTACAACAACGTCATAACCATTTTCTAACAATTCAACACAAATATGACTACCAATATATCCGGTTCCACCTGTTACTAAAATATTCATTAGTCAATAACCTTGCAGCCACCTAATTTTCTGACTTTTAAGATGTGGCAGCTTCCCTTTCCGAATACTTTTTCAATTTCTTCTTTATATGTTTCTACATAGCTATTTTCAACAAAAGCCTGAATCGTTCCGGCAAAACCTCCACCATGAACACGACATACACCATGATCTTTTAAAATCATTTCAGACATAGCTAAACCTAAAGATACAGCCTGGTTTTTATAGTCAAAGTCTGCATATACGTTTTGAAGGAACTTGTAGCTTGAATTCCCTGATTCTTGAATCAATGTTTTGAATCCTTCAAAATCATCATTGTTCAATCTTTCTACGATTGTATTAACACGTCTATTTTCATTGAAGAAATGGATAGCTCTTAAGATTGCACGATCATTATTTAAAGCAGTTCTTAAGTTTGCGATATTTGCATAGAACTCATTTTCATCCACTTCACGAAGAACTTCCTTACCAAAATAGTGAGCTACCTCTTTCATTTCTTGTGGTACTGCACCATAGGCATCTGTTAAATCGGCATGGCTTCCCTTTGTATCTACGATACATAAACTGTGATCATATTTTGAGAAATCAACATTTACACTATTTACGATTGGATTTGAAGTATCTTTAAAATCAATTGAAATCAATCCACCTACAGCACAAGCACATTGGTCCATCAATCCACATGGCTTTCCAAAATATACATTTTCTGCATATTGACCCACTTTAGCAATCGTAACCATATCAATTTTCATATCATTATATAATCCGTCAATAATTGTTCCGATAATGGATTCGAATGCTGCAGAACTTGATAGTCCAGCCCCCATTAATACATCACTCGTGATGAAAGCTTTGAATCCACCTACGTTATAGCCTAATTCTTTTAATTTATAGACCACACCACGAATCAAGGCTTCACTGGTTCCTAGTTCATTTTCTTTTTTGTCTAAATCATTTAAATCAATTGGCTGAATATCAAAGTTATCAGAAATAACTTTGATTACGTTGTCCTGTTTAGATACGATTCCAATCGCATCTAAGTTGATTGATCCGGCAAGTACACAACCATGTTGGTGATCTGTATGATTTCCTGAGATTTCACTTCTTCCAGCAGCACTATAAATACTAACTTCATCTTCTCCAAATAATGCTTGGTATTTATCTAATGCAGCTACATAACGTTGTTTTTGATAGTCCAATAAACTTGGATCTGCATATAGATCTTCAATTAATGCATCATATTTACCGGATACTACTTGTTCTTTAATTTCTGTTGTTTTCATTTTCTTACCTCAAATGTATATGTTGTTTCTTCTTCAAATACTTGTCCTGCTTTTAATAAAACGCTAGGATTCTTTTCTTTATGAATCGAATCGGCGATATAGCTTGTTTCAATACACAATCCATCTTGTGGATGCATAATCTTACCATATTTATCTGTCTGTCCATCTAAGTAGTTGGCACTATAAATTTGTGCCGTTGGATATGTAGTCGATACTTTTAATTCGATGCCACTTAATGGGCTGTATAAACATACTTGATTTTCTTTTGTATCAAATACATATGGATGATCATAACCTCTTGCGATAATTAATTGTTCATCCTCTAAATGAATGGAATCGCCAATTCTTTTTTCTGTATTAAAATCAAATGCAGTCTCTTTAACATTTCTTAATTCACCTGTATATAATCCATCTGGATCCACGCAACCAAATTTAGATGCTGAAATTCGTAACGTATGATCATCAATATTCGATGCATATCCATTTAAATTGAAATAGCCATGGTTTGTGATATTGATCAAAGTATCTTTGTCACTAACACCACTATATTGAATGTGTAAACTCGATTCATCTAGCCAATAGATCGCATAAAAATCTAAAGTTCCAGGATAGCCTTCTTCTCCATCCTTTGATACATAGTGGAATTTAACGCCATCTTCAATTAAAGAATAATCAAATACCTTATAAGAGAATCCCTCAATGCCTCCATGTAATGAGTTTGGCCCATTATTGATGGGTACATGATATTCTGTATCGTTAATTGTGAATGTACCTTTTTCAATACGATTGCATACACGGCCTACTAACGCATTTAAATAGGTTCCATCTCGTTTTTGATAATCTTCAACATTCTCAAATCCTAAGATACAATCACAATCTTGATCATTCTTATCTTTCGTTACAATCTTTAAAAGAGTACACCCAAAGTTTGTAACTTCTACAGTTAAATGTGAATTTGAAATCGATAATACATCAATTCCATTTGCTAATCTTTCTTTTACCTCTACCATAATGTCTTTACAAATCGGCTAAAGCCGTCCATCCCTTCATCATCCATTTTATATACGCCGGCATTCTCTAATACAGATACGAATTTCTTTGTGACTTCCATCTCCATGAATGTATCCACATTTGTATAAGAGCATGTTTTTAAGTGTTCATACCAGTCTTTATGTTTTTCTAATTCTGGATAAGAATCAAATTCTGCTTTTCCAGATAAACATAATTTAATTTGTTCCAATTCCGTCTTTAATCGTGCTGGCAAAATTGCCAATCCCATAACTTCAATCAAACCAATATTTTCTTTTTTGATATGGTGATGTTCTGAGTGAGGATGGAAGATACCTAATGGATATTCTTCTGTAGTACGATTGTTTCGAAGTACTACATCCATCTGATATTTGCCATCTTTCTTTCTAACGATTGGAGTCACTGTATTATGACGAACGCCAGATTCATTGGCAATAATATCTAAACTTTCATCGCTGTATGTACACCATGTTTCAAAGATTTTAGTCGCTAGATCTAATACGTTTTCTTTCGATCCCGATGTTAATCGAAGTGTTGATAGTGGCCAGTAAAGCATATCTACTTGTACATCCTTATATGTATAGCTCTTAACAACCTTTGCGTCTTCCATTGGAAAATGATGTCTTCCACCTTGATAGTGATCATGACTTAAAATAGATCCACCAACGATAGGAAGATCTGCATTACTTCCAATCATATAGTGTGGGAATTTATCAATAAATGCGAATAAATGCTCAAATGTAGAACGATCCATCTTCATTGGTATATGTTCACTATTAAATACGATACAGTGTTCATTGTAGTACACATATGGTGAATATTGTAAATTGTATGTATGTCCATTTAGATCTAGTGGTATAATACGATGCGTTTGTCTAGCTGGATGATTTAAATTACCCGCAAAGCCAACATTTTCCTTACATAATAAACATGATGGATAACTCGTACTTACAGCATTTTTTGCCTTTGCGATTTCCTTGGGATCCTTTTCTGGCTTAGACAAGTTGATCGTGATTTGAATATCGCCATACTTATAGAAATGTGAGAAACTGATATTCTTATCAATTCTTGATTTACGGATATAGTTTGAATCAATACTCAACTTATAGAAGTAATCTGTTGCACTTTTAGGATCAGAAGAATATAAACTTTTAAAAGTGTTGACTACTTCACTAGGTCTAGGCATCACGCAATTCATAATGCGTGTATCTAGTAAATCTTTTTCAGTTATAGTATCCTGAATCATCCCTTTTTCGACTGCATAATCCAACATAAAATCCAAAACCTCATAGATAGAACGGTCTTCTACTTGTTCTTTTTTAAATTCATTGATGCCAAATAGGTCGATCAATAAATTTGCGCAATAATCATAATCATAATCTTCAATCATTCCATTTTTTAGAGCATACTCTAATAATTGGTTAATTTTCGTGTTCATTATTTCTCCTTCCATATAAACAAAATCAATCATTTTTATCACAACCAAATCCAATTTTTCACTACACTATAACGATCAATTTAATGCAAATTTGGTTATAAATATAAGATTTGCCCATTTAATTTTAGTGTAAGCGTTTTCTTTATCTGTGTCAACATATTCAAACATAATTTAAACACAGATGTTAGATTTAGGTTTCAAGCAACGATTGTTTGTTTGTTTTTGTTTGTTTAATGTTTTATTTATATAAAAAGCCATTCTGGTATGAATGGCTCTTATTTAAAATTCTCAAAAGAATCAATCACTTGTGTAACTCCAGGAAGCTTTTCGTATTCTTCTTTTTTATTGGCAGAATCTACAACGACAATATTATGACAACCTGCTTTATAGGCACTTGAGATTCCACTAATACTATCTTCAATAATTAAGCAATCTTCAATATCCACACCAATATTATGAGCAGCCTTTTTAAACATTGCGACTTTGTTTTCATAGGCTCCATCATCATAGACAATCATAGATGGCTCAATCCATTTGTCTAGATGAAACGATTCGACAAAGAAATCAATATTCGGCTTGATAGATGCGGATGCGATTGTGAATGGTATGTTCGATTCTTTTAAATAATCAAAATAGGCTTCTGCACCCTTAACTAAATGAAACGTTGCCTGATCTTCTTTACAAAACTGGCGATAATATTCTTCTTTTAATTGTGAATACTTTTCCATTTCAGATGGATCACACTTTCCACCAAACATATATTCAACAACCTTATTATTAGGCACACCATTAATATGTTCATGTAGTTCTTCTTCATCAATTCCATGATGACGAATATCCTGTGATATTTTTGACCATGCCAAAATGTGTTTTGGATTGTCAAAAAATAATGTTCCGTTAAAATCAAATATTACACCTTTGTATCTACTCATTACTAAACCTCTTTAGTTTCAGAAACACGCTTATACCAATATGCACTTGCCTTTGGATAACGTTTTTGTGTTTCATAATCTACATAGAACAAGCCATAACGCTTATTATAGCCGTTTGTCCATGAGAACATATCCATTAAAGACCACACAAAATAGCCTTTTACATTTACACCCGCTTCGATTGCCTTTAACGTGAATTCTAAGTGTCTACGAATAAAGTCAATTCGTGGTTCATCATCAATGATTCCATCTACAAAATCATCTTTATATCCCATACCATTTTCTGTGATATAGATAGCTTTATAGTTTGGATATTGTTGACGAATACGAACCAACATATCAAACATACTTTCTGGATGAATCAACCAATCCCAATCCGTACGAGGAATGCCTTCCTTTTCCATTCTTCGTCCTACATTCTTCAAACAGAATCTAGAAGTTCCCTTCTCTCCTGTTCCATTATGATGAATATCATTTTCTCCTTCATAATGCTGAATAAAACGAGACTGATAATAATTCATACCCATATAATCATTTAACAATGCTGCTTGTTTCAATACTTCAAAATCTTCATCTAACAATTCTAAAGAACCATTATTGATGCTGACTAAACGATTGACAACTTCCATTGTTTCTGTGGAATAATATCCTTTAAATGTTGCATCCAACAAGAATTGATTCTGAAGTACATCTTCATTTTTAGCCGCTTGAATATCATCCAAATTATTTTCATCAAATGGATATTTATATTCTAAAGACTGTACGACACCAATCTTTCCATTATATCCTGCCTTTTTGTATTCCAATACAGCTAAGGCATGTGCCACCATCATATTGTGCATGATCTGGAAAGCTTTCGTCATATTGTACTTTTCACCATTTGGGAAAGTTCCTTCAATATATGTATTTGTGGCAACCGCCCAGATTTCATTGAACGTAAACCAGTATGTTACTTCATCTTTGTATTCTTCAAAACAATATTTTGAGAATTCTACGAAAGCTTTGATTGTATCTCTATTTAAGAAATCACCTTTTTGGTAAAGTGTATCTGGCGTATCGAAATGATGCAACGTCACAAATGGCTCTACATTGTTTTTATGACATTCTTGAAATACTCTATGATAGAAATCAACCCCTTCCTGGTTGATTCTTCCAGTTCCTTCCGGAAAGATTCTAGCCCAAGATATAGAGATACGAATTCCGTTGATACCAAACATATTACATAGTTTTAAATCTTGTCCATATTGGTGATAGAAATCACTGGCTGGATCCGCTTTAAAGCGTCCTTGTTTGGCAAGAAAATCATCCCAAGATACTTTTCCTTTACCGTATTCTAGAGTGCTACCTTCGCATTGATATGCGGCAGTAGCACCTCCGAAAATAAAATCATCCGAAAATTTCATAGTCTTAACCTTCCTTTACTTGTTCACAAATAAATTCAACGGCACCCTTTGGATCACGAGTTAATTTAATGTATTGTGCACCCTTTGTTGCGACAACTTTAGTACCATACTTAGAAGCATCTTGTTGTACTTCTTCTAAATGCGATTGTACTTGTGGTGATAAAACGACAATATCGTAATCTTTTAAGATATCGTAGTGTGAACCATATGCACTAGCCGTTGCATCGATTGGCAAGTTTTCAATTTCTGCTCCTTCTTTAACGGCATTAGCAAACATAGCAGATGTTCCAGCACCTACACATAGTACTAAAACATTGATATTTTTATTTAAGCTTAAAGGTTGAACTTCTTTAGCCTCTTCTTTTTCAACTTGTTCTTCTAAAGCTTCCAATGCTTCTTTTTCTTTTTCTTCTTGTAGTAAAGTAGCATCATATGCCTTAATAAATGGTAAGTAAACAATTCCATCTACGACAATTAATAATACAGCTAATACAACAGCTAATAAACTAATTCCTGTACCTAAGATCAATCCAATTGGAGCTGGAGTTGCCCATGGTAATACATAAATGAATGAGTTCATTTTTAATACATCCACAAAGAATTTGAACAATGATACGTTGATCATTGGAGTAATTAAGAATGGAATGAAGAAATATGGGTTCAATACAATTGGTGTAGCGAATAATAATGGTTCATTTACCGCAAAACATACTGGAACAAATGTTGTTTTTCCAACCGCTTTTAATTGTTTTGACTTCGCGAACAACATGAATAAGAATGGTACTACAAGTGTAGCTCCGGTTCCTCCCATAGTTCCTACAAAGTTTCCAAGTCCAACAGTTAATACGTTCGATGCCTGTTCACCCGCTTTGAATAATGCTAAGTTGGCATCTACATTGGCATAAATAATTGCTGCAATAGCTGGTTCTACAATACTTGGTCCGTGTACACCTACAAACCAGAATAATGCCATAGCACCCCAGATAATGCAGATTCCTAAATATCCATCGGCTGCCGTAAATAATGGTTGAAGCAATGTAATAATGGCTTCGGCAAATGTATAGTTAAACGCTGTTCTACAAACCACATCGATCAATACACATACTAATACTGAGAATGAGAATGGGAATACATCTCTAAACATCTGAGAGATTGTTCCTGGTACTTCTTTTGGCATGTGAATAGTAACATCTTTGATAACACAGAATTTATACATATTTACTGTAATGAATGCAGAAATAAATGATGCCAATAAACCTTTTGTTCCAATATATGTTGTAGAAATACCACCATCTACATTTGAAACAGCTAACATCATGAATCCTACAATACTTGCCAACATAACACTTGTCGTATTGATTACCTTGTTTTTAGGCATTCTACGATTCATACTTTCAGCTAAACAACGAGCTGTTGTAGCAGCTACCAACAAGCCTACAACACCCATAGAATAATTATATACTTTCCATAGCCAATCAGAAACTGTAGCCGGTAATACAATTCCAAAGATTTCTGGAATCGATGCAGCTAGAATAAATACACTTGAGAATAGGATGGCTGGCATCGCTGTTAAGAAACCATCACGAACAGCTCCTAAATAAATATTTTGTGCAACCTTATCAAAGAAAGGTTTTCCTTTTTCAATTTGCTTAATGATTCCGTCTAACATTATTTGTTTCCTCTTTCTTGATATAAATTAATAAAATCATCTACAATATCACGCAATAAAATTGTTGTCATCAAGTGATCTTGACCATGAATGAAAATAAATCCCATTTCCATATCTTCTCCTCTAGCTTCTTGTTGTAAGATCTTTGTTTGTGACTGGTGTGCCAAATTGATATTTTCATCGGCTTCCTTTAATTTCTCCTCAACATGTTCAAAGTTACCAGCACGCATTTCTTTCAACAATGATAATAATGTACTTCTTGCATCTCCTGAATATGCAACTATTTCAAATCCAACCATGCTTAATTCTTCTTTAGTCATTTTCTTTTCTCCTTTTACGATGTGGCCTTATCGTTTACACCATCAGTGTAAGCGTTTTCTAATCAATTGTCAACACATTCAAACACTTTTTAACATTTTTTCAAACATTTTTTTACATTTATGCTAAATATAAGTAAATTTAAAATATAATTTGTTTGTTTTTGTTTGTTTTATGTTGACTTAGAAGTTTTCAAATGCTATTGTTTAACCAAGAAGAAGGTATCAATATGTTAAAAAAAGAACGTTTAGTAAAAATTGCACATAAAGTAAATCAAAATGGAATCATTACCATTCAAGAAATCATGGATGAATTAGGTGTGTCGGATATGACCGCAAGAAGAGATTTGGATGAATTAGAAAAATCAGGAAAACTATTAAGAGTGCATGGAGGTGCACAAAGCCTTTCCTTTTCTATGGACCATGAATTAAGTCACATTGAAAAATCATCAGTTCAAATTGAAGAAAAAAAGAGAATTGCTCATAAAGCCGCAACTCTCATTTCAGAAGGCGAATCTATTTTTTTAGGTCCTGGTACGACCATTCAATTCCTTGCCGAACAACTTACAGGAAGAAATATTCGTGTTATCACAAACAGCCTAGCCGTATTTAATATTCTAGTGAATCATGCACCTACTGAGGTCATTCTTACCGGTGGAGATTATCGTGATAATACAAATACATTTGTGGGTCCAATCACAAATTTAGTTCTAGGTAAATTAAAATACAATAAAGCCTTTATCAGCTGTAACGGAATCTACAATTCATCCATCACAACCTATTCGTTAGAGGAAGGTGAATCGCAACAGATCGCATTAGATAATTCTAAAAATAAATATTTATTGGCAGACAACAAGAAATTCAACCGTGCTGACTTCTATATCTACTATGATTTATTTAATTTTGATACACTCATCACAGATGAATCAATTGATGAGGAGGTCTTAGCACACTATAAACAATACGTACAAATCTTAACTGTATAGAAAAAAGGAGGCAATTTTAAAATTTTGCCTCCTTATTCTTCATCCTCATCTTCTTCGTTATCTACACGTCTAAACAAACGTTTCTTTTCTTTACCCATGTGTTGTTCTAACGTATTCCAATCTGTATCCAACTCTTCTTCACTTTCAGATGTATCGTACACATCTTTTCTCGCCTCATTGATACGACTTTCTCTTAATCTTAATTTTGATTTTAATTCCCTAGCTCTTTTCTTTGATTTTCTAAGCATTCTTCCATACGTACAGAATACAATAAATGAAATCAAGAATAGCCCAGCACACAATGCGATACCTGCTAAATAGCCTTGGAAATAAACCTGTAAAAGTCCTGTAACAACGCAGCATGCCATACAGATAAATACTAAGAACATAGTTGAACGGCATGAGCTAGAATATTTTCTAAAGAAACGATATTTTTCGGAATCATTATCAATTTCTTTACGATACTCTCCATCTTCTTCTTCATTTCTAAATGTAAACCATCCGGCATCACTTTTCTTTTTACCATCCGATTTAGAAACAAGTTTCCAACCATCTGCTTCCCAATCACGCCATTGATCTGCATCGGGTTCATTCACATAATAATTCATTGAATAATAATATGTTTTAGGTGTACCTTTTCTAAAGAAATATTTTTTTCCTTCCTGACGAACAAAATGATATCCTTCTTTTGATTTTTCTTGAAGATATGCTTCAATCTTTGGATATTCCGCATATAAGAAGCTCTTTCTTTCTTCATATAAATCTTCATCATCAAGATCTTCTTCATCACCTTCATCATCAAGATTTTCTTCATCAGCTTCAAGCTCGATTGGATAATCATCCTCTTCTTCTTTAACAGGCTGATTATTAAATTCCTTTAATTCATGTTCAATGGATTCCGTTGTAAAATCTTCATCTACGTCTATTTTTTCAACAACAATCTTTTTAGGTTCAACAGCTGGCTTTAAATCTACTTCTTCCGGCTCAGCCACATCCTCTACAACAGGTTGCGCAATTACTGTTTTAGGCTCTATCACCTCTTCAACAACAGGCTGTGAGTCTACCTTTTTAGGTTCTACAACATGTTTTTCGATAGGTGCTTCCACCTCTTCGATTGGTGTTACAGGTGTAATATCCACAGATTCAGAAACCTCGTCATCAAAAATGTTTTGATTAATTTTTACATGAGTACGAGCGCTTCTTTTACCAAAAATCGTTTTCTTTTGAGGCTCCTCATCAATATGGAAAACATTTTCCGCATGAAAGTCACGAAGCTCAGGTTCATGTATATTTAAAGATTTAATTCGATCCGTTCTTTTTAATTGCCTTAATTCTTCTAAAGCACTGGGATTCTTTTCATTTTCATTTGCCATAAATATCCCTCCAACTTTAATATTGTACTAATTTAATGAATATTCGTCAAATTCACTCGTATATTTGCCATCTTTAAAAACAAAGATTTTTTCACCATTTTTTAATGTGGCTTCAATCGATAAATCACTCGTTCCAACCATAAAATCTACATGTGTAAATGACTGATTCATTCCATGATTTAATAGCTCTTCCTCACTCATTTTTAATCCACCCTCAATACATTCATTATAGCTTGCACCCAAGGCAAAGTGACAAGAAGCATTTTCATCAATCAATGTTTCATAGAACAATGTATTCAATGCACTAATAGGTGATCCATAAGGAACCAACGCAATTTCACCTAAGTATTTAGCCCCTTCATCTGTGTCTAAAATACTTGTCAAAACCTCTTTTCCTTCCTTTGCATCATAATCTACAACTTGACCATCTTTAAATTCAAACCAAAAATCCTTTACAATTGCTCCGTTGTATGCCAAAGGTAAGGTACTATACAATTTCCCATTTACTCCTGTCTTTTTAGGTGCTGAGAAAATCTCTTCTGTAGGAATATTAGGGAAATAATATAAACCATTTTCTAAAAATGAACCACCTCCCGCAAATACATAGCCTTCTGGTAATTCAACTACTAAATCCGTTCCTAAAGCATTTTTATAATGTACACTCTCAATATCCAATTGATTTAAAATATTTACACGTTTTTCAAAAGAAGCACGATGCTCATTCCAGTTTTCAATTGCATCCTTTTCATTTACACGACTAATTTTCAATACAGCATCCCATAAATCTGATACTGGATCTTTTGAATCTGGATATACTTTTTGTGCCCAAGCCAATGTTGGAACACTTGCCACACACCAAGAAGATTGTAAATAATCCAATTTATCACGATATGGCTGTGTCATACCTCTTAATGCCTTTGAATAATTTGATAATGATTTAGGGTCCACACCCTTCATAGCATCTGGATCTTCTCCAACTAAACTTAAATAACAAGCACCTTTCAAGGCGGTTTCATTAAAGAACTGTGCTTCATAGTCATAAGGCATACGATTCCCCGTTTGATAGCGTAAACGATTGATTGCATCATCACTATAACGTACAACAACGTCTTTTGCCCCAACTTCAAAGCATGCCTTCGCTACAAGACGAACAAACTCATTCATTTCTACACTTGCACGAATCACAACAATTTGATCCTTTTGAACATTCAATCCTGAACGAACAATTAAGTCCGCATATTTTTCTTTTAAATTCATCATTCATTTCCTCGATTCTTGCACCTATTATACCAAAAGAAAGAGCACCTTTCGATGCTCTTATTTACTAAATTGTTCTTTTTTTATTTGATCAAAAAATGCTTTGGGATTTTCACACATCGAATGACTGCCACAATGTCCACAACTGCCACCACAACTTGATTTTCCACTCTTTTTATCTTTATAAATGCTTCGACAAGCTAAACCTGCACAGGCACACACAACTAATAAAACTAGAAACGTTGATAGATTCATGAAATCCCTCCTTTATGTTTATTTTACCGCAAATTCAACTTCTGCAGTATCACTTTCTTTTGATGGACGAACCAATAGATAAATCAATCCAATCAATAAGATAAATCCTACAATTGTTCCAAAACCAAATGAACCTCCATTGATTAAGCTTCCTAATTGGTAAACAATCAATGAACATACATAAGCAAATCCACATTGATATCCAATTGCGATCCAGAACCATTTTGTATTATTCATTTCACGCTTGATAGCTCCCATTGCCGCAAAACATGGAGCACACAATAAGTTAAATACCATAAATGAATATGCAGCTAATGGTGTAAAGCTTGCAGATAATTGACCCCAGAATTCATTACCCTCTTCAGCAACTTCGGCAAAACCATACAATTGGCCAAATGTTGCGACAACGTTTTCTTTGGCAATTAATCCTGTTACACTAGCAACAGCCGCTTTCCAATCACCCCATCCAAGTGGCGAGAAGATCCATGCGAATGTTTGTCCAATTGAAGATAGAATTGAATGATCAATATCATCAACCATGCCAAATCCACCTTTTTCCCATCCAAAGCCTTGTAAGAACCACAATACGATAGTTGAAAGTAAGATGATTGTTCCAGCTTTCTTAATAAAACTTGAACCACGTTCCCACATACTTCTCAATACGTTAACTGCACGAGGCATATGGTATGCTGGCATTTCCATTACGAATGGAGCAGGATCTCCGGCAAATAATTTTGTCTTCTTTAACATAATACCAGAAATAATAACAGCTGCCATACCTACAAAGTAAGCACTTGGAGCTACCCAGCTAGCACCATGGAAAATGGCACCGGCAATTAAACCAATGATTGGCATCTTAGCACCACAAGGAATGAATGTTGTTGTCATGATAGTCATCTTACGATCACGATCACTTTCAATTGTACGACTTGCCATAACAGCAGGCACACCACATCCAGTACCAATCAACATTGGAATAAATGATTTTCCAGATAAACCAAACTTACGGAAAATACGGTCCATAATAAAGGCAACACGTGCCATATATCCACAATCTTCTAAGATGGCTAAGAAGAAGAATAATACTAACATCTGTGGTACAAAGCCAATAACAGCTCCTACACCACCAATAATACCATCAACAATCAATCCATGTAACCAATCTGCACATTGAATTGAAGTTAAGAAACTATCCACTGCAGGTGGAATAATTTCACCAAACAATACATCGTTTGTCCAATCTGTTACGAATGTTCCTACTGTCGTTACTGAAATATAATATACAAACCACATAACTACCGCAAAGATTGGAAGTGCCAAAACACGATTTGTGACAATACGGTCAATTTTATCTGAAGTCGTTAACACTTCTTTTGATCCCTTTTTGTAACAATCCTTGATTACACTTGTAATATATGTATAACGTGCATCTGTAATAATTGATTCACTATCATCATCCATTGACTTTTCAACAGCTTCAATAACATTCGCATCTGCCTTTGTTTGAATAGCTGCTTCGATTTTGTCATCTCTTTCAAACAATTTAACAGCATAGAAGAAACGACGATTTGCTTCAATACTTGCTGGTAAGCTTGTTTCAATTGTATTTAACGCATTCAATACTTTACCTGCATAAATATTCTTAATTGAATATTTAGTATTGGCTGCCTTTTTTACTTCTGCCATTAATTCTTGAATTCCAGTATTCTTTAATGCTGAAATCGGCAATACTGGACATCCCAATTCTTGTGACAATTTCTTATAGTCAATCGCATCTTTTCGTTTTTCAATAACATCCAACATATTGATTGCGACAACCGTTGGTATACCAAGCTCTAAAATTTGTGTTGTTAAGAATAGGTTTCTCTCTAAGTTTGAACCATCAATGATGTTCAAAACAACATCCACATTTCCATTCAACAAAAATTCACGAGATACGACTTCTTCCAAAGTGTATGGTGATAATGAATAAATTCCTGGTAAATCCGTAATTTTAATATCTTTATCTTCCTTATACTTTCCTTCTTTTTTCTCAACAGTTACCCCAGGCCAGTTACCTACATATTGTGTAGCACCTGTTAAACCATTAAACAATGTGGTTTTACCACAGTTAGGGTTACCTGCTAACGCTACTTGAATCGACATAATTCCCTCCTATTTTTTTACTTTACTCTACTTCAATCATTTCTGCATCGGCTTTACGAATGGATAATTGATATCCACGAACCGTTAATTCAATAGGATCTCCTAATGGTGCTACCTTTTGAACCGTAATGCCAATACCTTTCGTAATTCCCATATCCATAATTCTTCGTTTTGTTGCTCCTTGACCAGACAATTTTTTTACTGTAACTGTTTGACCAACTGAAACTTCCTTTAAAGTCATAAGTACTCCTTTCTATACCATAATCTTTCTTGCGAGTTCTTCACTAATGGCTATTCGAACCTCTTTAACATTCACAATTACATTTCCATTGGTTTTACTCACAACCACAATCACAGTCCCAGGCACAAAGCCTAAGTTTTCTAAGTGACGCTGCTGCTCTTTTGAACCACCAATTTTTTTGATTGTATTGACTGAATTTAAATCTGCAAAAGATAATGGCATATCGAACCCTCCTGGTTAGACTCTTCTAACACAGTTAGTTTACTCTTACAATAAAGTAATGTCAACAAAAAGTTACACAAGATTAACTCGGTTTGACACATCTAACTATTTGGTGTATTTTTTTTGAAAGGAGGAAATTAGATTATGAACTTACCAACAATTCTTATTTGTGTCATTTTGATTATTGTAATTATCATTGGTATTCGTTCCACTAAAAAAAGAGCCACATCAGGATGTTGTGGCGGTAGCGAAACGGTTAAAAAAATAAAAATAAAGGATAAAAATAAAGAGCATTACCCTTATCAAACAATTTTAAAAGTATATGATATTCATTGTCAAAACTGTGTTCGTACCATTGAAAATACATTTAATAGTCAAGAAGGCTTTTATGCCAAGGTAAACACAGAAAATAATACTGTAACAATATTATCTAAAAAGCAATATTCAGCAAAAGAATTAATCAATACTTTATCAAAAGTTGGATATACATCGAAAGAATTATAAAAAGAAAGCTGGAAAATCCAGCTTTTTCTTATAAATAATTGCGTGTACTTGTCGCTGCAAGCACAAAAGTACTACCATTGTGTAACAAGCTTGTTGTGTTTGGACTCATGATACCGAATGCGCCTAATCCAATTAAACTCGAATTAAAGGCAACAATAAAACGATAATTCGCATGAATACGTTCAAACAGATTCATAGCGAGTCGACGAAGTATAACAAGCTCATTTAAATTGCTTGAAACAAGTGTAATGTCCGCGAGTTCTCGAGCTAAATCTGAACTATCCTGCATAGAAATAGAAACATCTGCCGTGGATAGAGCTGGTGTATCATTGATTCCATCTCCGACCATAATGACAGTATGACCTTGGTCTTTCAACATCTGAATATATGAAGCCTTATCTTCTGGTAAAACTGATGCACGATAATCATCTAAATCCAATTCATGAGCCACTGCTTTTGCGGCACTATCACAATCCCCTGTCAACATAACGACTTTAGTCATTCCTAATGTTTTTAAATTATGAATAGCTTGTTTTGCCTCAACCTTTAAAGGATCATAAATACTGATAATTCCAGCGACTTGATTGTCAATCGCAAGATAAATCATAGATCCTGCACCTTCATTTTCACAAGAACGAATTACATCATCTATATCTTTCGTTCTTTCGATACCTTCATCTTCAAACACAAAATGATCGCTACCAATAATGGCACGCTTATCATAAAGACTTGTCGCAATACCATGCGCAATGATATATTCAACCTTGGCATGCTCTTCATCATGAATTAAGCCTTCTTTTTTTGCCTGGTTTACAATCGCATTGGCTACACTATGAGGAAAATGCTCTTCAAGACAAGCTGCAATTCTTAATACTTCATCACGCGTATACCCATTTAAAGGAACTACTTTCTTTACGGTTGGATTTGCGTTTGTCAAAGTACCCGTCTTATCAAAGACAATCACATCCGCATCTTTGATTGCCTCTAAATACTTACCACCTTTTACTAAAACATTTCGTTTACTAGCTTCTAACATAGCACTAATAACCGCAATGGAAGTCGATAATCGAATGGCACAAGAATAGTCCACCATCAATACGGATGTTGCGCGTGTTACATTTCTTGTCAAAGCTAAAACACCAAAGAAACCTAAAAAACTAAACGGAACAATAGAATCTGCCAAATGCTCAGCCTTAGCTTGAATACTTGCCTTTAATGATTCATTTGTATCAATCATCTTAACAATATTACTAATGCGACTTTCATCTTGTAAATTACGAACACGAATAAACAGTTTTCCTTCTTCAACTAAAGTACCCGCAAATACTGTGTCATTTTTCTTTACATGTTTAGAAAGAGGCTCTCCCGTAAAGCTAGATTCATTGATCATTGCTTCTCCATCCACAACTTCTCCATCGATTGGAATCATAGAACCCATTTGTGAGATGACTACATCCCCTTTTTGAAGCTTAGACATGGCAATCTCTTGTTCTACACCATCTTCTAAAATCCACACTTTATCAAATTGAATCGATAAACTATTGGATAATTCCAATTTTGTTTTCTTACGTGTGTAATCTTCTAACAAATCAGAAATATTTAGTAACATCATAATATTTCCAGCAATTGTATAATTCTTTTGAATTAAACTTACACCAATGCTCGTCGCATCCAATAAAGGAACATTGATTTTACATTGGAAAAGTGAAGTTAATCCTTCTTTAATAAAATGAATCGACTTATAAATCGTAATCGCATTGCCAAGTCCCATTGGTAAAAACCATTTAATGAAATAACGTTTACCAATAATCTTAAAGAACCGATTCATATATTCTCGATTCATCGCAATAGCTTCTGGTGATTGTGAATGAACTACAATCGAAGAAGTATCTGCATTTTGAAGATATTGGATATCTAAATCCTTTAGTTTATTCAGTAACAAGCCTTTTTGTGCTTTGTCATACAACATCAAAACACTACCCGTAACACTATTCACTTCCACTTCTTGCATCATAGGCCATGCATAAAGATCATTTTTTAAAACTTCACCCTGAATACTGGTAAATATATTTTTTCCATAGCGAATTCTCATTCGCCCAGGAAGGTCATGAGCAATAGTAAAATTACTCATTTTATTCGCCTTCGTTTTGAACTTTGGCTTCTTCTAATAAATCCTTTGCGTCTTCCTTAATTGTCTCATACTTATAAGTTGTATCCGATTTAAGCTTCATTCCACCAGCTAAACCTTTAACGGCTAAATCATGTGCTGTGTTGCTTTTTAGGAATTTAGACCCTGCCAATGCAGTAGCTGCACCTCCAATAAATGTCCACATTGTTTTGTTTTTCCATCCGTCTTTCATAATATATATCCTCCTTAGAATTATGAATGTAAGTTAGAATTAGTTGATTCTAACTTACAGTTAGTATAATCTTACTTTTTAAATTTGTAAATAAAAAAGGACATTTTAAAAATGTCCTCATCTTATGAAATCAAATAAATTATTAAACAAGTGAAAAGAGTGATTCCATAATTGCATTTAGTAATAGTTAGTTTCTTCTAACTATTTAAGTTATACCCTATCCATAATAATTTGTCAACAAAAAAACAAAAAAAACTGTCTTACGACAGTTTAATTATGCGTTTAAAGCTGCTTTTGCTTCTTCGCAAAGTTTAGTGAAGCCTTCAGCATCGTGAATAGCCATTTCACTTAACATTTTACGGTTGATAGCAATATTAGCTAATTTTAATCCGTGCATTAAACGAGAGTATGATAAGTCATTCATACGTGCAGCTGCATTAATACGTGTAATCCAGATTTTACGCATGTTTCCTTTTAACTTACGACGATCGTTGTATGCATATCTGAATGAATGCATTACCTGCTCATTTGCAGTTTTGTATAATGTATGTTTTGATCCAAAGTATCCTTTGGCAAGTTTCAACACTTTTTTTCTACGAGCGCGTGAAACTGTTCCACCTTTAACTCTTGCCATTCTTTATATCCTCCTTAATTACTTAACTAACATTTCCTTAATACGTTTGTAATCTGTAGCATGTACAGTACCTGGTTTAGCTAAGTGACGACGTTGTTTCTTAGTCTTTCCATGGAAACGGTGAGATGTATAAGCGTGTGATCTCTTTAATTTTCCAGAACCTGTCTTTTTTACACGTTTTGCTAATCCTCTGTGGCTCTTCATTTTAGGCATAGTCTAGTCCTCCTTACTTCTTTTTAGGTGCCAACACTGTTGACATCGTATTTCCTTCCATTGAAGGTTTCTTCTCAACGACAGCTACTTCATTCATAGCTTCGATGAAGTCATTCATGATCTTACGACCAACTTCCAAGCGAGTGATCAAACGACCACGGAATCGCATATCAATCTTTACTTTCATACCCGCTTCGATCCATTTTGACGTTTGACGTACTTTTGTTTCGAAATCGTGTGTATCGATAATCGGTGATAAACGTAAAGATTTTACTTCTACAACATGTTGCTTACGCTTAGCTTCTTTTGCTTTCTTTTGTTGTTCAAAGTGATAACGACCATAATCTAAAACTTTACATACGGCCGGACGCGCTTTGGGTGCAACACACAACAAGTCTAAATTTTGTTTGTATGCAATGTCCAATGCTTCTTTTTTTGACATAACTCCCAATTGTTCTCCATCCGCATTGATGACAAGAACTTCTCTAAACGGAATCTTTTCGTTAAACAAATCATCGTTTACATTATTTGGGGCAACTTTTCTATTATTGATATTCGACACCATCCTTTTTCATTTTTCCAAAAAGAAAATGGGCGCATACGCACCCATCACTCTTTTAAACGAATTCAAACTGAATTGGCCGTGAACCTATGTCCCTTAGACATCAGGTGAGAAGGGGTGCTTCTATCTTTCCATTTCTTTTACTTTTTAATATTAACATACACTTATGACATATGCAATATTTTTTTCAAAAAAATAAAGCCGAATCAATCGACTTATACACATAAATGGTGGACTCTTGGGGATTCGAACCCCAGACCCACTGATTAAGAGTCAGTTGCTCTGCCAGCTGAGCTAAGAGTCCATTTATCAGTGCCCATATATATTAGCACAGCTTTTCCTTGAGTGCAACCACTTTTTAAAAAAAATAAGGATATTTTAGTTATATCCTTATTCCATCATAGCCATCTTCTCTTCCCATTCCTTCATCAATGAAGCGATTTCATTATGTTTATCATCGATTTTCGCATCCAATTCTTCCATCTTACGATAATCTTGATAATATTCAGGCTCATACCTTAATTCTCGCATTGCCTCAAGATCCTGTTCAGCCTCATCGAGTAGTACTTCAAGTTTTGCCACACGATTTTTAATCGCTTTTAAATCAGTAAAAGATACAGTAGTTGGTTTACTTTCTTTTTCTACTTTTGCTACCGACTCAACCAAATCATTGCTAGCCTTTTTTTCTAAATACTCCTCATAGTTTAAACCATAGACTTTACTAACAGAAGCCATTTCCAATACACGAGTAGCCATTTTTTTCAAAAACATACGATCATGTGAAACAAATAGAATCGTACCATCATATTTTTCCAATGCTGACTCTAATGCTTCCTTAGCTGGAATATCCAAGTGGTTTGTAGGTTCATCGAGCAACAAAACATTATCATGTTCTAACATTAATTTTGCTAATGCTAAACGAACTCTTTCACCACCCGACAAATCATTAACTTCTTTAAACACTTCATCCTGCGTGAATAAAAAACTAGCCAATGTATTTCGAATCTGTGTTTGTGTCGCATCCGGATCCATATCCCACAATTCATCTAATACATTCTTACTCGATTTCATTTGTGCACTTTCCTGATTGAAATAGCCCACGTCAATTTGGTGTCCAAACTTAAAACTTCCAGATAAAGCAGGAAGCTCCTTTACCAATGTTTTGATCAATGTCGATTTACCAATTCCATTCGGACCAACAATAGCCATTCTTTGTCCCTGAAGCAATTGAAAAGACACTTCAGAAAGTACCGTATCATAGCCCACCTTTAAATCTTCCACTTCAAGAACCTGTTTGCCACCTTTTCTAGCACATGTAAAGGTAGCTTTCATTTGACTCGTATCCGATGAACTATCCTCAATTTTATCCATTCGATCTAAATATTTCTGCTTACTTTTTGCGAATGCAGCTTTATTTTTCTTATATCTAAACTTCTCAATCAAATCCTCTAAACGATGAATTTCCTGCTGTTGTCGAATATAAGCCTCATGATTCTTCTTTAGATACTCATCCTTTGCTTTTAAATAATGTGAATAATCTCCAACATAACGTTGTGTTTTACCAAATTCAATTTCAACAATTTCATCCACAACATGATCCAAAAACATACGGTCGTGACTAACTAGCACAACTGCAAAAGGATAGTGCTTTACATAATTTTCTAACCATTCAATAGCTTCAACATCCAAATGGTTTGTCGGCTCATCCAACAATAAAATATCTGGCTTAGTCAACAATAGCTTAACCAAGGCAATTCTTGTTTTTTGACCCGAACTAAATTCACATAACTTTTTATTTAAATCATTTTCATCAAATTGGAAATGATAAAAAACATTTTTTAATTCCACCTCATACTGATATCCATTTAACGCTTCAAAGCGAGTTTGTAAAGCATCATATCGAGCTAACTGTTTCTCACTATGATCTTCTTTTAATACTTCTGCCTGGGCATTCAATTGAACCTCAAGCTCACGAACTGTATCAAATGCCGTTAATAGCTCTTCATACACTGTTTTTTCCTCATCAACAAATGTAATCTGTGCTAAATACCCAATATTCGTACTATTCAACAACATACGTGAACCCGAGTCATAGTTTTCTTGTCCACATATAATCTTCATCAGTGTCGTTTTGCCACAGCCATTACGACCTACAAGTGCAATCTTTTCATTATCACGAACCTGAAAATTTGCACCCGTCAATACCGTTTTCGCACCAAATGACTTTTGTATATTACTCAATTGCAACTTCATTATATCATCACCTTTAAACTTCAAAATATGCGATAATGCCACTTACTAAAGCCTTTGCCAAAGCATTTTCATTATCCTTATAATATGTCACACTTTCAGAATTGGTTGCACTTGCATACGCAAAATATAAACCATACATTCCATAAGAATTTTTATATCCTTCATTCTTCATTTCACTACCATACAAGCCTGTATAAGTCGCTCTTCCACCTGTTTCCCTTAATTGTGGATAGAACTCATATTTTTCAACTTTCCCATCGCCATCTTCCACAAAAGAATCATTCAACACGCCTATATTTTGAGTCGTGTTTGTTCTAGCAGCATAAAGTGTTAAGCCCTTTTTATTCATCACATACGAAATAGTATTCGCCAAGCCACTATTTGTATATGGACTTGTTAACATATATGGTGCATACACATTTTCGTCTTGACTTGCTCCTAAAGCTAGATACAATTTTGCCTTTGCCTTATACGCTCTTGCCGGACGACCATCTGCTCCATAATAGCCTGGAGTTTCATTTTCATTACGTAAGATTTTAACTTTTAAACCATATTTTTCTAATTCTTTTTTAACCTTTTTTGCTAACACTAAAGATGTCGTTGGCTCATCTAAAATCTCTGTACTTGCCCCAATATCCACTGAATTTGAGCTATAATTCATCGCATTTCCACATGGATCAATAACCACATCATATACATTTGATTTAGGAATATGCTTAGTTACGATAATAAATGCATAATTCTTTGTTAATTGAATCTCTTGATCCTTTAACGCATCCTTATCCGCTATAAAAGTAATATCTTTTACTTTTTTATTACGACGCATCGTTGTTATAGTTTTCGCCTTAAATGCTTTGTCAAAATAAATTCGTTCCTTCTCATAATGATTATATGTATATAATTCATAAACTCCTTCTTTTAAAGAACCTAAATCAATACCCGAATCTGCTTTTCCATTAAAAGTGAAGCTGGTAATTGAATCATTCATAACATTTCTTAGAACAATGTTATTTCCTTGCATTTTGCCTGTTTTAACCGATCCATATCTATCTTTATATAAAGATAAAGTTTCTCCATAAACAACATAATCCTTTAATTGGTAAGAAGATTCAAAGCTTGTTTCCACCTTTTGTTGAAGCTTTTCAACATCCACAGTATCTAAATAAGATTGTGAAAGCTTATCCAATTCAGTCGGTCTTGACGCATATAAAAAAGCACAAACAACCGCAACCGCAACCGTAACAATGCCAGTGATCATTGTGCGTAAATTTCTTTTCTTTTTCACTCTAACTTTTTTCATACCCCTTATTTATATCACACAAGAAAACAGGTATCAACGAGATACCTGTCTAAATTTATTAGAAAATTAAGTTTCTTGGTGTACGAGGATATGGTTGTACATCACGAATATTAGCTACGCCACTTAGATACATCAACATACGATCGAATCCTAAACCAAATCCTGAATGTTTACATCCACCAAAACGACGTAAATCTAAATACCATTGCAATGTTTCTTGTTCCATTCCAATTTCTTTCATACGATCTACTAATACATCATAACGTTCTTCACGTTGTGAACCACCAACTAATTCACCAACATAAGGAACTAATAAATCACATGCTGCAACAGTTTTGTTGTCATCATTTACACGCATATAGAAAGCTTTAATATCTTTAGGATAATCTGTTAAGAAAACTGGACCATTTACAACTTTTTCACAAATATAACGCTCATGCTCACTTTGTAGATCCATTCCCCAGAAAATGTCTTGGTTTTCAAATTGATCCTTAGCTTTTTCCAAGTACTCAATAGCCTTTGTATATGTCATTCTTTCGAAATGAGAATTTGCGACATGCGTTACACGATTGATACAATCTTTATCAATCATAGAAGCGAAGAATTCCATTTCTTCTTTCGCATGTTCTAAACAATAGTTAATACAATATTTGATCATTTCTTCAATACAATCCATATTGTCTGCAAGATCCGCAAACGCAAGTTCTGGTTCAATCATCCAGAATTCAGAAGCATGACGTGTTGTATTTGAGTTTTCAGCACGGAAAGTAGGACCAAAAGTATATACATTACGATATGTTAAGGCAAAAGGCTCAACATGCAATTGTCCAGATACGGTTAATTGTGCATGCTTACCAAAGAAATCCTTATCATACTTCGCATCTTCACGAGTTGTAACTGTAAAGCATTCTCCAGCTCCTTCCGCATCATTTCCAGTAATTTCTGGTGTATGAACATATACAAATCCACGATCCTGAAAGAATGTATGAATCGCCATACTTAATACACTTCTTAATCTAAACATCGCATAGTAAGTATTTGCACGTGGACGTACATGAGGAATTTCACGCATGAACTCAAAGCTGTGACGTTTTTTCTGTAAAGGATAATCATGATCACATAAGCCTAGAACAGTAATGCTTTCTGCTTGAATTTCAAATGGCTGTTTTGCATTTGGAGTACAAACAAGCTTACCAGTTACTTCCATAGCTGATCCTGTTGTAATTTTTGATACTTCATCAAAATTTTCTAATGCCTCAGAATATACAACCTGTACATTTGAAAAAGTTGTTCCATCATTTAATGCAATAAATCCTACTGCTTTTGAATTACGATTTGTACGAACCCATCCCTGCAAAGTAATACTTTGTCCATCGTACTGTTCAAATGTTTCTTTTAATTTTTTTACTAACATAGTATCTCCCTTCAAAAAAAAAACGTTCCTTAATTAAAAGGAACGATTATAACCGCGGTACCATCCTGTTTCATCACACGTATGTATGCTCTCAATCGGAATTTAACGCATTCCACACGTTACTGTCTACTTAATTTCTCCAGTCCGACTCCACAGGTGTTATCAATCCAAACTTGCATCGTCTATTTTCACCAGACTAGACTCTCTTATACATGTTCGTATTGGATGACTTCTATTTCTGCGTCTTTGTTTCTAATGAATTTGTAATAAATACCAATTCTTGTATAGATGATACCACATCAATACTTTTAATGACAACCCCTTTTGGAACCAAAAAATGCTGATGCGTAAAATCTACAATACCATTGATACCACATTGTACTAATTTATCTACCGTTTCTTGAACATCATGTGAAATGGTTAAAATAGCAATACGACATCCTTCCGGAATTTTAGTTTCTAATTCCGCCATTGGATACACTTCAACACCAAATTGTGTTCCACACTTTGCTGGATCCACATCAAAAGCACATGCAATTTCACCGACGACATAATCCCACTTATTATAATTCATTAATGCACGTCCTAAGTTACCAGCACCTACTAAAATAATCTTTTCATCAAAATCAACACCTAATTGACTATTAAAAATATCAATAAGCTTGTCTACATCATATCCGTATCCTTGTTTACCAAGATTTCCTAAAAAAGAAAAATCGCGTCGAATCGTTGTTGGTTCTATATCAACAAAGCTCGATAATTCTTTAGACATGATTCGCTCAACTCCATTTTTTTGAAGTTTTCGTAACGCTTTTAAATATACTGGATATCTCTGTAAGGTTGCTTTGGGCACATTTCTATTCTGCATTTTTATCACCCCATAGCTTTATGATACCACATTTGTGATATATTTAACAAGCTAACTTGTGAAAAAATTTAAAAAACAAAAAAGTCGATTACTCGACTTTTGAAAAAACGCCCTGATCCACCTTTAATAAAACACGATTCAAATCTTGTGAAAGCTCTTGAATCCGAGCTTCATAGTAAGAGTAAATCCCTCTTTTTTTCGCAAACACCAATACTAGCGCCCAACAAATCATAAGAACGATAAATGAAATTTTAAACGGAACATGGAATAAAAGAACAAATAACATTAGAAGTACAACATAAGCGGCTGTATCCGCAGCAATAAAAAATTTAAAATACAAATCTAAATAGATTTGATAATAATTTCTTTTACGAGATAAAAACGCCTTTGTAATTGAATCATATCCTTCTCCAAATTCCAGTCGAATACGCTCATTCTGTTTATCCTTATGCTCTTTAAAGTAAATAACCTGTTGCATTCTCATTAAACAAAACAACATTCCATCCGTATTTTTTTCTTTTGAAAACCGCGTATAATACATTTCGTACAATTTCAAAAAATCATTATCCGACATTGGATTAGCAACCATATTTTCAGCCACAACATCCAATCGTTCACTTAACACATCGGAAAATACTAAAATATTATTTTGAGCACGTCTTTCAATTTCTTTTAAAGCCCCCAGATAATGATCAGCCACGATATGCCTTAAGTGCACACGCGATTTGATCTGGACATGATGTTGGCTTATTACCACATTTTACGCCAGATAAAGTCTCAATAACCTCATCCACACTTCTACCTTTCAATAAGCAGCCAATGCCTTTTAAATTTCCATTGCATCCGCCAACAGCTTCAAAACCTTGAATAATTCCATCTTCAATTTCAAAATTAAATTGACGACTACAAACACCTTTTGGTGTATAACTATATTTTTCCATAAGAACCTCCATTTATGTGGCTTAACACCTTTTTACATATTACAGCTATTAATATACCACTCACAATAGATAATGCCAAAAGAATCGGCAGAAACAACTGCATAAAATACTGTTGATAGATCCAAGTAATCGCAATCACCTGACCTATATTATGGAAACTTGCCCCTAATATGCTGACGCCATAAATTGAAAAAGCTTTACTCTTATAGGCTATAATCATGGCTAAGCAAGCTAATAAGCCTCCACTTAAAGACAACCAAAACGAAACAGAAAACAAAGTACCTTGCATTAAGCTCGATAAGAAAATTCGAAGCAATGATACATAAGCCATAGATTTCTCATCATACATATATAAGGCAAACAATCCTGCAATATTAGCAAGACCAATCTTGTATCCAGGAACAATCATAAACACGCCCACAAAGCTTTCCAAAAGCTGCAACAAAATACCTGCAGCCACTAAGAAAGCTAAAATCACACTCTTTTTTACATTCATTGTATCACCGTATCTTGCCCTGTTTCTTTTTCAATCTTCACTACCGTTTCATTTGGTAAACATACAATAGGAACATTTGAATCCGAAACAAAGCCTTGCTTTGAACAATAATGATGTGGGCTATTCTCCTGTTTTACACGAACCTTCTTTTGTTTGACCTCAATATATACTTTTCCTAATTTTCCATCTACAACATACGTTTTATCTTTTGTTAAATCGATTCGCAGCACCTGTTTTTCTTTAACATATACACTAGCATATGTATTCACATTCTTAGTAAAAAACAACGGAACACATAGAACTACAGATAAGAGCATGATGCAAACAATAAGAATTTTATCTGCCTTTTTCATCACTCTACGACCACACTAACATTTTTCGTAACTGAATTTCCAAAACGATCACTAATTTTAACCTGTACATTCTGTGAGGATGCGCTCGAAGTATCTACATTTGCTTCAAAGGTAACACCTGAAAGATCGGTTGCATGAAAATATGAATTCCAGTCAATATTCTGACCAACACCAACCTTTATCTCACTTACATCACTTGCACATACAGGTGGCATTGTATCTTTAACCTTAATCACAAATGGATATTCTTTATTTCCATCGCGTATCGCAAAATCATACTCACCTACCACAAGATAATCCATTCCGCTTGTCATAAAACGATTATTCTTTTTATCTATACCAACACTTTTGGATACTACCCTCAAACGACTTGAATACGTAGAATTCTTCAAATATAAAGTTGGATTGGCATAAATATCCTTTCCTAGTTCAATTGTAAACATTTGTTTTTTCAATTGAACCCCATTTGAACATCCACACAATAATAAAGTTAGAACTACAATCCCTAATTTTTTAAGCATCTAATTCCTCCTTTAAATCCTTCGCCATCTGTTTTACTTTTGCCAAACGATGCTTCATACCGGATTTTGAAATATCTTCCCCAAATTCATTTTTACACTCTATGCATAATTCGTTTAGGTTCGCTTCTGGATGCATCTTACGTATTTGCATCGCATGCATGATTTTTTCAGGAATCACAATATTTTTAGAATGCGCTTCTAAAAACTCAATCGCTTCTAATTGTGCCTTTGCCGCCTTTAAGCTTTTGACTTCATTGGCAACCTCACAATTATCTAAACGCGTGATTTGATTATAAAAATCCCTTTGAATACGAGAATCCTCAAATTCAAACAAAGCGTTTGATGCATTACATAACCGTAAAAAATCGGCAATCTTGTCTCCCGCTTTGATATAAACTACGTATACGCTTTTTCTTTCAATCACCTTGGCCGGCAAATAAAAACGTTGCATCAGCTTTTGAACACTTAATGTCAAGTCTTTTTCCTGGCTCGACATCTCTAAATGATAATTACTCGACTTAGGAGAATTAATACTTCCACTTGCCAAGAAACATCCTTGCAGATAGGCACGAGCCATTTTTTCAGACCGAACCATTTTCACACTTGGTGTATAGCGTAAACCTGAATCCGTCAATATCTGTAGATCCTCTAAGATTTGTTGGGCCTTATCAAATACTTGGATACGATAAATGTTATTTTTCTTCAGCTTCATCTTTTTTAATACAGAAAGACGAGGATCTACATCATACAATGTTTTCATAATTTGAAAAACATGCTTGGCAATCGTTGCATTCTCCGTTTGAAAAGATAAATACATTCCTTGCCAATTCATATGTAAGCTTGCTCGCATTTGAAAAAGGGCACATAATTGTGCCTTCATCATTTGAGCATCGATTTCTTCTTTACAAATTTCTTTTTTGATCTCACTCGTAAAGGACAAGTCTATACCCCCTTGATCAATTCTTCAACAACTTGTTTCACTGCCATTGGATCATGTCGAATACGTCCTTTAGAATCCAAAGACAACAAATCTCTTTGTATAATAGCATAGTCTGCCGATTCATTTCCAATACAAATTGGATAACTATTCTGTGCAGCATACATATCTAAAACTTCCTTTGGTAACTTAGATTCATTCACCACAACTAAATCTACCGGATTTTTAAATGAATGCTTCTCAATAGCACGAATATGATCCTGTACTGTATATCCATCTGTTTCTCCTGGTTGTGACATAGCATTACAAAAGTATATCTTTTTACATGGATTCTTTTCGATTGCCCTTGAAATATCCTTAATAATTAAATTTGGCATAATCGAAGTATACAAAGATCCAATACCATATATAATAAGGTCCGCATTTTCAACGGCTTGAATTGCCGGCTTATAAGCATGTACATAATCTTGATAAAAAACATGGTCAATACTGTTAGATACAGTAGGAATGTTCTTTTCGCCTCGAACCAATGTTCCATCCTTCATCATGGCATACAAAGTAACAACATCTAGAGTACTCGGTAAAATATTTCCCTTTACATTTAAGACTCTCGATATAGATTCGATAGCACCCACAAAAGAACCTGTTGTGTTAATCATTGCCAAAAATATCAAATTTCCTAGATTGTGTCCTCCCACATCTTCGTTCCCTTCAAAACGATAGTTTAATAAATCTGCAAAAAAACCTTCATCCTCTTCATCCGCCATTGCACATAAAACATGTCGAATATCCCCTACAGCAGGTACATTATATATATCACGGATTCTTCCTGTACTTCCACCATCATCCGCAACTGTTACAATAGCCGTTAAGTCAACATCCTCCAAACGCTTCATTCCCATCAGCATACTGGATAGTCCGGTTCCACCACCAATTACTACTATCTTTTTCATTCTTCATCCACTCCAATGTCACGATGCGATTTAAAACAACGATATGTTTCCTTATACATATCATATAGCCAGTTACAAATCGACACAGAACGATGCTGTCCACCTGTACAGCCAATCGCCACAATCATGTGTGATTTATTTTGTTTCTCATATTGAGAGAAGACAAAGTCACAATAATTTTTTAAATAAACAATAAATTCCTGCGTTTCAGGTTTATCCATAACGTAATCGTAAACTTCTTTTTGATTTCCTGTTTTGTCACGCAACAAAGGATCATAAAATGGATTCGGCAAAAAGCGAACATCTATAACCATATCTGCATCTAATGGCACACCATGTTTAAATCCAAAAGATTGGAAGGTTACTGTAAACACACTTCTTTTTGCACTCTTAAAACGATGTAGTACTCGACTTGCTAAAGCAGAAGTACTCAATTTTGTTGTGTCAATATGAATTGTATTTTGTGAATTTTCCTGTAAATGATCCAAAAAATCACGTTCTACTTCAATGGCATCTTCTAAAGTTGTAGCCAAATGATTCACAATCATCGGATGTTGTCTTCGTGTAAATCGATAACGTAACAACAACTCTTCATCGCTGCAATCTAAAAATAAAATTTGTAGATCCCTATTTATATTTTCAAAGTAACTAACAAAAGCCTGATAATCAATGGCACTAACACTTAAGGCTACATTTTTATAGTGTGACTCATCTTTTCTTAATAAATCTTCCAAATTATCTAATAATTCTTTAGGAAAATTATCCATACAATAATATCCCAAATCTTCAAGTGCATTCATTGCACTCGATTTTCCTGCACCTGACATACCTGTCACAAGAACAATTTTATTTTCCATGATCCCACTTCCTTCTTTCTATGATTATACCAACATTTGAACTTGAGTACAATTTTTGACTATCATATAATAAATTAAGGAGGTACACATATGAAGCCCTGTATATTTCTCGATATTGATGGCGTTATAAACCCTCATCGAAGAAAAAAGTCATACCAATTAGATTATAATTTACCACATATTCTAGCTAAAGAATTGAATCATCCTAAAATCGCCACACTTAACGCATATCTTGTCAACCAAGTCTATCATTGTTTTTCAAGAGAAAGTATTCAATATATTAAAGAACTCACAAAAAAATACGATGCTCAAATTATCATCACTAGCTCTTGGCGACTAGTATATTCATTAGATCAGCTTAAAGCTATGTTTGACATCTTTGATTTAGGCAAATACACCATAGGAACCACCTCATCCATTTCACCACGAACAAAAGCCATTCAAAATTATTTAAGGGAAAAGCATGTTATTAGCTATGTTATATTAGATGATTTTGACATGTCAAACGTATTTGACTATCATTTTATTTATGTTCGAAATGTTTTTATCGAACAAGATTTTAAAAAGGCCGATTATGCCTTGTTCATTCAACAAAAGGAGATTTCTCATTGAAAAAATATATTTTTACTATACTCACCCTTTGTAATATGATGTTAATTTTTTATTTCTCATCCCAAAATGCAGATCAATCCACTCAAACCAGCGCCTGGTTTTTACAATTCATACCCTTTTCCATGTATACCATTCGTAAGCTTGCGCACTTTACAATTTACGCTCTTTTAGGCTTTAACACATGCAACATGTACAAAAGCTATGGTATAAAACATTATGCCGTATTTGCCTTGATTACATGTATTCTATATGCAGGTAGCGATGAATGGCATCAATCTTTCGTATCCGGTAGAAGTCCACAGATTACAGATGTTGGAATTGATACGTGTGGTGCACTGTCCCTAATTTTATTAAACATTGGTTTTATAAAGCTCAAATTATCCCATAATTAGGCGAAAAATTGACAATTTAGTGTTTTATGCTACGATTTTAATGGTGATTAAAATGAAAAAGAGTATTTTTTATAAAAAAATAATATGCATTTTCTCCATTACCGTAGCTTTTTTATTTTTGTTGTTTACCGCAGCCGTCGTGCTACATCCAACACGCTATATCAAGTGTTCAGCAAATACTTTAACGGTATACAAAACCTATCTTGAAGATGGTGAGGCTGTTGTAGACAAGGTTCAAATTCCTAAAGGAACAAAGGTCAAGGTCTACGAAAAGAAAGATAAGACTTCAATTATCGTATACAACAAAAATAAATTCACAGTTAATAATAAAAATTTAACGAAACATTTTGAAGATGCTATACAAACCAATTATGTATATTGTCGAAGACTTGTTAACCTACGAGAAAGCAAGGGTGGTAAATTAAGTAAGGCTATCGTAAAAAAAGGAGAAAAAATCAAAGTTCTTTCCATCGATCAAAATGATTGGGATGAAAAAACAGGAAAAATCAGATGGTATAAGATTTCAAAAAATAATAAATCTTATTATGTGAGTGGAGAGTATGTTGAAACATCAAAAAAACTAGCCTTAAAAAATTACGCGAATAATATTTCCTACTCTACATATTGGGATGACTATTATAAGGATGGATACGCAAAAGATGCCTATATCTCACAAGTGGACTATAAGCCTCAAAAGAAACAATCCTATAAAGGTAATGTAATGCCAGATACAGTAAAAGCTATTCATGTTTCTATGAATAATTTTGTTAACAACCAAAGCTATATTGAAAATTTAAAAGGAATAAACACCGTCATTGTAGAAGCCAAAAATGATGAGGGTTCCATCTTTTATGACAGTAATGTATGTGATGAGTATCTATCAGATCCAGATTTAGCGGTTGAAAATACTGTTGTTTCAAAAAAAGAATTAAAAAAAATAATCAAAAAATATAGAAAGAAAGGTATCTATTGTGTAAGTCGTATTGTCGTATTTAAAGATCCTGTGTTTGCACAAGACAATCCAAAAGAATCTTTGACAGATAAACACGATAACCTTGTTGTCTACAACAATCAATATTGGCCAAGCGCTTATTCAAGAAAGGCTTGGATGTATAATGTAGCCATCGCAAAAGAATGTGCTGATCTTGGATTTAATGAAATACAATTTGACTATGTACGTTTCCCAGATGGAACTGCAAATTCAGAAATCAATCTTGATTTTCATAATACGTATAAGGAAAGTAAAGTGGCTGCTGTTCAAGGATTTTTACAATATGCCAAAGAAGAATTATCCCCAAAAGGTGTCTATGTTGCAGCAGATATCTTCGCATGGCCAATCGTAGCCTGTGACGATCAAGATATTGGACAATTCCTTCCTGCTATTGCGAATGTAGTTGATGTTGTTTCGCCAATGCCTTATCTAGATCACTTTTCTAAAGGAAGTTTCGGAATTGTCGATCCTGTTCAAGCCCCTTATGATACTCTAGCTGCTTTCACCAAAATAAGTAATGTTCAATTAAAAGGAATAAAACATGCATCTAAATATAGAACATGGATTCAAGGGTACGACATGACTTCAAGAGAACTAAAGCAGCAAATCAAAGGTTTAAAAGACAACAAACAACCTGACTATATGGTATGGTTAGTAAGTGGTGACGAAAGCGATATTAATAAAATTAAAAATGGGTTTCATTAAAACCCATTTTATTTTTTATAAGTTTTAGCCAAGAATTTTTCTGCATCAACCACAAATCGACTGTGCACACCTTTTCCAATTGACTTACCATCTTGAAAAGCTTGTACTTCATAATCAATCTTACGTCCATCCACATTAATCATTTTAGCTTCGATTGTAATTGTTGCCCCCAACGGACTTGCCATATCATGTGACACATTCATACTAATTCCGACACTTGTTTTTCCCTCTTCTAAGTCAAGACAAAGACAAGCTGCTTCTTCCATCCAAGCAATCATTTGTGGCGTTGCCAAAACATCTAACGATCCACTTTTCATCACAGAAGCTAAATTTTGTTGTTCAACAACACGTTGAATTCTAATTGTTTTTAATTCCATGTTCGTTATCCTCCGTAAATATATTAATCCATAGTTAAAATATTGACAATGTATTTCATCACTTTAAACGATATATGATAAAATGTATTATATGGATGTATCAAATATATTCCATGATAGAAAGTAGGTCGATGTATGTATTCTAAACAAGAAGAAAACCTAATCCTATATCAAAAAGCAAAACATAAAATCACAATACACCTTATTCTTTATTTCATCTTATTATGTATCTATTTCTTAGCCATGTCCTATCTATTTTCCAGTATGGAATTTTTAAAAGTAGATAATTCAGCATTCAAATCTATGCTAATAAAGCTAGGTACAGGACAAATCTTATTATATGGCATAACCTTTATTCTATTATCTACAGGTAAAAAATGGTTTAAAATCCTATATTGGATTGACGTTGTGATCAGTCTTTTACTTATTTATTTTCCAATCAAAATGCTGATGACCAATCTAAGTATGCTCCTTCCCTTCTTTGTTCTAATAGCATGTATGCTGATCAAGACCATTGTTCTATGCCAGATTGGAGGCTATTTAAAGCATAATCGCTGGTGTAAGATTTATTATGATCACACAATTGAATTGGACGATGAAGATGATGATTGGGTAGAAAAACAAACCAAAAATGTAGATTATGAAAAAATCAAAGATAAATATGAAAAAGAATTCGAGGAAAGCGATCAAGAAGATGAATATGTCACTGAAAAAGCACCAATGACATTACCACAGCTTTCCATTCGACTAGGCATTATTATTTATGGCGAACTAATGTTGTTCCCTATCCTTATTCAAATTTTTTCAAACTTATTTGAAAGTTTGGATATGCAGAAAGTCTTTGCAACAAAAGACATCTTTATGCTCTGTATTTTCACAGCCTTTATTTGGACGATTCCATTGTTCTATATGTACTACAACCAGAAGGCTACAAAAAAGATTATTGCCTGCTGCATGTTAGGTGAAATCATTCGTATCATGCTTTATTTACCAAAGTTTATGGGCTATTATCAATCAAATGAATATTCTATCCGTGTTTTCATTTTCTTTGTGATTATAGACATCATTCGAGTAGCCATTTTATTTATCTTCGCAATCCATGTATTAAAATCAAAACAAGAATATGCACAAAATCCCAGAGACTAGTTCTCTGGGATCTCTTTTACAATAATAGGCAGTTCAACCACAATTTTTGTGCCAATATTTTCCTTTGAAGTTAAATGAACCTTACCCTCATAATAATAAACAACATGCTTTACAATCGATAATCCAAGGCCCGTACCTGGAATTGTTTTTGAACGTTGTTTATCTACACGATAGAACCTTTGGAATATACGTTCTTGGTCTTTTTTAGCAATTCCAATACCCGTATCCTCCACACTAAAATACATGTTCTTTTGATTCTTTTTTAATTCAATGTCAATACGCCCATTTGATTTATTATACTTAATCGCATTTGAAATCAAATTATAGAAAATACCCTTAATATGATCTAAGCTCGCAAACACAGTAAAATCTGTCGCATTCACATAAACCTTCAAATCCATTGCCTCAATTTGAGGCTTTAATGTTTCAACAACCGAATCCAATAATTTTTTTACTTGAATATGCGAATAGGTGACTTGCATCTCTTCTGTTTCTAATTTTGAAATCGTTAAAATATCATTGATTAGCTGTGTCATATGATCACTTTCTTTTAAAACACAATCTAAACATGTATCAATCTGAGCACTATCCTGAATGGTATGCGAACGAATCAATTCTGTATATCCACGAATGGAAGTAAGTGGTGTTTTCAATTCATGACTAGCATTGCTGAAGAACTCCTGGCGAACCTTCTTTTCTTTTCCCAATCTTTCCAAATACTTTTTATTTTCCATTGACATATTTGTCAATGCATCTGTAATCTTATACAATTCTGGATAATCATATTTATCAAATGATAAAACATCTTCCGATATATTTGTTGAATTGATTGTATTCGTAATATCTTGAAAAGGTTCAACGATTTCATCCGCCATTCTTTTAGATAAAATAAAAACGACCATAAATGAAATACATATACTAAAAATAAATGGAGCTAATAATATTGAAATGGATTGGCTTAATCCATCAAATGGCATTGCTAAACGAACAATCGTTTGATTGTCAGATTCATAATCTGCAACATATAAATAAGAGCGTTGCATTGTATCCGAATGACGTATACATGTACCTGTACCTTCGGCAATAGCTTGTTTTACTTCCTCACGCTGCAAATGCTTTTCTGTAATCTTTCCTTTATAGTTATCATATAAAACTTTACCATCACGCTTAATAATTGTAATTCGAATACCCTCCGATTTAAAAGTATCACCCAAACGAGTCCTATTCAATTCATCAATTTCAAGATTCTTTATCATTTTAACTGTATCAAACAAATAGCCTCGATCTTGCGCGATAGATGCTTTATATAAACTAACATAAAGTAATCCAAAACCAAGCGTAAAGGAAATCAAAAAAGTCATTAAAAAAGAATGAACAATCTTCTTATGCATCGTTATCTCCAACTACAAAGCGATATCCAACTTGGCGAACCGATTGAATCCAATGTGCATACTCAGATCCAATTTTCTTTCGCAATGAATTAATATGTACATCTAGTGTTCTACTTTCTCCAATAAAATCGTATCCCCAGATTTGATTGATCAATTCCTCACGAGCTACAGCTCTTCCTTCATTTTTAGCTAAATATTTCAAAAGCTCAAATTCTTTAAATGTTAATTCAACAGGATGTTCATCAATCGATACCGTTCTTCTATCTAAATCAATGCATAAGCCATGAATTTGAATCATACGCTCATCCTTTTTACTTCTTCTTAGCAATGATCGAATACGCGCCGCTAGTTCTAACACACTAAATGGTTTTGTTAGATAGTCATCTGCACCTAGATCCAATCCCATGATTTTATCTAGTTCTTTATCTTTTGCACTTAAAATAATAACTGGTAAATCTTTTAAAGATGCCTTTGAACGAATAAATTTTAAGATATCATATCCATTCATTCCTGGAAGCATCAAATCTAAAATGGCTAAATCTACTTTGTTGTTTTGCAGATAATCATATGCATCCTGCCCATTCTCAAAATCTACTAGCTCATAATTAAAACTAGCCAATGTCAACTTCAATAATTGACGAATATTTTCATCGTCTTCCACAATTAAAACTCGTTCCATAAAATCAACCTCTTTTTGTCATTTTATCACGAACGCAAGTAAAAAAGGAGTAAAGTTTTTTTAACATTACTCCTAATAATCTAAATTATTTTTTTAAAGATGGGTTCCAGTGTTCGTTTGGTTCTAATCCTAAGAAGTCACAAACTGTTGCTGCAACGTTAGACAATCCTAAATCGTCGCCTTCTTTTAATTCACATTCAGCATTGTAAACAATGAATGGAACTGGTGCTAAAGTATGGCTTGTCTTGCTTTCGTCATCTGCATTACCGTGGTCAGCTGTTACTAATAAAATACCATTTACTTTATTAACAGATTCAATAACACGTGCAAGTTCTAAGTCTACTGATTCAACACCAATGATAGTTGCTGGTAAGCTTCCAGTGTGACCAACCATGTCACCGTTTGGATAGTTTGTACGGATAAAATCATAGTTTCCACTTTCAATTGCTTCACATAATTTATCTGTGATTTCAGCAGCCTTCATCCAAGGTCTTTGTTCAAATGGAACAACATCACTTGGAATTTCTACATAAGTTTCTAAAGACTCATCAAATTTTTCTGAACGGTTACCATTCCAGAAATAAGTAACGTGTCCATATTTTTGTGTTTCACTAATTGCATATTCACGTACACCATGTTTACATAACTCTTCAGTCAATGTGTATTTAATTTTTGGTGGTTCAGTTAAATAGTTCTTTGGAATTTGTAAATCTGCATCATATTGTAACATACCTGCAAATTTAACGTTTGGAACTTTAACACGGTCAAATTTATCAAATGAAGCATCTCCATCAAATGCTAAAGAGATTTCTTGAGCACGGTCTCCACGGAAGTTGAATAATACTACGCTATCACCATCATCGATAGTTCCAACTGGCGCACCATCTTTTGCGATAACAAATCCTGGAAGATCTTGGTCAACAACATTTAATTCTTTACGATAAGTTTCAATAGCTTCTGTAGTTGAAGCAAATTGTCTTCCTTCACCCATTACGTGAATTTTCCATCCACGTTCTACCATAGACCAGTCAGCTTCATAACGGTCCATTGTGATTTGCATACGTCCACCACCACTAGCGATGCATGCATGGAAGTTATCATCATTTAATTCTGCCATAAATGATTCAATATCACTTACATATTCTAAAGCTGAAGTTGCAGGAACATCACGTCCATCAAGTAAAGCATGAATACGTACTTCTTTAATACCTTCGTTTTTAGCTTCTTTAATCAAAGCTTTTAAGTGAGAAATGTTTGAGTGTACGTTTCCATCACTTAAAAGACCGATGAAATGCATTTTGCTGTTTTTTGCATTTTCAGCTAATTCTTTCCAAGTTTTAGAATTGAAAATTTCTCCAGACTCAATATTTTCGTTTACTAACTTAGCTCCTTGAGAGTAAATTTGTCCACAACCTAATGCGTTGTGACCAACTTCTGAGTTACCCATATCTGAATCTGTAGGTAGTCCTACTGCAAGTCCATGAGCACGAAGTTGTGTATGTGGACATTCTGCCCACAATTTATCAAGTGTTGGTTTATTGGCTAACGCAACAGCATTGTTCTTTTTATCTTCACGAATACCAATACCGTCCATAACAACCAAAATTACTGGTCTTTTTCCCATTGTATTTTTCCTCCATTAATCGATAATAATATAACACTAACTAGGCCTTTTTTCAATGAACTCATCTCAACAAACGAAATTTTTCACAAAAAGAAAAAAGCCGATTAACGGCTTTGATAACGAGATAAAAACTGTTGTGTTCTTTCTTGTTGAGGATGTTCAAACAATTGTTCAGGCGTTCCCTGTTCAGCAATAACACCTTTATCCATAAAAATAACACGATCACTAACTTCTCTGGCAAACTGCATTTCATGTGTCACAATAACCATTGTTAAACCTTCATCAGCTAACTTTTTCATTACATCTAAAACATCGCCAACCATTTCTGGATCTAATGCACTTGTCGGCTCATCAAACAATAACACTTCAGGATCCATACATAGAGCACGCGCAATCGCAACACGCTGTTTTTGTCCACCAGATAATTTTGTACTAGGTTTATTCGCAAATTCTTTCATTCCTACTTCATCTAAGAATTTTAAAGCCGTAGCCTTTGCTTCTTCTTTCGATTTCTTCAAGACACGAATCTGCCCTAACATACAGTTTTCTAATACAGTCAAATTATTGAATAAATTAAAGCTTTGAAACACCATCCCAACCTTAGAACGATATTCATTGACATCCATTTGCCCACTTAGAATGTCTTTGCCATGATATAAAACATGGCCTCCATCCATTCTTTCTAATAAGTTTACACATCTTAACATTGTACTCTTACCAGATCCACTCGATCCAATAATCGTAACCACTTCTCCTTTATGAATATCGAAATCTACATCATTTAATACTTTAAGATTTCCAAAATGTTTCTGGAGATGTTGAATTTGAATAATTGTTTCCATAAACGCGCCTCCTAACTACAGAAATCTTTCATGCTGCTTTCGCTATCCATTCTTTTTTCAAGATAATTCAATAAGAAAGAAGCAAGTGTTGTTAAAATCAAATATAAAACTGCTGAAACCATAAACGTTTCAATATAACGATAGTTACTTCCTGCTACAGATGTTGTCTGGAAGTACAATTCAGTTACCGTAATAACATTCAACATTGAACTATCCTTGATATTTACAATCAATTGGTTTCCAATAGAAGGAAATGAATTTTTAATGGCCTGAGGAAATACAACATACATCAAAGTTTGCGTCGTTGTCATACCTAAAGACATCGCAGCTTCATTTTGCCCTTTATCCACAGACTGAATTCCCGAACGAATAATTTCAGCCATATAAGCGCCTGTATTGATTGAAATAATAATCAAACCTGCTGTAATCGGAGTCCATCCAATCACAGGTTTTCCTAAATAGTAAATAAACATAGCTTGAACCATCATTGGTGTACCTCTGAATACCCAAATATACAATCCCGTAATGATTCTACCTATTCTTTTTAAAATTTTAATACCCGTTGAATCATATTCATTGATCTCAATCGCACGAATGCCGCCGACTAATAAGCCGACGACAAATCCTGCAAACGTACCAACAAATGCGAACAACAAAGTCATCTCAATTCCATATTGGAAAAGAGGTAAGTTATGAACAAATATGTTCCAAGCTTTCGCAATATCAATACGCATAATTAATCCTCTGTTGGTTGGTTTTCTACTGCATGTTCCATCATTTCTTCACGTTCTTCATCTGTAATACTATCTAATGCTTTTTGAACTTTCTTGAAGAATTTAGAATCACGAGAACCTTCTTTTAATGCGATTGAAACTGTTGTATCACAATCAAATCCATGTCCGTCTGCGAATTGAACGACTGTTAAGTCTGGGTTTGCTTCTACAACACCTTTGGCAACTGCCATTTCAGCAGTAATTCCATCCACTTCGTGTTGTTGTAAAGCCAATACCATTTCTGGATAAGTAGCCTTTGGTGTTACGTGATTTACACCTTTGATTTGATCAATAACTGAATCATAGTTTGTTGATTTTTGACCAACAACATTTTTACCAGTAAATTGTTGAATATCTGTATATCCAGCTTCTTCACCATCTTTACGAACAATCATGATCATTCCCTTTGAATCATAATATGGAGTTGTAAAGTCAGCTCCTTCTTCACGTGTTTTATCTTTAGTCATACCAGCGATAATCGCATCGATTTCATCACCCTCTAAAGCTGGAATCAATCCATCCCATGCAGTTTTCTTAATGACTAATTTTTTCCCTAATTTTTTCGCAATCTTTTTTGCAATTTGAACATCATATCCATCCGCATATCCAGATTTTCCTAATTTTACAGAAGTATCTGTTTTTTCAGATGTTTGCCAGTTAAATGGAGCATATGCACATTCCATTCCTACGACAAATGTGTCCTTATCTTCTGATGTTGTAGCTGTGTTTGATCCACATCCTGTTAGTGCAAAAGCACATACCATGGCAGATGCCATTAATTTTTTAAAGTTCATATTTCTTTTTCTCCTTCTCTAATCGGCAAAGAATAGAAAAAAGCTATGCGGCATACCACATAGCTAAAAAAATATCTCATTAACTATAAGATAACGCCTCTTCCTGACGAAGGAGTGTTATAAGTATTCCTTATAACCCCAAGAAATAAAATCGCCATTTTACTTCTTTCGGCATTGGTTACCTTTCAAGCACTTCACAGTTTGCCAACTCCATGCTTTACTCTGATGCAATGCTGCCTCTATCTTTACTCGATTCACTTTATAGTGCTTATTATACTCGACATATACATAGTGTCAAGAAAGAAATCGAAAATTTTCATAAATTTGTAAATATTTTCACAGTTTCTTTAAGCTTCTTTTAAGTTTTTAGGATTATCCTTTAATTAGAAATAAACAGAAATCAACCCAATACATATAACCCTTTCCTATAATCAGTCTGTTTATTTCATATATTCCTATTTCTTTGGTGAGTCACATAATAAGACTCACCCCTTTTTTTGTCCAAAGAAAAAGAATGTACTTATGTACATCCTTAATCTAACGTAGCTGTATCCATTGCTTGTGACCAGTTATGAATTGGACCTGTCTTCATATTCTTAACACGCTTGTTATATAAATTGAAGTTCTGGTTTCCATACAATGCTAAATATGGCAATAAATCATTTTCCTTAATCATAACCTGTTTGTAAAGCTCTGTTGATTTTGCTTCATCTGTTGTATACATGGCTTCATCCAATAATGAATCCAATTCACTATCTGATAGTCTTGCATAGTTATTTACATCGCCTGTTTTCAACATGGAATTTAAATCTGTATTAGCTACACCAGTAAAACTCATCGCAAGACAACTCATTTCCCATTCGCCTAACGCACTATCATCTGTTGTTTTTGACAATAATGAGTTAAATTCTAGAATTGTCTGTTTTAAATCGACACCAATATCTTTATAAGTCTTTTCAATCATAGGAATCAAAGTTTCTAATGAACTAGAACCTTCCGCAATCATGAAGCGAACCCTTAATTTTTGTCCATCTTTATAGCGATAACCATCATCTGCCATTTTCCATCCAGCTTCATCTAAGATTTGATTTGCCTTATCTTCATTAAATTCATAAGTTTCAAGGCCATCCAAAGCATCTTCGCCACGAATATAAGTTCCTAAATCCGCACTTGCTGGGTTTGCATATACAGCTGGTACAAAGGCAAGTTTTTCCTTTTTTGCTTCTTTACTAGCTTTTTCCCAAGAGAAGAAGCTATCGACAAAACCTTGACGATCCGTCGCATACGCTAAAGCCTTACGTACCGCAGGATCTGCTGTAGGACCTTTTGCACAGTTAAAGTATACATAACCCTCTGATGCACGTGGATATGTGTTAAATGTCAAATTATCATCTAAACTGACTTGACCAATCTTAGTTGGATCTGCATTTTCCGGTAAATAATCTACATTTCCTTTTTGAAGTTCATTTAACTCAGTAGAAGTACTGCACACCTTGATAATAACCTTATCAATTGAGTATTCTCCTTTTTTAGCTTTAAAGTTCTCATTTCGAACAAAGCTAGCACCTGTCGCCTTTGAATATTTATTCAATTTATAAGCTCCACTACCAATCGGATTGGAAGTATCTTTTTCAATCTTTGATATATGTCCCTTTTTGTATTTATACTGTGTATCCGAACAAATAGCACGAGTACCAAAAGTAGTTACTGCATCAATTCTTGGCTGCGTCATATGGAAAACAACCGTATAATCATCTGGTGTCTCAATTCCACTTAATTCTGTGGCATCTCCATCGTGATATTCCTTATAACCTTCAATATTTTCTACATCACTCGAAAATCTTCCTGAATAGCTAGGATCTGCCAACACTGTAAATGAATATTTTACATCACTAGATGTCAGCTTAGATCCATCGGAAAACTTAATACCTTTGTTCAACTTAAAAGTAACCGTTTTTCCATCATCACTAATTGTAGGAAGTTCCTTAGCCAAAACCGGCTGTAATTCTTCATTTTCATCATACTGAAGCATCGATTGATAAATCAAATTGATCGCATAAGCATCATATGCACTTTCATAATATAGTGGTGAAAATACACCATTCATCTGTGAATTGATTCCAACGGTCAAAACGTTATTCGAATTATCCCCTGATGAAGATGAACATCCCACTAAGCTTGCAGCCATCATTGCTGCTAATCCTGTCTTCATAATCTTATTGTTCATTCACATCACCCTCTCAATTTAAAAATATGATACATTCCTTTCATTTTCTTTGCAAGTTATTTTCATTTAAATTTCATTTATTTACAATTAATCAATTCATCAAATTCATCCACAAGCTGATCAAACTGACAAATCGCATCATGAATTGGTTGTGGACTTGTCATATCGACCCCTGCCATTTTTAATAAATCAATTGGAGACTTCGAACATCCACCCTTTAAGAAATTCAAATAGTTTTCAATATCCTCTTGATTGCCTTTTAATAGCTTTTGCGAAATGGCCATGGAAGCGCAGAAACTTGTCGCATATTGATACAAATAAAAATTCATATATAGATGTGGAATTTTTGCCCACTCTAAATCAATAGGAGCGTCCACAATCACATCTTCACCATAATAGAACGCATTTAAATCATGATTGATCTTATTCAACAACTCCGCACTCAATGTATTGTTTTTAGCTACTTCCTCATTAATCAACATTTCAAATTCTGCAAGCATAGCCTGACGATACATCGTTCCACGATATTGTTCCAACAAATAATTAATCAAATACGCACGCTCTTTCTTATCTGTTGTTCTTTCCAATAAATAATGCATCAATAAGGCTTCATTACATGTACTTGCGACTTCCGCCACAAAGATCTTATAATCACTATCAATAAAAGGCTGATGTTTAAAGGACATATATGAATGCATCGCATGACCCATTTCATGTGCTAGAGTAAATTCACTTCTTAGTGTATCCGTATGATTCAACAATACAAAAGGATGACATGGTACTCCACAAGAATAAGCACCTGAGCGTTTTCCTTCATTTTCATATACATCGATCCATCGTGAATTTAAACCCTTTTCATAAGCCTCTACGTACTCTTTTCCCAATAAAGAAACAGATGCGAGTGCTTCTTGTTTTGCTGTTTCAAAAGTAATTTTCTTATCAAATTCTTTAACTAAAGGAACATATAAATCATACATATTCAGTTTATCTTTATTTAAAGCTTTTTTTCGCACATTCATATATTTATGCAAAGGCGCAATATCCTTATGTACCTGTGCAATCAAATTTTTATAAACACTTGATGGAACACCATTTTTATTTGTACTAGCCTCTAACGCATTTGAATAACCTCTTAAATCCGATTGATATTTCAACATCTTACATTGTGAATTCAATAAAGAAGCCATTGTATTTTGAACTTTTCCATAAGCTGCATACATATTTTCAAAAGCTGACTTTCTTAATGTCTCATCAGCACTTTCTAAATAATCCACATAGCTTCCTGTTGTCAATGGTAGAACATTGCCTTTTGCATCGATAACATCTTCAAATTTTGTATCCACATCATTTAAAATATAAAATGCTCTTTCACTACTAGAAAAAATATCCTGACACCCAGCTAACAACTCTTCTTTTTCCATAGACAAGGTATATGGCTTTAATCGATAAATATCTTGAATAAATCGTTTATATCTCTTTAACCCAGGTTCCTTTTCAAAGTATGTTTCTACATCAGACAATTTTAAAAGCTCGACTTCAAAAAAAGCTTGCTGAGAATGAATCTCTGTAACAACTATGTTTGCCTTTCCTTTTAAATCCTGATAAAAAGCGTTTGAACCATCCTGATCACTTAATAAAGATGTATAACAATCCAGTGTATATAGCCTTTCACTTAATTCTTCATACTTTTTTAAATAAGCATATAAGCTTGATGCATCCTTCAAATGATCCTTATACTTTAATAGTTCCTTCGACTGTTTCTTTGCGTTCTCTAATTCTTCATAAAATACATCTAGGTTTGGATATATATCTTCTATTTTCCATGTATTTTCAATTAATTGTTCATTTCTTTTCATATACATACCTCTTTTTTTACATTTAGTGTAATCTCTTACATTCTAAAAGTCAAAAAAAAGAAAAGAATAAATCTTTTCTCTTAATGCGTTTCTCCAGAAACTACTTTAATATCTGTATCACTCTCTAATATAGCTTCTACAGATAATTCAATTGCTTTGGCAATATCTTTCAAATTCATACCAGGAGTTCCTGCTGGTTGGTTTACGGTTTGTTCTGTTGCAAAAGGCACATGCATAAAGCCGCCTTTTACACCTTTAAACTCTGTATGACAATAATGTAAAACTGAATACATCACATCATTACATACGTATGTACCAGCTGTATAGCTTACACTTGCAGGAATTCCATTTTCCTTCATCTTTTCTACCATTCTAAATACCGGAAGCATCGTAAAATATGCTTCTGGACCATTCTCTACAACACTTGTTTGTAGGGGTTGATTACCTTCGTTATCGGCAATTCTAGCATTTCTAAAATTAATCCCTACCCATTCTGGTGTAACTTGGCTTCTTCCTCCAGCTTGGCCAATACATAATACATAATCTGGTTTAGATGATTGAATTTCTTCATATACTGCATCCGGCCCTTTTTGAAATACAGTTGGAATTTCTTTTTTGATAATCTTTGCCCCGGCGATTTCATCCGGCAATAATTTAACAGCTTCATAAGCTGGATTGATAGTTTCTCCTCCAAATGGATCAAAACCAGTAATTAATACTTTTTTCATAATATTTCATCTCCTATGACATCATAATCATCATAACAATTTGTACAACCAGCATAATAACAGCTACAAGCGCTTGTTTTTTAATGACACCATTCTTGTCTTTCATTTCTAGAATTGCGACTGGCACCATATTAAAGTTAGCCGCCATTGGTGTACATAGTGTACCACAATATCCACAAGTTAATGCTAAAGATCCGATTACTACTGGATCTGCTCCATATTTAAGTACAAAAGGAGCTCCAATACCTACAGTCATAACGGTAATAGCCGCAAAGGCATTTCCCATGATCATAGTAAATACGGCCATACCAATTGCGTAGACAATAATTCCAATTGTAACATTGCCTGCAGGAATAATATTGGATACTAAGCCAGAAATCACATCTCCAACACCGGCTGCAGTAAATACAGCACCTAAAGCAGCAAGTAACATAGGTAGCATACTTAATGGTCCTACAACATCCATCATTCTACGACAATCCTTCAAGAAGATACTTGGTGTATTATCTTTTGAATATACACGCAAAATAATGACGGCCACAAAAACACCAACACTCATTCCAACTAGTGGTGAAATCTTTGTGAAGAAAGCTGCAAGTAATGCGAATAAACCAATACATACAGCTGGAACAAATACTTTTGTGCCAATCTTTTTATTATTTTGTTCCATCTCTTCAAGCGTAGGTTCAGGCTCATTACCTGGTGAAACTTTCTTAAAAATTGGAGGTAAAACCAAGATAATCAATAAGATACCATCAGCCAAGGCAGGTAACCATTTACCTAGTACAAACATAAGCCCTAAATCAAACCAGAAAACAAAAGAACCAACACTGTTTTTGTTTTCTTTATCTTTTAGATTTTTAAAGGCAACATAAATAGAAATCAATCCAATAATACAATACATGATTTCTAAAAGCTTATCTGAAAGTGTTACATCTACACTCGTATAAAATTGAATTGGATTCATTATTTTGTCTCCTTTCTAGATAGTTGTTTATCTTTAAGGTAGTAATACACAATCGCAACTCCAACCGCAATAATAGCGACCGGAATCTGCACTTTCATTAAATCGACCAATTCAACATTGTATCCTAAGCCAGCTAGTGTAGATTGCACTAAGATCATTCCACTTGTTCCTACAAACAAAACTTGTCCAAAGAACCATGCGATATTTTCCATACCACTCGCCATGCCTTTTAAGTTTTCTTCATACTTTTCACTGATCTTTTTACCATTTTTCTTAGCTGCTGCGGTAGCCATAGGCATCACAATAGGACGAACAAACCCAGCAACACCACCAAAGCTTACATTAAATGCCGCAAAGACTAGACGGAACACACCATAAATCGCAAGAACAACACCAGCTGATGCATTTTTGAATTTCATCATCAAATTGGCAGCTGCCTGTTTTAAACCATTTCTTTCCAGAGTTCCCGTAACTACCATAACCATCACAAACACGCACATACTGCGGTTGGCGACAAAACTTGATCCAAGTGTTTCCAAGAAAGTAACTGGATCCATACCTGCAACAAGTGCAGTCACAATAGCGGCAATCATAATAATCAAAATCGAATCCAATTTTAATACAAATCCGATTACGACAATTAGAATACCTAACAGTTTCAATAATTCCATAACCTTTCATTCTCTCTTTCATATTTCTTACAGAAATTTACATCCGAAATTATATCATATCCTTTCAAAAAAACCAAAAAAAATGGATCAACGATCCATTTATAAAACTTCTTTGTATACTCTTAATACATTCTTATAGAAGATTTTTTCTACTTCTTCTTGTGTAAGCCCTGCCTTATATAATGCTTCTTCTAATAGATTCATCATAGATGCATCTCCAATTTCTAAAGGACATGAAATACCATCGAAGTCAGTACCTAATCCAATGACATCAATTCCTGCTAAGTCTTTGATGTAAAGAATATGTTTCACCATATCTTCTACACAACTCTTATGATCATCACGATCAGCTAAGAAACTGCCACAGAAATTAAGTCCCATAACGCCGCCACGCTTAGCCAATTGAAGAATCATATCGTCGTTCATATTACGTGCGACATTACATACACTTCTTGCGTTTGAATGGGATGCGACAAATGGTTTTGTCGTATATTTCAATACATCATAGAAACCTGCATCATTTAAGTGAGATACATCAATAATCATACCCAGTCTTTCCATTTCTTTTACATACGAAATTCCAAACTCTGTCAAACCTCTTTCTGTATCCACACTACGCTTATAGTTTGGATGATTTCCATTCATATCCTTCATTGAAAGATTTGGAAATCCAATTCCATTCTCATAGTTCCATGTTAAGGCAATCATTCTGACTCCCATACGATAATAATTTCTTAACATAGCCAAATCATTGAAGCATACACCACCATCTTCAAGTGTTAATAAACTAGACAACTTCCCTTCTTTATCATTCTTTTCAATATCACTAAATTGATATACTGGTGCAATATAATCTGCATACTTATCCATTTGTGTACAATATTCATCATACAAACGCATTGTCTGTTGTTCAGGAATAGCTAGTTCTTTTTGATCTGTAAACAACGCAAAATTCTGTAATAAATAATTACCCTTTTTTAATTTTTCCAAATCAATTGATAAATCATTTGAATACAAACTTGCTTCTTTTCCTTTTAAGTCACGACTCAATAATTCTAGAATCGTATCACAATGCATATCGACTACTCTCATCTTTACAACTCCTTTAACCATTCTATACAGCCATCTTCATAACATGAAGGTACAATTTTTTTTGCGACTTTTTTACATGCTTCACAACCATTTTCAAGAGTAACACCAAGACCAGATGCTTCTAATACAGGCGCATCACTTAATCCATCTCCTATGGAACTGACATCTTTCCAAGAGATTTTAAGACCCTTCAACAAGCGGTTCACACTATTTAGCTTTTCACAATCCTTATGAATAATGTCAATCATCGTATCTGTACTATGCACAACTTTTACATTACAATTTAATTCAATTATCGATTTCATTTCATCATAAATTGAATCAATTCGTGATTTTGAATCCGATATAGACACTTTCCACACAGAACCCTTTAAATATTTTTCCATGTGATTCGTTAAAATGTAATCCACATCACAATTGTGCATATCCAATTCAAATCCATGAGTCATTTTATTAGCTACAAAATAATCAGGTTGGCTATACCCAACACCCAAATCATGATTCACTGCATACTCCCATATAAATGAAGCGTCAGCATATGAAATCGAATATTCAAACAATGTTTCTTTCGTTTTTACATTAAAACAATGTGCACCATTACAGCTGATAACATATCCTCCAAACTTTTGCATTTGAATTTGTTTAGACAGCGGATACACACCTTGAAAACAACGAGCCGAATTTAAAATCACAAGTACGCCCTTTTTTTGTACTTCAATCAAGGCATCTCTTACTATTTCCTTTACATAAATTCCACTACTTGGATTCATCAAAGAACCATCTAGATCACATACAATCGCATCAACCATATAGCACGTCCTTCCACTTGTTTAATAGTAATACGAAACATCCAAAAAAAAAAGGCCCCGAAGGGTCTTATTTAGCTAAAGTTCTTAGTGAAAATACTACTTTTTGAATTCAACAGCTGGTAAGTTGTAGAAAGTCTTGTCTCCAAGGTATTCAGCAACGTTAACAGTTCCACGTTGGTTCAATTCATCTTCAATACGCATTAAACGGTTGTATTTAGCAATACGGTCTGTACGGCTTAATGAACCAGTCTTGATTTGTCCTGCGTTCAATCCAACAGCGATGTCAGCGATTGTAGTGTCTTCAGTTTCTCCTGAACGGTGAGATACGATGCAAGTGTATCCATGTTTCTTAGCCATTTCGATAGCGTCGAATGTTTCAGTTAAAGTACCGATTTGGTTAACTTTAATTAAGATTGCATTAGCGATTCCTTTTTCGATTCCTTCGTAAAGAATTGAAGGGTTAGTTACGAATAAGTCATCACCAACTAATTGTACTTTATCTCCTAGACGGTCAGTTAATTTTTTCCATCCGTCCCAGTCGCTTTCTCCTAATCCATCTTCGATAGAGATGATTGGGTATTTAGCAATCCATTCTTCGTACATGTCGATCATTTCGTCACTTGTCTTAGTTCCTTGACCAGATTTTTTCAATTCATATAATCCAGTTTCTGTGTTGTGGAATTCAGATGCAGCAACGTCCATTGCGATCTTCATGTCTTTTCCTGGAACATATCCAGCAGCTTCCATAGCTTCAACTAATAATTCAAGAGGTTCTTCGTTTCCATCTTTACAGCTTGGAGCAAATCCACCTTCGTCACCAACGTTAGTGTTGTATCCTTTTTTCTTTAATACAGATTTTAAAGCGTGGAAAGTTTCAGCAGCCATACGAACAGCTTCTTTTTCACTCTTAGCACCAACTGGCATAATCATGAATTCTTGGAAATCTACTGTAGAGTCAGCGTGTGATCCACCGTTGATAACGTTGCACATAGGAACTGGCAATGTTTTTCCGTTGAATCCACCGAAATATTTGTATAAAGGTTCTCCGTAGAAATCAGCAGCTGCTAAAGCACAAGCCATAGAAACACCTAAAGTAGCGTTAGCACCTAAGTTTTTCTTGAATGGATCTCCATCCAATTCTAACATTGTTTTGTCAATTAATACCTGGTCACGGCAGTCCATACCGATAATTTTTGGAGCAATTTTAGTGTTTACGTTTTCAACAGCTTGAGTTGTTCCTTTTCCTAAGTAACGAGCTTTGTCTCCATCACGTAATTCTAACGCTTCACGCACACCAGTACTTGCACCACTTGGTACCATAGCACGTCCGTAAGCACCAGATTCTGTAGTTACTTCAACTTCAACAGTTGGATTTCCACGTGAATCTAGAACTTCACGAGCATATACATCAACAATAATAGGCATAATTAAAATATCCTCCTCTAAGCCTTAAGCTAATAAAATAATAGCACGCAAGCCATCTAAAATCAACGATTATAGGCGTTGAAAACACTTTCAACTTCCTTGTTGGCCTCATCTGTAAACACAATACGGAAATGCGTTATTCCACAAGATTCATATTCTTTTCGATTTTGGATTTCATCTGTAGCAGTCACATCATACAATCGCATATGACAATCTTTATCACCTAGTAAAAATACACGTTTTCCATCTAATCCTTCTAATTCATAACGATGACTATGACATAAACCACAATTTACACGTTTTCCATCCTTTAAAGCGGTGTTCACAGGACAATGCTTCATGGTCATCAAACGTCGTTTCTGATACAAAGTCTTATAAACTGGGGCATTAAAATGATAACGATTTAAAAAAGCCTGCATTAATTCTTCAATCTGATATTTGTCACACTCATCACTCAACACGACACTTTCATAGCCCATTTCTAAGATGGCAGCTACTGCATAAGAGTTAGAAACATTCAAAGAATCGACAATCTTTCCATTTCCTAAATGTGCATTCACAAATCCATCAATACCAGTGATATTTGACTTATTTAATACATCCTCTTTTTTAACCATTTCACTTACATAGCGTAAAGAAGAATCGATTTTTTGATTCACTGAATTTATCTCAAACAAATCAAACGTTGTCTTACTTTCTTTCGGAACATAACTATATTCTTTTTCAACAAGCATCTCTTGTTTTAAGCAAGCCTCTTTCATTTTCTCAAGAGCATCCCTTCGAAGCTGATTCATAATTGAAATTGGAAAATAAATATCATTACCCAAATGATATTCAATATGATCAAAATAAGCCCAGCTGTCTTTTGTCTTAGAAAACTGTTTATTCAATGTTTCTTCATCCGTCGCACGCTTTAAAGCATGCACACTATCAATTTCAGTAGAAACACAAACTCTTGTCGAATCATTATACACTTCCATACACATTGGCTGGCCAACCTCTTCACATGTAACAATCGCATGAACCTTGCTCTGTCTTCTTGAAGTACGTATTTTTTCATCAATTGTTTTATTCAATTCAGAATCCATCGTTTTACGGACCTTACTACCTACATGAATACCTATAGGACCTTCAATCATAACCGTATTATTTTTAGGCATAAAAGATATCAGATTTTGCTTTTTATCATACATAAAATTTACATTGCATCCAAGATTCTCTTGTTCAAAACGAATTCCGTCATTTTGATGCAGATTTTGACTCAATTGAATACAAATCTTATTCTTCTTGACCTTTGTCACCTTACCAATTTCAATCCCCTGATGATTACTAGTTTTACTATTCATCAATGACTTGCCACAAGCCTTATACATATGTCCTAAAGTATATTCACGATTAAAGGTTACACGTAAATTTTGTTCATCCAACATATTACGATCAAGATGGTCTAAGACCTTTTTTACCTGAGAAACACTCTCATAAACATAGGGAGCACTCTTCATTCGTCCTTCAATTTTTAAAGAACAAACACCCATATCAGCCAATGTGTTCACTTCATCCATCAATGATAGATCCTTTGGACTTAATAGATATTCACCATCTGTTTCTAGTTTATTTCCATCTTCATACAAACTATACTTCATACGACAAGGCTGAGCACACATACCTCGATTTCCACTTCGACCATAATGTACACTTGAAAAGTAGCATTGTCCCGAATAACAGATACATAAAGCTCCATGCACAAAAACTTCCACTTCAATTCCTGTATTCACACATGCTTGAATTTCTTCTTTTGTACATTCTCTTGCCAAAACAACACGTTGCACACCTAATTTTTTTAGTTGTTCAATCTGATGTGGATTGGAAATCGAAAGCTGCGTAGAAGCATGTAAAACCAAATTAGGTAAACGATGATGTAAAAGATGAATAAAACCTAAATCTTGAATAATCAATGCATCAACACCAAAGGAATGAACCTTTTTAGCCATTTGATAGGCATCTTCTATTTCATCCTCATATAATATGGTATTCATCGTAATATATACTTTGACACCACACAAATGACATCTTTCAATGACTTCTTTTGTGGTTTCTAAATTAAAATTATTTGCGAATGCTCTAGCCCCAAAGCTAGGCAATCCAAAATAAACTGCATCACAGCCTGCAGCTAATGCTGCATTTAATGCTTCCATACTTCCTACAGGTGCTAATATTTCTGGTCTCATTCTTCATCCCATCCTTCCATGAAAAAAGCTACAGATACAATCCATAGCTAGTCTTTATTATTTTGATAATACTTTTTAATGGCCTCAAAAGTTTCTTGTGAAATCACATGTTCAATACGACAAGCATCTTCTGTTGCGATATTTTTAGGTACTCCAATATTCTGTAGCATGTCCGAAAAGAAAGTATGACGTGCATACGTTTCTTCTGCGATTTTTTGTCCCTCTTCACTTAATGTTAAAAATTTACTAACATCTAAAACAATTAATCCTTGTTCAGATAATAATTTAACGGCATGAGATACACTAGGCTTAGAAAAACCCAAATAACTTGCGACATCAACACTACGAACATGATCTAAACATTTTGATAAAACTAAAATGGCTTCTAAATAATCTTCCATCGATTCGCCTAACTGCATATTTATAACTCCCCTTACTCTTTTCTTTAATTTTAAGCTAGTCCCCTTTTAAAGTCAATTGTCATGACATATAATAGATATATGAATGACACAAAATTAACAATCTCAAACGCGCTATTAAACTTATTAAAAACACAACCCCTACATAAAATCACTGTTACGCAGATTACCAAAGAATCAAATCTGACAAGACAAACTTTTTATCGGAATTTTGAAGATAAGGAAGATCTTGTGAACTGGTATTTTGAAAAGCTTTGTTTAGATTCCTTTAAAGAAATGGCTGATCAAACAACTTTAAAGGAGGCTTTGATTAAAAAATTCACTTTTATTCAAAGTCAAAGCACATTCTTTAAAGAAGCCTTCAAAGAAGATGACTACAATTCTTTAACCAACTATGACTATCGTTGTATCTATGATTTCTATAAAAAGAAAATTGAAGCCAAAACAACAATTGATTCACAGCTTGATTTCTTACTTCAAATGTATTGTCATGGTTCTATTGAAATGACAAAATCATGGGTAGAAAAAAATATGTATTTAGATATCGAAACCTTAGTCAACATGTTGATTGAATCTATGCCTGAAAGATTGAAACAATATATTAATCTTTAACCACAATACCTAGTAATTTTACAAATTCAAGTGCTTGGGATGTATTCACGACAACACCTGCTAATTTATCACTGGACACCGCAATGTTTTCAATTTCACAGCTTGAGAAATCAAGCTTTTTTAATTCTGTATTAAACCATTCTGTTGAATTCAATACACATTTATTAAAAGAAGTTTGTTTCAAATCACACTGAATAAATCCAGAACCTGTTAAATCATTTGTATCAAATGCACAATCTTTAAATGTACTGCCACCAAAATCACAATAATGTCCTTTGCACAATTGAAAGAAGGCATCTCGAATCACACTTTGTGAAAGTTCCATTCCGCTGATTCTGCAAGAAATGAAATGAACACGACTTAAACTACATTGATTAAAGTGCACATTTTCAAATTCTACGTGATCAAAAACGATATCCATGCATTCCACAAAATTAAAGGTGCAGTTTCTAAATTGACACTTACTAAATTTACAACCATCGATTGTGATATTATCTAAGCTTTTTTCAATGCAGACACCCCCAAATACATAATCACTTACATACGATTCATATGTCCATTCATCCATAGGTTCTAGGCATGCATTTATTTTTAATTTTTTCATATATTCTTTATTTTCAACAATACTTCTTGATTAAACAAAATATCTTTTAATAATTGTAAGTCTTCATAGCTCACAAAATCATACTCTGCACGATTTAAAATAATATAAATTTGTTGAAGAGCATTCTTTAGTTCCATCCATCCTTCTGGAGTACCGAATTCTTCATCAAACAACTTATGAATATTATCCTGATTCATCAATGGATATAAGTAAGAATAAATTGTCGTAGTTGAAGGATTGTTAAAACCGTCAAAGAAATTCTTAAAGATAGGATAGATATATTTTCGTAGCATATTCAAAGTAGCTTTCGCATAAAATAAGGCACTCGCACTAAAATCTGCATCCTTTACATCTTCATAATAGACTTCCAAATCACTTCCTGCTTCGATTTGATCTAAGACACTTCCCGGAAAATCTGCATAATCTTCTTCATTTATATTTAAAGCTTCATAAAAGTCAGTTTCTTCTTCAGGCTCTTCGTTCTGTTTCATATTATTCATCATATTTTGAGCCATGTCATTTAACTTATTCTTTTCTTCATCACTCATATTGTCCATCATTCTTGAAATGGCAGAAAAATCAATATCACTAAATTTCATGTTTATTACCTCATTTCTAACATGTATTATACACAAAACATAAGTGGATTAACATAAACAAATATATTAGAATATATACATGAAATTATTAAATATACAAAAAGAAATACCCGATATTCTTTTAGATATTCGCTATTGCACAACTTACAATTTCATTGGTGAAATCATTGATGGCTATATAGATCCGGTAGCGTTAGGAACAAAAGAATTGGTGAAGCAATTAAAAGTAATTAATTCAAAGGCAAGACAAATGGGATATCGATTAAAGATATGGGATGCCTATCGACCGCAAAGTGCCCTTGATCATTTCATGACTTGGAAAGATACTGAGGATGATAAAATGAAATCCATTTTCTATCCAAAATATTCCAAAAGCTATCTTTTCGAGAATGATTTTATCATCGAAAAATCAGCACACACTAGAGGTAGCACTGTCGATTTAACTTTAGTTGATGAAAAAACAGGAAAAGAATTAGATATGGGATCTTACTTTGATTACTTTGGCGATATTTCTAGTCCTTTACATAAGGTTGGATTAACAACCAAACAGATTCAAAATCGAATGACATTAAGAAATTTAATGTTAGACAATGGATTTATCCCTTTAGAATCCGAGTGGTGGCACTATACTTTAAAGGATGAGCCCTATCCAGATACTTATTTTAATGTGGAGGTAAAATTTGATGGAAACTAAATTATGGTCCGCTTTAATTGGCCTTTCTAAAACCGTGGATTCAAATCCAAAAACAGAAAATACAGACACAATTATTTTAGATTGTCTTCAACATCTAAGAAATCATACAGTTACACAAGATCTAATTGATTTAGTGCATAAAGAAAAAGACGAGATATCGCCAAGTTGTAAAACGTGCACACATCCTTGTGGCAATACAAGTGATTATGACATGTCTTTAATCAATGACAAGAAAAAAGAATTGATGAATCAAATCCTTCGTTTAAATGATATTAACTTCATCTATCGCGGTTTATGCTACTTAGGCTTTGACATTGATGATTCTTATATTGATGAATTGATAGAAGAGGGCAAGAAATAATGAAAAAAAGAAAAATTCGCTATGACCGTATTTTATTGCCTATCTTAATACTGTGTGTGATTATCTTTGGAATATTTTCATGTCATCAAACAGAAGAAACAAAAGTTCAATCAAAACCCATTCATACGACAACTGACTTTTTAAAGAACGCGTTAAAACCCGTTGGCCAAACACTTTATATTTATGGTGGAGGCTGGAACGAAGCACAAACAGGTTCTGGAACTGAAGCGTTAACTTTGGGCTTATCTAAGGAATGGAAATCCTTCTATAATTCACAAGATGGTACATACAACTATGAAAACTATATGTATGAAATCCATAAAGGACTTGATTGTTCAGGCTATGTCGGTTGGACTATCTACAATACATTAGAAACCAAATCCAATCATGGAAATGGCTATGTATTAAAGGCTGAAGAAATGACTAAATCATTTGCGAACATGAAGTTAGGAAGCTACAAAGATTCAATTCAAAACGCAAAACCAGGTGATATTGTCTCTATGGCGAATGCTCATGTTTATATTGTACTTGCCGTATGTGAGGATGGAAATTCAAATTCGCAAGCTGTCGAATATGCACAAAAAATCATGAAAACTTATTATCCAGACTGGTATAGTCGTTATCCAGATTGCACTGTCGATTCTAGCTTCACTGAACCAAGTAATGTATCTTTATTTCACTGGAATTCAAAAACATTAAAAGATGTCGATAAATTGAATTCTATGACGGTTAATCAAATCATTCAAACTTTATTTCAATAGGGAGGTCAACATGGAAAAAGATTGGAAATTATTTAAAAAGAAACTAGGTGGCTGGCAAGAAGCCTATATGGATAGACTGATTGAAGAATATAAGGATATACTAAATTCAGATGCATCATCTTTTGATAAATATTGTACTCTTCGTAAGAAAATTTATGATGATTACAAAAGTCCTGGCGTTTTAGCAAGAGATGTTTCTCGTTCAAATATGTTTATCATTTTGTTAGGATTATTGCGCGATGAAGCAATCACCATGGATGATCTAGATGAGTTTAGTGATGAGCTAAAGGAAGATATTAAACAATATATAAAGTAAAAAGCCGAGAAATCGGCTTTTCTTATTAGTCTTCTTTTTTACCAGCTAATTCTTTCAATGCTTTTAAAGAATCCACTTTCTTTGAATATAAAGTCAATGGAGCAGAACTTGTATCACCAATAGCTGTTAAATCATATCCTTGCGCTTCACATTCGTTTTTCAAATATGCTTTGTGTTGGAATGAGTTCAAATCAATTTCACCATTATTTAAGGCTTCGTTTGGTAAGTTATATGCATCAAATACAACTACATCTAAATAGATTCCAGAATTTTCATCGTCTAACACTTTTTGTACAGCTCTAAATGTATCGGCAGAACCACAAGTACCAATTTTGATTACTTTCTTTCCATCTGAGCTTGATTGATATCCTTCAATATCATTCACAAAGTTTTTATCAACCGTATAATCCTTATCATATTCAAATGCCGGAACACTCGCTCCTTTATTCTTTTCTAGAATATATTCTGCCACCAATTGACTTTGATAAGCCTTAACAACCTTTTGATAATCCTCATTATCCTTGTCAGCTGTACGAGCAACAATCACGTTGATAAATGGATTATCACTTCCTACTTCTTGTACTTCTGTAATCAATCCATCCTTTTTAGGTTTTAATCCTGCTGGAATCGCATATGTACCATTAATTGTAGCTGCTCCAAAATCATCCAAAGTTGAAACCAATGTATTGGCTTGCGTAGGAACAATTTCAATATTGTATTTATACTTAGTGACATCCTTCAATTCTGGGGTCCATCCAGCCTTGTCATCTACTTCAATCAAGCCTGCTTTTTCTAGAAGCAATAATCCTCTTCCTCCATTTGTCGCATCACTTGGAATACCAATTTTTACTGGTTCACTTGAAGTTGAACCTTCAGATGAACATCCTGTAAGTAATGTCGTGGCTACTAAACCTACTGTTAAAAATGTTTTAAATAATCTGTTTGCCTTCATAATCCTTTTCTCCTTTTTTATTTATGAAATAATTCTTTATTCACTGCTGCTCTAGATAATGTATTACCTAATAATTGAATCAATGAAACAATGATCAATAGTAAGATCACACATAAATTCACAACATCTTGATAATGTAAGTTTTGTCCATAATTGATTGCGAATGAACCAATTCCACCAGCTCCAACTGCACCTGCAGAAGTTGTAAGTCCAATTAATGAAATAGCTGTAATAGTTGTAACACGAATCAAATCAGGTAACGCTTCATGTAGATAGACACGAAAGATAATTCCTAGGGTTGAACTTCCCATACTTCTTGCCGCTTCTATCTTTCCTGGATTTACATCTGCCAAAGCCGTTTCCACTTGCCTTGTATAAAATGGAACAGCTCCAAACACTAATGGAACAATCGCACCTTTGACACCAATGGAAGTTCCTGCAATACTTCGTGTTAGTGGAATCAAGAAAATCAATAAGATAATGAATGGTACAGCTCTAAAAACGTTTGTGATGACTTCTAAGATAAAGTGAATAACTCGATTGGGTTTAATACCATCTGTCTTAGTTACAATTAACGCAATTCCAAAGGCACCTCCAATCAACAATGTGATCAATCCTGCGATAAAAAACATTTGATAAGTTGCAGTCAATGCTGTTAAAAATATATCCCAGTAATTGGCTACATTTGGAAAAAACTCAGCTAAAAATTTAGGCATTGTGAATCACCTCCACCCTTACATTTGATTCATGTAGAAAATCAATAGCGCTTTGTACATTTTCCTTAGTTCCTTCAATAGAAGCAATAATACCTCCCAAGGCATCTGCATTCACAACATCTACATTGGCTAACATGATATTTACATCCACATTGTATTCACGAGATATTTTTGAAATGGTTGCACTCCCAACACTATCTCGAGTAAATGTTAATTTAATCAATTTGCTTGCTGGTGTATCCGTAGGAATAATCGTCTTATTCTCTATCAACTTTGTTATATTTGATAACGAAGATGAGGAATTAATAAATTTCTTTGTGATTTCTTCTTTTGGGTTGGCAAAAATATCATATACATCCCCTTCTTCAACAACCTTACCATTTTCCATAACCGCTACACGATTCGCGATGGATTTAATAACACTCATTTCATGTGTAATTAAAATAATCGTTATTCCTAATCTTTTATTTAAATCCTTTAATAATTTTAAAATGGATTCTGTTGCATCTGGATCCAACGCAGAAGTAGCTTCATCCGAAAGCAACACCTTAGGATTATTGGATAAAGCTCTTGCGATGGCTACACGTTGTTTTTGTCCACCAGATAATTGCGATGGATACACATATTTTTTATCAGCAAGATCCACAAGATTTAACAATTCATCCACACGAGTCTCAATTTCTTTTTTTGATAAACCCGTGTACTTTAATGGATAAGCTACATTGTCAAATACAGTACTTCGATCCAATAAATTAAAATGCTGAAAAATCATTCCAATCGATCTTCTGAGTTCTCTTAATTTCTTTTGGCTTATATCTAAATTTCCTTGACTTGCATTTACTTTTCCAAACCCTTCAATTTCAATACTTCCAGAATCCGGAATCTCTAAAAAGTTCAAGCATCGAACCAAAGTACTCTTACCTGCACCAGAATATCCAATGACTCCATAGATTTGTCCACTTTCAATATGTAATGAAACATCATCCACAGCATGTACATCAGCATTCTTTAAATGATAAGTTTTATCTAAATGCTCTATATTAATCATTCATATCACTCCAATCTAACAAAAAAAGCCGAGGACTTTCCCCGGCCTATGCACACTTAAATAAGCGACAAACGAATCGAAAACCGGGTCACACTTTTATAAATATACATTTGCATCATTGACATCATCATTGTTTTCATATTCGTTTCCTCCTTGCATGTCTGTATTCTACAAGAAGGGACAGTTATTGTCTAATTGTTAAATTTTTGAAGCAGTTATAAAAATTATTTATCGCTAAAATAATCCTTCATCGTTTGAATATACGTATCTCCAATCTCACTTAATACTGTATATTTTCTTGTGAGATACCCAATTTCCATCATTGAATTTGGATTCTCCACATTTGCCTCATAAGGAACAACCACATAGTCATCCCCATTTAAATCACGGCTAATGATTCCCGAACATAAAGTATATCCATTGAGTCCACGCATTAAATTCAGCATCGTGGCACGATCATTGACTTGTATCTTTCTTGGAAATTCATTCTCTACTAAAATTTCCTCAGCCGTATACATGGAAGGGTTGTCTCCTTGATCAAAAGTCATATTTGGATATGGCAGCAACTCTTCATATGTAATTGATTTTTTCTTTGCGAGTGGATGTCCCTTATACAAATATACAAAGGCATCGCAATCTGATAACTTATGAAACTCTAAATTCCACTCATCAAATTGTTTCATCATAAAGCGACGATTGTAGTTGGATAAATATAAAATACCAATTTCACTCAATGAATTACCCACATCCTCAATCACATGCATCGTCTTGGTTTCACTGATTGCGAAATCATATTTTGAAGTCCCATACTTTTTCACTGTATCCACAAACGCTTTTGTCGCAAAAGAATAGTGCTGACAGGAAACCCGAAATTTATTTCTTCTTATATTAGAATCTTCATATCGATTTTTTAACAATTCATATTGTTGATACAACTGTCTAGCATACGTTAAAAATTCACGCCCTTGATTTGTCACAGTAACACCATGGCTTGTTCGGTTAAAAATCTGGATATTTAATTCCTTTTCGATGGATTGAATGGCAGACGTTAAAGTGGGTTGAGACACATAAAGCTTTTCAGCTGCTTTATTCATTGTTCCCTCATCTGACACTGTTAATACATACAGCAATTGTTGAAGCGTCATTTTTATTCTCCTTAAAGTATCTATTTATACATACTTTTCTATTATTTTAATGAATATTTGTTGATTTTCAAGATTCCAAAAGAAAAGAGCTTAAATAAGCCCTTCACGTATAATAGTTAATTCTCCTTTTGATGCTCTACATGCCAAGCATGATCTTCCTTTATTTTAGCTAACTCATCCGGATTTTCAAATAATTCCAATGCCGTCCACGCTAATGCCTTGGCCCCCTTTACAATCGCATCCATTGCCTTTGGACTACATGAAGCATTGACCATATCTTGGCTATGCCCTGCAATTTGAACATCTGTAATACTGATGTGAGGCTGAATCGTAGGTACTACTTGACTGATATTACCTACATCACTGCTACCAGGCATTACTACATCTTCGACATGTTTTACTGTATTGCCTAGTTCTGTAATGTATTTTTCATAAATCGCATCTAAAGAAGGTGTTAAAACCATATTTTCCACTAGATTTTGATACAATTTCATACTTGAAGTACAACCCGTCTGTAAAGCTGATCCCTTTACAATATTCTCCACTTTTTCATACAACTCATGTAACGTATCAATATCGGCAGCACGAATATAATATTTTGCTTTTGTATATTCTGGAATTACATTGGGTGCCGTTCCACCCTCAACAATCACTCCATGAATACGAATACGATCCGCTAATTGTTGACGTAAAACACCAATAGCTGCATATGTTAGAATCTGCGCATCTAATGCATTGATCCCATCTTGAGGGCAACCTGCTGCGTGAGCTGGTTTTCCCCAGAATTCAATATCAACAGGTGCACACGCATAATTACGTGTACTTAAGCCATCCTCAGGACCTGAACCTGGATGTACGCATAGGGCAAAATCTACATCTTTTAAATATCCTTTTTTCACAAACGAACCTTTGGCACTGCCATTTTGCCCACCCTCTTCTCCAGGTGTTCCATATACACGTACTTCTCCGCCAATTTGATCCACTACACTTTTTAATGCAGCTCCAGCAAGTGAAGATGTTGCACCAAATACATTATGGCCACAACCATGTCCTAAACCGGCAAGTGCATCATATTCTGCAAGAAAAGCAACGGTAGGACCCGGCTTATTGCTTTTGTAGGTTGCCGCAAAGCCTGTACGATGTCCTGCAGCTGGCAATTCAATCTCAAAGCCTTCTTTTTTTAATTGTTCACTTAGCGTTTGAGATGCAAAATACTCAAAATCACTCACTTCGGGTTTGGCATGAATAGCCAAAGAAATATCCTGATAGTTTTTTGCGTTTGTATCTATAAATTGAGAAATTTGATCCTTTAATTCTGACATAAAATAGTACCTCCTAAAATTTGAATTTATTTTACAAAGAATAAAAGTTATATTCAAATTCTATTTATTTATATCCGGCTATAGATTATTTTTATATTTAAATTAAAAAGAAAAACGGCAATGCCGCTTATTCTTTCGTTAAATCTTCTCCAAAATATTTAATGGAAATCTTAGACAAAGTTCCATCCTCTTTTAATTCTTTTAAAGCCTTATTCACAGCCTTTTTCAAAGATACATTGTCATCACCTTTTACCATTGGAATCGCATATGGTGTAGATTCTTTTGATTGATCTACAATTTTAAATGAACTATCCTTTGTCGTTTGAAGATAATCATTGATAGAAGTAGCCGCATTGATTGTCGCATCCACACCACCACTCTTTACTAAATCCATACATTTCGTTAAGTCATCGACACCTTTTACCGTAGCCCCATAATCTTCACCCAATTCCATATATGTAGAACCAATGGAATTCGCAGTTGTCTTTCCTTTTAAATCATCAAATGAAGCAATTGTCGTATTATCATTACGAACAACTAAAACTGTATGATCATACGCATACGGTGTAGAGAAATCAAATTTCTTTTTTCTTTCCTTCGTGATATCAACACCATTGATTACTAAATCATATGTACCAGTGGATAAACCAGTTAATAATCCATCCCATTTTCCTTCTACAATATTGGCTTTTACACCCAATTTTTTGGCAATGTTCTTAGCAACTTCCACATCTACACCCACTAACTTATCATCCTTGTCATGATAAGAGAATGGTTGCCAATCCCCTTCCAAACCAATTGTGATTTCACCTTTATCTTGAATATCACTTAAATGATCTTTAGAAGATCCACATCCTGCCAAAGTAAATACCATAGCTGCACTTAATAAGCCTGCTAATATTTTTTTCATCTTAACCTATCATTCCTTTCCGCTTCGCTTCAAGGCACACATTGGAATTAAA
>ENA-OPSQ01000211-OPSQ01000211.1-human-gut-metagenome-genome-assembly--contig:-NODE-211-length-54717-cov-4.496616_pt1 | contig 54717 bp, 84 predicted proteins | sample MGYA00241456_ERZ501904 | MGnify/ENA primary metagenome ERZ501904 (study PRJEB25962, sample SAMEA2042452) | human gut metagenome | biome: human gut; feature: human-associated habitat; material: faeces...
CTGTATATTTGTTCTCAAAATACATTTCAATAATTTCATGTTCATTTATTCTATTAGGTTTTTGAGAAAAATAGCCTGGATGCTCTTGGTCGTATTTTTTAATATAATGTTGAACTGTCGAGATATTAATGTCATTTTCCTTCGCCAGTTGAGCCCATGTTTTTTCAGTTGTTCCATATTCTTCAGCTATTTTACAACAAAGCTTATCTAAAGCTTCTCTTTTGGCTTCAGTATAAGAGGAAATGCGATTAGTATAGCCATTTCTTGCTAAAGAAAAATGTGCCATAATCTGCTTTTTAAGATAAAGGTATTTAAAAGAGTTCGAAGAATCCGGTAATATTGAATTGAGATATTCTTCCATTTCTTCGATATGATATAATTTCGGTTCATTTTTCTTTTCCATATTATCCCTCTTTTTCTTTGATGCATTTCCATCATATCAATATTTAGCAAAAATGAAAAGTATAATTTGTCGAATATTTTTCATGTTATTGTCGTAAAACAAATAAAATAAGGGAATTTGATTAATACAAGAAAATCAAAATCGGTTTTTCCAACTCTTTTTCTTTCATATTAATATCATCAAAGAAAATCGGAGGTAAAAATTCATGACAAATAAAATTAACGAAAAAATGAAGGAACTGATTGGTAGATCTTCGTTTCTAGACTACCGCGAATTATGGTCTAAACTGGACCTGGAAAAGAAGATAAATTATATCGTAGACGGTGATTTTACTTATTCTCTGTCCGAGACAACAAAGGATATAATGCACGAACTCGGTTTATGGCAGGGCGAGATAATTGATGACTACGAGATTGAAAATTATATCAAAGAAGTTGAAAAAATTCGCATTCAGCTCAGTGAAATTGGAGGAGAAAGACCTTTTGCGAACATTGGTTGTTTTCTTCAGTTCATGGGTACGCAGAAAGGAATTGCGCTTGATTCTTGTCACGTTATCGAAGTTATTATGTATGGACATCGGTACGGTTATGCTTTTTTGAACGAAAATAAGATCTATACGCTTGCTGATCTGCGTGAAAGACTGCTGAAAGATAGAGAAAATTTCAGTCTTGTATAGACGTGAAGAAAGGAGTGATTGTTATGCACGGAAGCGGCGGTCCTTTATTTTAACTTGAGACCTCCCGGGAATTTCTCGGGAGGTTTTGTTTTTATAAAAAATCTATCATAATAATAGTGAAAAAGAAATAAAAATATGTTGACAATACTTCCGGTAGGTGTTATAGTATCAGTAGATGAACGGAGTGCCTGCCGCGAGTCTTAGATTTTCTATCTGAGATTAGCTGTTGGACTCCGTATTTTTATGCAAAAATTTTTAGAAAGGAAAAGAAAGACCATGATAGCAATGATTATGAAAAACAAACCTCAGTTCACACAGATGTCATTCGCACTGGAAACAGGGCTTGGTTTGGTGCGCTCTAATTATCATTATGGATGGGATCTTATTGTCGATAGTAAGCCGGAATGCAGTCTTTTTTCAGCGATTATAGCGTATCTCAGACAATTACATAATTCATTCAGTGGTTCTTTTCATAGCCGTTTCAAGCGGTCAGCAGATATCGGAACAGGCACCCGGTAGAACAGGAACCGCGCATAGATTGGAAATATGAAATCATGACCACTGGATTAAGAAATTGTCTTAGTTTAGTGGTCTTTTTAATTATATGGGGTATGGGACTGCAAGGGGTGGTCGCCTGTTTTGCAAACAGGAAAAACAGATGGGTTCGATTCCCATATGCTCCATTGATTTGGCCGATTCGACTAGAGGACGAGGTCACGGGAATTTCACTCCCGAGACGTGGGTTCGAATCCCGCATCGGTCGCTACGGAAATATCCGTAATACAACAAAACAGGGACTTATGGAACCAGGCACTCCGTTTGTCCCACATGCAGATGTCGTATAGCTGGCTAATACACTGGCTTGCCAAGTCAGAAATGCGGATTCGAGTTCCGTCATCTGCTCTTAAATTCTGAACCAGGCACTCAGGATTTATACAATATACGAAAGGACATTGAAAAAATATGGATAAACGATTTTATGGCGGTAAAGACGATACTGACTTTACCGAGCCTCGTAAGCTAACTTGGTAGAAGCGCTGGATTGAAGCTCCAGAGGATCGGATCGTAACCGAAACGAGGCATTATGGCTCCATCGCCTAGCTGGTTTATGGCACCTGCCTGTCACGCAGGAATAACACGGGTTCAAATCCCGTTGGAGTCGCTTATGTGTGTGTAGTGTCAGCGGATAGCACATCTGCCTTCCAAGCAGAAAGGGACGGTTCGAATCCGTTCACGCACTCTATTCTCGCATAGCTCAATCGGTAGAGCGTCCGGCTGTTAACCGGGATGTTGCAGGTTCAAGTCCTGCTGTGAGAGCTTAAGAAATGTAAAGGAGATGACTGATATGCCAGACTATTATTATATGGGAACTGAATATTATTAACGGCAGGTATGCAAAAGGCTGAAGCAAGCAGTCTGTAAAACTGTGACCCTCGTGGTAAACATTGTGAGTTCGACTCTCACCCTGCCGACTTTTGGGCGAATATCCCGTAATTGGCAGCGGTACTGTCTGTAAAACAGTTGGCTTCGGCTTCTGAAGGTTCAAGTCCTTCTTCGCCCACTTAAAATAAATATGCCTCGGTACGCAAATTGGCAAAGCGGCAGAGCTAAGGACTCTGTGATTGTTTATGGGTTCGACTCCCATTCGAGGTACTGTGATGTCCATGTGGCGCAATTGGCAGACGAACTGTCTTCAGATGGCAGAGGTTGGTGGTTCGAATCCACTCATGGGCACTGTATCGGGATGTGGCGCAATTGGTAGCGCGCGTGATTTGGGATCATGAGGCTGCAGGTTCGAGACCTGTCATTCCGACTGTATGCATCAGTGCCGCAACTGGCAGACGGGGCCGGCTCAAATCCGGTTTTCTATGGGTTCGAATCCCTTCTGGTACATTTTCTTTCCTGTAGAAAGAGTATAACAAATATAAAGGAGAAACAAGACTATGAGACGAATATCTATACCGAACCTTATTTCATAAGGGGTGGTAGCTCAGGGGTCAAGAGCAGCGGCCTTATAAGCCGTGTGTCGTGAGTTCGATTCTCACTCGCCCCATTTAGATAATATAGTATTGGTTTGTAGCTCAATGGTAGAGCGACCGGCTGTTAACCGGTAGGTTGTGGGTTCAAGTCCCGCCATTCCAGCTATGGAGGCTGTGGCCGAGTTGGTTAGGCAGCAGATTGTGGCTCTGCGGAAGCAATTCCTACGTGGGTTCGAGCCCCACTGGTCTCCCTGAAATTAAATATGCCGCTGTAGCACAATGGTAATGCACCTGCTTTGTAATCAGGGGATTAAGGGTTCGAGTCCCTTCTGCGGCTTATAGGCGGTTAGGTTAGAGGTAAACCGTGCGGTTCTGAGCCGTGAGACACCCGTTCGATTCGGTTACCGCCTGCTATGCTCTCATACGCTAATGGATAGACGGCAGGGCTACGAACTCTGTAGTTGGCGTTCGAGTCGCCATGGGAGCACTGTAAAATGCCTGTGTAGCTCTAATTGGCAGAGCGTCTATCTCGTAAGTAGAGGGTTGCAAGTTCAAATCTTGTCACAGGCTTCATAAAAAATATTGTGGTGTATTTCAATGGTAGAAAGACCGTCTGATGAGCGGTTAACGACAGTCCGACTCTGTCCACCACAACTATGCTGATGTAGCTCAACTGGGAGAGCATATGCCTTACAAGCATGGGGTTACAGGTTCGAGTCCTGTTATCAGCATTTGCGGGTGAGTGGAACGGATTTACCATGCAGGGCTCATAACCCTTGCGATACCAGGCTTCGACTCCTGGACCCGCTACTCCAGGGTAGTATAGCGGCGAGTACGGCCGGTTCATACCCGGCAAACGCAGGTTCAAATCCTGTCCTTGGGATTGAAAATCTTTATAATAAAGGAGAAATAATCATGAAACGAAAACAGTTATGCAAGCGATTATCAAAGTTATAATGTATGCATCCGTCGCCTAATTGGTATGGCACCAGACTTTTAATCTGGCGGAATTACTTTCCATGCGAGTTCGAGTCTCGTCGGGTGCACTGATACCGCATGTGTATCCACGGGTATGTAACTCAAGTGGCAGAGTATCGGCCTCTTAAGCCGAAGGTTGCAGGATCATGGCCTGTCATACCCATTATGCGCCAATAGCCCAATCGGCAGAGGCACAGGGTTTAAGCCCCTGTTAGTATCGGTTCGAATCCGATTTGGCGTATTTTTCCAGTTTTTATGCAGATACAGAAAAATTGCAGGAAGGAGTAAATAATTATGCATAACGTAAACAGATGTAGCAGACAATCCAATAGTTCGTGGTCAGAGAGTAGACATGATAAGAAGATGTACTGCTTTATTTGTTGATGCAAAAATTTTCGCATAACAAAATTACCGGCATTCTCTGCAGCATCTTCTGATAAAAAGTTTATCAAAAGAGGCTGTTTTTTATTGTTCATTATTATGGGTGCGTGGCTCAACTGGTACAGCAACGGTCTCCAAAACCGTGATTGTCTGGGGGTTCGAATCCCTCCGCGCCTGCTAAAAAATATCAGAAAGGAGCAACGTGATCATGAGTAAGAAACATTACAGTGAAAACTGGATTTCGCCATCACACGGTGAGCTTATGATACAGGAAATTCCAAAATATATAAAAGCTTACTATGAAAGAATGAAAGAGTATGGTACCGGTATTCATATTACGATCGGTACGGATTCGCAGAATTTTGATTATACGAAAGAAGTAAGTGTAATTGCTGTGATCTGTGAAGGACACGGCGGTATTTTCTTTTATAAGATTAACGCACGTGACCGTATTTCAGATGTAAGAACAAAACTTCGTGTGGAAACCGGCGATTCACTTGAAATAGCAGAACAGCTTATTACAATATTTGAGACAACGGAATATGAAGACGTATTTTTGAACACAGAGTTTTCTATTCATATTGATGCTGGTTATTCTGAACATGGTAAGACGAAGGAATTGATTCCTGAGCTCATAGGCTGGGTCACTTCAATGGGTTTTGAGGCAAAGGTTAAGCCGGAGTCTTATGTTGCATCCGGAATTGCTGATAAAATTTCAAAATGATAAAGGCTCTTGTTAAAGAGCCTGATATGGAGCGGTGCCTCAATTGGTACAGGACCCGGTTGGAAGCCGGACATGTCGTGTCAATCCACGCTTTGAGGGTTCAAGTCCCTCCCGTTCCGCTTTTGCTGTGATGGCTCAACTGGTACAGCACCGGCCTTGAAATCCGGCATGTCGGGTGAGATTCCCGCTTTCAGGGTTCGAATCCCTGTCACAGCGTTAAGTCCCCATAGTCTAGCGGTCAAGGACATCTGCCTCTCACGCAGGGAACGGCAGTTCAAATCTGCCTGGGGATATTTTATACGGGCATAGTCTAATTGGATAAAACAACGGTCTTCTAAATCGTACTTTGCGGGTTCGAGTCCCGCTGTCCGTAGTATTATGGCATCGTGGTCGAGTGGTCTAAGGCGCCTGTCTGCAAAACAGGTTTTATCGTGGGTTCGAATCCCACCGATGTCTTTGCATTTAAGCTGTGCGAAGCAGATTAGTCACCTGTTTCTATTCAGTGTATATGCAAAAAGCCCGTGCTAAACGGTATTTCAGTCGAAATTGACTAACGGCTGCGGTATTCGTGATAAACCTGCCAATCTGCGGGGCACGGGAGTCTGCCAGTGTGGCTCAAGTGGTACAGCACCTGCTTCGAACACAGGCAAGCCGGCATTTATGTCGACGTACAGGTTCGAGTCCTGTCACTGGCGTTTTTTAGCCCATTAGCATAGCGGTCAATGCACTGGGCCTTGACCCCAGGGACTGCGGTTCGAATCCGCAATGGGCCGTTTATATTTCTTGCCGTGGTGGCTCAAATGGTACAGCAGTGGATTGCTAATCCACCATCTCGGAGTAAAATCCGGTTTCGGGGTTCGACTCCCCGCCACGGCGTTAATATTTATAATAATATTCCAAACCTTCCGGATAACTTCCGGAAGGCTTTTTCTTTCATATTAAATATATCAAAATAGATAAATGGAGGAAAATATTATGGGACAGAGATCGCAGATTTTTGTACGCTATCAGGAAACGGACGGAACCCGCAAATTGGTGGCAAGATATTATGGCTGGAATTACGGAGAGCGCATGATCAGTCGAGCAAGGCATACAATGGAATGGTTGAAAGAAAATAATAAATATATTTCAGCTTGCGCTGAAAAAATTCCAAGAATTCTCGATACGAATTTCGATATGGGCGACTGCGTGATCAGCAGCGATATTTTGAAAGAGTATCAGGAATTATATTGCCCAGAGGATTCTCTTAACGATGTTCTGTTCTATTGTCAGGATAATAACGATGGAAGATTACTGATCGATATCGATAATGCCGATAACATTAAGTATGCGTTTCTTACCTCGGAAAGCGATACGCCGTTATCATCAGTAGAGTATATGGAGTGGGATATCGGTTCTGACTGGAATAAAGTGTCAGAATGCAACGGCAAAGAAGCTATTCAGACCTGCAAACGTAATATCAGTAAAATTAATATGATGGCGGATCTGATGACGGCGGAAGAGGCACAGGAATTTATTTCTGCGGATTACAGTGGTAGCCTCCCTCAAAAGCCGAAAACAAACTGGATCGTGGCCATTGCAGATATGCTTGCTGGAAACGAAAGCGACGCTATCTGGTGCGATGACGACGGACAGATTCTTGTGGCAACAGAAGAAACAGCTAATGTTGTAGCCGACCTCATTGAAGCCTTCTACAGATCGCAGGGAGAAGAAATATCCGTAAATACCGGATATTACGATCCTGAGGAAGATAAAAGAAATGGAGAAGAAACCGAACATACCGGCTGGTGGTATGTTTATGTAAATTAAAGGAGAGAAAAACATAAAAGTATATTTAAAAACAAGAAAAGGATATTTGCGTTTCGCCAAAACTTTTGTCGAGGTTGTCGCAGACAAGAAGCTAGCTACATGTGTCGAACTCAAAGACATAAAAGATGTTAAAGACACAATTTATTCTATGAAACCCTGTATTGGTATAATCACGGCAGAGGTTGCAAAATAATCACAGGGAGAGAATCACTAGATGGCAAAGAAAATGAAATATAATCCGAAGGACTTCACGATTGAGATCTGCCCATGGTGCGGAAAAGAGCAGGTGATCTACGCAAAAGGTATCACAAGATGTCTTTGCGGTAAGCCGCTCGCTCCGTGCAGTATGTGTGAAAGTTGCAATTACAAATTCTGCGATTACGGCTGCAACGGCACAGACTCAGATGCTGAAAAACAAGTAGATCACGAAGCACTTCCGGAAGAAGACCAGAAAATTTTATATGAAAAATTATAAGAGAAGCAGCCCTTGCGGCTGTTTTTCCTCACTGTTTTCTTTCATATTAATTGCATCAAAGAAAAACGGAGGAAGAGTATTTTTATGATGAATGAAGAGATTAATTTTTACAGAGAACTGGCGGCAGAAATTAAGCCGGAAGGATTCAGATCATTTTTGTTTCAAAGCGAAATGTCGGAATGGTTGTATATAATTACCCCGAACAATTCCTGGATGTCGATCGATTTTGAATCAGACGGACTCAATATCGTATATCATTATGAGCCTTCCCGCGAATTCGGAGAGGGATGTCGTTGTAATGAAAACATGCTTCATGAAATTACAGCAGAAACACTTCTGGAAGCAGAGAGATTCGGTAAGAGTTTTGGTCACAGAGGCTGGATCAATGTTCCGAACAGATACGACGGCGGCACGCACAGAGAAAGCGTCTGGAGAGCGCCGAAGCATCACGAGAATGCTTATAAAGCTATGATGCAGAGCTGGTGTGCGAAGCAGCTGATTGAATTATAAGAAACGGCGCCTTGATGGCGCTTTTCTTATGCAGAAATTTTCCGTTTTCGCTCAAATATGATCAATTCCATTGACGACAACGTTCCTATTTATGGCACCATGGACAAAAAGACAGAGAAGAAAAAAGAAATAACTATAAGCCTTCCGGAAACTTCCGGAGGGCTTTTTCTATCATAATAAAATTATCAAAGAGAAAAATGGAGGAAAATAAGTATGATCTACAACAACGGAACAGTAAGCGTACACAAAAGTTACATCGATAGTCTGCTTTTTGCAGCAACGAGATCCGGCTTAGTAGAAGATGGCTTAAAAGCAAAAGGTATGATCCGTGAATCCAAAAATGAAGCACTTCTTGAACTGGATGATTATTACAGCGTTGGTATAGACGGCTGCATTGAGGAACAGTTACAAAGAGCAGTTGATATTCTTGCTGATCTAAAAATCAGGACCAAAGTGCAGATAGATTTCTACGGTGACGGAGGAGATGCCTACATTGAAGGACGTTATATCCTCGAGAAAAATTCTTCAAAGCTGCGGATCTTATCAACTGATGAAATGGCAGTTATGGACGCATCTGACAGATCCTTGATCGAAGAATTAATCAACAGAGGTTACAGTGTAACAAAAGTTGAAGCAGAGCCCGCCGTTTATGAAGGTGACGATGACGCCGACTATATCAAATGTCCTCATTGTGACGAAGTACTCGCTGCAAATGACGATTATCATGAAATACGGCCGGCATATTGTCCGAAATGTGGATGTAAAATTAAATACTAAAAGTAGAAAAAATAAGATGAAATTTAATTCAGCAGAAGGGATGTATCATTATCTTTGCAATAACGGAGAATTATATAATCCCGTAAAAGAGGTATATATGTTTCAATACAACGAAGACGGCGCGATTTGTTACTATTGTATTTCGGAAGACCATGCTGCCGAACTCGCTGTAAAAAGCATAGAAGACGGAGAATACTGGGGTGCATATCTCGGAACCGGAGGGCATATCTACGAAGCAGAAGAAGCTCTTGAAATCTGCAATGATTTTGCAGATGAAAACTGGATCAACTGCCGCGAATATGCCGCTGATATCCTGTTAAAAGAGGCGAAGAAAAGATCCGGTTACAAGTTCAGCTGCGTCAGCGTTGAGTCCACTGATACGCTCGATGGCCTTAGAAGGAACTGGATTCCGGATCTGCTCGAAAACGGCGATCCGATCATAGGCACAGCGGTACTTGAAAGCGGATACCTCGATATCGAACTGAACATCCACAGTGTTGCGCAGTGTACGCGGGATGAAAATAAACGGGAAGATTACACACCCGTCTGTAGCTATTTCTGTTGTGTCAAACACGGAGATAAAGATACCGATTGGGAATCTTTCGATTATATTGACGCGCCGGTAAATGTTGACTGGAAGGCGGATGACTGGAAAGAACAGTTGGAAAAAGATATGGTTGTAACTCTTTATAAATATGCTTTTGAAAAATGTTTGAGCTTCGATCATGTAAATTAGGAGAAAATGATAATGACAAAAGAACAATTTGAAAATAAGTGCTATGAGGCATATCAGCTCGACTGGATGATCAGCCATGGATACTCTCTCAGCGATTACAGAAAACTTCTGTCGGAGCTGGTAAGTGAATGCATCGAAGAAGAGCCCATTGAAAAACTTCCGACAAATGCAGAAGAAACAGAAAACCTTTTTGACGCAGCGGAAGAAATGTTTCAGGACGAAGGATTCGGAAGCGGATCATTATTCGTCTGCAAAGAAGAATTCCTTAATGCGGAGTATCTTGACGCTGGTTACATGGACGGATTATTGTCGGTAATGTTTGACGGCAAAAATTTTAAGCACCTTTGGGAGCGGTTCACGGGATTGAAGTTCGCGGTTACAAACGAGCTGCTGCCGGGTGTGAATTATACGGTCCCGATCAAGGACGGACATCTCGATATTTCCGTATCCCAGGATCCGGATTATCCTGGCGTGGACATGGAATATATTTCGGATAAGGAAGAGAAAATTTCCGATGACGGACTATATATCCGCCCGCGCATTCTTGTAGAAAATAACGAAAATGTTCTGCGGGCCGTGGTATGGGGCGATTACCAGTCAGAAGATTATTCAGATGAAATCGGCTTTACCTGTATCGAAGACCTGACCATAAAATGATTTTAAGCTCCCTCCGGGGAGCTTTTTCGTACAAAAAAGAATATTCATACATTCTTTTCTATCATAATAATATCAACAATATAGATAAAAGGAGAAAAGAAAATGAAAAATGCACAGAATATAGTACATGGTTTTAAAGTTTTTAATCCAGACTGGACATGTTCCCCTAACGGCAACACTAAACAGTACGCTTGCCCTGGAAAATTTGAGGAAGAAGGGGAACTTAATATTTGCGGTCACGGTATGCACTTCTGTCAGATTGCTGCCGACTGCTTCAATTATTATAGTTTTGACAGCAGTAACAAGGTTGCAGAAGTCATTGCCTATGGTGATGTAAGAACAGACGGCAACAAGTCATGCACTGACAAACTGGAAATCGTGCGTGAAATCACGTGGGATGAAGTCTTGCGGATCGTCAACCTTGGAAAGAATTGCACAGGCTTTTGTAATACTGGAGACTGCAATACCGGAGACCGCAATACCGGAGACCGCAATACCGGAGACCGCAATACTGGGAACTGCAATACTGGGAACTGCAATACTGGGAACTGCAATACTGGGAACCGCAATACCGGGAACCGCAATACCGGAGACCGCAATACTGGGAACCGCAATACCGGGGACTGGAACAAATCATCTTTCAATACTGGTTGTTTTAATACTGTTGAACAGAAAATCATGTTGTTTAATAAACAGTCAGATATGACCTATCGTGATTGGTGTAAATCTGATGCAAGGTATTTACTGAATCAGATACCAAAGGATGTTGTTGAATGGATTTATTCAGATAATATGACGGATGAAGAAAAAGAACAACACCCGACATATAAAACAACAGACGGTTATTTAAAAAAGCTTGATGAAACTGAATGCGGTCAGTTGTGGTGGGATAGTCTGTCTAACCATCAGAAAAATATCATCAAGGCAATTCCAAACTTTGATGCTGAAATTTTCTTTCAATGTACCGGAATCAGAACCAATTAATTTTAAGCTCCCTCCGGGGAGCTTTTTTATTTTGCCGAAGGCAAAAATAAAGAAAAGCTGCGAAAAAGCAGTAAAAAATCTGGTATAAGATTCCAAACATTATTTTCTTTCATATTAATTTTATCAATATAGAAAGGTGGAGAAAAATGGAAAAATTAACTACGGAAAATGAAAAATATGAAAAAATGTGGTTTGAACACGCAAAACGAATGCACAGCGAGCTTAAAAATGTCAATGGAATCATTCGTGATGCGGATACTATGCTCGATGACATTATGGGAAGCCATTGGGACGAATTTCATGAACAAAGTGGTGTTGCTGATGAACTGTTTTCTATTTACGAACAGGCGGCTGACAAAAATACATTCAGACAAATGTTCAAGCTGTTTGTTGGATGCGAATTCGATGAATACTGCCAGGATTGCGTTGATGTAATGGAAAAATACGAGGCAGCGATTTTAACAAAACGGGAGGGAAAGAGTGAAAACTGAACGAAATGAGCAAATAGAACGGATAGAAAAGTTTCTGAACGAAAGGTGGTATATTGCAAATATGCCGGACGCAAGACCACAGGACGTAAGTTATTATAACGGATCCCTCAAAGCGCTGGAAATGGCGGGGTATGAGTGGAAACGCGAAGACGGCGAGCATACGGTAAGGAGAGCAGCTACCGAAAAGTACTAATCTTTATTGTAAATGTGAAATTGATGTATTAAGTTGATATGTTGATTTGATAACTTAGAAAAATGGAGATAGAGAAGATGAAATTAGAAAAATAGAGGTGAAGCAATGTTCATAAATGCAAAATGTAATGCATGTTCAGAACCAACAAAATCTGTAACTGGATTTTTGATGGTGATAAAGGAAAGCATGGTTGTTTGTATGATTGCAAAAATACGGAATGTGTTGTTAATCAATTGCATAGAATTTCGGAATCGAAGGCAATGAAAGACAGAATGCATATACAGGAACTCAATGGAGCTAAAGAAATGTATGCAGGGTATATAGCAGCTAAAAGAAAAGATGCGAGAGTATCAATGTACAAAATAGCACAGATTGCCGGATGCAGTTCGGCAGATTACAGCGCATATGAGCATGAGCGGAAAGAATTTGATCCGGAAGTGTATCGGAAATGTAAGGAGTACCTGGATAAGGTAAGAAATTAAGTATGTAACTTAGGATTTAGTGGAGGTAGACTATGAAGAAAATACTTGATGCCTGCTGTGGTAGTAGGATGTTTTGGTTTAATCGGCAGAAGCTGGTGTTGCGAAAATGCTAAATGGAATGGAAGAAGCAAGGAATAATAAATGATTAAATTAAAACTGATTAAAGTTTAGGAGGAATAGAAGATGAAAGTTGAAGAAATTGCATTGAGACAGGAAATCAGGCAGATGCTTAACGAAGCAGGAATTAATAAAAACACTTTACGCGATATGGCGGAAAAAGTTATGCGGGAAGAAATTGAGAAACAGGTGAAGAACGCCATCAATCAAAGTAACATTAATAGCATTGTATATAGCAAAGTCAATTCATATGAGCTTAATGATATGATGCGGGCGGCAATTAAGAAAGAAATCAGCGAAGCTGTTGACATTAAGATCAACGTAAAGGCAACTATTCCGCAGAGAGAGTCTTAAATGGAAACTGATAAAGCATAGAGAAAAGAGTGGAAATCTGAAAGTTAACGGAGGTAGAAACAAAATGTCAGAAGAAATCATTAAAGTATTAGATAATTTAGCTGAAAGGTTCGGTGTAGCTGTTGATTGGACGTCAACAAATGTAATTCCGTATTTACAAGAGTTGTGCAGTAAGTATATTACTTATGAAATTGCTACTAGTGTTACGTGGTTGGTAATTGGTATATTATGTTTAATTTTTTCTAAGTATACATTTACAAAAACAAAATATTTTTGGAGCAAGTATAAAGAAGATATATATTCGGATTACGATTTTGGTGCAATTCTGTTTGGAGTTATCACTGGTTGTATGATTATTGCTGGAATTATCGTTATATTATATCAAACATTTAACATTATTACTTGCTTAACATTCCCTGAGAAAATTATTATTGATGAACTAAGTTCTATATATTTGAATATGAAATAATTTAAACTGAAATTTCCACCACGAATGGGAAAAAAGTTCACAAACAAAAAATATGGCAAATTTTAACAGTAATTAAAAAGGAGAAAACATATGAGAGCAATGTTGATTTGGTCCGACGGACATTCTTTAAACTACACTATTTTTGAGGACAAGGACAATAAAACAGGATTTGAACGTGCGCAGGAACAGATGTTTAAGGAATACGATGAAAGAGATAATGATTTCGAAGCAGATCCCGAATGCGGAGCCTGTAAAGCTGCGAACTTCTGCAGTCATGAAGCAGATGGAACCGATAGCTGCATTTGGCAGATCGTAGAATTTCCTGATGATAATCCTTTGCCGGCAGCAATTAGAAGTTATTCCGATGCCTGCGAAACCATCGGAGCAATGGTTGACACAGTAGAAGATTTTCTCGAAGAAAAGGGAATCACAAAAAATGACATCCCGAATGATGAGAGAGAAGACGATCCGGATGCCGCTATTATTTACGGCAGCGACTACGATGAACTCGCAGACAAATTTGCAAATATTATCGGAATCAGCCGTAACGCGGAGGATTACGAAAATTAATTTAATGGAGTCGGAAACGGCTCCATTTTCTTATGTAGAATTTTGGCTGTTTGCCGTTTTCTTTCATAATAATAATAGAATATAAAATGGAAGAGAGGAGATTTATGTATACTTCAGATCATGCACGAGACCGCATCCAGGAACGATGTGGAATCAACAAAGCAAGCTGTGATCGTATTGCTAAAATCGCATTTGAGAATGGCCTGACGCACGCCGAAGCGACCGGACAGTTAAAAGCATATATAACGAAAGTTTTCAACCGTAATGAATCCGCTAACAATATCCGTATCTACGCAGAGAAGATCTGGATATTTGCAAATTTGGAACTTGTCACGGTTTTTCCGATACCAAATAATCTGAAATCGCAGGCTATCGAACAGCTAAAAAGAAAGAAAAAGAATTCAAAAGGAAAGAAAAATGGATACTACTACAAAAGAAGAGAATCTGTTTCAGGAATATATCCGGACGAAGAATCTTTCTGTGCAGAAAAATCCAAACTTCACTAAATCTGTCATAATATAAGAGAAGGAGTAATTTTTATAAGTAAAATAGGAGATAAATATGATTATTACGATTTTGATTACAATAGTCGCGGTTATTCTTTTTATATTATTTTTATCCATCATACTCGCTGGCATCGCTGATGACAATGCAACAATGGCTTTTATTGGAATTATTTTGACTTTACTATTATGTTTTGGAATAGCAGAATATATTTCCTCTGATACGCTAACAGAACCGGCGGCTACAAAGACAACAGAAGTAGAATCTACAACAACAGAAACTGACGTTGTGAAAAATCTAATAGCTTCTTTCAGAGGAGAGGACGCTGTAGAAAGTGAGAAAAGTCCAGAAACCTCCGAAGAAACAGAAGGAGTCGGCATGGGAACAATTATAATTATTATGCTTATTATATTTAGTACGGCACTTCTTTTTATTTTATTAGGCTTAATAGACTGCATTACCGATTCTACTGTCGATCTTATTGAAATCTGTTTTTCAAAAAAGAATAAAGAAACCAAAACTGAAAAATTTGTAAGAGAAGCAAATGAAAATTCAGAAGATAATCCTTTTATTAAAAAGATTCCTACGCAAAAACAGAAAAAAGGAATCAATATTGATAAATTGGCAGAAAAGGATTCTAAAATCGCTTATATTGTTTGGGCTGTAAAGTTTTTAAATGATCAGGGGAAAGAAAGCTATACAAGGAAACTGGAAAGTTATTATATTCCTGAAATTATGCAGGCATATGAACAATATCAAAAGGTAAAAAGTTTCCATGTAAAAGAAATGACAACAGAAGCAAAAAAGCATTATGAAAAAATTGTAGATTTATCCTATAAAGTAGCCAATGTAGAGGTAAAAAAGGCAGCAGGTGAAATCGTTATGGATATGGATTGTAATGCAGATGTATGTGAAGACATCTATAGGAGAGATGGATATTGTTCCATGCAGGAAGAAATACAGGAATCTCATACTGCGGAAAAGAAAAAAGAACAGACTTTACATGCAAAAGCAATTAACAAAGACACCTATACCTTTTGGACAAGCGAAGAATAAAAAATAAGACAAATCACAACAGCACACCATAAAGGAGTGTAGTTTTACGGCAAAGTTTATAAAAGAGGCTCTTTTTCTGTGCAGAAAAATCCATTTTTTCAAAATCTGTCATAATAATAAAAGAAAATACTACACAAGGAGGAAAATAAATTGAAAACAGTATTAGTTAGCTTGCCTAGCGTAGAAAAAGTAAAGGAGTTCAACACAAAAATCTTTCCGTTAGAAGGTGATTTTGATCTCGGAACCGGACGTTATATCGTAGATGCAAGAAGCATCATGGGTATTTTTAGTCTTGACCTTTCAAAGCCGATATCACTTACCATTAACTCTGATAATGAAGAAGAAGTAGTAGAAGCAATTAGGGAGTTTATTGCTACAGAATAAGACATAAAGGAGTCACTATGAAATGCTTTAATTGTAATAAGGAAATGATTTATCGGGATGATATCAGAGGCCTGGAACATGCTTATATGCCTTATGGAGCAAATACAAATTCTTTGATTGTAAAAAAGACAGAAATTATAGAGGGATTATTTTCCAAGAAAGAAGTGGAAGTAGGTTATTTTATCAACCCTAATTACTACATATGCCCTAATTGTGGCTTAGTATTGCCGGTTATTTCGAAAGCGGATCTCGAAATATTATTTAAACAGGAGAACACGGATGAATAAACAGCGTAGAGCAATTTCTATTATAAGTATTACATTGGCATTAATTGTAATGACCACTCTGATGATTGGAACCATAGCATTTGCTGCTCCCACATCGGATATATTGGTGATTGACAATGCGGATATGCTGACAAAAGAAGAAGAACAGACAATCGAAAGTGCATTATATCAGATTTATAAACAAACCGATATCGAATATGTCGTATATTTAGCACCATCACTAGACGGCAAAACTGTCGAAGAAGCATCTTTGGAAGCCGGTAGAAAATTAGGGGTTGGTGATAAAGAGGATAACACAGGTTTGCTTATTTACGTAGCCCTGGCAGACAGAGAATTTCGAATGGAAGTAGGTTATGGACTGGAAGGCGTGATTCCGGATTCACAGGCAAAAAGGATTATTGACTGCATGACCTCGTATTTTAAGAATGAAAACTATGCCGACGGACTCTTAGCTGCTGTCACAAAAACTGTGGAAATCTTAAACGATTCCGGTGAATATACTATTTCGCAGGATGAAAACTATGTTGTAGAGACAGACACAGATGATGACGACCTACTGGTAGGAATGATTGTTGTCATCGTATTTATTGTTGTATTATGTGTGGCTTCAGCATTCGTTGATGGTGGTTCGGGTTCCTCATTATCAGGTCATTATTATTCAAGCGGCTATAGCAGTAGTTCCAGTTCGAGTGGTTCATTCGGCGGCGGAAGTTTTGGAGGCGGTGGCGCTTCGGGAGGTTGGTAAGATGTTGGTCATTAAAATTTCCTTAAGTGCGTTACTACTCGTAATGTTTAAGAAATGGATATATTATCATCAGTTTAAAGAAAAAGAAATTAATATACTTTACCAGATTATGCAATTAGCACCATTTTGCTTTATCGGAATACTCATTACAAATCTTTTTGTAACAGTAAATCCATTGATTCCGCTATTGATGCTTATTGGTTTTAATATAATCCATAAAAGAATTATGCAGATTTAGTTATGTAAAAATTTCAAATCAAATTAAAAAGGAGATAACATATGAAAAATAAAGGATGGGTAGTATTAGTTGTAGTAATCTGCGCAATTGTGCTTTTGTTTGGGGGCTCTTATAACTCTTTACAGCGTGCAGATGAAAATGTAAATGAAAAATGGGCACAGGTGGAAAATCAGTTACAGCGTAGATATGATCTGATTCCACAGTTGGTAGCCGTAGTAAAGCAGTACTCCGATTATGAAGGGTCTACATTAGAAAGTGTTGTTACTCTGCGCGGGGATGGCACTTTGGGTGAAGAAGCTGCCGCAGATTCCGCTTATCAGTCCGCAATGAAAGAATTCAATATTGCGGTGGAAGCATATCCGGAATTAAAGGCAAGTGAAGAGTATAGTCAGTTGATGACTGATCTTGCAGGTACTGAAAATCGAATTGCCGTAGCAAGAAAAGACTATAATGACGCCGTAAGTTCCTTAAACAAAAAGATTCGTTCCTTCCCCATGAATATCATTGCAAATATGTATGGTGTAGATAGCAGATATTATTTTGAAGCAAGTGACAACGCCTCAGAAGTACCCAATGTATCGGAACTATTTAATCAGTAAGGAAACCGAAAAAGGAAGAATATATGGGATATTTATTATATATTTTACAGCCTATAAGTTTCATTATGGGGATTTGGAGAATCGTATATGCACTGAAACATTGTCATGATCCGGATTTTGCGATTCAGTTGGTGCTTGGATTCTTTTTAATTCTTGCGAGTGTAGTATTCTTTTTCTGTAATATGCCGATATGGGAATTTGACATTATCCCCCAGCAGGATATGGAAGTAAACTGAAGATGTTGACGCTGCGATTACAACATTGGACGAATTCATCATCAAGTAAGGAGAATAATATGTGGCTGAATCTCATAGCATTGATTTTGCTCATCGGCGGAATTATAGCACATAAGCGCAAACCTAATCGTTTTGTTTCACTACTTCCGTTGATTGCAGCAATTGTAGCATTATGTAATATTGCGATATCATAAAGGATACAACATAAAATAACATACACAAAAAGGAGAAAATTAAGAATGAACGGAATTAGTATTGGAGTTATCGTAGCAGTAGTTGTTGCAGTAGCAGTAATTGGTATTCTGATGTCTGGATATGTAAAAGCATCTCCTGATAAGGCATACATTATTTCCGGTCTGAAAAAGGAACCCAAGGTACTCATTGGCCGTGCAGGTATTAAAATTCCTTTTTTGGAGAAGAAAGATGAACTGATGTTAAAGCAGATCAGTATTGATATCAAGACAAATGGATATATTCCGACTAAGGATTTTATCGGTGTAGATATCGATGCAGTAGCGAAAGTAAGAGTCCTGACAGAAAAGGATGTTACCATTGATAAAAATGGACAGTTGATTCCCGGGGCGGATCCCAATAAGAGAGTTACTCATGAAATGGCACAGGCTGCTATGAAGAACTTCCTTAATATGAAGGAACAGGGAATTCGTGACGCTTTAACCGATTCCTTACAGGGTAACATGCGTGAGATCATCGGTACCCAGTGTTTAAAGGAACTGTGTAATGATCGTAAGACATTCGGTGACGAAGTACAGGCAAAGGCACAGAAAGATATGAATGCCCTGGGTATCTGGATCGAGTCCTGTAACATCCAGAAGATTGAGGATGAGAACAATCTGATCACTGCTCTGGGACAGGATAACATGTCCCAGATCCAGAAGGATGCTTCCGTAGCAAAGGCACAGGCAGATAGAGATGTAGCTATTGCCAGAGCACAGGCACAGAAGGATGCTAATGATGCACAGGTAATTGCAGATACTGAGATTGCACAGAAGCAGACCGAGCTGGCGATCAAGAAGGCGGAACTGAAGAAAGAGTCCGATATCAAGAAGGCAGAAGCCGACGCAGCATATAAGATTCAGGAAGAGGAACAGCGTAAGACCGTGGAGATCACCACAGCGAACGCGAACCTGGCCCGTCAGGAGAAGGAACTGGAATTAAAGGAGAGAGAAGTATCCATCAAGGAGAAGGCTCTGGAAGCGGAAGTTAAGAAGACTGCAGAGGCAAATAAGTACGCAGCACAGCAGAAGGCAGATGCCGAGCAGTACGAGAGACAGAAGAGAGCAGAGGCAGAACTCTTCGAGATCCAGAGACAGGCAGAAGCTGAGAAAGCAAAATCCGAGGCAGAGAGATTCGCCAAGGAGCAGGCGGCAGAGGCAGTCAAGGCAGCAGGCCTGGCAGAGGCAGCAGCCGTAGCAGCCAAAGGTAAGGCGGAAGCAGAAGCCATTCAGGCAAAAGCAGAGGCAGAGGCAGCCGGTATCTTAAAGAAGGCGGAAGCTATGAAACAGTATGGTGACGCTGCAAAACAGCAGATGGAACTGGATACTTTGAAGGTATACTTCGAGCAGCTGCCTAAGATCGCAGAGGCTGTGGCTAAGGGATATACGAACGTAGATTCCATAAAGATGTTTGGTGGAAATACCAGCCAGCTTGCGGGTGATATTATGACTACCGTAACGCAGGTTTCTGATGGTATCAAAGAATCTACTGGTATTGATCCGACATCACTGCTTACAGGAGCACTGCAGAAGAAAAATAACAGAGAAACAACAGAGAAAAAGGATCCCGTAGAAACATCGGAAACGTTGAAAGATTATACGGAAGTAACTGAATAGGATAGATACCCGTGGATTCTTCCACGGGTATTTCTATGCAGAATTTCCCGTTATCAAAAATAATCTTTCATAATAATAATGGAACGAATATAGGAGTTTACATCTTACCCCTTTGTTTTACCGTATTTTTTATGAAAGGGGACAATGATGATCACTCCCTTATTGAAAGAAAAAACAGTTTATCTGCTTCGGCAGTTAAAGAATTATGACAAAACAACATACGATCATAGCATTCGCGTAGCACAGAACAGCATAGTGGTCACAGAAAAATACCCCGAACTCATCTCTATAGACGGAAATGTGTTTTATACAGGATGTCTTCTGCATGACATCGGAAAGATAGGTATATCAGAAAAAATTCTAACAAAACCGAGCCAGTATACTCCGGAAGAAAAAAAGGATATGGAGAAGCATCCTTTAATGGGGGCTCATATGCTTCGGGATTATCCGAAAGAAGTCGTCCTGTGTGCACTTTTACATCACGAAAAGATTGATGGCTCTGGATATCCTGTACACTTCGAAGACGGAGAAATACCAGCGTATTGCGAATTCCTTTCTGTTCTCGATATTTTAGATGCTTTGACATCCACCCGGCCATATAAGGAAGCTGTTACGGATATTTCCGTCATCGAAGAAATTCTTTCAAATGGATCTTTGCGAAAAAAGTATGTTGATATTGTTGTAGATCTTCTGAAACAGAGAAAACTGCTAACAGAAAAGGAGATCCAAATATGTCAAGAAAAAATATCGTAGTTAGCGCGATTGGAATTGGAATTATCGCAGCCGTCATTTGCGGTGTGGTGATAAGAAATGAAAAGACAGCCACCGAAGGAAACACAGAAACATCTGTATCAGGTAACGACGTTTCCGGCAACGATGTGTCCGAAGATAAAATAGAAGGATATGTTGAAAAAGATGTGATTATGCCGGATGTATGCGGAATGGTACTTGATGCAGCCACAGAAACATTAACCAATGCCGGCGTAACATATTACGACATCGTCTGGGAGGAAGATGTAGAACACCCTTATGAGGTATTGTCACAGGATATTGCTCCTGGAGAAACAGTAGACACTTTCCTTCCTGTAACTATCGTTGTAAGCAGCACAGAACTGCCACAGGAAGAAATAGAAGAAAAGAATACAGTTACCGTTAACAGTTATCTCGGATATACGATCGATGACGCCGTTGTCGAAGTGATTGAAGATAATTTATCTATCGGAGGTATTTTAAAGGACGAATCCGGAGAAAACCCTTATGAATTCGAGATGGGAATGATTACAAGACAGTCTCCGGAAGCAGGCACAGAAGTAGATCCGCAGACAGAAATCACATTATATTACAGAGGAGAATAAAGTTCAGTATGTTAAACCTTGCAACTGAAGGAATCGGAGTAATCATGTGTGGTATTTTGTCTGTGACTCCGGTTACACCGATTCCTGTAAACCCACATTCCATAAATGCTTTGGAAATAAAGAAAGAAACCGTTATCCATCAGAATGAAATCCGGGAGAATTCGCAGGCGGATCCTATTGAAATAAAAATTCTTGAAAATACAAACGCAGAAGAGCTGGCGGTATTTCAACATCTTCTCGAATCACTCCCGAAAGAAGCGAAGGATCTATTCGCTAATGAAAAATTGCAGAAGCAGTTTTTACAGATATGCAGGGATTATGAAATTGATCCGTATCTTATGCTTGCGTTAATGAAAAAAGAATCTGCTTTTATTCCAACGGTCTCCAATGGAAATTGTATCGGGCTCTGTCAGATAAATGAGCATTGCCACAAAAACAGAATGGAAAAGCTGGATTGCGATAATCTATACGATCCATATCAGAATATGCTTGTGGCCGCTGACTATCTCGCAGAACTTTTAAATAGTAAACGGGACACGACGGAAGCTCTTATGTACTATAATATGACCGCCGAAACGGCGAAAAAAAGATACGAAGCAGGAGAGTATAGTTCTTATGCGATAGATATTCAAAAGGAAGCGATACAGCTAAGAGAGATAGCGGAAGAAAAGCCGGAATGATCCGGTTTTTTATAAAGAGCTAAAAATTTATCATAATAATAGTGTTGAAAAATCGAAAAAAGGAGAAATATTTTTTGGGTAAGGTAATCAACAATTACGGCAAGGAAATCGACTTTGAATTTGCAAAAGCAATGATGGATCCGTTTATACGCGAAACGGTACATTCTGAAATAGCGCCGTGTTCTGATCAGTTATTCTTCGAAGAATACTGCAAAGTACATGCAAAAGTATACGGAGACAAAGATTTCCGGCCGGCACAAAGATAGTCAAAACATATAAAGGAGAAAAATATGTCAAACAAATCATTCAGAGTCATACCGCCCGAACCCGGGGAAATCTTCCTGATGGACAGAGGTGGAATTAAACCCGATCGTATGATAATCTGCAAGCGTACGAAAATGAGTTTCGGGAAAGAGAAGACAGCGTATCATCTGGTGGATCTCGAAAACGGAGAAATGTTGGAAATTAAGACCAAAACACTTGACAAAATGGGAAAATATGTCCAAAAAAGAAGGGCATATAAGGATAACTTCGAGATGTATTATGAGAATTACGATTTCGTAATTGATGCCTTCCATGGGCTTAAGCAGATTTCCAAACTGTCCCAAAAATTTTCGCTTCCGGAGAAAATTCTAATCGGAAAAACTTCATTTTCCAATTACATAGCAAAAATTTACGTAAGCAGAGCCGGAATCACACTTCAGTATTATTATGACGGCAATTGTGTTAGTTTAGATTATATTGACGGATTTCCAATGACGGAAGATCATATGAGGGAATTCGTTACTGAAAAATTCCATACCTTCATTAATTCGCACCCGCAGACGCTTTGGAAACTGAACTTGTGGAAAATGAAGAAAGTTATCTTCATCCACAGCTAATAATTGATGTCCTCGGTTTTATCAAAACCGGGGATATTTTTATGCCTATTTTCCTTCATATTAATATCGACATCAAAGAAAATAGGAGGAATATAAAATGAATAAAAACACCGAAATTCTTGAAAAAGTTTTCCAACATCGGCTGACATACGATCAACTTGTTGTTGAATCCAAGGTCAAGGCGGAAGCCAATATCTGCTTGCATTCATTTCTGGAAGCATACAATGCGGATGAGTTAAAATGGGCGGCCAGAGATTATTACGCTTTCATCTGGAAAGATATCGTCAATGTCTTTAACGAAACGAGAGATGAAGGCCCCATAGTAACCGTTGATAAGGTCGTCGAAAAATATGGCCTGGACAATACGATTAATACTTTTGTAATCGTATCAGGAATCAAAAAGAGTGATGGACGCATCTACGGCGAAAACCGGAAATTCATGGATTCTGTTTTATCCAGCCCGATGTTCTGGGAATGGAAGACAGATTATCATATGAGAGACTGTGGTCTTGATGATATTCATACCGCGCACATCAACCAAATGATCACTGAATTAAGAAAAAGGAGCGAAAAATAATTATGTGGCCTAATATGCGTTATAGAGATTTTTCAAACGACATAAAAAGAAAAAATTATTTCTTTCAGTGCAAACATGCCGGCAGAAGAAAGAACGGGAGAAAATAATATGAGAGCAATAAATATCAAATGGGATGTAACTGACGGAGCAGAAGAAATGACCGAAGAAGAAATTGCAGATACACTTGCTTCGCTGCCTACGGAAGTCGAACTCCCGGAAAAATTCAACAAAGAAAACTATACTGACGAAGACGGATACCACGAAGATGAACTGGTTGAAGACGCATCCGACTGGGTATCTGATGAATACGGATTCTGCAATTACGGGATCCAAGTTGAGGAATAACGATGGAAAAGATTTTAAAAGAAGAGATCATCGATGTTCGCGGAACTACAAAATTGACCGTTGGTGATCCGATGTACCTCGAGAATATTGCTAACGGAACGGATAGGGGCTGCGAAAAGAAACTTGTATTCGATGGTTCTATTTCTGTGGCGCCGCTTGGAAAGCTTCGGATCCGTAAGATCCATTGCACTGAAAATGAGCTGGAATGGGATATTATCGACGTATCTGTATTTCAGGCAGGTCAACCGTTTATGCTCGACACATATCTGGGCGAACAATATTACAACGGAACAATTGTAAAGAATATCGATCTCGGCTGCGACACCGCTCACTTCGAAATTCATACCAAATATGGTTCTGATGAATTTCATACTGGAGCAGATGGCTATTACGGGCATCTTTATAAGTACAAACAGGGATTTGGTATGGATCTGAATTTAAGTTTTGATGCCGAGATGTTTGATTATGAGGAAATTAAGCAGCGTATGTTAAAATTATTTCCGGAAAGGAAAAAGGTAAACTGATGACAGCAGAAGAAATGAGAAAAATCTCAGATGGTTGCTCCCTGAGAAAAAACGCCGTTGATTATGGCATTAAAACCATTGAGGAAAAGATGATGGAATATGCAAAAAGGGGTTTTCGCGAATGTTATGTTTCATTTAACCATCACCCCGGCCCTTTTAAAGAATTTCAGAAAAAATACGGCGATAGCGAAAAATATTGCGAATTCAACGTAGAAAAAGAATTAAGAGAATATTTTACCGGCAATGGTTTTTCCTTCCGTTATGTTACGGATGACATCTGCGGCGGAGTAAGACAGGATCCGTACTGGGTCATTTGCTGGTAGTTTGAAAGAGAAGCCAAAAGGCTTCTTTTTCTTTTACTCTCTTTTATCTTTCATATTAATATCATAAACAGCAAAGGAGATCTTTATGGATAGAGAAACATTGAAAAACATGGATCAGAATACATATCAAGAAATGCTCGAAGATGCTGCTTTCGATGAAATCAACGCAATGCTCAATATCTCAAAGGGACATTCTCAGGAACTGCATGAAAACATAGCTAATGAAGAGCTAATTAAACGAATCATAACAGAAGAAAAAGAAAATATTTCAAGCTTTTGGGACGATGAATCATTAAAAGATGGAGTCTCAAATGTGGTTGCATACCGCTCTCATGCCATCACCAAATGGCTTTTTAAGGAGAGATATGAATTTAAAAACCCAAAAGATTATCAGAGATTATGTATATCGGCGGATATAGGTGGCGATTCTATTGGACATGGATTCAGTAACAACAACGGCGTAGTAAAAGAAAAAGAGACCTCTGCGGTAACTGTTGTTTTGCAAAGAGATATGGATGGAGAATCGCCTTTTGGTTTCTACATCAAAACCGCTTATGCAGATATACAGCACGAAAACGCAATTTTCACGGGATTACAATACACAAAAGAGGATATTATCAACAATCCCAATATAACTTTCGATTCTAATATTCAGAAATTGCACTTCGCAATCAGCGATAAATACAAGGATGTTAAAATTTATCAAAGAACGGATCCAGGCACAAAAGAACCTTATATAAAGCTCATTTTCCCGGAAAGAGAAGACGGCAGAATTGAGGCTTTTATCACGAACAACGATACCTCAATCAAGCACATTTCTTCAAATGAAACACGAAAGATTAATTTTTCCGAATGTTTCTTTCATCATGAGGAAGAAAGTAAAGTAATCAGTGATATCCAGAACATACAAAATATTATTCGTGAAAAAGCTAAAGAAAACATTAAAGAAACTGATATTACTTACAAAAAAGCACATAAGGGCGACGAAGTGCGTTAATTTCTATGCAGAAATTTGTCTAATACAGGTAGATATGTTAAAATGCAAATATCAGGAGGAACAAATATATGGTTGATATCGAAAAAATAAATATTATAAAAACTGATGAACCACAGTTGTGTATTTTACCGAATATCGCAGCGATGAAGGTCAAGGATTTCTTGGATCAAAGAAAAATCGAATATCGCTGCGTAGGGCAGGAAAATTTCGAAGACGGATGGCCTGGAGGGTGCATCTATCGAGGAAAAGAATATACCCGTTTTGTTCAAGCAATAATCACATGCGTTGACAGCAATTGTCTGCTTGAAATTGCTGAACAGCTATATCATAGTTAAAAGAAGCCTTCGGGCTTCTTTTTCTTTTGTGTCCTTTTATCTGTCATATTAATGTCATCAAAGTAGATAGAAGGAGAAAAAATATGAAAGGAACAACAAATATTTTGGAACTATTTGGTGGTGTTGGCGCCCCCAGAAGAGCATTGGAACTTTGTGGTTTGAACGTCAAGTCTATTGATTATGTGGAGATCCTGCCTTATGCAGTAATGGCATATAACAATATTTTCGACATCAGTTACAAGCCGCAAAATATTATCAACTGGAATATGGATGTGGATATTCTTATTCACGGATCACCGTGCCAGGATTTCACAAAAGAGGGCAAAAACGATATTAATACAGGAAGATCAATACTGTATAACCGCACCCTTGAAATCATCGAAAGTGGTCTGCATAAGAGACCGCCCGTGGTAATCTGGGAAAACGTTCCAAACCTCGCCTCCCAGGGCAAAAAGGTGTCCCACAAACATCACCTCGATCATTATATTGAGACCATGGAACGTTTGGGCTATCGTAGCGCCTACGCAATTCTCGATGCGAGTAAATACGGCATCCCGCAGGCGAGAGAACGGCTGTATGTTGTGAGTTTGTTATCTGGGAAAGAATTCGAATTTCCTGAGGAGATTCCTTTGAAGTACCATTTGGTCGATTTCCTTGACAAAACGATCAATCCTGCGGATTATACTTTATCCGATGCGGAGAAGCAGCTGTTTTTCACAAATAACGGTAATTTGTATGTCAGGGAAGCAACCAAGACCGGCTATAAGCTGGTAGAGGACGGAGACTGTATCAATGTTGCGTTCCCTAATTCTAAAACCAGAAGAGGAAGAGTTGGAAAAGGCGTCGCAAAGACATTAACAACGAGTCCCCGTCAGGCAGTGTATACGAACGGTATGTTACGGATGTTGTCTGCGAAGGAATGTTGGAGATTAATGGGATTCAAAGATAAGGATTATGCGGCAATGAAGAGAATCGGATTGACAGATTCCCAGATTTTTCATCTGGCTGGTAATTCCATCTGCGTCCCCGTGCTGCAGCATATCTTTAAGAAGCTCATAGACATGGGTGAAATTGAAATTTAAGAAAAAGAAGCCTTCGGGCTTCTTTTCTTTTCCCCCATTTTATCTGTCATATTAATGGTGTTCAAAAATAGATAAAAGGAGAAAAACAAAATCATGAAATATGAAGATTTTTATAATATAGCCGAATACGGCAACGCAGCCTGGAAAGGCGGATATACAACAGGCGAAGTAACGCAGAACGCCAAGGATTATTATTCGGACTTTCTGGCAAGTAAAAACTGCGGCGGACCAACGTTTCTGATTAGGAAATTGATGTCATTACTCGCGGAAGATGGCAGCGAAAAAGCAAAGATGTGGCTGTACCAGATTGCTACAGAGCTGGATATGATCTATTTAAGCTACCGTTTCTGCGAATCAAGCAACAATTGGCTGAAACAGTTTATCGAAAAATAGGAGGAAAATTATGGGATGGACAGGATATCAGCCTACTCACTTTAAAAAAGGTAGAATAGTAGACCGTAAAGCAGAATGTGATGCTTATTTTATGGAAGGCCCCAATAGAGGTAACTTCCAGGTATTAAAATCTGCAATGAAAGGCAGCGTGTATTATGCAGCCGTAAAGGATATGGTACGATATGCAGGTAAAAATGAAAAAGAACACAGTATCTATGTCCCGATAGATGACGGAAAAGTACGGGGATATGTTTTTCTTACGTCCGTCAAAAATGGAATGTTTTATTACAAGGATATTTCTGAAGACATGGGACCCAGCTACTATGATTGTCCGGAGTCTATTTTAAAGCTTCTTAGTGAGACGCATTCTGAGCATGCTCTAAATTGGCGAAAACATTGCTGGGAAGAAAATGAGAAAAAGAAAACACATAATCTTTCCAAGTTACCAATTGGAACAAAAATCATTTGGACGAGAAATGATGGAGTTGAAGTAGAGCTATTGAAACATGCTCCAGCATATCAGTTCAAAAGACCATTTTGGTTCAATGCAGCGGATTGGACTTATGTGTCTGCAAAATGGATTGTTAATTGGAAAGTGAAGGAGGACTAATAATGAGTAAAAAGGATATTTATATTATGGGTAGAGCTGAATATCTGGCAGATTACGAAGGCTACTCATTGACTGAAGGCTGCGAAATTGCGGAAAAAGAATGGAATAAGAAACGCAACTAAACAAGAGCTTACAAAATGGAGGAAGTGATGTTTTTCTTAGATTGAAATAGATAAGAACGGCGGGAAACTGCCGTTCTTATGGATAAGGAGGTTTATTACATGATACATCTTGAAAATGGGCATATTTATGAACTCACGAGTGATTTTGATATTTATTCATGTGATGACGGAAGAATTACAATAAAAGCAGGCGCAGTTTTTCTTGCAGAACGCGGAAATAATAGAATGATAAATGGCAGAGAATTGCCTTTTTACAATATTTATTTTCTGCGATCAAAGAATTATCTTCCTTATTCATCTGCCTGTATATTCCAGTCAGTCAGCGGAATAACCATTAAAGAAATCACGATGGATATGTTGGATAAAGAAGCATTTGCCGGATATCTGCCATGGAATATTCGATATGGAACAAATAGTGATATTCTGGAAATGCAAAAAATGATGGAGGAACGAAAATGATCTATATTACAGGAGATATTCATGGAGATCCCACAAGATTTTCCAAAGAAGCGTTTCCAGAACAATCAAAAATGACAAAAGAGGATTACGTTATTGTCTGTGGAGATTTTGGACTCGTATGGGATCAAATGGAATCAAGAACAGAAGAATATTGGCTTAACTGGCTTCAGAATAAGCCGTTCACTACATTATTCGTAGATGGTAATCATGAAAATCATGATAGATTGGATGCTATGCCAGTATCTGAATGGAATGGTGGAAATGTTCACTTTGTAAGACCTAATGTTATTCATTTAATACGAGGCCAGGTATTTACTCTTTGTGGAAAAACATTCTTTACGTTTGGAGGAGCATCTTCCCATGATATACAGGATGGTATTTTGGATCCGGATAATTATCAGTGCGGAATAAAAGATCCTCTATTCAAAGAAGATAAAAAGAAGTTAGATGATAGAAGAGCCATGTACCGTATCAAGAGAGTATCCTGGTGGGAACGTGAACTTCCTAGCGAGCAGGAGATGTCTGAAGGAATCGAAAATCTTAAGAAATACGAAAATAAAGTGGACTATATTATTTCCCATAGTCCGTGCACCAGTGATATGTTCTTAATGGGCGGCAAAGGCCTTTACCAGGCGGATATTATTTCTAACTATCTGGAAGAAGTGCGAGCCACAACGGAATATAAGAAATGGTATTTCGGACATATGCATATCAATAAACAGGTGTCTATGCAGGATATTTGCTTATATGAGCAAATTTTATTTGTTCCCACTTAGTTATTTGTAAATGGAGAAGAGTAAATGAGTAAGTATGCAGGAATTGGTAGCCGAAAAACTCCAAAAGAAATCCTTGGACTCTTTGACTACCTTGGTCGATATTTTGCCAAACGAAGATTTCTATTAAGATCTGGAGCCGCTGATGGCGCCGATACAGCTTTCGAAGATGGCTGTGATATATATAGTGGACCTAAAGAGATTTATCTTCCATGGAAAGGATTTAATGGAAATGGTTCTGAATTGATTTTGCCAGATCCTATTCCGGAAACAGTAGAAAAGATTAGCATCCACTATCATCCGAATTGGTTTGCACTAAAGCCGGCAGCAAAGAAATTAATTGCAAGAGATGCTTATCAGATATTGGGACAAAATCTTAATGATCCAGTTGATTTCATTATTTGCTATACGGCAGGTGGGAGAGTAGACGGCGGAACCGGGCAGGCGATCCGCATAGCTATGGATCATAATATACCAGTGGTGAACGCGGGTGCTTATCCGGATCTGGAAAAATTTAAAGAAAAAGTGAATGAAATTGTGAAAGGGACATTATATTATCCCTCATAGCAAAAACATTGATAAAAGGGATATTATATTATCCCTTTTATTATGTATAAAGGAGACATAATGTTGTCCCTTTTCTTTTCCTTATTTTTGTTATTTTAAGGGGCAGTATTGTGTCACTTTCGTTAATTTGTGTAAGCGGGACAACATATTGTACCTTTCAAAAATTTCTGTTATAGAGTAAAGTTTTTGTCAGTTGAATAAAAGAAAAAAAGAGAGTACCAACATCTCTGTTATAATGGATTTGACGAGAATCTAAAATACAGACGATGGAGGCACTCTCATGAAAAACATTATAGCATATTCAATGGAAAAGCTGTACAAAGATTTGGAAGAAGCAGATGAACTTTTTCTCTCATCCGGGATGAAGGACATGGAATTGTACGAGAAGCAGCTTGCGGAGGCTGCAAGAAAGGCTGCAGCAGAGCACATGGCAGCCCTTTACAGCGACATGGATCGTATGCTGTGTGAGGATATTTCCAGAGCTGAAAAATATACCATCCAGAGGCATGATGAACGCCAGCTGCTGACTACAGTGGGACCGGTTTGCTTTACCCACACGCTGTTCCGAAGCTGTAAGGATGGAACCTGCCATTATCTTCTGGATGAATGGATGGAACTGGATGCCCATGAAAGACTGAGCAGCCGTGCGGAAGCTGAGGTGCTGACCGAAGCGGTAAAGACCAGCTATGCCAGTGCTGCCAGGGTACTGGGAGAAGATTCGTTGATCAGCAAGACTGCCGTCATGGATAAGGTACACGGAATCCAGACAGAACTGCCCTTCCCGAAGCCGGAGAAGAAAAAGTGTGTGGAATACCTTTATGTTGAGGCAGACGAGGATCACATTCACAAGCAGGAGAAAAACGGAACAGAGAAGAAGGGCAGCATGATCGGGAAGCTGTTGTATCTGTATGAAGGACAGGAAAAGAAAGACGGGCGGAAGGAACTGAAGAATGTCTTCTACCTGGGAGGTCTTTGCAGCGGAGGAGAAGCAAACAGACATCTGTTTGAACGGATGCAGGAATACATCGACACGAACTACGAGAGCCGGTATCTGAATGCGGTGTATATCAGTGGAGATGGAGGAGCATGGATCAAAGCAGGGGCGGAATATATTGAAAAGGGAGTTCCGGTACTGGATAAGTTCCACATGATGAAATATATCAACAAGGCGGCCAACCAGATGCTGGATGAGGCAGGGGAAGCCAAAGGACGGCTGTGGAAGGCCCTGTATAAGGGCAAGAAGAAAAAGTTTGTAAAGACTATAAAAGCTATCCGGAAATGTGCGCCGAACGAAAAAGCAGTGAATGACTGTGAGGAATACCTGCTGAACAACTGGGATAGCGCAGTGAGAAGAATGCAGGATAAGAATGTCTATGGATGCAGTGCAGAAGGTCATGTGAGTCATATGTATTCCGACCGGATGAGTTCCCGTCCGATGGGTTGGAGCGAAGCCGGAGCGGATGCGATGTGTCAGCTGAGATGCTATGTGAAGGATTACGGAGAAGAAAAGATCCTGGAACTGGTAAAGTACCGGCGGAGCCATAAGCAGGAAGAAGCAACGGGAACCGAGGAGATATCAGTGCGTCCAAACAGGGGATACATGAGGAGTCTGTTACTCCACAGTCATGACAATGACAGGGTATACATCGAAAAGCTGCAGGCAACCATCCCGAGTATAGACATCCGGAAAAAGCTTGCAATCCGGGAGCGTCTGGGAGGTATTTGACAAAACACTGTGGGAGAAGTAGACTATGAGAAAACGATCTGGGCAAGTTCATAGCAGGGAATCTTCTGCGACTCTCCAACTGACAGTAAGTTTACTCTATCAATTTCTGTGCAGAAATTTGCAAATATGCTAACTTATGTTATAATGATGATATCAGATGAAAACAGATCTGATTCCCCTTTTATCTTTGATGCGTTTCCCGGAGTCCCCGCTCCGGGAAATTTTATTTTTGTCGTTTGTCTTTCATAATAATACTAGAAAGGCAGGTATGTTTATGATATGTTATGATTCAAAAAGTGGCTCATTTCCTATAAGTAGGAAAGATTGTGAGTTATTGGCTTCTGCTTGCGAAGAGCAGGTAATTGAGATGGAGAAAGATTTGGAAGCATATGGAGCAGAAAAATATCTGCGTTACAAAGAACTCCAGCAAAGATTTCTCGGCATTATTAAATTGATGGATGCCAGAAAAATAAAAGAGGATGAAAGAAAAAAGGCTGAAGTCGAACTAAGGGAAAATCTTCGTTCAAAAATTCAATGCTGTAATTCAATTCAGGATAACAATCTGACCCATGCAGGAGAAAACGATGATTGATAAAATCAAAACAGCAGAAGTGCCCGGATCCCGTCTTAACATGGATTTCGAATTTGAGTGGTTTCTGCAGACGATAGAAGTGAACTGCACAGAACACTGGAATGAAGTTCGAAACGCGTTGTTTCAGTTATTTTGCGGAGCAATGAGGATAATAACAGATTACCGATGGATACCGGAATGTAAAGAAACGTCTCTATCAGGGATCGAGGTCAAATGTGAACTCGCTCCGGACGAAAACGGGAGACGCGAAAACGACGCTCTCGGAAAATGGACTTTTTATATTATCATAGGATCAGGAAAAACAACAATAGAGGCTATAGAAAATATCGAAAAGGATATGGAAAGATTTTTGAGAGCCCGTTTTTCCATAAAGGAACCGACTGATTTGAACGCTGTACGAGAGGAATATGAGCGGAAGAAATTACTGGAGAAAATGCTGCTGTAGAATTTATATACGTCCTTTCTGTCATATTAATGGCAGAAAGGACGGTGTTTTTTATGTACATAGAAAAACTCAGTGCACTTATGGAAAAAGCTCCAGGAAGCGCAGACGAAATTGTGGAATATGCACAGGCGTTAACCAAATATGTCAATACAGTTGCGGATCAGGAACTCGCTATCGAAAGAAACCGAGCTTTTCTTATTTCCGAAAGAATAGACCAGTTGGAATACATAGCAAGAATCGAGAAGATGAACGATGAAAGAAATAAAGTTCATGACAAGGCCTGTGTTGCCTGTAAAAATATCAATGATATCGCAAGACGAAATGGACAGCAAAAAATTTTTGATTTTGAACCCCAGATGACACAGGAACACGGATTACTGAAATTCAGCCAAGACAATCACTACCGTGTTGCAAAATTTTGCGCAGACCTTACAAACGAATTGTTCGAAAAAGGAACACTCGAGAAATCAGAGCATCTCCTGGATCAGGTTGTTGAAAAAGCAAAAGAAAAAGCTTATCCAGAACTGAATAAAAGCGAAATGACAGAAAAATTCAATGAATACACTTCTGAGGACATATCGGAAGATTTGCAGTCTTTCATGAACGAACGCAAAACCGGCATAGTCACTTTTCGCGATGGTTGCCAAATAAGCTTAAAAAATCCCACGAAATACGGAGAATATGACATTGAAACATTCGGTAATATTTCTCTTGGTGGTGCATCATGCTATTTTGATAAAGGCGACAACGGATATATAGGAAGGGAAATTTTCAAAAATATAGTCATGGAAATATCAGGCGATCACGGCGGGACCGTCAGGATAGAAGAAAAAGAGCAGGAAAGATCATCTCTTTTACAGGATGTGCTAAACGGTAACTATGGACATTCCAATAGCTGTTTAGAACAAGATATTGAACGCTGAATATTTACTCTTCCCATTTCTGACATATTAATGATACAATACTAGAGAAATGGAGGAGACGAATGTATCAGCTTAAAGTTATAAAGGAAGAAAAAACATCTAATCCTGATGGCGGAAAGCATATTACCCGTATATTACAGGGCTATGGATATGATGTCCGGCTCGTTTTTGATACCGGAGAAGAATTTACCGAAAAACATGTTTCTATACTTCCAACAAAATGCAAAAATGAATTTCATTTTATATTTAAACCTGTTTATGATCCTCTCTTTAATGATAAACGTATCGAAAGCTATTCTGCAGTTAATCTATCTGAAACAGACATGGATCAGATAGTGGAAGAGTATGCGAACGTAAAAGAACTATTTCATGAGCTGGATAGCCGGAAGGAGGAACTTTTCTGTGAATAGTTTATTTATCAATGCTGAATGTGAAGATATTGCCATGCTCGTAAGCACCATACTTCCGAATGTTCTATCTGGCGAAGATGAGGATAATAGGGAGTTAGCAACGGATTTACTTAGTGCAGCAATCAAGTATACCAAATACCGTATGGAATGGGCAACGCATGATAATACGTGGAAGATGGAAAACGACAAATATCGTACATCGTCACATGATCGGTTTATGGATTGTCTGAATATTTTTCTTAGGTATAATAAAATGCCTTTGGAAAAAGAATTTGGCAGAAAAGATCTTGGCGATATTGCATGTTATTTGGCGTATGCGGCGGCAATTTCAGAAAGGTAACATTGACTCCGGAATATTTCCGGAGTTTTCTGTTTTTATATCATGATTTTCTTTCATAATATTTTTTTAACTGAAGAAAAATAGAGTAAAGCATCAAAAACAAAAAGGATTTTACATGAATTTATCCTGGGATTAGCTATTTGTGTTCTCGGTCAGTCTTTTGCGATTATCCCCACAGGATATACTGGCGTTCGGATCACTTTTGGACAGATTGATAATCGGACCGTACAGAACGGATTTAACAAGCCGCGAGCAAGAAATCCCCGCCTTCTATAAGTGGTAGGATAAATTGCGATCAACGCGGCTCGTCCTTGGTTTTGATTACGAGCCAAAAACCTAATATAACAAATATAATCTTTCATAATAAGTAAGAAAGATATTTTACAGAAAGGTGACAGTTTTCGATGAACCGTGCTTACAGATACCGGATCTACCCTACGACTGAACAACGCGCCCTGTTTGCAAAAACCTTTGGATGCTGCCGGAAGGTTTATAATCTCATGCTGTCCGATAAGATTGAGGGCTATGAAACTACCGGTAAATTCCCTGCTATCACTCCTGCCAAATACAAGAAGGATCATCCATATCTTAAAGAAGTGGACAGCCTTGCGCTTGCTAACAAGCAGTTGGATTTGCAGGCTGCCTTCCGTAACTGTTTCAGTAAGTCGCACAAGAAGAATACTGGTTTTCCTAAGTTCAAGTCCGCAAAGCGAAGCCGCAGGTCTTATACCACCAACAACCAGAAGGGTACTGTTGCTATCGTGGACGGCGGCTTTATCAGGCTGCCTAAGGCCGGTAAAGTAAAAGCTGTCATCCATCGTATGCCCGGAGACGACTGGAACATCAAATCTGCCACGGTATCCCAGGAATCCGACGGGAAGTATTATGTCTCCGTCCTGTTCGAATTCGAAACTCCTGTAAATACCTATACTGCCGATAAAACCAACGCCATCGGACTGGATTATGCCTCTGATGGGCTGTACGTGGACAGCAACGGCAACGTTGGCACGAATCATAAATACTACCGCGAGAGCAGCAGGAAGCTTGCCAGGGCGCAGCGCCGGCTGTCACGCATGCAGGGTTCCCGTAAGAATGAAGTGAAATCCAGTAATTACATAAAGCAGCTCCGTAAGATCAACAGGATCCACAAGCACATTGCCAATCAGCGTCTGGATAACCTGCATAAGATCTCTACCGGGATAGCCAACCGGTATGATGTCGTATGCGTGGAATCCTTAAATATGCGTGCCATGGCAAACAAAGGTTTCGGGAACGGTAAAGCTACCCTGGATAACGGATATGGCATGTTTCTGTCCATGCTCGAATACAAGCTTGCCGACAGAAACAAGTATCTCATCAAGGTCGATAAATGGTTTCCGTCATCCCAGATCTGTCACTGCTGCGGTTCCCTGCATCCGGAAATGAAGGATCTCAGGGTCCGCACCATGAAATGTGACTGTGGTCTGACGATGGGCAGGGACAGGAATGCCGCCATCAACATCCTGCAGGAAGGCCTGCGGACACTGACAGCAGCATAAATCAAATATTTATAGTAGGGACGGAATAGCCCGAACTCATACGCCTGTGGACATTGCGTAAGACGTTGATTGCGTGTATCGTGATCAATGCAGCGGTGGTTGAATTAGGAAGTTCCGACTTCTATAAGTCGGGGTAGTTCACCTGGAAGATTCCTTTTGTCCAGAAGATTAGCTAGGCAAATAATAAACAGTAGGATATTACTTACACCGGGCAGGTATGGAGCGAAAAATCCGAAAGAACGATTTTGTATTATGAGGGCGTAACTGTTACCTATACGATCAATTCCGAAAAGAGCGCATGGATCTATGCAAACATATCAGATTATAAAAAGAATCTGATTTCTGATAGCCTGGTTGCTTCTGCAATCAAGAGCAGTAGTAAGGAATTAAATTCCACCGATGCGACAAACAGAGGAATTATTGAGCCTCTCGCGCAGGAGAAGATTCAGGAAGCGTTGAATCAAAAATACGGTGACGAAGTGGTATTTATCAACAAAGTTGTTATTGCCAATACTGATTTCGAGGAGTCTTACAATCAGGCAATCGCCGACAAACAGACCGCGCAGCTTGCTTACGAAAAGCAGCAGATCGAAAATAAGCGGCAGATTGAGGCGGCCGAGGCCGAAGCGAAGGTGAAGACAACCCAGGTAAAAGCGGAAGCCGACGCGGCGGTTATTAAGGCACAGGGTGAAGCAGACGCAAATAAGCTGCTAAATGACTCCATCACGGAAAAGATTTTGAAACAGCAGTATTATGAAAAATGGAACGGCCAGTTGCCCAGTATCGTGAATTCCGATTCCAGCGATTTGATCCTGGATATTGGAAATGTTACCGATGGGGCAACGGAATGATTTTGAAAGAGTCACAGAAATGTGGCTCTTTTTACTTTTTTTGTAGGACGATTTTCTATCATAATAATATCGACACAAATTGAACCGGAAATATTCTTTATAAGGAGTTAAGATATGACTTACCGTGAAAAGTTTAATATTGCTCAAAGAAACGAGATAAGAAGTGGATTGGAGTCTGGTATCGATATCTCCATTTATGCCAAACCTGAATTTAGTTGGGGACAAATGCGTCAAATAAGATGGGGCCTGGAAGATGGTCTCGATGTCTCTGCCTACGCCAACCTGGTATTCAATGAAGGACAAATGGAAGAAATAAGAGAAGGGCTTAAAGAAAACATCGACGTTTCTATTTATGCTAACCCCGAATTTGATTGGATTCAAATGAAGCAAATAAGAGAAAATTTAAAAATCAAAAAACAAGAAAATACTATGAATTGCAATGATATGTCGATCAATGAAAAAATCGCCTTAATCGAAAAAGGAAAAGAAGAAGATCTGGATATACTTGTCCATGATCCGGATAGAGATATTAGAATGGTAGTTGCCGCCAAAGGGCGCAGTAAGGATTTGGATATTCTGGTTCATGATTCGGATGCTGGCGTTAGGACGTGGGTCGCTGCGTGTGGCCGGGACAAGGATCTTGACATCCTTGTACATGATTCAGATAGAGGCGTTAAGTTAGGTGTAATACACAAAGGTCGCAATAAAGACTTGGATATTTTAATTAATGATCAAGATGAAACTATTCGAGAAAATGCGATAGTTAAAAAACTACTTACTTACAAAATTAATAAAAAATTATTTAACGCCAATCAAATGCAGGAAATAAGATTGGGACTGAAAAACGATGTTGATATTTCCGTTTATGCAAGTCCGGAATTTAATGGGGAACAAATGCATGAAATAAGACAAGGTTTGGAGGCAGGTATTGATGTTTCTATTTATGTCAAACCTGAATTTAATGCCCGTCAAATGCGACAAATTAGATATGGACTAGAAAATGAAATTGATGCATCTATTTATGCAAATCCAAGATTTGATAGCACCCAAATGGAACAGATAAGAGAAGGTCTGGAATCCAAACTCGATGTTTCCATCTATGCCAAGCCTGAATTCGAGTGGACACAAATGACGGAAATTAGACAGGGTTTAGAGACAGATATTGATGTTTCAATTTATGCTAAACCTGAATTTAATGCTGAACAAATGCAGCAGATAAGATATGGCCTGGAGGCAGGTATTGATGTTTCTATGTATGCTAACGCCGATTTTAATCCTGAGCAAATGCTTCAAATAAGATGGGGTTTAGAGGATGGCATTGATGCGTCTATTTATGCAAACCCAAAATTTGATTACAATCAAATGGAAAAAATAAAAATTGGCTTGCAAACAAGAGAAAATGGGGACTACGAAAGTTTCCTGGATCATATTGATTCTGTAGTAGAAAAAACTAAAAGAGAACAACAAGCTTTGTTGGATAAACAAACTAAATCCAAAAATTATCCGGGAGAAGAACATTGATATTTAGAACCGCAGGAATGTGACTCTTTTTTATATTTTTATAAGTCTATTTTCTTTCATAATAATGTCAGAATAAATTAACCATAAAATACTTTATTGGGAGGAAAAATTATGAAAACAGAAAACACGCAAGAAAATACGCCACAGGTCAAAGAAGATTTGAAATTATTAAATGCTCCTTTACACATAAAACGAAGCCTTGCAGAATTAGGAAATGATAAAGATTTGGATATCCTGATACATAGTGAAGAACCCTACGTTAAAATAGCCATTGCTAAACATGGACGGGATAAAGATTTGGATATTTTGGTACATGATGAAGAACCGATGATTAGAATAACTGTCGCTGAATATGGACGGGATAAAGATTTGGATATTTTGGTACATGATGAAGATCCATTTGTCGATATAGCTGTTGCCAGATATGGTCGTGATAAAGACTTGGATATACTTGTCAATTCCGATGATGAGGATGTGCAAAGGGCTGTTTTATGTCATAGTCGGGACAATGACCTTGATCTTCTTGTTCATAGCCGATACGAAGAGATAAGAAAAGAAGCTGTAAGTTATTGCCGAGAAAAAGATCTTGATGTCTTGGTTAAGGATAATAGCAAAGATGTTAGCTTGCGTGCCAAATTTAAAAAATTTGACTTAAAAACAAAAAGAGAAATGTTTGGAAATTATCACATTGATATTTTAGCATATAACGATGACCAAAACATCAGACAAAAAGCTCACGAATTAATTGATCGACTTCGCGAAGAAGTCAGTAAAAATTCAATCAATGAATTCGAAATACGCGAAATCAACGCAGCGATAAAAGATTTTGAAAAGGAATGCTCCGAAAACGAAAATAATATAGAAATTGATGAACCTTCTGATTTTATGAAGCATATTAATGCCGTTGTCGAGGAAACCAAACGAGAGCAGCAAGCGACAACAGAACGCATTAAGCCTGCTATTATTCAAGATAACGAACATTGATATTCCAAAGAACCGCAGAAATGCGGTTCTTTTTGTATCGAAAAGAAGACAAATTAAATCAAGATATTGTTCCATTTTCGTCCTTCTCTACGACATCTTGTTTTTAACGAAATCCTTTATTTATGCGGCTTTGCGGTATATTAGGCTCACATTGTGAGCCTATATATTTTTTTCAATATTTTGTATTCTTTTCTTTTTTAAACAATATATAGTCTACGTCTTTCAGCTGTTATTTTCCTTCATATTAATTATATCAATCAATAGATAAATGGAGGAAACACAATGAACAAATTTGAGATTTTCAGTAAGAAAAATATTGGTAAGCTGAGCGCAGCAATCCGCGATGATGGATCCGTATGGTTCCTTGCGAAGGATGTTGCAGAAATCCTCGGCATGCAGGCGAAGAACGCTCTGCGTATGCTGGACGATTCCGATAAAGAAGAAGTATTCACTGACATCGGAAACGGCCGCCGCAAATATCAGTTCGTAAATGAACCTGGTCTCTACGAGATGATCTTCTCATCCCGTAAAGCAGAGGCAAAAGCATTTAAAAACTGGGTAACGCATGATGTATTACCGTCTATTCGCAAAAACGGTGGCTATATCATTGGGCAGGAAGAACTGAAAGGAGAAGACAAGGAAAAGCTGGAAGAGCAGATTCGTCAGTTGGCGAAGCAGGTGAACGCTTACAAAGAAGACGGGAACCTGTGGATGAAGATGTATTTCGACATCCAGACAGATTACGTCAATGCCGTTGAGAAAATCTACGGCAAAAAGAAAGCTGATATTGATGCTCCGGAAAATTCTTCAGAGAAAGAATATGTTGTTACTCCTGAAGGCTGGATACTTCCGAAGGGCTTGATGGACAGAGATGATACCTGATGGTAAAAGAGCGGATTTATTTCCGCTCTTTTATAAAATAGAACTAAAAGGAGAAAATAATGAAAAAGAAATTAATTTTGTTATTATCGGCGGTTATTCTTTTGCTCACTTCGTGCGGGCGTTCATTACCTGTAAACGAAAATCATGCAGATACAATTCCTAAAATCGAAGTAATTCAGACAGAGTCGGAGATTGATACTGAAGAATCGCCAAGCAAATTTGATTCATCTCAAGTTCCCGTTTACGCAGGAAACGCATACACCACGATCAACGACAATATCCCCTTCTTTGCTGCAGATGATACTTTGCCTGCCGGATATGAATTTTACAGTCCCATGGATGAACTCGGAAGATGCGGTCCCGCCATGGCGCTTGTAGGTAAGGAAACAATGCCTACGGAAGAAAGAGGAGAGATCGGAATGATTAAGCCTACCGGATGGCATACCGTTAAATATCCCGGCATTGTAGATGGTAATTATCTTTATAACCGTTGTCATTTGATCGGATATCAGCTTTCAGGAGAAAATGCCAACGAGAAGAACCTAATCACGGGTACGAGATATTTCAATGTTACCGGCATGCTCCCGTTCGAAAACGAGGTCGCAGATTATGTTAAAAATACCGGAAATCATGTTATGTATCGTGTGACCCCTGTATTTGCAGGCGATAATCCCGTAGCTAACGGTGTCCTTATGGAAGCATATTCTACGGAAGATAACGGAGAAGGTGTTTGTTTCTGTGTATTTATCCATAACGTTCAACCTGGTATCGAGATTAATTACGCAACAGGTGACAGCTGGATCAGTGGAGCGGCTCAAAAAGAGAGTGATGAAAACACAGACGATTCTGACATTGATTATGTGCTCAATACCAGTACGCATAAATTTCATCTGCTAGATTGTGACAGTGTTACGGATATGAAACCACAAAACAGGAAGGATTATAGCGGCAACAGACAAAATCTTATCGATCAGGGATACGATCCCTGCAAAAGATGCAATCCATAGGAGGAAAGCATGGAATATGCGACTTATCAGACAACACTGAAATTCATGGCGAAGGAACATTTTTCTTTACTGACTGCGGACATAAGATGTATTCGAACCGGGATAAAACGGCGTACCATGGCTGTTTGTGCCCGGGATGTTTTAGTCAGGGAAAAATGACGACACTTTATCTTCGTGGATCAGAAGAAGGAAATAGGTATTGGAAAAAGAAACTGGAGGAAAAAACATGATCATTTGCAGATATAATGGCGAGATCCATTGCATTTCAGAAACGGAAGATTTTCGGGAACTTGTAGCACCGGAAATTTTCGATGCTTTGCATGAATTTCTTAAAATAAAGGAACATGACGCGGAAGAGTATGAGAATTTGGAGCGAGAATACGACCGGTTATACGACGAACTAGAAGATACGAAATCCGAGCTTGAAGATGCCGAAGCCGAGGTTGATCGCCTAGAAGAAAAAAATGATTCCTTATCAGACAAATTGTCCAGCATCTCCAAAAAAATTGAAGAACTTCTGAGTGATAAAGATTTTGGATATATCGATCAGGAAGAATTTAACAACAAAATCAAAGAATTAAGCAGCGAATACAGCATCATCGAAAAATAGGAGCGTTTTTCATAAAAAATGAAATGATTGTGCAGAGCTGTAAGGTATTAAGAGGCGGAGAAAACTTCGTCTCTTTCTTTTCGTCCATACCAATATAAGAATTCTGCAAACTTTTCACATAGTTTTCTATCATAATAGTAATATCAAAGAAAGATGGAGAAAAACTTTTCCCGGGGTTAAGATAAAAATCCCGGTTGATCTTATAGATTTTACTTTTGTTACTCCGGTTTATCCAGAGATTATATAAAACCAACCTTTTTCTAAAAATACAGTCCGACCGGATGGGCACTGATTCGCTGCTTCATCCGGTTACGGAAGCAGCGTCCTCCCAAAAATCTATAATGCTCCCGCCGAGCGAAACATTTCTTACTGTTTCCGGCGGGGGAACAGTTATGGCCACAAGGAGGGCAAATCATATGAATAATTTAAACGAAACGAACCTGTTAAAGGCAACCATGACTCAGCCGAGATTAGCTTTCGAACTCGTTAAGGCACTTGGTAAGGCATCGGAGGATCTGATGACTTATGAGAGAATTAATTCTCGTCCCGATAGAGAACTTGCCCGTAAGAGTAAGTTAGGGGAAGCTGTTAAGTATTCAAGTAAAGTGGTCGGAGTTGTGTCCCGGATGGAACGTGAAACAGGTTTGAAAATCATCAAGAATTTTCTGCATAACGACAGTGAAAAACTTGAGTTCATGCAGGATGTGGATGATTTCTTTAATGAGCTCTACGCAGAGTCTCAGGAGAAATCCAAAAACGCATAAAAATAACGCCTTCCGGTTTTTCCGGCAAGGCGTTTTTCTTATAATTCCGAAATGATTTTGCTGATTTTATCCTGAAGTCTTCCGGATTCGGCTGCCAGCGCAAGCCCTTTTAAAAACGTTGTATTTTGTTTCGCTTCCTCGATGGATTCAGCAGCACCTCTCATGGAGGTCCTTGCCAGATTCGCATATCCTTCGGAAGATGTTTCTCTGTATTTTTCAATCAGATCCTTGAGTTTCGGATGATCTTCGTATTTCTCGATTTCCTTATCAAATTCTTCTTTTTCCATTATAGCCAGTTCTTCATATCTTGACTGGTTAGGGAATTTTTTAATTTCTGCCATTTCTTATCCTTTTTTATTTTTGCTGTATTCTGTTTTCTATAGTTACTATAGCATAAAATAATGATGTGAGCAAATTCCTGCACAGAAATTCTGACATATTAATTTTATAAACAGAAAGGGGGAGAGCACTTGCAATATATAGAAAAATACGCGGATTTATTTGATATCGATGATCCTGACGTATGGTTTGTACAGTGTATATCCGCTGATTTTGCTTGCGGAAAAGGTATCGCTGTTGAATTCAATAAAAGATTTAATACGAAGCAGGAACTGCAGAAAAACTACAGGTCAAATGTATGGAACGGTAAAGGATACTGCATTGTAACCTCACGTGTTCTAAATCTGGTGACGAAGGCGAAATATTATATGAAGCCTTCGGAAAAGACCATGCGGACGGCATTAAAAGAGCTTCGCAATATTGTCATTACATACGGTATAAAATCTATCGCAATGCCTAAAATTGGCTGTGGTCTGGATCGGATGGACTGGGAAGTCGTAAGGAGTTTTATACAGGAATTATTCGGAGATATTGATGATCTGAATATTACCGTATGTTATAAATGGGAAGAAAAACGAAATTTATGGTAGGAACCAGGATTTTAGATTGATTAACTCAAACAAATTCGTTTGTTACGTTACCTATGGACGTGGTATCCTTCTCTTAAAGATGAAAAACCGTGGCGTTTGTCACGGTTTTTCTGTGCAGAAAAATCTTTCTTCCATGTTTTTATGTCATAATAATGGTATCAAACAAAAGATAGAAAGGAGAATACTTTATGGGTTGGATCAACTCGCATGTCGTGACAACAAAACCCATCACAGACATTAACGGACATCTCATTCCGAAAGGAACCGAGTTAATAACTATATATGGAACAAAAAGAGGAGATAGTGCCAAAACAACAGGCTTTAGATCATGCGAAAACGGAAAAGTTTATAAAATTCCATGGGCAGAAACGGAGCATATGAAAATTCTTCCTGAGAAACTGATTATCAGTTCGGCATTTTTATAACATTTCTGCCATAATAATATTGAAGATGGGAAACCTCTTTCATAAAACACATTTTCTTCTCTGGTACCCCCACAGCAATGTGGGGGTTTTGCTGTATTTTCTGCACACAAATTTTTCCGAATCTTTCATAATAATAATTGAAAGGAGTTTTCTATGGCTAATTTAAAAGCATATTTTAAAAATCTGCGGCCTTACTGCATAGTGGTTTTTGCGATTTATCTCGTTATGTCACTGTTTTCCAGAAAACTTATCGTAGATGGAAGTTCCATGGAACCAAATTATCATAACGGAGATGTTTTGAAGATCAACTTAGTAGCTTACCTGACATCGGAACCGCAGCGATATGATGTTGTTGCCATTCATACACCGTCAATGGATCTTATCAAAAGAATTATAGCCCTTCCAGGAGAAACTGTTAGTATAGACGAAAATGGAAAAATTCGGATCAATGGAGAAATCATAGAAGATCCATTTGCAAAAGAAGCAATCAGACAGGATATGCGTGGATTAGCGGCGGATACCATTGTTCTAAAGGACAATGAATACTTCGTAATAGGAGATAATCGGAACGCAAGCACCGACAGCAGAACTATCGGACCGATACAAAAGAAACAAATCATTGGAAAAGTTAGAGTAAAAAGATAAAACAATGGATGTTAAATGCAAAAATAAGTATAAATGTCAAAGAATACAAAAATCGTATGTAAATTAGGATTTAGCGGAGGTAAAAAATGTTGTGCTGGGGATGTATCTGCAATCACTGTGCGAATAGTGCTGAATGTTTTGATCATTGCCCTGGAGAGATAGACGAGCCGTGCTTTACCTGTGATGAGTGTATCTACTATGACGGCAAAAGCGACAGACGTGTGATGAGGCAAGACGAATGCCCTAAATACAAGATAACGGAATACTACGCAGGTATTCTCCGGAAGAAAATGAAAATATTAGAATTTAGGAGGTAGAGATGAGCAACCGACCGGAAATTACAAAGAAACTGTCCATGTCGTTGGAAAAATACATAAATCCTAAAAATGACACAAGAATTTACATGGCTAAAGAGGTCACATTTGATTATGCTACAGGACATGCAATCAGAGTGGACTATATGAAATTTAAGCCTGTTAATAACACAGTTTCTGGAATTGAAAAAGGGGATTTCTATTGTTATGAAGTAAAATCTTCTATTGAAGACTTCAATTCAGGACACGGTTTGAACTTTATAGGCGATTACAATTATCTTGTGATGCCGGAAGAAGTTTATGTGGCGGTTTCAAATAAAATCCCTTACTTTGTAGGGGTACTTGTTCCAACAGAAAGCAGTTGGCGTAATAACTGGAGAGAATTGACAGCAATTAAGAAGGCAAAACGCAGAGACAGGGAAAAACCATTATCGGAAATGCTTTTTATGATGTTCCGTTCTGCGGCGAGAGACAGATTTAAAGTGTCTTAAACTGAAACTTTGAGTTAGGATTGAAGGAGAGAAATACGTGCGAGACATAAAAGAGACGATTAATGATGATGCTTACTTAAATAGTTGTAATTGTCCTGTATGCGGCAAAAAAATTTCAAGGGGCTATGACGAAAGAACCTTTTATTGCGAACAATGCGGAACACGTTTACATCAAAGAGAATTTGCAGAAGAGGAAATTAAACAGGCACTTTTTGACGAAGAAATGGATAGATACGAGGATTAACCATGTCACAACTTATTATGTTTCAGTCCGGCGGATTTACGAATTATGGTATCTGTTACCGAAAATATAGCCTGGACGAATTAAAAGAAATAGCAATGCAGGAAGAAACGAAAACAAGAACAAATCCAAAGGAAACCGAGGAAAATGTAAGTAAAAGAACTGTTAGATTACATACAGGAAAATCTAAATAGCAACGAACTATCATGAACGTATTAAGACTGGCAGGAATGGTAGAACACTGCGACGGAATCAATTAGGATTCAACAAAGAAAGGAAGGATTGCAAAAAGTCTTTTTTGAATGTTCAAATTATGAGAAAACGACGCAAGAAGCAACTTTCATAGAGGATGTCTATGAAACACTTTATGAGCTTGGAAAAGAATTTGATATGCCTACTCAAGATATAAGGGATAATATATCATCCGTGGATGAAGCCTGCGCTCTATTTGCAGATAGGATACGAAAGGCAACAGTAAGAAACAAGGACCAATAAACTGAAATAGGAGCAAAAATGCAAAAGAAGATAAATATCGCAAAAATCCTGTATTTTTATATCATCACATTTCTCGGTATTCTGATCATTTTCTGTGCCGTTAATCTCAATCCAAACAATGATATGTGGTGGATGATCTCTACCGGCAGATATATTGTGAAAAATAGAGAAATCCCAAAAATCAATCCGTTTACAATCCATAACGGTTATAGAATCATTGTGCAGCAATGGTTGACGGCGATATTTAATTTCGAAATATACATTCATTTTGGGAATAGTGGATTTATCACGACAGCTATTTTAATGACTGTTCTCAGTTTGTTTTTATGTTACCGATATATATCCATATTCACAAATGATATTAATACGAAGATGCTGCTTATTTCTGTGGCAGCGTTTGTTTTTGCAGCTTTTGCAGCCACACGTCCGACGATATTTACAATTCCTGTGGTCTTGCTCGAATTAACAAATCTGGAAAAATGGAATAGAGATAAAAATAAAATCAGATATTTGATTCCTCTGATTTTTTTGTCCATTTTGGAAATCAATATTCATGCAGCGTTATGGCCTCTTTTGCTGATATTGACGCTTCCGTATATTGTCCCGGGATACGCTTTAAATTTCAAATACTTCGTTGCGGAACTCCTGAACAGGAAGTGGTTGATCGTTGTGGATATATTTATGTTTCTGTGCGGATTTCTGAATCCGAATGGCGTTAATGCAATGTTATATCTTGTTAAATCCTATAAGAAAACAGCATTGATGAATTCCATTCTTGAACTACAAAAACCGACAATTTTAGGTGTCGGGGGAATTCTCTTAATAGTGCAGATTGTTTTTCTCGTACTTTATTTGCGGGAATATGGCGCAAATTCTGATTTCTCTAAGGTATTTTTGGCAGCCGGCACGATCTTTATGTCCTGTACAGCGGTCCGCAATGCATGGATGGCGGGAATCGGCTGTTTGCCACTGTTTGCAAGTATGCTCCCGAAAATGATCCGTTTTCGAAAGGAACACATATACGAATTATGGAAAGCGATCATCATAAATGCGGTTTTACTCGGCTGCATTGCCGTTATTTTGCCAGAAATAGCCGGACAGATCGAAAATAAGAAAATACCTACAAAAAATGCCGCAGAATATCTCGCATCAGTTGCAGAACCAGATAGGGAAAGAGTATATACTTCGTTCGATAACGGCGGAATGTTCGAATGGTACGGCTTCAAGGTATATACTGACGCAAGACCGGAACTTTTCACGGAAGAGATTAATAAAAAGGAAAGCATAGACAGCGAAATATATAACGTGGAGTATGGAGTTGTAAATTATCGTGATTTTATCGATAAATACGATTTCACTTATATCGTCGTAAACGATGACACGCCTTTTGTGTACTATCTCGAAAATGATACAAAGTGGACGGATGTTTACATAAGCGGCGGTATCCGTATTTATACAAAATTTCCATGATCGAAATTCTTTCATATTAATGGAAAGTGAAAGAGAGGAGAAATGACATGAAATATAAATTTACAGAAGATGAGGCTGTCTTATCTTTTGGTATGAAAGAAGATCCAGTATTTTTCAAAATGTTGATCGAAATAGCCAAAAAGCAGGATGCTGAGTCATTTATGTTTACAGCGGCCGTCTGTCTCAATACAATTTTTACAATCAGAACAAAAGAAATATCATTCAATGCAGCAGGTGTTTTTCTTCTTGTTGAGAATGGAATAGCATCGCTGATTCTGAAGGAGAAGGTTGACATCGGAGAAAAACCGGACATCGATATATCTGATTTCGATGATACGATTCCTTATCCCGATTTTTTGAGAAAATTTGTCGTTTTGTTTCAACGCATGAAGAATGAAGAAGAATCGGCAGAAGGAAATTATCCAGAAGAGGACATGGATACCGACGAAAATCAGAATAAGAAAGAAATCCATATGGTTTATTACCTGATTCGAAATTTATCTGAATTGTATTCGATAAACAACATTAAGGGCTCTCTGTATAAGAAAGGTAAAATGTTTCTTTTACATACAGAAGAAAATCATGTACTGGATGAATTTTTTGACCGATATTACGGTTCTAAACCCATGGATCTTTTATTAAATGATATTAGTTTAATTGCAGGAGGAAAATAATATGAAAATTAATTTCATGACAGGAGATATTACGAAAGTTGCGGGGCGGTTCGATGTAATCGTAAATGCCGCAAATAGTATCTTATTGGGCGGCGGAGGAGTAGACGGTGCTATCCATAAAGCTGCCGGTCCGAAGCTTCTCGAAGAATGTAAAACACTAGATGGATGCGAAACCGGAGCAGCAAAAATTACAAGAGCCTACGATATTCCCTGTAAGGGAATTATTCATACGGTAGGACCGAAGTATACAGAAGATCCCGTCAATGCGCCGATCTTACTCTTTCTCGCATACATCAATTCTATCGATGTAGCGGTGGCAAACGGCTACAGAAAGATCGCTTTTCCTTCCATTTCCACTGGTATTTATAAATATCCGGTAGAGGAAGCAGCTCAGATTGCTAAAAGAGCGGCACATTTCATGGGAGAAAAGTTTCCGGATCTGGAATTGACCTGGGTATTGTTTTCGGAAGAGGATCACAATACTTATACGAAAGTATTTTATTCATAATTGGATTTGATGGAGGAAAATTATACGAAATATAGAAGATTATAATTGGGATGATTTGTATGAAAAAGCGGAGAATTTTATCAGAGGATATATTCCCGACGCAAATGTAAACAAAGGAGTCAGAGCTTTTTATAACGGAAATCCAAGAGTAGAAATTACCTTCAAACAGAAAGGCAACCAAACTGCTATCAAAACTCTCGACAAGGAACCGTGTTTCAGATCTCTTAGCGGATACAATGTAAAAGGTACGAGAATCTGCAGAGCTGAGATTATTTTTGATAAAGATGACAATATAATTTAGAAATTCAGAAAAGGAAAGAATATAAAATGTGGCATAATAATGTGACAAGAACAGACCATGATTAGAAAGGATGTTGTTATATGGTAAAGTTTAGAAAAGAAGAATTAAATTCCTTGGTTGGTAAAACAATTTATCATTATTATCTTAAAAATCCATTAGATTATTGCTTTGCCAAAGATACCAAGATTAATGTATCACAATTAGAAATATTTAAAGTATATGAAGAGGACTCTTCTTGTGAAACTTCCAGGCAGTATATCTACATAAAAGGTTGTAAAATTTATCAGGTTGATGTAAAAGATATTGGTAATCCATCTGTTGTTGCAGAAGATTGGTATTCATTTGAAAGAAATGACGAACTGGCGAGAAAGATTTTTAGCACATGTGAGAATGAAACGTATATACGCAGGTGTGCTTCTTTAATCAATAGTCTCAGTGAATTGAAATCTAATCATGATATAGCAGCATCATTGATTCAAAAAAGAGAAATTGATGATTCAAGGTGTGAAAAACTTTGGAATACGAATTAGATTAATTTGTTTCAATATATAAATGGAGGAAATAAAAAATGAATGAAGAACTGAAAAATAGCAGAGAAGTATAACTGGAAATTAGGATTTAAAGAGAATGAGAATGAAATTATGAGGAGACCAGCTATGAAAGAAAATGAAGTGAAAATTGGACAAACCGTATATTTTCAGGAACATTGGTCTGGGGCAATTCAAGAGGCAAAAGTAACTGATATATTGCCTATGGAAGATCAGAAGAGATATCCAGGAAAGAAATATGCAGAATTAAAATGTCGTATCGGTACTTGTGGTGCATTACTTGAAAATATTTATCCCTCTTTTAAAGCTTGTGAGGGAGCGGTTAGAAAAACATTTATAGAAAATGTGGAAAAATACAAAGCCGAAATGAAAACGGTTAGGGACCTGATTGTTTTTCCTTTGGAACATATCGTAAGTAGTGCAGAAGAATATTCTGATGATGCTGCAAGAAGGGCTTATAAGGAAAGAGCAGAGGAATTGGGATTCATCACGAGTAAAGAAATGGAGACAGAAAACTATGAACGTGATTGAGAATTGATTAAAACGTAAAAAAACTGCAGCATATTTTCTCTATTAAGGAAGATTAAGATGATGATCACTATCCTCGTCAGTTTTTATCTATGCATTTGGCGGTTCGTACACATCCGATTATTGATTGGATGAATTGTTTTAACATTGCACATATAAAGGAGGACATTATGTTATTTATTATATTGACAGTAGTAGCTATTGTAGCAGGTTTTGTTTTGTGGGAACTCATAGACGAAATATATTTACCTATTTGTTTATTTCTTGGTATTTTTATACTTATTCTTGGTCCAAAGGTTTCCATGCGCCACTACTTTTATGATACGGTGGCGGATACGGAAACATTGACTGTCTTTTCAGATAATGTTTATTATCAGAATGATGACAAAGAAAAGACTGTTACTATCTGTATAATTGATAATGATAAGGTATCGCATATTGAAGCCATCCATTATGAAGATTTAGAAGTTGAATATGTAAAAGATATTCTATCTGCTACGGTAACAATAAGCACTTACAAAAGAAAACCTAAATACAAATGGGTTATATATGATATGCTGACAGGAGATGTCGCAAATGTAACCTTACAATTACCGGAATCTGCAAAAAATCAATAGAAATAAAAGCCACTGTTAAAAAAATAGTGGCTTTTTTGACCATTTTATATCCTTTTTAAATGCAAACAGTTAAATATGAAAGTCGATGATAAAGGATATCCTTGGGGATTTGAATGTTTAAAATATGGAGATTCCGTATTTATTGAGGATTTTGGACAGTATATGAACGTACCAGAATAAGGAGGTTTTAGATGAAAAGTGTAAAATTGTATAAGTATGACATTGATGACACAATGAGAGAACTGTATGAGTTATCAAAAGATGGTAGTGAGTACTGTTGCGAATTCAATGAAAAAACGCTTACATCATCTATGACTATTGATGATGCATACTTATTAGTAACTGGCATGTCTTATAATCAGTTTAAGGAATATGAAAAAACAGAAATTGAAAAGATGAAAAAAAGGAGAGAAGAAAGAATCAAGTCGGGAGAATACTTTGGAATGTAAATCAAACAAAATTATTTGTTAATTATGACATTAAGAGAAGCAGATTAACCTGCTTCTTTTTTGTTACAAAAAATTAGAAGAAAAATCGGGGCTTTAACCCGTTAGAAACGCGCGCCGCTAGGTATACAAAAACAGCAGTCATTACGGCTGCTGTTTTTCTTTCTCTATCTTTTCCTGCAAATATTCCTGATACTGGTCCATCTGATTCATTTCGTTCTGAAGAGCGCATCCATGGATCCCCATGACGACGGAAGCGCATAAAAGTAATATTGACAATGAAATCATAAGTTTTTCTTTTCTATTCATGATGCCTACCTTCACGGTTTAGAATTATAGACTTATCTATAATATCACATATTAATTCATTTGGCAAACTTTCCCATGTATTTTTCTATCATAATAGTGGTAATCAAGATACTAGGAGACTTTTTTACGGGGTTAAGATAAAATCCCGTTTGAACTTATAGATTTTCTTTTTTAAATCCTCATATAAAGTGAGGTTGCTCTATATAGAACCCGTCATCCAGAGAGGATGGCAAAACGTTTACTTTTAGCCGCCTCTCGAATTGGACGGCTATATTATGGGAGGAAAGAAATGAACTATTTATTTTTATTAGCATCTCTGTTCGTGATTTCTGCTTCTTACATGGAGGCAAGAAAAAATGCCTAAAAAAGGTTTAATTTCTTTGCAACCAGAGTGGCTGGGAAGGGAGCGACAGAGACATGAAAAGCAGCTTGCAGATATCGATCGTAAATGCAACTGGCTTTCAGATAAAAATTTTTCTAAAACGCCGGCAGTGATCCGCATGCTCGAAGACCTGAAAATTTCTGCTTCGTTTGAAATGGAGATGATTATGGAAATCGACGAGGCGCTGTCGGGGCAATTAGCCTGTGCGTAAAATCATCGTGCAGGACGCATCAAGATTAAAAGGGAGAGCGGATTTTATTCGCCCTCTTTTTTGTTGTCTTTATATTCATTAAATCTATCATATTAATATCATAAAAAAGATAAGAGGAGGCTTATATATGGATATAATCATTATCGCATTACTTATCGTCGTTATCATCGGTCTCGCGGCTGTTTTGTATTCCTGCTGTTGTATGAGTGGCAAGATCGACAGGCTCGCCGAATCGGAAGATATCGATGCAGAATTAAAAAAGTTAAAGAAAGAAAAATTATATGAAGACAATTAGGAGGAAAAATAAGTGAAAATCATAATCATGGGAAAGAGTGCCGCCGGTAAGAATCATCTGGCACGCAAGATGAAAGAACTGGGATTAACACAGATCGTAACTGACACAACAAGAACTATGCGCCCCGGAGAAAGAGACGGGGTAGATTACAACTTTGTTTCTGAAAAAGAGTTTCTGAAAAATATTTCTGAATCCAAATACATGGAATACAAAAGCTATGAGACCATAAATGGAACCGTATATTACGGATCGCAGTCAGACGCTTTTGAAAACGGAGATTTTATCATCCTGACGCCATCTGGTGTAAAAGATATTGCGTCGATTCTCGAATCCCGCAAAATCAAGTATCGAACAATCCTTCTCGATGCCGACAAGGATCTCCGACTGCAGAGAAGTCTGAAAAGAGGAGATAAGGTAGAAGAAGTATTGAGAAGATATGACAAAGACGAACGGGACTTCCGTGGTGTCGAGGCAGCTATCTGCTTTAATACGACGGAGTGGACGGACCGAGAAGTAACGGCAGCGGCCGAGATGCTTCGAGATTTGTGTCGAAAATAGAGAAAGGAAAAATCCATGAAAAAGGATAAATTCAGAACGTATGCAGCGATTTTAACCATCATTATTTGCGTAATTGGCATAATCGCCAATTTAATATATATGCCTAATCAGTTTTCCAAAAATAAAGATTTGGTTTTGGAAATTAAAGAGTCATTAAAACATCAAACTTTCGCTACGAAAAAAGATGAATACAAAATCTGGGCTGATCCGGAAACATGTGTAGAATATATAATCTACAATTATGGAGGTAGGCTGGTTATGACTGCGCGACTTAACGCCGACGGAAGTTTGTGTGTTACTGAAAAATAACTTATAGGGATTTTGGAAGCGACTATCTGCTTTAATACGACAATGTGGACAGATAGAGAAGTGGCGGCGGCAGCCGAGACGCTTAGGAAATTGATTCAAAAAAGGAGGAAGCTAAATTGAAAAAGAAATTGATTGTGACAATAATTGTTTTATTATTTGCGATTTTGCTAACTGGATGCAGTTCTGAAGAAGCTCAGAAAAATGCGGAAAGTTTTCAGTCAGGATTGAATAGTGTAATAAGAGATCCTTCAGTTGCCTTTTCGCAAGAGGCTGAAATTCAGACAACCGAGAACCAATTTATATTTGTTTGGACAGACCCTGATACAAAAATACAATATATTGTTTATCGGCAAAAAAGTGGATATGCCGGTTTTGGAGGAATTACGCCAAGGCTGAACGCAGACGGAAGCCTCTATATCTCTGAGGACTGATATTATTAGAACTTATAGGGATTTCAAGAGCGGTAAAGAGCGGAATTTTGTTGACATAACCGTATATATATGAGAAAATGCAAATAGAAAGGAGAATGTACGAGATGTCATCTTTCAAAATTAATCCATACCGGCCTGGCGCTGGAACAAATCCTGCGTATCTTGCTGGCAGAGAAAATGAACTAGATATGGCAGAAACGACTTTCCAAGCATTGCGTCTACAAATTCCGGTGCAATCTATTATTTATACCGGTTTGCGCGGCGTAGGAAAAACTGTTCTTTTGAATCAGATGGAAGAACTAGCAAAAAAGGAAAGCATTGAATGTCGGCATATAGAGGTTGAAAACAGAAATGATTTCATTTCACAGATCATCACCTGTTGTCAGGTGTTTCTTAGAAACATCAGCACCGGAGAGCGCATGAAACAGACAATTTCCAAAGCTGTTGATGCCTTGAAATCGCTGGCTGTTTCTTTCTCACCGGAAAGCAGCACTTTTTCTCTATCTATGCAGGAACAGGAATTATATAAAACAACTAACCTGACGCAAAGTCTCACAGATGTATTCATTTCTGTAGGAGAAGCTGCCAGAGATGCAAATAAACCAATTTGTTTTTTCATTGACGAAATGCAATACATGAAAGGAAATGAACTAAGTTCCTTGATCGCTGCATTACATCGGGCAAATCAACTGAATTTACCGATCATGATCGTTGGCGCAGGTCTTCCGAAATTATACAAAATGCTCGCGGAAGAAAAAACATATACAGAAAGATTATTCCTGTATCATGAAATAGGTTCTCTTTCAGAAGAAGATGCAGCGAAAGCTATCACCGAACCCCTAAGGCGATTGGGTGTAAATTACAGCAAGGGTGCCGTGAAGAAGATTTATGAAACCACAAAAGGGTATCCTTTCTTTATTCAGCAGCTTTGTAAAGAAGTCTATAGTCTGTCTGAGGGAAAACTTATCGAGGAAAAAGATGTTGGAAAAGGGATTACGCAGTATTATTCTGTTCTGGATTCAGGATTTTTCAAGAGCAGATATGAGAGATGTTCTGTAACAAATAAGCATTTTATTTTTGCCATGGTCGCATGCGGAAATCTCCCCTGCACCATAGCAAATGTTGCAAAAAATCTCGGAAAAACAGTAACGTCTATCTCGACCACGAGAGCCCAATTAATCAGCAAGGGAATTATTTATTCTGCAAAATACAGTGAATTGGATTTTACTGTTCCTGATTTTGATGATTTTATCCGCCGCAATCCTGAATATGACGACTGGTTAAAAAATAAATAACGGCATTTAAGAAGA
>ENA-OPSQ01000228-OPSQ01000228.1-human-gut-metagenome-genome-assembly--contig:-NODE-228-length-52191-cov-4.598895_pt1 | contig 52191 bp, 54 predicted proteins | sample MGYA00241456_ERZ501904 | MGnify/ENA primary metagenome ERZ501904 (study PRJEB25962, sample SAMEA2042452) | human gut metagenome | biome: human gut; feature: human-associated habitat; material: faeces...
GGGCAAAAAGGATAAGCAATAGATATAGTACTCTCCGTTTTATTAAATGTACCATCCTTTTTTACCATATCTCTAAACGTTTTCTGCATACGCATAATAACATCCTTTACTATATTATATATATAGTGATTTTTCGCATGCATATGATAGTATTCATAGTCAATAATTGAATTTTCAACGCAATATAGTGCAAAATCCATAACACCTGAAAGCACAGGTTCAAAGCCCTCTTCAATTAAATAATCTTCTAAATGCTGATTTCCTAACGGAGAGTACTTCATATAGATTTCTCCAACAATTCCAATACGAATCTTTGTCTGAGTACGATCTTGTGGAATAGCCTTAAACATTTCAATCATCTTTTTATAAATACGCTTTGATTGTTTATAAGAACCATGCTCAAATGTTGGAATTAGTTCATCGATAAATTGATTTACCGCTTTATCTGTAGCTCCCTTTTCAAGTTCATAAGGCTTTACCTGATTGCTTAACCACATCAATGCATCCCCATATAAAGCTCCATACAACACGCGAAGAATCAAAGACATAGTAAATTCAACATTACTGCCTTTTTCAAGTCCACTCGCATTGGCCGATAAACAAGGAATGTGTTGCCATCCTTCCATCGCCAAGGCCTTTCTTAATAATGAAAGATAATTACTGGCACGACATCCTCCTGCCGTTTGTGTAATAGCACAAGCTACATGATTCATATCATATTTACCACTCTTTAGAGCATCGATCATTTGTCCAATCACCAACAAAGCCGGATAACAAGTATCATTATGCACATGTGCCAATCCTTCTTCACGAACCTGCTCTCCTTCATTGGTTAAAACTTCTAATTTATATCCACTTTTCGCAAAGACTGGTGTCAACAAGCGAAAATGAATGGGAAGCATAGAAGGAACTAAAATTGTGTAATCCTTCTTCATATCAGAATTAAATAATGTGTATTCTAAGCTCAACTTTATGCTCCTTTCTGTTGGGCAATTGCCTCTTTTAAGGAACGCAAACGAATTTTTGCCGCACCCAAATTGTCAATTTCATCAATTTTGATTTGCGTATAAAATTTATTTCCATCCTTTAATATATCTCGAACTTCATCACTCGTAATCGCATCAATACCACAGCCAAAGCTTACAAGCTGAATCAAGTTCATATCTTTATTTTCAATCACATAGTGTGCTGCCTGATACAATCTTGCATGATATGTCCATTGATTTAACACATTCACTTTATGTTTTGCTTGTCTAGGAACACTTTCCTCACTGACAACCACAAAGCCTAACTGTGTCAATAATTGATTCATTTGATGGTTAATTAACGGATCTAAATGATATGGACGTCCACAAAGTACTATAATTGGATAATTATTTTCACGTGCGTATTCCACTGCTTTTCGATGTTCTTTTACTAATTGTTCATGGAAAGCTTCATACTCATTCATTGCTGCATTTTTCGCAATAATAATATCCTTTTCATTAAAATGAATACCCACCTTTTCAAAATGCATACGAATTGCCTTCGCAAAAGTCGCATTGTCATCAAAACTAATAAATGGATATACAATCTTTGTCTTATCAAAATCCATATTAGCTGCGATTACTTCTGGATAGTAGGCAACCAATGGACAATTATAATGATTATCCGATTGATGTTCGTCCACATTATATGTCATGCATGGATAGAAAATCACATCCATACCTTTATCAATCAATTGTTGAATATGTCCATGCACCACTTTTGCAGGGAAACATGCCGTATCACTTGGAATACTTTGTTGTCCTGAATGATACATTGCCTTTGTACTTGGTGTTGACCATACAATTTCATAGCCTAAGCTATCAAAGAAACGTGTCCAGAATGGTAATAAGTCATAATTATTTAAAACTAGAGGCATACCAATCTTTTTATCATGCGAAAATTTCTTCTTTTGCGCGTTCAACATATCCGTTTTGATCTTATATAGATCTGGAAGTTCTTCCTTCTTTGTTTCAACACGATGTACCATCTTATCGCACTTATTTCCCGCAACTAAGCGCGTTCCATCATTGAATGTATTAATTGTCAATGAACAATGGTTGTTGCAGCCTTGGCAAGCAACAGATTGTGATTTATGCGTAAATTTAACAAGTTGTTCATAATTCAAAATATTACTTCGAGTACGATGTAATTTTTTTGCGTATAAAGCCGCTCCATAAGCTCCCATTAAAGGGGCAATACTTGGTCGAATGACTTCAAGTCCAAGCTCTTGCTCAAAGCAACGAAGCACTGAATCATTTTGGAAAGTTCCACCCTGTACAACGATATGCTTTCCAATATCATCTTTATTCTTTGCACGAATCACTTTATACAATGCGTTCTTTACAACAGATTTACAAAGTCCTGCCGAAATATCTTCAATACTAGCACCATTCTTTTGTGCTTGTTTCACACCTGAATTCATAAATACCGTACAACGCGTTCCTAAATCAACTGGATGTTTTGATTTCAATCCAAGTGTCGCAAATTCTTTCGCATCATATCCAAGTGATTTTGCGAATGTTTCAATGAATGAACCACACCCACTTGAACAAGCTTCATTCAACACAATATCATCAATGTGTCCTTCACGAATTTTAAAACATTTTATATCTTGTCCACCAATATCTAGAATGTAGTCTACTTCTGGATTAAATGAACGTGCGGCCGTATAGTGTGCCATCGTTTCAACAATCCCACCATCCAAATGGAAGGCATGACGCATCAATTCTTCTCCATATCCAGTCGCATAGGCTCCATAGATTTTAATATTTGGGTTTGTTTCATAAATCTTTTTTAAATCTTCCAATACTACATCGAGTGGATTTCCTTTATTTGATGTATACGAATCATATAAAATCGCATCATTTTCATCGAGTAAAACCAATTTTGTAGTAGTAGAACCAGAATCAATTCCTAAATACGCTTTGCCTGCATAATCCTTTAACTTGGCATACTTTGCATCATGTGATTTATGACGCTCAATAAATTTTTGATAATCTTCTTCACTTTCAAACAAAGGCTTTGATTCTGCCAATTTAGCCGGTGCATGCACCAAGTCCTCTAGTATTTTATACAACTCATTATATGTATATTCTTTATCTGCACAAAGCGCTGTTCCTAAAGCCACAAAGTTAATTGCCGTTTCAGGACAGTTTACCTGCACATCTGTCAATTTTAAAGTTTCAACAAACCGGTTTCTTAACCCACTCATAAAATAAAGTGGTCCACCTAAAAACAAAATGTTTCCTTCAATTTTTCTTCCTTGTGCAAGCGAAGTAATTGTCTGATCCACAACCGCTTGAAATATACTTGCACATAAATCACATTTATCCACGCCTTGATTAATTAATGGTTGAATATCTGTTTTCGCAAACACTCCACATCGTGATGCGATTGGATATAAGCGATGATAGTTTAAGCTAGCTTCGTTCATTTCTTCCAATGACATATTTAATAAGGTTGCCATTTGATCAATAAAAGCACCTGTCCCTCCAGCACAAGTAGAGTTCATTCTTTGTTCTACACTTCCTTGAAAGAAAAGAATTTTCGCATCTTCTCCGCCAAGCTCAATAGCACAATCTGTCTCTGGATATAATTTAGAAACACCTGTTGCACTTGCGAACACTTCTTGAATAAAAGGTAATTCCCCTTGCTCACAAAGTCCTAAGGCACCAGATCCACTGATTGCGAATTTAAATGGTTCCTTTGTATATTTTTTTAGTTCTATTAATTTATCTAAAGCCTTTTGGCGCACTTGCGCCTTGTGCCTTTCATAACTTTTATAACAGATTTGGTTATTTTCATCTATAACAACCGCTTTGATTGTTGTACTTCCAATGTCGAATCCTATACGATAACCCATAATCTCCTCCATTTTCTTTTTTTATCAGTATTATTATACTCATTTTTCAATTATTTTCATGTATTCAAATGAAAATAACGACAACTTACAAAATATGTTCACTTTGTTGTAGATTATTCGCGGTAAAACATATATCATTAAATTAACAAATAGTTAACAAGTTCAATACACGGGATTGTTATAATTATTTTTGGAAAGTTGGTAAATCAAATGAAAAACAAATTAACAAAACTTGAATTCAAGTGGATTTGTTACGACATGGGAAACTCTGCCTTTATTTTATTAGTCGCAACAATTCTTCCTATTTATTTTAATTATCTTTCAAGCTCACAAGGTGTAGCTGAACACAACTACTTAAGTTATTGGAGCTATGCAGCCAGTCTTTCAACATTGATTGTTGCACTTGCTGGTCCAATCTTAGGAACATTAGCTGATTATAAAGATCACAAGAAAAAAATCTTCTTAACAACCGCAATGCTTGGAGCATTAGCCCTTGCATGCTTCTGGATTCCTAGTTCTTGGTTTGCATTCTTAGTATTATTTATTGCAGCTAAAGTTGCTTATTCCTTATCTTTGATTGTATACGATTCTATGTTGACGGATATTACTACTGAAGATAGAATGGATGCCGTAAGTTCAAAAGGCTATGCATGGGGATATATCGGTAGTGTTGTTCCATTTATTATTAGTTTAGTCTTTGTATTAATGTATGACAAAATGGGCATGACATTAAAGACAGCTATGATGATTGCCTTTATTTTAAATGCTGTATGGTGGATTGCCTTTACTCTTCCTTTAGTAAAAAGCTACAAGCAAAAATACTACATTGAACCTGAAGCACATCCTGCTTTGGATACTTTTGCTCGTTTAAAAGACACTTTAATGAAGGCAAAGGAACAAAAGAAAGTCTTCTTATTTCTACTAGCATTCTTCTTCTACATTGATGGTGTTTATACCATCATTGATATGGCTACCGCATATGGTACAAGTTTAGGATTAAATACAACTGGTCTTCTATTAGCCTTATTGTTGACACAAATTGTTGCCTTCCCTGCAAGTTTAACATTTGCGGTATTATCGAAAACAAAAAACACAGCTTCATTAATTAAAGTCGCAATCATCGCATACTTCTTAATAGCCTTATTTGCCGTACAATTGGATAAACAATGGGAATTCTGGGTATTAGCTGTTGCGGTTGGATGTTTCCAAGGTGGTATTCAAGCTTTATCTAGATCTTACTTTGCGAAAATCATTCCAGAAAATGCCAGTGGAGAATACTTCGGACTATTCGATATCTGTGGTAAAGGCGCTAGCTTTTTAGGAACTATGTTGATTGGTGTTGTAACACAAATTACAGGTAAACAAAACTTAGGTGTTGCCGCTCTCTCTATCATGTTTGTGGTTGGATATTTCATTTTCAATAAAGTCTCTAAAATGGACGACTAAAAAAATGGACTGTACTTCAAAAGTACAGCCTTTTCTTTTAATCCACTTTCATTACCATTTTTACAATTCCATACATTGCAGCATATAAGACGGCAGCAACCGGCCAGATTATATAGGTTAAATCCCATTGCTTAGTCCATAAGCTCCAGCCAAGATAAACAGCTGTTACAAGACACCAATATGCACCTGTGAATGTTTCAGTTTTCTTCTTTGCGAGCTTTTCTTTTTTCGTATAATCACCTTCTTGCAGCAATGTATCATAGCTACTTTTTATCGTAGAAACACGAATTAGAATATTCACGCCAATGGAAACCAAAATTAGTAATACATCTAAACATAATGTACACACATAATCAGATGCTTCCATGCAACCTGCAATGATCAACGGAATTACCGATAGGATACATAGAACAACACCGCATGCTAGACAGAAAGAATAATGTTCTTGATAGTTTTGATTCTTTTCTTTGACAAATCCTGTTACACCATATTCTGTTTCGAATGGTTCTTGTTCTAAATATTGTAAAGGACTCAATTTAATTCCTGTTTTAATGAAGATAAATGCTGCAAGTGCAACCATACCTAATAATGTGGTACACGCAATACCAATGGCTAAGCCATTATTGAAAGTTGAAACTAGAAATAAAGGAATTGGACTTAGGATACATAATGTTGTCGCATTCGCAAGCATAGGTGCTGCTTTTTTCTTTTCATCCATATATGTATTCGCTTCTTCCATACTCACACGATGTAATTCACAATCTGTATCGCATATTGTCTCTGTATTTTCTTTTTCGATTTCATCTTTTAACAAGTAATCTGTACTCACTCCAAATAAGTCAGCCAACTGAATGATCTTTTTTAAATCTGGAATAGCTCCTGCACTTTCCCACTTTGAAACGGATTGTCTAGATACACCTAGTTTTTGTGCAAGGTCTTCTTGTGTCCATCCATTCTTTTTTCTTTCATCAATTATTTTATCGGCTAGAATCATAGTTCTTCCTCCTTAGCCAAAGTTTACTAAAATTATCGGTTGCATTCCACCAACTTGGCTTGTCAATTTATCAATTGACAGTTGCATAGTACTGGAAAAGACTTGAATTCAAATCAAGTCTTTATCTATGCCACATATTTTCTCAATATATGATTAAGTTTTTGTTCATCAATTGGTTTTGAGATTGAATCATTCATAATCGTTTGATCAATACTATATTCTGATTGTGCACTCATAGCGACAATTGGAATGGATGGATTGATTTTTCGAATGCATTTAGCCGCTTCATCCCCATTCATTTTTGGCATCATAATATCCATCAAAATCAAAGAATACTTATTTGGTTCTTCCTTAACTTTTTCTACAGCATCTATACCATTCCATGCCTTATCTACATTGGTATTCACTGCATTCAAATAAAACTCAGCCACTTCCATATTTATTTCATTATCTTCTACTAAAAGAATTCTTTTATCATGTAAATCTAATGTTGACGTATCTTGTGTACTATTTGTAGATGTATCCAATTGGTAAGTAAGAACCACCTTGATTTGTGTACCTACTCCAACTTCACTTTTTACTTCAATATTGCCACCAAGCTTGTCCACTAAGCCTTTCACAATCGACATACCTAAGCCAGTTCCTTCATATCTTGTTCTGGCATCTTGTTTAGCTTGTGAAAAAGGCGTAAACAAATGATTTTTAATATAATCTTCACTCATACCAATTCCTGTGTCTTTGATTTCAAACTCAAATGTAGCTTGTGAATCATCACTAGACACTTCTCGAACAAATGCATCAATCGTACCATTCGGTTTGTTGTACTTTATCGCATTCGTTAATAGATTTACAAGAATTCGTCTTAGTTGCAGTGCATCTCCAATTAAATGTGTATGCATTATATTATTCATATGCTTGTGATATGTAATATTTTGAAGCGATACTTGGGCATCAATCAAACTATTCATTTCTTCAATCAAACGATTTAGATCAAATGGCTCATTCACGATTTCCATATGATTTGATTCTAATTTCGACATATTCAAAATATCTTCAACCAATTCATTTAGGTGTTTCGTCAAAACTTCCATCTTATTTAAAGAATCATCCAATTTATCCATATCACCCCAGTTTTTACGAATAATTTGCATCATTCCTAAGATACCATTGATTGGTGTACGAATATCATGGCTCATGCGATTCATAAAATCTGTTTTAGCTTTACTTTCTAAATCTGCTTTTTGATATGCCAATTGAAGTTGTTTTTTTTCTCTATCATCCTTTTCGTGGAATGCAGATGTATTTCTAAATAGTATAATTGCTCGAACAATCATACGTTCATTTTGTATGTCCACATCATAAATTACATCTTCACTCATCAATATCATTTCTTGAACCCAGATTACACGATCATCTGGCATTTGAATTTGATATTCAACCGTAACATGTTTATCCCCAGCCTTATAGCGATCCAATAAGCTTTGACACGATTCTACGATTCCAAAACTTCCCAAACAATCTTTTAACACTTTAGATTTCCATTGTTTAAAATATGCTTCATATGCACAAGGCAACACTGGTTTTCTATCCTCTGCCATACATTTATCATAAATACCATCTATCTGATTCTGTGTTAAGTTTACAGAAAAGACAGATTGTACCATATTCATTAAAGCTTCAATGTAGTTCGCATTTTCTAAGATAGATTGTTTCAATTGATCATAATAACGCATCAATTGTTGCTTTTCATCCATTTCTATTGTGTCATAATATATTTTGAAGCCTAGCACAAAATGATGAAGATTATTTTTTTCATCACCATCTAAATAGACTGCTATGATTTTCCCTTTTACTTGCGTATCTTTAATTTGATGACAATACGGAATCTCTAATACTGGATTTTCTTTTGTGAGTTTCTGATTTAAATAATCCAGTTGTAGCACATGACGATACTCTTTTTTCTGATTCTCTTCAAACAACTCATTTAAAACTTGTTCGATTGCACCTGAATAACTGCCATCCTCTGCTAAGAAAAAGGAATAGCTAGCACGCAAAGTAAAATACGCATCTGTTTGAGCATCACAATAGATACAATCTGAAAAATGATACCCTTTATCTTTTAATTGTTGTATAACACACAGAATCAAATTCCGTTTCTCTGTAGCCTCTTTGATTTTTGCCTGGTTTTTATCAATATACATATTTTTATCCGCCTGACAAAATAATTCACGCATTGTAAATCCTGAAAAATCATTTGAATATGCATAACCTGCTGCAAAGCTTAATGGTATTTCCGAACCATTTTCACATACTCTTTTAACACTTTCTAGATTCCTTGTTACATCTTCTTTTGTCACATCTTTGAAGAAGGCAATAAATTCATCTCCGCCATAACGACCCACAAATTGATTCACATCAACACCTTTACGTAAACATTTCGCAAAAGAGTTAATATATAGATCTCCTCGTTCGTGTCCTTGTTGATTATTGATGATTCTTAGATTATTTAAATCAAATACGCAAATTGCCGTATATGGTTCAACTTCTAAAGTTAAAATCTCTTCACATTTATTTTTATTTGGCAAACCTGTTGCCTCATCTAAATACACCTTATTCTTAAGCTCACGATTGATTTTCGCATAACGCAAAGCCTTAAGTAGTTCATACAAAATCATAAAGACGAGAATCACAATATCAATAACTGTCAGCACTTCAAATTGTTTCAGCCTTGTCGCAATTCTTTGTGCATAAGACTCTGCAAGACCTGTAGCCACATCACATAAGTTAAAAAATATTTCACTCTTTTGAATAATATTCGTATTCGCATAGCCAACTTGACGAACAAGATAGATTTCCTGCTTTAAAGAATCATAATATGTATCCAATTCTTTCATCTTCATTTGAAATGCCTTGTCATCTAGTGAAACCAAATTTAATTCATCACTTCCAAAACGGAGACCTTTAATATATTCATCCACATCAGCAATCATTTCCTCCTGTGGCATGCCTGCATCTTCTAGCTTAATAATGCGTTGTGTCTTTCCACGTACTAAACCTGCATAATTGACAACACGAGCCGTTCCTTGAATGCGTGATACCATTAATATGATGATTAAAATAAGCACTATTAAAAGACTGTTTAAAACAGTCATTGTAAAGCGTACTATTTTTGAAATATGTTTCCTTCGTTTAGCTATCATACAACACTTCCTTATATTTATTGTATTAAGAAAAAGAAATTATCACAAGAAAGATAAGAAAAAAGGATAAACAAATTAAGATTTATTCATCCTTCGATTGATCCATATTACAATCCTTATACCTATGCCAACACACAATAAAGCTAATCCTATCAGCATTAAAGTAGTACCATCATGCATTAATCCATCATCACCTACGTATGCGTTTATTCTTTCCTTTAGCAGCAAAAACACAATTCCTGCAATCAAAAAAAGATTCGCAATAAACGTTGGTGTAAATACACGTTCCTTTTGATTCATAATAACATCCCCTTATTGTTACTGTAATATTATAGCATCGGTTTCTATATTTAACCTTAAATTTCTCTTAACTTTCTAATGAATTGATTGTACAATAGATAAGAATAAAAAGAAGGAAGGATTCTTATGCAAAATATTGATGAATTAGTTGATCTACATGAATGCCCTCTATGTGAAGGTGGTTCGATTTTAGAAGAAGAAGGAAACGGATTCTATGCACAATGTATGGATTGTGGCTGCTATACAGTTCATGTTGATTATAAAAACGAAGAAGATCGTTTAGAAGCTGCTAAAAAAGCTGCTGAATTATTTAATACGGGTAAAGTATTAAAATCAAATCCTGGTGAATAAGAAAATGAGTGGAAATTCCACTCAATTTTTTATTTAATTGAATTTTGATCTAACCACTTACCTCGAACCATACGAATAAAGAATATAATACCTCTAAATACCAGCTCAAAAGTCATTGTAACCCATACACCAATAACACCGTATCGTTTTGTGAAGATGATAATTGGTAAAACACGCATGCCCCACATACTCAAGGCATTCAGAGCAAAAGGACGTTTACTATCTCCAGCCCCACGCAAAGCCCCCATAACTACAATACTAATCGCAAACAATGGTTCTGAAAAAGAAACAATTCTTAAACATTCACTAGCTCCACTAATGACTTCTTGACTGTTTGTAAGGGTAGAAGCTAAAAATGGTGCAAACGCAAACATAATGACACTCATAAATATGACTAAGACAAAAGATAATAAAGTTGTTAAATACGCAAAACGTTTAGCCATATCCTTTCGATTTGCTCCTATACTTTGTCCAACCAATGTCGTAGCAGCACCACCAATACCATAGGCCGGTAAATAACATAAGCCTTCAGCTGAAACAGCTACATAATTAATGGCCACACTAACGGCTCCCATACTTGAAACAACACCTGTCATAACAACTTGAGCTAAAGAAAGTGTGATTCTTTCCAATCCTGCTGGTATTGAAAGATTGACTACATTTTTTAATATATTTCTATCCAATTTCCAAGATTCATCACCCAAAAGACGCAAAGATTTTTCTTTTTTCACTACAATATACATTAAAATAAAACCTACAACCAATTGTGCCATTCCTGTTCCTAATGCAGCACCGGCAACACCTAAATTTAGTATATAAATAAAGAAATAGTTAAAAATAACATCAAATACACACATTGAAATATTCATAAGACTAGGAAGCACAGCATTTCCAGAACATCTAAGCATGCTTGAATGGAGCATTGCCATCATATTAAATGGAATAAAAGTCCCCACAATTGCCAAATATAAAGTAGCATCCCTGCATATTGATGGGTCTGCTCCTAATAAAGTAGGCAAATAAAAACTGGCCCCAACTACAATCAACGCCATAAACAAACCAAAAAGAATATTAAAGATAATAGATTGGCAAACAACTTGTCTTGCCAGTTTATCTTTACCCGCACCTAAATATTGAGCAACCTGCACCGAAAAGCCTAAAACAGCAGCTGTACATATACCGCCAAACAACCATGTCGTACTGGCAACAACTCCAATAGCTGCCGTAGCTTTATAGCCAAGTGATCCAACCATTGCCGTATCAATATAGCTCATAGCCGTTCCAACTAATTGTTCTAATATTGCTGGTACCGATAAAAAAATGACAATTTTTAATTGATCTTTAAATTCTATTTTGTGATTCTCACGCATCTGTTGCGTTATTTCCAACATATTCATAAAGAGATTATACTAAGAAAAAAGATGTATGTCACCATACATCTTAATCTTCTACCTCTTCACGCCACATTTTAGCTCCTAGATGAGCTAACTTTCCATCTAAGTTATCATATCCACGATCAATATGATAAATATCATGAATTTCTGTCACACCATCCGCCATTAAGGCCGCAATCACAAGTCCTGCACCACAACGAAGATCTGTTGCCGTAACCTTAGAACCATGTAACTTAGTTTTTCCATTAATAAAAGCGCTAGGCGTATGTACATCAATATCTGCACCCATTTTATTTAGTTCTGCACAATGCTTAAATCGTTCCGTATAAATCGTTTCTGTGACTACTGACTGTCCTTCACATTGTGTTAATAAAACTGTAAATGGTTGTTGCACATCTGTCGCAAAGCCTGGATATGGCTTAGTCAAAATTTCTATACGCTTTAATGGCTTATCTGTTTTAAACACATGAATAAAGTCAGAACCTACTTCCATATTGATTCCTACTTCTTGAAGCTTCATCACAATGGCTTCCAAGTGTTGAGGAATAATATTTTCAATACGCATATCATTTGCCATTGCAGCTGCCATAATTACATAAGTAGCTGCCTCGATACGGTCTGGAATAATTTCATGAATACAACCTTTTAAATAATCAACACCATCAATTACTAACGTGCTTGTACCCATACCATGAATTCTAGCCCCCATTTTATTTAATAAAGTGGCAATATCAATGATTTCAGGTTCACGAGCTGCATTTTCAATAACAGTTCTTCCTTTTGCGTAAACAGCTGCCATCATAATATTAATAGTAGCCCCTACACTTGAGATATCCAAGAAAATATTAGTTCCTTTTAATTCTTTCGCATCTAATATATAACATCCATTTTCATATTGAATATTTGCACCCAATGCTTCAAAACCCTTTAAATGTAAATCAATAGGTCTAGGACCTAAGTAACATCCACCTGGCATTTTAATTTCTGCATGTCCAAATTTTCCAAGTAAAGCTCCCATGAAATAGTAGCTTGCTCTCAATTTAGAAACTGCTTTTGATACCATAGGAATATTTTCCATATGAGTAGGATCTATATATAATGTTTCTTCATCTCGTTTTTCAACATAAACACCAAGTTCATTCAATAAAACGATTAAAGACTGTACATCCGAAATATTAGGTACACCATAAATTGTTACAGGCTCATTTCCTAAAACGCATGCTGGAATTAAAGCCACAGTTGCATTCTTTGAACCACTAATACGAACTGTTCCATTTAAATGATGTCCACCTTCAATTTTAATGACTTTTTCCATTCATTTTCCCCCATTTCAAGGTAATGCCTATCTATTATAGCCTATTCAATCCGGATAATCTAGAAAAATATTGTAAATTACAAATGCTACCTATTTTAAATGTTGCTCCATCCAATTGGTAATTTCATTTAAACGACGTAAACGATGTTGAGGAAGGCCTGTACGTGATAAATCATGATTTTCACCATGGAACAAGCACATACGTGCTTCAATATTCTGATCTAATAAAGCATTCAACATTTGTAGACCTTCACAAAGTGGACAACGATAGTCTTCATCTGAGTGAATAAATAAAGTTGGTGTTTTTACATTACGAGCATATTTTAATGGAGAATGCCACCATAATTTTTCTTGATTGTCATAATATGTAGCAGATTGTTGATCTTGTGCAAAGTATGGTCCAATATCACTTGTCTGAGAGAATGAAATCCAGTTGGCAATACTTCTCTGGCTCGCAGCACACGCAAAACGATCTGTATGACCAATAATCCAGTTTGTCATAAATCCACCATAGCTACCACCAGTAACACCGACTTTACTAGCATCAATTTGTGGATATGTTTCTAATACTTTATCTGTGAACTGCATCAATTCATCATAATCAATCGTTCCATATTTTCCACGAATATCCATAAATTCGTTTCCACGTCCATCAGAACCATGAATATTACAGAAGAAGACAAAATATCCTTTACTAGCCCATACTTGCATTTCATGGTAGAACACCTTGCCATATACGGTTTTAGGTCCTCCATGAATATCTAAGATAGCTGGATATTTTTTAGTTTCATCATAATCCTTTGGCAATAATACCCATCCTGTTAAATCTTCACCAAAATTCACTTCCACAGGATCTGCTACATATGTATCTTCCATTTTATTAAAATCAGATAATTGAATAGCTTTTCCATCAACCACCTTATATAGTTGTTGAAGACTAGCAACATCAGCTCCAATAAAATACAATGTGTCATCTTCAAATGCGAAAGCTTGAATTGTACCTGGCCATTCAAATACCAAGTCAATCTTTCCATTTTCTAATTTATATAGGTTGTTGTGATCATAAATTGTAGAAACAAAATACAAAGCATCTTTATTTACTAAAATCGCATTACCCGCAACCAAAGCACAATCTGTACCTACACTGTTTCCAACACATTCTTGCCAATCCGCAATCAAATTAAAGTCTTGATCAAAGAATTTTGGATTCTCATTTAAGCCATATTTTTCATGTGTACTTGCGACAAGAACCATTTTACCATTCACAAAATCAAAGTTTTGAATACTTCTTTCCTTAGCATCCACAACAGTACTTACTGCACCATCATATTTATAAACATCTTCATATAAAGCTTGCTTTCTTGTCCAATTTTGACCTGTATAATACAAAGCACCATCATGAATCTTAGCATTCGATACATCAAATGTACCTTCTGTAACACAAACAAGTTCTTTCGTATCTAAATTATATGTATATAAATGACTACGATGTTTATTTGTGATTCCCTGACCATTCATATAGAAAGGAATTTCATCAAATACTTCATAATCACTTTCTTCTTCAACTAACTTTTCCTTAGTTAACAATACAAGTGTCTTCTCATTTAAATAGCCCAATACATTCATTCCTGGTTTATCAAAACGAGCAATTTCTTTAGCCTCTCCACCATTAAGTGATAAACGATATAGAGAAGTTGATTTTTCAATATTTTTACGGTTTCCACAGAATAGAATAGAATCTTCGTTTTCAATATAAAAACCTGCTTCTTTTCCAAAAGAAGTTAAATCATATACTTTATCATCCTTTACACACTTTAAAGTATATTCATAAGCATTGTCTTTTTCGGCTGCTACTCCATCCACAAAGACTTTAACTCCATCTTTTATTTTTAAATTTCCATAAAAATGGTAAGACAATAAATCGTTGATTTCAACTGACTTCATATGTATTTTCCCTCCAATTATACAAAAAGCAGGCTTAAAAGCCTGCTTATTCTAAAAACTTTAATTATTCAGCTTTTCCAGCAGAACCGAAGAAGTTTTCCATCATTTCCTTACATAATGCAGTGATTGCATCAGCACCTGGTTTTAATAATTTACGAGGATCATATCCTTTTCCTTCTTGGTCTTTTCCAGCTTCGATGTATTTACGAGTTGCTTCAGCAAATACTAACTGACATTCAGTATTAACGTTAACTTTAGAAACACCTAATGTGATAGCTTTTTGAACTTGTTCACGAGGGATTCCTGAACCACCGTGTAATACTAATGGTTTACCATTTGTAACATTTTGGATTTCTTCTAAACGATCAAAGTTTAATCCAGCCCAGTTTGCAGGATATTTACCGTGGATATTTCCGATACCAGCTGCTAAGAAGTCTACGCCTAATTCAGCGATAGTTTTACATTCTTCAGGGTCAGCTAATTCACCAGCAGATATGACACCATCTTCTTCTCCACCGATTCCACCAACTTCACATTCAATTGATAATCCTTTTGAGTGTGCTAAGGCGATCATTTCTTTTGATTTTTCTAAGTTTTCTTCGAATGCATAGTGAGAACCATCGAACATTACAGAAGTGAACCCTGCTTCGATAGCAGCTTTAGCACCTTCATATGAACCGTGGTCCAAGTGTAAAGCTACAGGAACTGTAATTCCCATTGCATCGTGGATTTCTTTTACCATAGCAGCAACTGTTTTGAAACCACACATATATTTAGCAGCACCTTCAGATACTCCTAACATAACTGGTGATTTTGCTTCTTCAGCAGCAGCTAAGATAGCTTTTGTCCATTCTAAGTTATTGATGTTGAAAGCACCAATTGCATAGTGCCCTTCGTGAGCTTTGTTGATCATTTCAGTAGCAGATACTAACATTACTCTATTCCTCCTTTAAACATTTCTGTCATAACTATTCTACTCCATTACGCCTAATTTGAAAAGTGAAATTATTAACTAACGGCGTGATTTTCCAGATAATTGCACTGGTTTAGACAATGTCCGAATTCTTTCTAAAATTCTCAGACTCGCAATTGTATTGTTTGGCTTATTCACAAGACGATACTGCTGCTCTAATTCTTCCATAGAATAATTTGATGTAAAATATGTTTTCATTTGTTTATTCATACGCTCATCCAAGACTGGAAGTAAAATTTCATCACGTGTCCACTGTGTAATGCTCTCAGCTCCAATATCATCTAAAACAAGCACATCACTATAACGCAAATGATTCATCACTCTTTGACGATATTCATTATCTGTCATAAATTGCTTTAATTCCTGAATCAACAAAGGAACTTGAACAAATGATACAGTCTTATTTGTCTTAGCATAGTAATTACAGATACCCTTCATCAAATAAGATTTACCTGTTCCTGGATTTCCATACAGATATACACCTTGATTTAGTGGAATACTACTCACACTTTGATTGTATGCAAGTCCATACTCCTTTTCTTTTGCAGCACTCCTAAAGGAATCGTCATTTAAATCAATCAAATAATCGTTTAAAGACATATGCGAAAAGCGAAATTTACTTTGATGAGCCAGCTGCTGATCTCTTTTTTGTTCATACTGACAAGAAGCGTAGTATTCATTTAAAAAGCCTGAATCATCTATTTTTAATTTTGTTGCCTTTCCACGAATCTTCTGCGCGCAATAATCCAGTCCCTTACAGTTTCTGCAGGCATTAATACTTCTTAGCCACTGCAATAAAACTCCACTGTTTTCGTCCACAAAAGATGCATCTAAGTGATTTTGTTTTAAAAATATTTGAATCAATTCATTTTCTTTTAAACGAGCAATATTTTGTTGTCTTTCCAACACTTGTTCCTCTGATAGCTTAATATTAAAATTCACTACAATTTACCTTCTTTCAACATCTTTTGCAGCTCAAGCATCTCCTGCTGAATTTGACTGTCAGACTTATCCTCTTTTTGCGTATAAAATTTGTCATCTAATACAACATTTTCAATCTTTTTCTCTTTTCGATTCTCAACCGAACCTTGATTGATAATTTCAAGAGCTCTGTTTCTAGAATCAACATGAAGTCGTACCCAGCTTGCCGCCACCTTTTCCACATAGTTTCTAGAGAACTGCTGATGTGTTTGCTGCAAAGTATACTCAATTAATGTATTTACAACTTCTACAGGAAATTGGAATTCTGTACACAATCGCTCAATCAATGCTTGATCCGATTTCACTACTGGAATTCCATTTTGTTTATTCTGTAAAAATTTCACTGGTGACATTTGATATGGATCCTTGTTTATTTTTACAACTTTTCGATTGCCCATAACCATATTCTTTAATTTTTCTAAATCAAATACATGCGTTGAAGGATTGATACTTCTTTGCACATATTTACGCATATCCTTTGCATCAATACCATATATTTTTGCCATTTCAGCAATGCGATCCAAGTTTTCCTTTGTACGATAGCGAACCGGAATCACTCGATCCATCCCCTTAAAAAGAGTCGCAAAATCAAAATCATATTTTTGTTTCATCGATGGCTTTACTTTCTCATAAGCAATTTCCTTTGATTCATTCCAAGCATCTAGTCTAGATACATCCAAAGGACTCTCCACCTTTGTATAGTCTGAAGGAACGGATACATCTTTTTGTAGCATCATTTTGACTTTGTCGAAGCAATTTACACCAACGCTTGCTAAATACAATCTTGAGTATGCGTCATGACACAAAAATTTATTTGGCATCAATGGGGCATATAAGAAAATCAACATTTCTTCTTCATGAATATAGGTTTCAATCAAATGATATTGCTCTAAATGATTTCGAGCTCTGTCCAACTGTGCTTCATTCATACTGAGCATAAGGTATAAATCTTCGAGCTCAATTTGATTTGGTATAGCACTCAAAAATTCATATAAACAAACCGAGCTTTTCCCTATCAAAGGACCATATAATAAGCTTAAAGATTGTCTTTGTTCACTCGATAAATGTTCTATGCAACGCACTTCAATTCTCATGCGAATTCTCCTCTTTCAATGCATCTTCAATCTGCATATGTAATTGCTCTACCGTAGAATTGTTACGTAAAATGATATTACTCTGAGCCATTTTCTTTTCTGGATTCATTTGTGACGTAAGTCTTGCCAAAGCCTGCTCTCGCGTAAAATTGCGATATGTACATAAGCGTGATAGTGCCACATCCAAATCTGCAACAACACACCAAATCGAATCAAAATGTTTTTGTGCAGATATTTCAAACAACAAGGGCATTTCCACAAAAACAATCGATTTATCTTGATTTTGAATCCATTCATTCATTTTTTCAAATATTAACGGGTGAAGAATGGCTTCCACACGTTTGCGATTCTGCTCACTAAAAAACATATACGAAGCTAAGCTTTCCTTAATAATCTGTCCCTGTGAATCCAATTCGACAATATTCATTTCTTTTAGTTTCTGATAACCTAAATTTCCTTTTTTTAATAAATCTGCATTCACTTGATCACAATCTAGAACCGGATACTTATTCCTTAAATATCTGGCAATCTCACTTTTTCCCGATCCCATTGACCCCGTAATTCCAATTACTTTCTTTTCTGACAATTTGGACATAAATAAGTCCCCCTTTGTGATACAGTTATTTTCTTTATATTTTGATGACACACTTTACATTGTGTTTGATTATGCACCTTTAAATGCAACTGAAAACGCCCTGTCACACCTAAGCTTGAAGTATAAGAACGAATTGTAGTTCCTCCAAAACGTGTTGCTCCTTGTAAGATTCGTTTTGTTGCGAATACAATTCTTTCACAATCCTTCTTTGATAACTTTGATGCACGACTCCTTGGATCTAAGCCTACTTCAAAGCATATTTCATCTGCATAAATATTTCCAATGCCCGCCATAATCGACTGATCCAACAAACATGACTTTAGATTTCGTTTTAATGAATGAACACAATTATAGAAATACATTCCATTTACTCTTTCATCTGTATAGTCATAGCCAACATTTTTGAAACAATCATAAGAATGAATATCTTCCTTCTTGGGATATAAATACATTCTTCCAAACTTTCTTGTATCATGATAAGACATATATTTTTCATTACTTAACTGAAATACTAGATGAATATGTTTATCTTCGCAAAGCTTATCATAAAGATAAAACTTACCTTCCATACGTAAATGAACGATTAAATCATAATCATCTAATCCAAAAATCAAGTATTTTCCAAGACGTGAAAATGTACGAAAGGCTTGTCCTTTCAATTGCTTCTTAAAAGCCTCAACTTCAACATTATCAATTATTTTCGGATAATATACAAATATGTCATTGATAACAACATCCTTAATTTGTGTTTCTAACGTACTTAAAACCGTTTGGACTTCTGGTGCTTCTGGCATTATTTTGCCTCATACCAAGATTTACCGACACTAATACTAGCCTTTAATGGAACCTTTAATTCCATTGCGTTTTCCATTGTATCTTTAACTAGATTTTGCATCAAATCCAACTCATTATCTGGCACCAAGAAAATCAATTCATCATGAATTTGAAGCAGCATCTTTGATTGTACATTCGCATCCTTTAAAGCCTTATCCATTTTCAACATTGCTATTTTAATTAAATCTGCAGCACTTCCTTGAATAGGTGCATTCATGGCAGCACGCTTTCCAAATTCACGTGTCATAAAATTCTTATCGTTGATTTCAGGGATTTCTCTTCTTCGATGGAACAACGTTTCCACATATCCATTTTCCTTACAGAAATCAATCAGCTGATTCATATATTGATGAATTTTTGGATAACTATCAAAATACATCTGCATAAATTCACCCGCTTCTTTACGTGTGATATGTAATTGTGAGGATAAGCCAAATTCAGTTTGTCCATACACAATTCCAAAGTTTACAGTCTTGGCAATTCTTCTTTTTTGATCATCCACCTCTTCTGGTGTGCAACCAAAAATTAAAGTTGCAGTTTTAGTATGTATATCCAAACCTTCATTAAAAGCTCTTATCATATGATCCTCATTAGCCATATGTGCCAACATTCTTAACTCGATTTGGGAATAGTCGGCTGACAACAAGTGATATCCTTCTTGAGCCACAAACGCCTTACGAATTTCTTTTCCTAATTCATCTCGTATACTAATATTTTGTAGATTCGGATCACTGCTCGATAATCTGCCTGTTTGTGTCATAGTTTGGTTAAAGCACGTATGAATTTTTTCATCGGAACGAATATGCTTCTTTAAGCCATCAATATATGTACTCAAAACTTTTGCTATCTTGCGATATTCAAGAATATCCTCAATGATTGGATGTTTTCCACGTAATTTTTCCAATACATCAGCAGAGGTTGAACGTTTTTTACCCCCACCACTTAGGTTCAACTCATCAAATAAAACATTTGCCAATTGTTTAGGAGAATTAATATTAAAAATCATTCCTGCATGACCATAGATTTGTTGGGCTAATTCATCTAATTTTTGATTCAATAAAGCTCCATATTCATCTAAAAAGCTTTCTTGAATTGAAATCCCTTCTTTTTCCATAGAAAACAAAACATATGCGAGCGGCATTTCAATATCTTCATACAAAGAAATCACATTTTGTGATTTTAAAGATGATCGAATCTCACTTCTTTTCTCAAATAGTTGCTGCGTCAAGCTATGGCAAATAGCCTTTTCTCTTGTAACACTATAAGCAGGTTCTTCTTTGGTCTTTTTTGATACATCATGAAATGATTCTGGTAAAGAAATATGAAGGGCTTCTATCAGGGCATCACTATCTGTAGCTGTTGAATTTAATAAGAAACCTGCAATGTGTAAATCATCATTAAATTCATTCCATTTAAATCCATAGCGATCTAGTAAATGCATCATCTCTTTTGTATCCCACGTAATAATTTTTTTCTTTTCCAAAAGCTTCTTAAAGTTCGCATCCTCTAATGCATTTTCTACTGAAATATAATAAATTGTTTTATCAAGTGGAACCATAAAGCCATATAGCTTTTGATCTAAATAAGGCTCTTGGCTACATACTGGCATAATCATTACGTCTTCATCTTGAATCATTTCAAAATGATCCACTTCTTTTAATGGCCACTTTTCATTTTTTGTTTGTTTTGTACGATTGACCAATGAACGCATTTCATACTTTTCATAGAATCCGTTCACTGCCTCTTGAATTCCTGAAAATTCACAATCGCACAATTCAAATGGCAATTCCATTTTTGTATAGATTGTCGCAAGCTCTAAAGACATAAATGCATTGTCTTTATCCTTCTCTAATTTTTCCTTTAGTTTCCCTTTTACCTCATCAATATGTGCATATACATTTTCTACTGTCGAATATTGATTCAATAAACGCAAGGCTGTTTTTTCACCAACACCTTGAACACCAGGAATATTATCAGCTGTATCTCCCATTAAGCCTTTCATCTCAATAACTTGACTTGGAGTAATTCCATAGGTATCCAAAAGATTTTGTTCGTCCATCAAATCCATTTCACTTAAGCCCTTTTTCATTAAAAGAACATGTGTCGTTGCATCAATTAGCTGTAATAAATCTCGATCACTTGTCAATATCGTTGTTTGAACATCTTTACAGCATTTTGCCATACTACCAATAATATCATCGGCTTCGTATCCTTCTTGTTCATAACGTTTAATACCAGCTGCATCTAAGTATTCTCTAACTATTGGAAATTGCACAATCAATTCTTCATCTAATGGCTTTCTAGTTCCTTTATATGCAGAAAATTGTTTGTGTCTGAATGTTGGCTTTCCAGCATCCCACGCAACCAATATTTCATCTGGTTCAATAATATCAATTGCTTTATTCAGCATCATCACAAAACCATAGACCGCATTGGTTGGTATACCGTTTGACGTCGTCATTCTATGTGTATATAAAGTTGCATAATATGCACGAAATAGCATGGAGTTTCCATCCAGTAATAGTAATTTTTTCATGTTGTTTACCTCTTTGTATCTATTTTAACATATATGAAAAGAAGGAAACGAATCCTTGACTCATTTCCTTCGAATATTTTGCAATTTCAACTTTTCCATTCGTTTATATCGAATATCCTTTATCATCGCATATCTAGTAAATACAGTGATGATATAAATTAAAATAAAAATTGCCACACCATTGAAAATCAATGTTAATGCTTCTACATGTATAAACCATTTCACAAAGCTCATTGTCAAAAGTCCTAGAAGCTTGGGCCCAAAAAAACAAAGTAAATCACTCACAAACATCATTAAAAATACGATTGCGAAATGCATCCAATGATTTTGATCTATCATTTCCTTAAAAAAGCCAATCAACCAGCCAAACAGACCAAATAAAATCATCTTAACGAACCAATCTGTTGTAAAGAACATACCTACACAAAGTCCGCAAAGGCATGCATACAAAATTCGATTTAAGCTTTTTTCATGTGACACAACGAGTAAGCATCCACAAAAACATAAATGACTCACAAAAGATAGTGATGAATAAGTAAAATCCACACTAAACAAATATGCGAACAGCTGATCAAGCATAGCTAATATTGCCAGGAAAACAAACGCATAACGCTCTTTATTTATCATTTACTTTCCTCTTTTCCAATCACAAGACAATAATCGAAACTCTTCATATTTGATACTGGTGAAACATAAACAGTTGAAATGATTGAATCATCATTTAAAGAAACATCCTTTACTTCCCCAATAAGAATACCGCTTGGATAGTTTCCACCCTTACCACTTGTTGCAACTGTCTGTCCTTTTGTCACAGTCGCATCATTATCGAACAGAGAAACTCGATATGCCTTTTTTTCAGTATCATAGGATTGTAAAACACCCTCTACACTTGAACCATCTTCTAAAGACATCTTGATGGCAATATCATTATTTAAATGCTGACAAGTCAATAGTTGAACGACACTTGTGCTTGTTTGCACAGTATCTACTAAACCAATCGCACCTTCGCTTGTTGTCACAAGCATATTCTTTTTTACCCCTTGCTTTTTTCCAGCTGAAATTGTCACCGTTTGTGACCATGAATCACTAGAACGTTCCAACACTCTAACGCTTATGGTTTTCGCATTTGAAAGACCACCTTTCATATTTAATAAGTCTTCAAGCTGCTTATTTTTATTTCTTTCATCCTCATAAGCCGTTTGATAATTCTTCTGTTCAGCAAGTTGTTTAGATAAATATTCATTATCATCATAGGCATGCCACAGATTCGCAAAATCATTGACAGCACTGCCAATAGATGAAAGCGGATTTTGAATCAATCCATATTTTAAATAGGTCCATGCACTATATCCGATGTTCGTGATGGAGCTTTGTCGAAGTCCAACCATTGTACATGCAAGTATACATAGAACGACAATAATCGTAAGTAATCTTTTTTGAAGTCGAGTAAATTTACGCATAATATCCCCCAAACTAACTTATATTATAGCGATATTCCCTCCTTCTTTCAATCGAGATATTTATGCTCTTTAAACGAATAATATTGATTTTTTCCTACAATAATATGATCAATTAAATGTACTCCCATCGTCATGGCAACTTGAATCATTTTATAGGTTACTTCAAAATCTGCTTTTGATGGCGTACAATCCCCCGAAGGATGATTGTGTGCAATTAACACAGAATTTGCGTTTTGTAGAAAAGCTTCTTTAAAAACTTCTCTAGGATGAACCGTACTTTCATTTAGTGTTCCCTTAAATAACACGCGATGTGAAATCAGTTTACTTTTGGTATCTAAATAGAGTGCAATAAAGCATTCTTGATTCAAAGCTCCATATTCAAATTCAAACCATTCAATAACATCTTCTGGTTTAAGAATTGAAGCATGATAAGCTTTGGATTTAAATACACGCTTGCTAAGTTCTACACTAGCTAATAGCTGCAAAGCCTTTACTTCGCGAATCCCTGGAATCTGCATCAATGTATTTACATGCATCTGCATTAATTTTGATAAACCTTCACTTTCTTTCAATACATCGGACGCAATTTCGAATACAGAACGATTCTTATTTCCACTTTGTAGAATCAAGGCAACTAATTCTAAGTCGTTCAAAGATTCTAAGCCATTTCGCAACGCTTTTTCTCGTGGGCGTTGCTCCACTTCCATTTCTTTTACCTTCATATACTCTTATACGAAAAAAAAAGAACTTTTTTTAATTTTTTTATATTTTTTGCTTGCAAAGTGTAGATTCACATGGTATATTATACAAGCGTTAAGCATTTATGGCGGTTGTGGTGAAGTTGGTTAACACAGCGGATTGTGGCTCCGTCACGCGCGCGTTCGAATCGCGTCAGCCGCCCCACTAAGAATTTTAAGTCTCGAGTCATCGAGGCTTTTTTCTTTACTTTTTTTTAGTTTGTTAGTATATTAGGAACATGAAAAAAATATTACTCATTCTCTTAAGCCTTACTCTATGTGCTTGTCAAACTCAAACGCAAGCCAAGCATTCTTCTTCAAAACAAGCTTGTGATGCGACAAGTACAGAAGAAAAATGTGATTCAACAGATGACACTAAAATAAAATTTAATGAGATCAGCTTTGATGAAGCTATCCAATATTTTACGCAAGAAAAATCAGGTGTTTTATATTTCGGATTTTCAAGTTGTCCTTGGTGTAAGGAGGCTAAACCTGTCTTGAAAAAGGTAGCCCAAGAAAATGGAATTGATATTCAATATGTAAAAGTTAGGGATGAAGAAAAAAATAGATTGTACACGGATGAGCAAAAGACTCAAATCCAACCTTATATCCAAGACTATATGTCAAATAACGATGAAGGTGTCCTTACTTTGTATGTTCCATTAGTTCTTGTAGTAAAGAATGGTAAAATTATTGATGGACATGAGGGTACTTTGGATAGTCATGATGCGACCGAAAGAAAAATGACAGATCAGGAAAAAGAAGAATTAACTCAAATCTATACAAAATTAATGAGTGAAGCTAAAAACTAGCTTCACTTTTATTTTTTTCGAACTTTTATTTCATCATCTAAACCTAATTGTCCAATTAACAAACTAGATTTTGAATTATGTAATTTATAATTTTTTGCGATTTGTTTAGAATCATAATTCGCGTAGCAATACTTACATCCATGTAAGCAAGAGTTATATGCACCTACATCAACCATACTTACACATTGGCAATCTCTTGCCTTCCATTCTTTTAATAGTTTTCCTGTTCTTTCAAAAGCATATTTAATACTGACACAACAATCATGTGGGTCTCCAATCGCATAATCCTTTTCCATACAGGAAACAATGTTCAAATTATTTTCAGCAGCACTTTTTTCAAAAGCCCCTTTAATCATCAAATATTCTTCATTCGATGGATTGTGATAAATCAGATGGTTGTTACGAACATTTTTATAATCGTCCACAAATGAAACAATCATTTTTGATACAGATCCATTTAATATCGTACATAACTTATGAAATGCACGAACATGATAATCTGCAGTATATTTAGAATTCAAAATAATTGGATCATATCGAACACAGATATTTTCTTTTCCTATATATGAAGACAATTGTTTAATACATTCAATCACTTCTTTTTTATTTGGTACATTTGGTTCAATATCATCAAAATATCCTGTAATTGTTACTTGTAGCTGAATAGGAACAGAAAACAAATGAATTGTATCTAATAATGGAAGCGGATTCTTTGTACAGAATACAATCATATCAATATTCGATACACAAATACGACTGACCAGTTTAGGATTAAAAGGATTTCTAACATCAAAAAATCCTTCATTCCATCGATTCACAAACCAATCCATATAATAAGCTACCACATCTGTTCTTCCACTTACGTTTATTATCATAGGTTTATTAAACAGAGAAATAAGTAAATAGTCAACAAAAAGAAAAAAGCCATCCTCAGATGACTTAAATTTTGAAATGGCGGTCCAGATGGGACTCGAACCCACGATCTCCTCCGTGACAGGGAGGCATGTTAACCACTACACCACTGGACCAATATTTAATTTTAATGGAGCAGATGAGGGGATTATATAAATACCTCATATCTATTGATATTTGATGTTATTTACATCATTATCTACGTGTTTTGATAGCACTTTGTTGTTTTGTACCCCAAAATGTACCTCACTGCTTCACGCAAGAAAGATAATACAGTATAAACTATATTATGTCAAACATTTTTTTATTTTTTTATTGAATTTCAATTAAAGGTGTAGCACTTACCCAAATACCACCAATCTTTGCAAGATTTTTTTTCACATTGATTTCATCAACACGTACTCTATCAACATATACAACCGCTTTTGTAGTATGTAACACGTTGTCATTATATCCGTCTGAACCTCGTACTTTCGTGATCATAGACAACGGAAACCAACCACCTAATTGTGATAAATAGGCACAAGTATCGTTATTAATCTTTTTTAATCCTTGATTACCAATCTTCATTTGTACAGATGTTACATAAGAACCAACGTGTAAAATTTGGTCAATCGCTTCAGTTGGTTGAGGCTTAGGTTTAGATGTTTGAACTGGTTTAGCAGTTGCGAAGCATTTAGGTCTGAAAGCAGTGTCGAACGTAGCACTATAAGGTAGTTTACATAAAGTGAACGCTCCATTCTTTCCACCTTGATTTTGCCCTAAGAACCAACCATATTTACCATCAATGTCAGAATCGAAGATTGCAATGTGTGAGTATGGTGTCCATCCTGCAACTTCTCTAAATACCGCAATGTCTCCTGGTTGCATAACTGTGACCTCGTTGCAGTAGTTCAAAATTCCATTAGTCTTACGATTATTCCAAATATCCTTAACATATCCACTTGTAGTACAGTGAATCGCCTTATATCCTAAATCAATCATGTACTTCATAGTTCCGTCCCAACATTGAGCGCCATAATAGCCATCAATGTCATAGGCTTTCCCCATTACTTTTTGTTTAAAATCATTATAATTCATTTACTCTTCCTCCGGTACACTAATTTCAGGTAATCCACCAATACTAGTCAATAACGAAACAACGCCTGACAAAAGTGCTGACGAAATTACAACTCGCCAATCAACAGATTCCAATAATGCAGATGCTCCAATAACACCAACAGCAGTTTGAGCAATTGTCTTTAACGCTCTGATACTTGCATAATAGCAATATTGAATCCACCATTCTTTACTATATTTTTTCATTTACAAATACCTCCTATCCTAATGATAGTATTTAAATCGTTTGTACACTGTACAAAATAAAAGACCGTATTTAACGGCCTTATTGATACATATTAAACATGTCTCGTATATGTGTCTTAATCATTGTTTTTTCTTCATCTGAATCAACGCATCCATGAATCATAGTTACGATTTGTTGCATACATTTCATAGTCTTATCTAATTCACGATGAGACTTTTCCAAATCCATCTCACCTTTTGTACGCTCATATTCTTCTTTGAACGCTTTATATTTTTTCAAATGTTCTGCAAGCTTATAAACAATATCTTCTGTTTCTGGATCATGAATATTATATCCATCATTATCTTCTTTTAATCTTGCAACAGTTGAAACTCCATCTTTCCCTATCTCAATTTGATATTTATTTCTCATTGCTTCTATAGTTTCAATATCTTTAATATTATCCAAAGCCTGGGACAATGCATGAAAATAAGATTCTGCATATCCGTATTTCTCTAACATGTTTACTGACTCATGCATTATCTTTTCATTAACTTCCATTGTTTTATGCATGTTTTTTCACCTACGCAATCTTTTTAATGATGATATTTGCATTTTGAACAGATAAATCTAATCCACTGTTATTTCCTAATGCAATTGTATAAGATGCGCCACATGGAACTTGAATTAGAGTGTCTCCACTTACATTACCATACGCACTTGCAGTTGCAACAGTATAAATAGATTGTGTTCCACCAATTGCTTCTCCGTTTAGTTCAAGCACTAAAGAAGCTTGTCCTGCCGCTGCACTCGTAATATCCGCAGTATAAGTTACTTCATAGATACCTGGCTTTGTTAGTGTAAACAATCCACTTCCTAGATCATGTGCCAACCATCCTTTACATGGACACTGACAGGATTTACTTCTTACACGATCTGTAGGAAACAATACATTATTTGAGTTATCGACTGTCTGAACAGCCGTAGCAATACTATTAATCATTTCTTTTATCCTCCTATTAAAATAGGGATAGCCTTTCGACTATCCCATCAAATCCAAAGGCAATTGCCTAATCACATATGTGCTAGATTATAAGTTGTTGTAGCCATTACATCCACATCCGTTGTTATAAGCGTAATATGGTGAACATGTAATGTAAGCTGGTTTTGGTGTTGGTTGCAAAGTATTAATGATATTTGCTGATTGTGCCTGTTGACTTAATTGGAAATTAGCCGTCAATAATTCACGGTCACGATCAGCTAAACGATCACGTAATTCTTGCATAGTGTTTGCATTGATCAACGCGCGTGTTGCTTCACCTTCTGAATGAATTGCTGTTGTAATGTCACAAGTGTTTTTGAAACTTTGAGCATTTACATTGTCAATTGCTCGTTGAGTGTTGCAGCAACATTCTTGTTGCTGAGCTTGCAAGTTTTGAAGTCCTAACTGATTAGTATAGCGACTTTCTAATACATCACGTTGAGTTTGACAACCTGTTTGAGATACATTTGTGTTTGTGTTAAAAATGTCTCGTTTAATGAATTCTTCATTTAACAAAGAATCATTTGTTAGGTTTCCGCTGCCATATCCTCCATATCCAAATAATACGAAGATTAGCAAGATCCAAATCCACCAACCTTCTCCGTCTCCAAAGCCGTCATTTCTTTCAGCTAAGTTGTAAGTTGGTTGAATTCCCATTCCGTTTTCCATCATATATGTTCTCCTTTCTTTCTATAATAACGGTTTAGCCGTTGTTACCTGATTCCAAACTGTTTTGCCATTTGTTGCAGTTGTTGTTTTTGTTGTGGATTTAAATTACCCATCATCTGATTTAAAATCATTTGTGGATTTTGACCACTGTTCATAAGCATTTGAAATTGTTGAAATGCTTGTGGATTTTTCTGCGACAACATATTCATTAACATTTGTTGGGGATTTCCCATATTCATCATATTCATTGGATTCATATTACCCATAATACTTTTTAAAGGATTCATTTTGTTTGTGCTCCTTTCTTTGACTGTTCATTAGCTTGTTTTGGTGGTTTGCTTAATGCACATATCAAATCATCTAATTTCTTTTCGATTCCATTTACACGATTTTCAATACTGTTAGAATTATCTTCCGTGATTTCTTCAAATTTGAACTTTTTAAATGTTCCATCTAAAGATTTCATATAAAAAATAGATTTATTGTTATCAAATAAAATCGTTGGTAAATTTGCATTCGCAAAGTTTCTAGCTTCCTGCTCATCGTTCACCCATTTTCCATTAAAATCAAAATTGCCTTGTTGTTGTGGTGTAATCTGATTATTAATGTTGATAGGTGGAATATTTGCATACTGTTGTACTTGCTGAATTTGTTGATCTATCATTTGTCTTTGTTGCATCAAACTGTCAATTCGTGCTTGTGCTGGATTATAATTGTTATACATTTCAACCACCTCTTTATTACGCTTTAATTATATGGTTACGCAACAAATAATTTAATACTCGAATAATACTCATAAAATACCCAAAATAAAATGAGCAACCTTTATAGATTGCTCACATATTTATCGAACATTTTTCTTGCTTTGCATACTCTGTTCCTTATGGTTTGTACTTCCACACATAATGCATCTGCAATTTCCGTACATGACATATCATACACGTATCTCATAATCAAAACCTGTTCATATTTCTTTCTTAATCCAACAGATTTGATAAGTATTAATGCATCATTAGGACGTATTTCTTTTAATCTGTTAGCTTTGTTAATATAAACCACCGCCTTAATTAAATTCGTTGGTTTGAATTAGCTTCGCAAGAACAATTATTCACATGATCATCTTTCCAATAACCACGACAAACAATAGTAGAATAAAGAACAATAATTACAAGGATTAAAATCGTAATAATCGTTCTACTTGTTTTATAGTTTCTATCAATTAATTTTGAGCAAAAACCATAAATGTTATCTACTTTTTCTTCTACATTTTGAAGTTTCTTGTTTGCATCTTTAATATCCATTTTTATTATGATCCTCCAACGCTTTTACACGATTAAACAAAGTAATTATTTGTTGTTTTAGTTCTGAAAGCTCCACTTCCATTGAATTGCTTCCTTTTTTTATTTCTGAAATTGAATCTTTAATATCACTTAAATCCGATTTAATATGTTCCAATTCATTTTTCAAAAATGCCATATTGGATATTTGCTCTCCATCCATCTTGCGTGTGCCACGATTATACGTAATAAATGCAATTACAAGCATGCATGCAGAAATAATAACACTAAGATATTCACCACTCATATTTGTTTTCCTTTCAAGTTTTCATACTATTTTAAATACAATAATCCACAAAATTCTTATTTAGTTAACTAAAATCAATTACAATTTTGTAAGACTTACAATACAATATTTTGTTGGAACTGTAATGGTCACCACATTATTAGAATAACTTGTTGAAATATAGAATTTATCAGTTGCTCCTCCAATTTGTATTGCTTTTAAAGCATCGCCGATAAACAAGATATACGCTCTTGAATTATCTGTGTTAGGTATGCCCTTACCAACTTCACACGCAGTCAGTAAGTAAGCTTTGTTTTTTGTAACTGCGAACTTAAAAGTGCTAGTTGAAGTATCTGAAACATTAAATCCATTAAATATATATCGTTCATTAACTGAATTAAATTTAGTGTCTAACACGCTTATTCTTTTAGATACAACAACATTTTCAAATATATCATCAATCACTTTATAATATAAATTATCAACAGGGCAATTTGTGAAACAAATATCTCTCGGTGTATTTTTGACAAATAATGTTCTTGTCCCGCCAATCTCTTTTGTATCTGAACCATCATTTGTTTTAATATCGCAACCACCATTGAACAACAATGTATTTTCTATTGTATCCGAAAAAACCGAAAACTTATACGCTATCCAATCACAATCATCAGGTCTATTAATATAATATGTTTGCGAAGCTTTCCCTGTGTAAAAATGTAAGCAAAAGTTTTCTAGCTCAGTTGGTGTAAGCTCTATAGTTCTAAAGCCATTTTCATATCCTAATGACTTATAAATTAATTCATCTGGACTGCTTTCATATATTGGTAATAACATACATCCATCAAAATGATCATTGAAAATACACGAAAACGTCCCATTTGTATGATGTGCTACTACTCTTAAATTTCCAATATATATCTTTACATTTTCTGTTAAATCACAATCTGGATTTTTCATAACTTGACCCCATGGAACTAGTAAAGGTCTTGATGTATCAGTAAACAGATTTTCTCCGCCCCATAACCATCCTGTCTTTTGATGACCAAGTTTAATGGCACTTTCTTTTTCAGAAAAGAAATTTACATCTCTTGCAAAGTTATTATCATACATAGATGGTGTAAATATTCCTCCTCTTTCCTTTACTCCATCATTCTTAATATATTGATGAGTAATTAGAATACCATCTCCTGCGAATCTTTTTACGCTTTTTAATTTTTCTCCACTAAATGTAATATTATTAGGTATATATGGTATTGCACCTTCGTTATATTTATCAATTATTTCAGAAATAGATAAACCATTAACGTTTACATATGTTTTAGTTGAGTTTTGTAAATCAGTAATTTTTGTTGCTAAATCTGGGTGTAACTTCTTTTCTGTAATAGAGCCATCTTGTACAGTTGTTGTTGCTTCTGGATGTTCATCAAGCCACGCTTTGATGTTATTTTCAATCAACTCATCTTTAATAATTAATCCACCATTATTTAATACATCTATACGCTTACGTTCAACATCAATATCTGCCCTTAAATCCTCATTCTGTTTGTTTATCATTTTTGATAATTCGTTATAAATTTGTGCAATTCTATCTTCTTCTTCACTACTAGGTGTATACGATTTAATATAGATTCCATCAGGGATAATTACAGATGCAATTTGTGTAGACCATTTTTGATTAATCACACTTGAACTATTTGCAGTAATTACAGCACTCATCGCAAAATGCAAAACTCTTGAGTTTTTCAAAGCATCGAATGGTACTTTCCATGCAAATTCGCAAGTTTCATTATTAATTGTTTTGTTAATCGCAATTGACTGACCTTTAACTCCTTTTGAATCAATCCAATTTATATATACAATTGAATCTTGCATTTTTTGAATATCAGATAACTGATTTCTAATTCTAAATTTAATTAGTTTAGAATTTCCATCATATTGCACGCCAAACAAACGAGATAAATTATTAATATTAATTATATGTGTATCTGTATCAATCGTAAGATATTCGTCATCATAATCATAAGCAACCGCATCAAAGCTTAGTCTTGCTTTCAATCCATCCATTTCTAATCTCCTTTCACTTGAAGAATTCCTTTTAACGGAGTTTCTTTAATTCCATTAATTTCAATATGAACCATCCAATTATAAACACCAACAGAAAGATTATCCGTTTGACAAATTAACTTCAAAGATTCATCAATAGGAATTTTAATCAGTTCTTTGCCATCTTTATAAATAATGAACTCTAAAGAATCATCCTTACCAGGAATAAATACTTGTCCATTCTTATACTTAATTAAAATATCTGTATAAATAGTATCTCCTTTATTTATGAAAATATGATCTCTTTTAATTTCCATTTTTAATCCTCTCCATATCTTTTTGCACCTTTCCATTGCAATCCTGTATCACAATAAAGTCTACACTTATCAAATGTTTTCCCATCACTACTCAAAACAAATGATTTTCCTTTTCTCCATTTGTTTCCATCAAACACCCATACTTCTCTATAAGATGCAGATGCAATGATATAAAAGTAATAATAATCACTCGTTCTTCCTAAAGTATCTGTTACATAAACAAACATTCTATACTGATTACCATTCGATACCTTGAACTCCTTAGTTAAATCACTTGAAGTGATACCGTCTCCCAGACCATCATAATCCCAGCAACTCTTAGCAACATGTGAATCATCTGTTGTATGTGCAACGCATACTGCATTATCATACTTATCATCAATATGGGATATAGTTACATCTACACTCGTAACAGATATTTTTTTATAGTCTTCTAATGTCGTTGCATTTAATACCGTTTGAAGTAAGTATGATCCTGAACAGTCTGCCATAAACGGTTCGATATGAAATTCATAACTTGTCGAACCTTTCAGTCCACTTACAACATGTGTACCATTTAATTTGTCCACAATAAACTTTTGTGTTTCACTTGAATAAATACGCAAAGTATACAAATTGTAAGGATTCGTTTTTAGCCTTCCATAAATAGAAATTGAGGTACTATTAATATCTGTTATCTTTGCTTCATATGTTGGCAATTCAATATTAGGTGTAGTCAATCTTGCTTTTCCTGATAAATTTGGCCATCCTTGACAACTCGCATTCCATTCAAAAGACCGTTGCCTATTGCAATACATAGGTTCATTAATTTGTCCTAGATAATACCATCCTGAATCATGGATATAATTTAAATCCCATCTTGAAATAGTCTTAGATAGTCCTCCAAGCTTAACAACGTTGGTTGCTTGAATTTTGAAGTTTCCAGTGAATCTGAACCTTACATCAGCTTTAAATTTTAAATTTGGATACGATCCTTCATATTTCTCATTGTAAGATTCAAACGTAAGTATTAATTGCGGATTATATTGTAATGTTGCTAAAACAGTCATATACTATCCCTCATATTTGATATAGATATCTCCAGCTTTATCCCCATCTTGTACAGCAGGATCTGATGTACCATATCTAACATTAACTGTTAATTTCAGTTGATTTTGAAATTGAGCAACATAATTTTCCAATTCACTCTTAAATGCATTTACTTTCGCAACCAATTCCATCATTGATTTATATTCTTCAGTAGATTCTAACGATTCTTGAGCTGCAAGATTATCAACAACCTTAATCTTAAAATTAAATGTTGTGACAAACGTTCCACTAGATTCTAATGTTACCTGGCATTCACAAATCCCTAATTCTGCCAAGATGTTTTTAAAAGTTTCTGTATCTGAAAATTCAATTTCGTACGCATTTGAATTTTCAAACCTTGATACAGATGTAGAACCAATGCTAACCATTAATCCACTCGGCTTTTTAGTCCATAAAATCGCACGCAAAGAATCATCAACATTTGAACTATTACTAGTAATCACATCATCACTGACAAAAATTCTTAATCCTCGTCCTGAATCAGCTCTTACCATTTCAACAATCAAGTTGTCATTTGGCTTTGTTAAACTAACTGTTAAATCACTATACACAATCGCCATGTTATACCTCACTTTCTAATACAAGATCTAAATCTTCAGGACGTTCCGTAATCAAGTTATAGGTCAATTTATTTAAATAAAACCTTTCTCGTTTTCCAAACTCAGTCTCTACATAAATCGAATCATTTAACTTTAACATCTGTGCATCAGGCACATTAGATGAAAATAGTTCTTCAAATTTAATAGAAGTTTCTGTTTTTGGCTCTTGCAGTTCTTTCTCCAAAGATTTTTTTGTCTGTATTCTAAGATAGTTTCTTAAGTTTGCTTCATTTGTAAATACGCCCAATGTTGTTTTCTTTGCTTGTGAATCATCCGCAATCAATTTGATATCGGAATATTCTTTCACATCAATTCTGTGAATTTCATTCGTATCCCAATTACTAGCCTTGATAATCTCGTGATTTGGTAAAATGCGTCCATTGTACGCTTTAGGTATGATTCCTGTAACTACATTTTCCATTGATTTTTTCTGAGTGTATTCAGACATTTCTTTATTACTTATAAAGAAATCATTTGGCTTTAAATTGGAAGCATAATAATCTGGATTTCCAAAGTAGCAATCATAATTGTTGAACATAGCAACAAATCTATCACTTTCACACTCAGGCCATCTGTTCATCATAGAATTTTCTTCTGTTCCAAACAAACATTGAATCAGATTATATCGAACCCAGTATGCTGTTTGTGTGGAATCAACATCTTCAATCATCCATTTACAAGCATTTCCTACACTTTTATCTGCAACGATAACTTTATTTCCATTTCCAATACTTGTTGAACCAGGATAAATGCTATAACCTACGTTTCCATATGGCGCAATATCATAACTAGATTCATTGTTTATGAAACACCATTTCTCGGAATTATCTGAAGGGCTCTCGGAAAGACTTCCTAGCACAACCTTTTCTGAATCCAATTTCAACCATCTACATGAACATAAAGATAAAATTCCATATATGTCTCCATATTCGTTTGACCCTACTTTTTTCAACATGAAAGTCTGTGCGGACGTTCTGTTTCTTTGATACATCTGTAATTGTATAGATGCATCTTCACTTGCACCTGGAACATCTAAGCAATATCCATTGCTTAGAGCATTACGGAAATAAACTATTTTTCCATCTTCTGCACTAACATTCGCATAATTTGCATATTCCCCATGTCCATAAATTTTATAAGGATAATTGGGCCGTGAATTTGTAATAATATCATTTGCGGTATTCACTGCATCTTGCCACGTACCACTCATAGTACGATCGTCAAACACAAACACTTCTTTTTGAGAATCAAAGAACACATGTGTTGCATAGCATGTATATGTATCGCTTTGCTTGTTGTATTTTGGATACGCAATTCTATATAACTGAGGTTCTTCAAAATTTATGTCAACTTTAAACACGGATTCATCACTGATTTCCATACCCATCAAATCACTTTTTGGAAATTCTATTTCTACGTACCAAACAGAATTTCTTTCAAATACTGCTTTAGCACTAACACAATGTTTTAAAATTACATCTCCATTACGTTCTTTCATTTGTGCATATGTTGTTTTTTTCCTAGAAAAGAATAAATGAATCATCTTTATTTCTCCCTATAATTACGTATAATTTCTGCACGAATAGCACCAATATCCGTTGTTATCAATACATTATTTGAACCATAATTAAATTTAAGTCCATCAAAAGATCCACTTGTTTTCAATGTGTCATATTTATACGTTCCATTTTTATAGTATGTTTTCATATAAGAATTCTCTGTATTGATTTCAACATAAGAAATATCCGATGTACCATTGAAAGGATTTGTGATTGTAAAATTGTTTCCGTTACAATTAATCGTAATGTTTTTCGCATTCATGGAAGTGTTATATAAACGGTAGATTGGATATGCTGTTTCATAATAATTCGCAAGTTCTACCTTTTTACCACTTACAATATCGTATGGTCTTGAATACTTATTTACGTATCTGTAAGGTTCACAAATAAACGTGATTGTAAATTCACTTGCTCGTCCAAAGTCTCTTGAATCTATATCAAACGTTACATTTTTTACCTTCCAATAATGTTCTCTATCATCACTAGTTAACTCCAATATTCCTTTATTTCCATTGAAATATTGTTGGATTTTATAGATACGATCTAGATATTCTTTCTTGCTATTTAAAACAAAGTTGCATTTGATAGGAATTTTGCGATCTTGATATACACCTGTATGACGATACGATGTAGTACCGTCACCAAGTGTAGATGTTTCTACAATTTCCTCTGCCATAGGAATAACAGGGCGTTCACTTACCTTTAATAAATACATAATATTTTGCGTATAACGCAGTTTATTTTCAGGTGTAAATCTAAAATGATACATTCTATGAACCTCCATTTCCCCATGATTTCAACATATCTCGAATTGATATAATTTCTTGTACAGTATCTGTAACAACATTTCCATCCAATTGCATAGGCTGTAGATTGATTGTTAGGTTAGTATTCATAACTGTATCAATAAGCTTATCTATTTTTTTTGAGATACCACTAATATTAATATTTGTTGCCTTAGATGTAGATTTAATTGCTGCACCCGTTACAAATGCTGTGTCCACTGTATCTACAGAAGCATATTGACTAGTATCAGCCAACGCTGCAATAGAATCTGCACTCATTGGAGCAACATCAGTAACAACAGGTCTAGACATATCATCAATGTTTTGCTTACTAACGTATCTATCTTTACTTACTTTAACTGTTTCTACTGTAAACGTTATTTTTTTCTTTGCTGCATTGTATAATTGTTCATATTGGCTTTGTACAGATTGAAGTTGATTCTTTGCGTTTTGTATTCCAGGAGATAATGCTTTATCCAGTTGTTGTGTATAATAACCACCTGTGCTTGTTCCAGAATTTCCGGCGCCTGACTTTCCTTTATCTAAAGCATTCACAACTTTTTTCTGTGTATTATCTGCTTTTCCTTCAGCTTTATTTAATGCTTTTTCCAAAGCATCAACTCCGCCGTTTCCAAGAATCTTCATTGCTTCAGAAACTGTGATATCACCTTTCGCAATACCTGCTGCACATTTTTGTGGAATTTGTTCACCATCATAATTTGATTTCATTAATGCTTCCTCAAACTCAATCAGGTTATTCAGCATTGTATTCGCTTCTGATACACTGCCTGCATTTGAAATAATACTGTAAGCCATGTCTTGTGGAATATTAAGCCCAGCTGCACTTGCATTATCAACTAACTGCTGAAATGTCATCATAGATGCCACAAAATCACTTGCCGTTTGATAACTTTCTGTGCCATTCATGATTCCGCTTGTTAACTTTTCAGGAATTTGAATACCTGCTTCACCAGCTTTATCTATAGCTCCTTGTAATGATTGTTTTAACGAATCTCCAATTTTTGTATAGCCACCCGTTTCTGCCTGGTTATTGAGATCTAGTAAAGTTTTATTTGTTTCTTGCATTTTAGTTGCCATAGTTGCTAAAGAACCGTTTGCTTCATCTATTTTCTTTCTCAACTGCTCAATCTGAGTTTGATACTTTAATGCCTTTTCAGTGTCTCCATCTTTAAATGCTTGTGACTGTTTGGCTTTCAATTCATCCATCTTGTCATTTAATCCATGAACACTCTCTGTTACTTCACTATATTTCATCTGTTGCTTAATTAAAGCTTTTGTTTGTTCTTTAATCGCTTCTGCATACGCTTCTTGTTTAGCAGCTTCTTGAACTTTTTGAATGTATTCTTCTAACGCTTGATTGTTTTCAAACACCTTGCCAGTATTGTCGGCAACTTTTCCTGTATTTGAATCAATTGTTAAACCGAGATCAGGATAGATTTCATTCAATTGATTAACAGCTTCTTGCAACATTTGTTTCTGTATAGTATTTTTGTTTTCTACACCATTTAATTGTTCAATCGTTCTCATCAAAGAATTAGACTGACTAATATTCTGTTCATTTGTAGCCAAAATGGTTTCTGTTTTTTCTTTATATTCATCAATTTTTTTATTGAACGAACTAACACTGTCTACAACTTTTAAATAACTTTGAGCTACTGCATCATTCTTAACAGCGTTTTCTAAAGCTTTTTTATTTGCCTTTTCAAACATAGGAACTAACACTGCAATTTCAGCAGCTGCCAATCCAACAGCTATCCCAACTCCACCTAATGCAATACTTGAACTTTTTAATGCTTCTGTTGTAACTCCAGTCCGCTTAAACAATTTTGTCAATAATCCATCAGTTTTATCTACGGGCCCACTTAAATCATTTAGTTCACTTGCCGTTTTGCCAATCCATGAAGAAACTTGTCCAAATCCATTTGTCAACTTCTGAGCGCCACTAAATATTTTTCCTAATCCTTTTGCGGTAGGATATGATGCTGCGGTAAGCAACAATAGTTTAGCAACCGTTTCCTGCGTTCCATCATCTAGTTTAGAGAATGCATTAGCTGCTTTTTTTACAACTTTTAAAATAGATGTAAGAGTAGGTGTAAATGCCTGGCCTAGTTCATCAGCGGCTTGTTTAACTGCTTCCCATGTCTGTGACATTTGAGATTTTAATGTTCCATATCGCTTTTCTGCTTCAGTTACCATGGCTGAATTCGCTTGCCATGCGTTTTGAGAAACATTTAATGCTTTAGCCAATACATCCGAACTTTGTGCCAAAGCACCCATTGACTGTGCTTGTCGTACTTCCTTAATGCCTAGTTCATCCAATGTTTTTGTAACATCTGCCGATTTTCCAATACCTTCTACAAACTTTAAGAATGTTCCTGCTGCATCTTCTCCCCAAGCCTTTTGGAATTGTTGAGAAGTCATACCAGATACTTCTGCAAACTTTTGTAGTTTCTTATCTCCTGTAGAAACAGATATATCAATTGTCTTTAACATTTTAGAGACAGAACTACCACCAGCAGCGGCTTCAATACCTAATGAAGATAATGCAGTTGATAACCCTAATACTTGGTTAGAGTTAAAGCCTACCATCTTACCAGCAACACCTAATCGTGTTGCCATTGCCATGATATCTGCTTCGGTTGTAGAGAATTTATTTCCCAAGTCTACGATTGTAGAACCTAAACGAGAATAATATGTGTTCGTCTTTTTAGACTGTGAAACCATTACGTTTGAGAACTTGGCAATACTTTGTGCTGCTTCTTCACCAACAAGATTTGTAGTATCTCCTAATTGCGTAATTGTCTTAGTAAACCCGACAATTGAATCTGTAGGGATACCCATTTGTCCTGCAAGTTCTGCATAATGTGCAATATCTTGATATGTACTCGATGTATTTTGTGCAAGATCTTTTAAGCCTGCATTGATTTTTTCAAACTGTTGAGGGGTTGCATTTACTGTTTTTGTAACACCAGTCCATGCATCTTCAAAATCAATTGCGGTTTTTGTTGCTCCGACAATAACCGCTGCTGACAACGCAGACAATGGTTTAATAGTTTCTGCAAATTGATTTGCTTTCTGACTAGCAACACCAAATGAATGTGATAATTTTAATACATTTTCATTATCTGTAATAAAGCTTTTATTCAAACTCTTTAGTTCATTGTTTAATGTTGCTGCACCAGCTCTTAGACCATTAAACGTCCTTTGCGATTCCTCATACGTGCTTCCTAAGTCAACAAGATTTTTCTTTTGTTCAGCAATTTTTGCATTGTATTCCTTTTGCGAAGCACTATTTGCCTTCATAGAAACTGAAAGTTCTTTATTTCTAGCAGTTAGAGTGGAAATTGCGGTTTCACATTGTTCTATAGTGTGATAACTATCGCCAATCGCATCTTTCCATGCTTGGATTTGAGTTTGATTTGTCTTATATTCTTTTTGTAAGGCACTCATCGCCGATTCAGTACTGTTTAATTTAGTCTGATATTGCGATAATGTGTCTTTTGATTTGTTAACTTGATCTGCCCATTGTTGTTGTGTTTTAGGATATTCTTTAAGCTTTTTGTTATAGACATCCAATTGCTTAGAAGTGCTCTGAATCTTATCCTTTAATAGATTTTGGTATGTCACAAATGACGAGAAATCATTCGGATTTAGCTTCATTGAAGCTTTTAGTTTAGACATTGTTTTGTCTAATCCTGATGTTTCTCTTTTGATTTCATTTATCGCTTTCTGAAATCCTGTAGTATCTCCATCAATCTTTACGGAGATACCTTTTATTTGACTATAACCTGACAATTTTAGTACCTCCTAAAATCTGTCAAAGTCTTCTTGGATTGCATCACGTACATTGGATTTATTTTTATTAATGCTTTGTTCAGCTCGATTTGTCATGTTGTTTTTTGCAACAATTAAATCAAACATCATTCCGATATCCATGTTGTCTATTTCATCCATTTTTAGCCCTAGATTCATGCATCCTAAAATTAATTCAGAATAGCTTGTTAATCTTTTTTTTTCTTATTTTTTTCATCTTTTTTTTCAGTTTCATCTTCAACTGTGGCCTTATTTGAATAAACGATTTTTTCAAATAAAATAACACCAATTAAAACAAATGATTCATAATCATCAACATTATCTACCATTACATTAAACGGTTCAGTAACCAAGTTATTTTTAACATCGTACGCTTTGATGCAAGCCCATAGTAAACGTTCAAAAAATTCTGATCCAACTTCTTTTAATAGAATGAAATATGCATTTTCATCCCCTCTGTCTTCATCTACCGCTTTTTTAATACCTTCATCAAAACTCATTTGCGCCTGTTGAATATCAATCAATAAATCACGATTGAATGTTTCTCTATAAATACGTGCTGTAATCCCTTTATATAGGACACCGTGTTCTTTACCTTCGATTTTTACTGTAGTTTCCATATAACCTCACAAAGAGGGGATGTCCCTCTTATAATGTGCTCACTTCCTTACCACTATCGCTTTGTACAGCTACTGGTGTACCCTCTTCTTGGCTCACTTCACTAGCTTTTGGTGTAGGTAATTTTGGCGCAGTCGTAAAGAAACTAGTATAGTTTGTATCACCTTTTTTGCAGTCAATTTTTACCCAGGCATGATCATCTTTTTCTACAGGAATAGCTGTAATGTCCATAGTTGTAGTATTTGGATCAATACTTTCTTCTCTTGTTTCACCTTCAACAGATGGGCGAGCAAATACCACTTTGAAGAACATATGTTTTGTCGCATTTTTATCTCCTTCAAATTGGAACATTAAGCCTACGTTGTTAGGTAGAACGTTAGCGTCTTCAGCCAAGTTTCCTTCCTCTGTTTCAATATTATTAAAAATAATTTTTTTAATTGCATCTTCCAAGTATGTCATTTCAATACTTCCGGAATATCCATTATTACTGTTTGTTGTAAAATATGCAGTGTTGTCTGCATAATATGTATTTGTATCTCCTTCTGGATCTAGAGTTAATGATTTAGCACCCTTCCATGCTACAGGTGTACCATACGTAACATCTCCACCTTCTTCAGACTCAATAGGAACTACATGTACATTTTTAATTCCGTATTTAACTTTGTTTGTATCTGCCATAGTTTTTATCCTTTCAAATATTTTTCGATTAAACTTGGCAGTTCCTTGATTGCGTTTGTTTCTCCATCCTTCCAGTGCTCAAATGCACGTGTGCGTCTAGGAGAATTCCATAAATTATGTCCGTTTTCTAGTAAATGAGTTAATGAGTATTCGTGGCCACTCGCATAAATAACACCGCGTGTATGAGCTAATTCACGTTCTATCTTATATGTTATAGACCTTTTATATTTTCCCTTTCTGCGTGTGTTTCTATCGTCTACATTGGCCTTAGCTTTAATAATATCTTTAGAATCTTTTGTAGTTTCTTCTACTGCTCTATCAATCTGCGCCAAAGAATGCTCTTTATATTCTTGAATAATCTTTCTGATTTCTGGCCCAAGCTGCGACATATCGCAATATACATCATTGACGGCCAACTAATGTCACCGCCCATTCTGTACAGTGTACTTTTTGAGTTGTTATATCATCATCTGTGATGGTTTGGTATGGTATTTCTAATTCATCAAACATGTCTTCGATTTTAGCTTCTAATTCAAAATCTTTTTGATCAGTCACTAATCTATATATGTAAGTTCCAATCTTACAATACGTTCTATTGTCTGCAAAGTAATTATTTGTATAATCCAATGCATAATTCCCATAGGGGGTATGGGGTTTTGATTTGAAACTTCCGTATACAAATTGTCCTTCACCTAAAAGTTCAGTGAATTTAGCTACAATCTGTTGTCTTACTGTTTCCATTCTCCAGCATCCTGTTGAACATATAGTTCAATCGTATCTCCGGATGGGAATGTACGATAAACCGCATACTTTTTGTCGTTGTATTTCACTGTCGTTTCATCATTGTAATCAATGCTTGGAATAACAAGCTTATACGCTAGCTGTATGCCTGCCTGGTAGGCTTCATTAAATTCTTTTGAATAAATTCCACCAACTCGACAAAATACTTCCTTCTCCGTTTCATTAACATGTTCCACACCATCTTCATCAACATATCTTTCTTTTTCAATCAGATATGCCACATCATAATAAAGATTATTCTCACGAGTATATTCATATGCCATACTATTTCACCTTCTTATGAGATTTATCTGTCATAAGAATCTGACGTAAATCCTCATATGTTTTAGCCATTGATTCTTTATTTGAAGCATCCGTTGTACCAAATTTTGACATTACATATGTTATTACCGCTACTACAATTTCATCTTCTAAATCATCTTCATCAAATAAGATATTTAATCTATCCAAATCATATAAACACGCATTGATATACGTTTTGATTTCATCATCATAAACATGTGATTTAGCTCTTGTAGCAGCAGTTCTAACACGTTCTAGAAGGCTTTCAGAAATATTGAATGCCATTATTTATCACCTAAGCTTTCTTCGTACCGCTTTTTCGAGTGGTTTTCTTAGGCTCATCATCTAATACAATAGGTTCATCATCAGTTAATGATTGTGTTTCTGTTTGGCTTTCATCTTTTGTAACATCTCCATTGCTTAAGCTACTTTTTTTTTTAACAAGAAGATGTATTGAGGATCTAATACTTTACCATCATTGATAACTAATGCCTGAGTTACTTCCTCATTTCTTTCATAATCCCAGTATTTTTTCACACCAAACTGCATATTTGAATTGATTGCATAGGCTTCTTTTCCTACCCAATACATACCGAAATATTCACCGTTTTGTGCATCATCAAAATCTTTGAATGTATCATTTTCAACGAAATTAACTGTTCTAGCTTTGAATGTAGCACGTTCTGCACCATCAATAGGATTGTATGTTTCTGCATAAACAGGACGGTTATTATCATCAGCCAATGTTTTAATGTTTGCTTCATATGTAGCAGGAGTCAGAACAAACTCAGGTTTTAATTTACGCATTGATAAAGGAATCTTCGCAAATAATTTTGTTTGCCATGATTTCCAATCTTTCATTTCTGCTTCTGTAAATTCAATAATGTGATCGGCTTTAATACGTCCACCTGATGATTTGTTAGCTTCTGTTAAGATACCTTCACATTCATTTTTTGAAGATTCACCTGTTAAGATTTCACGATCCATAGCTTCCAAATAAGCTTCTACAATAACTTCTGCTAACTTAGTTTCAAATGCAGTTACAGTTAATACAGTTTGTAGCAATGTACGTGCTAAACGGATTTCACCAATTAAATATCCGAATTGTACAAAGTCTGTAACAGAACCGGCCTTTTGACGATCTGATACTGTTGTTTCCGTAATACGTTTAAATGTTGCCTTGAATGAACCGATAGGATATTTAACACCACCACGGAAATTAGTGTGTAATACTGCATTGTATAAGTAACCACGTGATTTACTTAATTCAGTCATTACTTTCTGAACAATTGTTTCTGGAATTAAGATACCTAAATCAGCTGCTACACCTGTTTCTGCACTACGTTGTCTTAAGATTTCTGACTGTTTTCCTTTTTGAACGAATTCCATGAACGCACTACGATACTCCATATCGTCTTCCATTCCTTTTTTACGTTCTGGCATTTTTGGATTTTCTTTACCACGAGCTTCTTTCTGATGCTTAATAAAAGTTTCATCTTCATCTTCAATTGATTTTGCCATAGCGTCTAAGAACGCATTACGTTGTGCAACCTGACCTTTTAATTCTTTGTCACGCTTTTGTAAGATATCAAATTCCGCCTGTAACATTTCCAAGTCTGTATTAGGATCGTTTTTGTTGACCTCATCTTGAATTTTTTTAAATCTTTTTTGAATCTGTTCGTGATTCATTGCATTGAATGCTGCTAGTTGTTGCTCTGTAAACATTAATTAATAGCCTCCTTAATCTGCAACAACAAACTCAGTCTTTCTCGTTTCTTTTCACTTTCTTTTTTGGCCCGTTCTTCATCCATTAAAGACTTTGCCCTTGCTTCAATAGATGTTTGATCATTTGCAGGAATCGACACTGCCGAAACATCATAAATTTTTGATACTTTACGTGTTGTCCACATCTTTTTATCTCTATCATATGATTCCTCATCCACCATGTATCTCCATGACATCTGAGTAACCATTCCTGCCTGAATACTGTCGTACAAACGTTTTGCAGCTTCTGTTCTTCCTAAATCTGCTGCAACAAACAATCCGTGTTCATCCACTTCAACAATAAGTGAACCATTGCTTGTACGTGCATATACCATTCCTCCATGATCAAATTGGAAGATGATATCACTCATATCAGCGTTATCCAAACTTGAACGCTCAATCAACTCATATACATCATTACCTTGATAATCTCGATAAAGAACATAAGGTTCAAATGTAGTAGCATATCCTTCAACATAGTACTGAGTATCAATCCGTTTGTTTTCCGTCACCGGGTTCATCTGGAACGGGATCGAGCGCATTTGGATTTTGCTGTGGTTCGGTTTCGCCATTGTAACTAATTCCTCCTTGATTTGATTTAGTTACCTGGATATATTCACCTCGAATAAAACGTTTCTTACCTTCATCATTTGGTAAAGGCGCTTTGTTCATAATATTTAATGCCCCGTCTGTATCAATCATTCCACGGTCAAACATTTGAGTCGCAACATTCAATTTTGTCTGTGTTGAATCATACTGTAAACGATCGCTTGTAAGAATGATTTCACTACCATTCATAATCTGATTTACGGAATATAACATTCCACTCAACACTTCTCCAACTTCAATAAAGAAAGGTTCGATAATCGATTCATAAAATGCATTCCATTCATCAGGTTTATATTTATTTTGTAAAATAGCTTCACTAATTCCAAAATAGCTATATACACTATTTTCAATGGCTTGCTTCTGCTTGGCATCCACTAATAGTGGTTTACTTTCAATAGGTTTTACTTCATCAAAACGATTATCAACAAGGAATACACCTGTTTCATTTTTGTTCAGGTTATTTCTTAAGATCATGTTCTGTTGTTCCTTGTAATCCTCGTCATCATCAATTGGTGTTGAAATTCTAGCCAAGAATCGAACAATAGAACTCGACTTAATCGCATTGATTGCTCCTTCTTCCTGAGCAAGCATCAATTTAGCTGTTGTATCAAATGCATCATTCGTATCACCAAAGTAATCATTTTTATACTGCATTTGCCTTAGATGACCTACTTTGCTGTATTCAATCAATTTTTTTTCGCCATAGATGAAATCAAAATAAATATAAACTACACCATTGATTTCTTTTAACTGACACTGAGTTGGTACTGCTGGCCATAATCCTTTTATCATTCCATATTCATCTTCAATTGGAATAATGAAAGCATTGTTTTCTGCAAAGTATATGGTTGCCAATCTTTTGTAAAATTGACTAGCTGTCATATAAGGATTTGGCTTTTTCTTAACCAAATAGTTATATATCTTAGCTTTGTAGTCTTTGTTTGTCAGTTCAGGTGAAGCCTTTCCACATGATGTAGCAATTCGATTGATACATGCTCTGCATAGTCCAATCTCATATATTCCACCATCATAGGATGAATACACTGGTGAATATCCACCTAAGCTTGCAAACATTGAGTGTAATTGATTTTGTTTAGGTGCTGGCTTATTTAGTCCTAACAGACTTCCTAGCAAACCAAATCTTTTTCTTCTGCTTTTAGCCACTAATTCACCTTCCTTTTCTTGTTTTCAAGGCGGTATTTGAACGTATCCCACCATTTTTGTCTTACTGTATATGCATCAATAACAGATGCATACCCATCAATATGTTTTCTTGGATCAGTTTTAATCATGCGGACACGATTGTCCTCCGCAACTTTCTTTAATGCTACGCTAGACATATGTGCTTGTAACAATCCATTTGTTCCTGTATGAACAAATCCATCTCTTACATATCCCGTAAATTCATTAATAACCGGTGTAAGGTTAGTTCCCTGAATGACATCATCCATCTTGTATCCATATTTCTTCATATCATCCACAAGATACTGAGCTGAATAACGGTCATATCCAACGACCACGCAATAAATCTTGTATTTCTTACGTAGCATTTCAAACCATTCCGTAACATCTTCATACCGTACAAAGTTTTCCCCACTTGGGCTTAAATATCCCAATTGAATAAATCTTGTATATGGTATTTTGTCTCTTTCCTCTAGCTCCTTGATTTTTAATGTTGGAAGCCAAAAATGAGTAAATATATAGTCCTGGTCTTGAATTCGTATAACTACAGATGCGGCTGTTAAATCGGTTGTTTGTGACAAGTCAATTCCACCAACTGCATATGTATGTGCAAAATCTTCAAATCTAAGTTCTTCACCTTTTACTTTGTTAATATCTTCTGCACTAAATAACGCTTCCGTTGAATTCTGTTTGATATTCGCATACTTTGTTATGAACTCCGCCTTATATGTCGGTGAGCTGTGTGCTTTTAAAATTTCATTCTGCAAATATTCATAAGAAACCGATATTCCAAGGTTTGGCATTGCTTTTCTTAATTCAATAGGATCATCCCATTTTTGAATATCATCAATCATGTAAAAGAAAGGCAACATTTGTTTTTCATCAGACGTACCAAGTAAAACAGATGTTCCACGAACAAATAGTTCATCATATAATCCTTCATCAATATAGTTTGCGGTACTTACAGGAATATAAAGTGGATCAGGTCTTGCACCACCTGCCGACAACATAACGTTGTACATTTTCATACCCGCTTCACCTTCCCAGGCTGCAAACTCATCAAAGATTGTCAAATATGGGTTAAATCCATCTGATTTTTTAGATGCAAAGGCAATTGGCTCCCATCTACAGTTGTTCTGTTTCATGTAGATATCTGTTCTACGTTTTTTCACTCTTTGACTCAACGCTTTAGAGTGTTCCATCATTTGATACAGAACATTGTAAATGATCTGCGCTTGTTTTAACTTTGGCGCTATATTGTATATCTGCATACCTGCTTCATCAGATGTAAATCCAACATCAAGTTCAATACCTGCACAAAGAAATGATTTTCCTTGTTTTCGGCCCATGACCGTAGGTATTTCACGAAACTGCCTTTTTCCATTCTTATCAACAAGTCCGAATATGCATGCAATATAGTATTTTTGCCAAGGCTCAAGCTTCACTTTTGTTGTTTTCCCTTCTACGTGATGACAAAACGTTTCAATAAACGCTATATGCATTTCCGCTTTTTTCTCATCATAGAAGAAATCTCCATTTGCTAAACCTCTTTCAACATATTGAAGATTAAGTTTTATCCACTTACCGACTACATCTTCACCCGATTTAATACGTTCTTTATAAATGTCTAGATATTTCATTTAAATCTACTCATGAACTCATCCAATTCATCACCTTTTTTTCCGGATACTTCTGTTGTTTTTGAAAGTGAAGTAGGTGACAAGCCAAGTTCTTTGCAATATTTCATGATCTGATCACGTAATTGAACGGTAATAATGTAGTATGGTGAGCGTGATAAATTCGTTGCACCACCCTTGTTCGTATATTCAACAACCATCTGTAGTGATTTGTAGCCATTTGCTTTACTTGAATCTCTCCATTGCTTCATTGTTGAATCATATTGAGCTAAGGCATCTGCAAGCGAATCAACCGCAACCGAATATTCAGGAGAAAATGTGCCTAAATTCTCTAGTTGTGAATTGATTCTTTTTTTCCATGCTCCTTTTTGCATTCATCATCCTCCCTTCCACATCATATAAGCATTCCGTTTTCATCAAATTCAAAAGATGGTTTGCGTTTGGAATGTTCTTCAGCATGACATAAATCACACAGCGCTTCCAAATTAGAATCGCCAAATAGAATGTGTATATCTCTATAGTTGTCCTGGTCAATGTGTACTTTGTGATGCACACAAGTTGACCTGGTATAGATACCTTTTTTCAAACATCTTTCACAAAGTGGATGTGCCTTTCTATACGCTTTGCTTTTCTTTTCCCAAGCCTTGCTTGAGTAAAATTTTCTAGCATAATTTCTAGCACCTGTTTTCGTTGCTTCTGAACCATAATATTTTTTCATATCGCCACATTCAAAGTTTTGACCATAACTACAGTTAACAGATTTAAAGGATGACAAAAACTAACAGTAAATACTTTGAATGCAGTGATATGAAAAAGACCCATGTTTCCATAGGTCTTTTTCAACGGGCACGAAATAATGAAACAATCCAAGAACTACCTTGTTTGTTCAGAAGATGTTTTCCAATCTTCACGACTACAGAATATCACGGTTTTTCTTTGTACACTGTACAAAATGAAGAAATTCAGATTTTACCCCCTCTCATGCGCTCATAACCCAGTTTTTTTAAACTCCCCACGCCGTTCCCCTGAGCGCAAAAAACTTTTTGAAAGATAGGGGCGGTCTATGCTGATCTGATCCATGCCAGGGCGCTTTCAGGGTTAAAAATCAAACCTATGCAGCTACTACCACACCGCACCGTTAACGGCTTCAATCATATGACATTCATATATTTATTATTGTGTTGAAACATCTTTCAACATGTCATGTTGAAAGCGCTCTTTCATAACATGGCCATGACTACATTAATAGAACACGCGCGCACGTTCTTATATATGCAATTAGTCTTGCGTCGCTCCAATGTATTGAATCATGCGCACCCGTTACATATGTTTAGCGTGTCAATTATCTTCCTGGAGCTGAAGAAAACCCCACCAAAAAAAGGACGCTCACTACGTCCATACATGTATATATTACTAGTCTGTTAACTATATGTTATAAGACTACAAGCAAACACAACGAAAAGCCTTTTAAATAGGTGCTTTAAAGCATGTTCGCAAAACTAAAAGCTTTTTGAAAAAATGATTACAAAAAAATATTATTAATTTTTTATTGACACTCGGTTATAACTGTGTATAATGTAAGTGTAAGCTAAATAAAAAGCTTACACAAAACAAACGGCGCTTACTCATAAAGCCAAGCCAAGACAACTATAAATTGTTTAGATTGGACTTGATAGTATGGATAAGTTTATAAGCCTATTAAATAAATTATTGTTTAGACTTCATATAAAAATAAGTTTAGACATAAAAAAAGGGCGCTTACTCATAGACATAAAAGTCAATGAATAGCGTCACTAAATAAGCAAATAAATTATAGCGCTGTTTGTTTAAATAGTCAAGTTTGGAGGTGTAAACATAGAAGAAAAAGAAAAGTTTAATAAGATGGTTTATGACAATAAATATAAAAAAAGCCATTATAAACGGGTAACGGTATTAATTCCATTGAATAATAAAAAAGTCTTAAACCAGCTTAATAAAGTTGATTCTAAAAGTGCTTATATTCTGGATCTTATTGAAAAGGATATAAACAAATAAAAAAAGCGTGAATCTCTTTCAAGTTTGCCGACGTGCAAGAGATCCACAAAACATAGGCTATATATATTTTTTATAGAAAGAAGGAAAGCCCTCTTTATAAATATATAGCCCCTAAATTATATCATATGAGGGCTAAAAAAGAAAATGAAAGAACAAAAATACTATTATGGAAATGCTATTAGTGAATACGGTTTAGAAAATGGACGTGTAGACTATGCCACACTTGCAAAAGCTTTTGACGCTGTATTAAATAACGACGTCATGAGCTTGACTTATGACATAGGTTATTGGGAGCAAGTAAGCGGGATTATTGACAACACGGACGAGATAGAAGAATTGGAAGAAAAAAGGGACTGTTTAGAAGAAGAAAACGAAACAAGCCCATCTCAGATTATTGAAAACGAAATAGATGAAATAAATGAAAAAATAGAAGAACTTGAAAGCGAACAAGATTATCAAGAAGTTTACCAGTGGTTCATTGTCGACGATTGGGGTGCTAGACTTCTACAAGAAATAAATGAAATCGTCTATTATAACGAAAAACTTGATATGTATCTTTGGGGTGTACAACACTATGGAACTAGTTGGGACTATGTACTAACTAACATTAAAATTGATTGGTAGGTGTAATATTCCAATGTTAACCCGCAAAGATCTTGACAAGATGAGCACCGTCCAGGTGCTCATACTTGCACTTTTAAAGTTTTACTTTTATATGTGTTTTGACATGTTGTTGATAGGCTTATTTTTAGGTATATCAAACATAGTGTTACCACTTATTTATTAATTGCAGGAGGATATACAATGGAGCATTTAGAAGTTAAACTCTTGCATAAATACGCAAGAATTAGATCATATATGAATGATCTTATTTCTGGAAATTTTGTCGTATATGACTTTTTATATGAATGTTTAGCGGATCATATAGAATCATTTATATATGATCTTGCATCTATAGAAAGCGAAAAAGTTATACGCGTTTATTATGATCAACTTTTAGTTGATTCTAAACAAGTAAGCAAAGAACTTTATACACTTGTTATAACCGCTTTTGAAGATAATGAATGGAGATTTTAGAAATGAACAATAAAGAATATATCGAATCAGTAAAAAAAAAGATTGATCAGCTCAACGCAAATAGTCTAAAGGTAAATAGTCTAATGCCTTTTTCAACAAATAGACATTTAAATGGGCTATATGATCTCAATTATGGCATGGATGTAATAGCATGGATGCTTGAACCGCGCGAACTTTGGCAACTTGTTAACGCTTTATACGTATTGAATATTTTGGGAGGGTTAAAAAATGACAATATGGAAGCGTGAACGAAACCATTTTAATTATTATGTTACAAATGAGCGGAAGCAACCGCACATTTACGTTGAAGCGTTAGGAACTCCCAGCGCTTCAACTGAAAAAATACTAAAAGATCATGGCTTTAAGTTTGATAATGATAAATGTATGTATACAGCTGTTCAAACGAATGACTTGCGTCTATTTGTTGCGCATGATCTTGACGAGCTATTTAACTATAATATTCAGTTGTTTTATAATACAGAAGCAAAAAAAGAGTTATGTACTCCAGACATCCAGGAAATAAAAGATATTTGTTATTTCTTCAAGATTTACAAGTGTTATATAGATATATTAAATAAGGATCTTTTTAAGATCTGTAAACCTGGATCAAAAAGTTTACTAGCAACTTACAACACTTATTCAAAAACTATAGATGTTTTTAATAGAAACAAATTACAAGAAAGTTATATATACAATGATGGAAAAATTGAAAAAATCAGTGTTGAAAAAGCTGCACCAAAAAAGAAGAAAAAAGCAGCACTTACAGAACAACAAAAGATCAATAAAATGCTTGAAGAGTTTCCATTTTAGGAGGTAAAAAAAATACAGTATATAAAAGACTTCATCTCAGCAAGATAGAATAAGTGCGTTGTGCTATAATTTGTAGTATATAAATATATAATAGATTAATAAAATATTTAAAGGAGGAAACAATAATGGCTAGATCAGCAAAAGAAA
>ENA-OPSQ01000235-OPSQ01000235.1-human-gut-metagenome-genome-assembly--contig:-NODE-235-length-51581-cov-16.901758_pt1 | contig 51581 bp, 38 predicted proteins | sample MGYA00241456_ERZ501904 | MGnify/ENA primary metagenome ERZ501904 (study PRJEB25962, sample SAMEA2042452) | human gut metagenome | biome: human gut; feature: human-associated habitat; material: faeces...
GTAATCACTACTCAGTAATCACTACTCAGTAATCACTACTCAGTAATCACTACTCGGTAATCAGTAATCACTAATCAGTAATCACTAATCAGTACTTGGATGGAAATCCAAAAGATAGAAAAAACATATGGGCGTTCGCCACAGGCGGATGCCCTCTTTGATTTGATGGGGAAGAAGTCGGTTCATTCCATTTTTCTCCAGGGCTTGCTGTGCTCTTCGGCTCCGATGTTCTTTGCTTCTCTGCAGGGAAAGATGAGACGTTCGGTGCTCTTCGTACTGGATGATGCCGATGAAGCAGGCTATTTTTATCACGATCTCACTCAGATGATTGGGCAGGAGAAGGTCTTCTTCTTCCCTTCCAGTTATCGGCGTGCCGTGAAATACGGGCAGCGTGATGCTGCAAATGAAATCTTGCGTACCGAGGTGCTGGCGCGCCTCTCTTCGGGAGGGCATTTCTTGATTGTCACTTATCCCGATGCACTGGCAGAACTCGTTGTGGCTAAGCAGAACCTGGATGAACGGATTCTAAAACTGGCTGTAGGTCAGCAGATTGCACAAACCGATGTGGTTCATACCCTGCGCGATTTCGAACTCAAAGAAACCGATTATGTCTATGAACCGGGCCAGTTTGCCGTGCGTGGAAGCATCCTCGATGTCTATTCCTACAGCTGCGAATATCCGTTCCGTATCGACTTCTTCGGCGATGAGATTGACACCATCCGTACCTTTGATGTAGAGACCCAGCTCTCGCAGGTGAAGCGCACAGAGATAGAAATCGTGCCCGAACTCGCCCATATCGAGAGCAACAAACAGTGTTTCCTCAATTTCCTCTCCGAAAGTACGCCAGTCGTAGCGAAAGACCTCTCTTTCGTTTGCGACCGCATCGGTCAGATTTATGCCGAAGGCTTCTCATCGCAGAGCCTTACCGAGCAGCTGGAGGGAGCCACTGAGGTGGAGGCAGAGCGCATCAGACATGAGATGAAGACCGAGCTTAATCTCGTTTCTCAGCTCGATTTCAAGAAGGCTGTAGCGGCTCATCTCCGCATCGAGTTCGGTAAGGTTGCTCCGTCAGAGAGTTTGGCAGTGATACCTTTCAATATTACTCCACAGCCTCTTTTCCATAAGAATTTCGATTTGCTTTGTCAGACTCTGGAGGATTTCCAGCTCCAGGGTTACACCTTATATATATTGGCAGATAGCCAGAAGCAGCAACAGCGCCTGAAGGATATCTTTGAAAGCGAAGAACTGAAGCGTTACGCCATCCGTTTTACACCGGTAGACAAGACGCTTCATGAAGGCTTTACTGACCATGACAAGAAGTGCTGTTTCTTTACCGATCATCAGATTTTCGACCGTTTCCACAAGTATAACCTGCGCTCAGATAAGGCGAGAACCGGCAAGATGGCACTCACCATGAAGGAACTGCAGGAGATGGAAGTGGGCGATTTTATCGTGCATGTAGACTTCGGTATCGGTAAATTTGGCGGTCTGGTAAGGGTTCCTGCGGGCAACAGCTATCAGGAAATGATCCGTATCGTCTATACGAACAATGACAAGGTGGATGTTTCTATCCACTCGCTTTATAAAATCAGCAAATACCGCCGCAGCGATACCGGTACTCCGCCTCGCCTGTCTACACTGGGCACAGGAGCCTGGGATAAGCTTAAGGACAAGGCTAAGAAGCGAATCAAAGACATTGCGCGCGATCTCATCAAACTCTATGCCCAGCGCCGACGAGAGAAGGGATTCGCCTTCAGTGCCGACAATTATCTGCAGCATACGCTGGAGGCTTCCTTCCTCTATGAAGATACGCCAGACCAGAATAAGGCTACCCAGGAGGTAAAGAAGGATATGGAGAGCGGCAGACCGATGGACCGTCTGGTTTGTGGCGATGTGGGCTTCGGTAAGACTGAAGTTGCCATCCGTGCAGCCTTCAAGGCGGCATGCGACAGCAAGCAGGTTGCGGTGCTGGTGCCAACTACCGTTCTGGCTTTCCAGCACTATCAGACCTTCAAAAAACGTCTGGAAGGCATGCCTGTAAGGGTAGACTATCTCAGTAGAGCCCGTACAACGAAGGAAACCAGAGAGGTGCTTGACGACCTGAAAGAGGGTAAGATAGACATCCTGATAGGTACACATAAGCTGATATCCAAGACCGTGAAATGGCATGACCTGGGACTGCTCATCATCGATGAAGAGCAGAAGTTCGGCGTGTCTACCAAAGAGAAACTCCGTCAGCTCAAGGTGAATGTCGATACACTTACGATGAGTGCCACTCCGATTCCGCGTACCCTCCAGTTCTCTCTGATGGGCGCCCGGGATATGAGCATCATGCGCACTCCGCCACCTAACCGATATCCGATTCATACCGAACTGGTAACGTTTAGTAGTGAGGTCATCTGCGATGCCATCAACTTCGAGATGAGCCGAAACGGACAGGTTTATTTCGTATGCGACAGAATATCCAAGCTTCCGGAGCTCAAGATGCTCATCGAGAAGCATATTCCTGACTGTAGGGTAGCAATCGGTCACGGACAGATGAAGCCTGAGGATCTGGAGAAAATCATCATGGGCTTTATCAATTACGATTATGATGTACTGCTTTCTACCACCATCGTAGAGAACGGCATCGATATTTCCAATGCCAATACGATTATCGTGAGCGATGCTCATCACTTCGGATTGAGTGACTTGCATCAGATGCGTGGACGCGTAGGAAGAAGCAACAAGAAGGCTTTCTGCTATCTGATGGCGCCACCTAAGAGTGTACTTACTCCTGAGGCGCGTCGCCGTCTGGAGGCGCTGGAGACGTTCAGTGAACTGGGTAGCGGCTTCAATCTCGCCATGCAGGACCTGGATATCCGCGGTGCGGGTAATCTGCTGGGTTCTGAGCAGAGCGGTTTTATGGAAGATCTCGGTTATGAAACCTACCAGAAGATTCTCTCTCAGGCTGTAACGGAGTTGAAGAACGAGGAGTTCTGTGACCTTTATCAGGAGAAGATGGATGAAGGCGCCCAGCTTACGGGTGATGATTTCGTTGACGATTGTGGCATAGAGAGCGATCTGGAGATGTATTTCCCTCAGACTTATGTGCCGGGCGACAGCGAGCGTATGCTCCTTTATCGTGAACTGGACCGCCTGGAGAGCGATGAGGAGGTAGAAGCTTACCGCAAGCGTATGATAGACCGTTTCGGTCCTGTGCCTCATGAAGCAGACGAACTGATGCATGTGGTAGGTCTGCGTAGGGTAGGCAAGAAACTGGGCTGTGAGAAGATTATCCTCAAGCAGGGCTATATGCAGATGCAGTTTGTGAGCAATGTAAACAGTCCGTTCTACAGAAGTCAGATGTTTAACCGCATCCTCGCTTACGTCACCAGTCATATTCAAGACTGTGTTCTGAAAGAAAAATTCAACAAGCGAATGCTTCGCATCAATGATGTGAAGACAGTAGGTCAGGCTATAAACCTGCTGAATCAGATATCGCAGATTGATTCAGGCAATAAAACAGACGACTGATTTAGACTGAAAAGAAAATAAATAAGACTACATGCATTAATATTTGTTTCAGTTTAATGCATAAAAAAAAACATTGGAATCTCAATACCCCTATTGAGCTCCAATGTTTTATTTTTTGTATAAGTAAAAGATGATGATAAGCGTTTCACAACGCATGTTGAATTTTTCTGTTGCAAAGGTATGATTTTCTGTTATAATAGTGGGGTAATATTTGATATTTTAGGGGGAATATTTGGTTGAAATTAAATAATCACACTGATTGTATACTTTGGTAATAAATAATACCTATGGAATTAACTGATTTATTGGACAAAAATAAAAAAATAGTGGAAAATCATATAAAAAAGTTTTTTATTTCATTTTTTATTTGTACCTTTGTTCTGGCATACAACAATTTTAAACATATATATAAATATGAGACAGAAAAAGTACATCTTAAGCGAGCAGGAACTTCCTACTCAGTGGTACAACATTCAGGCAGATATGCCTAACAAGCCTTTGCCACCGTTGAACCCTCAGACTCACCAGCCAATGAGTGCTGATGACTTGTCGCACGTATTTAACAAGGAGTGCTCAAAGCAGGAACTTGATACAGAGCATGCCTGGATTGACATTCCGGAAGATGTGTTGGAGAAGTACACCTTCTACCGTTCAACACCTCTTGTACGTGCTTATGCCCTTGAGGAGGCACTTGGTACACCAGCGCATATCTACTTCAAGAATGAGAGTATCAACCCGTTAGGTTCTCATAAAATCAATTCAGCGATTCCTCAGTGCTACTACTGTAAGCAGGAGGGTGATACCAACGTCACTACAGAGACAGGTGCAGGTCAGTGGGGTGCAGCCCTTTCTTATGCAGCTAAGCTCTACGGTTTGGAGGCAGCGGTTTATCAGGTAAAGATTACCATGCAGCAGAAACCATACCGTTCCAGCATCATGCGTACGTTTGGAGCCACTGTAGAGGGTTCTCCTTCCATGAGTACACGTGCCGGTAAGAATATCATCACACGCGATCCTCATCATCCTGGTTCGCTCGGTACAGCTATCAGTGAGGCTGTTGAGCTGGCTACCACAACACCAGGCTGTAAGTATACACTGGGTTCCGTGCTCAATCATGTGGCGCTTCATCAGACCATTATCGGTCTTGAGGCAGAGAAGCAGATGGCGATGGCAGGTGAGTATCCTGATCAGGTGATTGCTTGTTTTGGTGGTGGTAGTAACTTCGGTGGTATTGCCTTCCCATTCCTCCGTCACAACTTTACAGGCGAGCGCCATACTGAGTTTATTGCTGCAGAACCAGAGAGCTGTCCTAAACTGACTCGCGGTAAGTTTGAGTATGATTTCGGTGATGAGGCAGGTTATACTCCATTGCTGCCAATGTATACTTTGGGTCATGATTTCAAGCCAGCCAACATTCATGCCGGTGGTCTCCGTTATCATGGTGCGGGCATGATTATCTCCCAGCTTCTGAAGGATGGTTACCTGCATGGTGTAGATATCCCTCAGCTGGAGTCATTCAAGGCGGGTATGCTCTTTGCACAGACCGAGGGTATCATTCCTGCTCCAGAGAGCTGTCATGCGATTGCAGCCACTATACGTGAGGCTCTGAAGGCTAAGGAAGAGGGCAAGGAGAAGGTTATCCTGTTCTGTCTCTCAGGTCATGGACTTATCGATATGCCGTCTTACGATAGCTTTATCAATGGCGATTTGCAAAATTATTCAGTAAGTGATGAAGAAATCCAGCAGTTCCTCAAGGATGTGCCAAAGGTTGACTAATAGTTAACAGTTTATTGTTTATAGCAAACAGTTGACAATTATTCTTTGAGATATATTGAAATAACAATATCACATATAAAAGAAGCCAGGCTGCGAAAAGCAACCTGGCTTTTTATTTAGAGATTCTATTCTCTTTTATTTTTGAGATTCTATTCTCTGTTATTTTTGAAATTCTATTCTCTGTTATTTAAGAATTAGAAAATCTGTTCTTTATTCAAGGGTTCTGTCTTTCATTAGAGGTTCAACCATTCTTCGATAGCCTTAGCGATGACATCGAAACTTGTGGTAGGCTCGAAACGGGCTACAACCTGACCCTTCTTGTTAACGAGGAACTTGGTGAAGTTCCACTTGATATCGGCACTCTCCTTGTAGTTAGGATCAGCCTCACTCAACATCTTGTCGAGAACAGGGTAGAGAGGATGGCTCTCGTCCCAACCAGCGAAACCCTTACATTCTTTCAGGAATTTGAAAAGAGGGGCTGCATCGTCTCCATTCACCTTGATCTTCTTGTAGCGCTGGAACTCTGTGCCGTATGTAAGCTTGCAGAACTGATGAATGCTTTCATCTGTACCAGGTGCTTGCTGGCCAAACTGGTTGCAAGGAAAATCAAGAATTTCGAAACCCTGAGAATGATAGGTCTCATAAAGTTTCTCCAGTTCCTCATACTGAGGTGTGAAACCACACTTTGTGGCGGTGTTGACGATGAGCAGCACTTCGTTGGCATACTCCTTGAGGGAAACATCCTTTCCCTTTCTGTCTTTAACAGAAAATTCGTAAACAGTTCTCATTTTTTTTATCTTTATATGTATGTGTTATCTATATTTCCGATCTCAACTTATATGATCTAGAGTGCAAAGATACTACTTTTCTCTTAGAATACTTCAAGAGTTTTTTTAAAAATTCTAAAAATCGAACAAAATCATAGATGAAGGAATCTGCGCAATATATATATTGAGCTTGCGAAACTTGAATACATAATAATCAGCTTGAAAGTTTATAAAACCAAAAAGTGCAGGATTTTCACAAACCCTGCACTTCTTTTTTCCCCTCTTTTCCTCAAAAAAAACAAAGAAAAGAGGTTTACGATTAATCTATCATTTAACTTTTCTAAGAACTTGCTGCAAAGATACTGCTTTTTTCTGTAACACCAAACTTTTTTGCCGTTTTTTTTTCGTAAAAAGGGAAAATTAATCAAATACCCCCCCCATTTTTATACTTTTTTGCACTATGCGGTCAAAAAATAAGGCAGAACGGCCCGTTTTTAGGGATATTCTGCCTTAATATGTTTCTGTGTTTTTTGTTGTGTCCGATAACGAAAATGGTTGTGTACGACAACAAACACTGTTCTGTCCTGTAATATGTATTACTTTTGTCAACAATTATGAGAGCCGCTATCAACCGGTATAAATACTGGCGTCAATTTCTGCGAGAACCATCATTAGCTGGTACGTGGGCTACCCTTGCGTTCTGTTTCGGTATTCAGTAGGTACGATACCCGTTTCTTTCTTGAATACCTTCGAGAAATACTTAGGGTCTGTGAAACCTACTGCGAAGGCGATGCTGCTCAGTGTATCGTCTGTCTTGCGCAACATCTCGCATGCCTTCTTGATACGTATATGGCGAACGAAGTCTACCGGTGTCATTCCGGTCGTTGCTTTCACCTTATTATATAGTACGCTTCGGCTCATACCGATTTCGTTCGAGATATCATCTATCTTGAGTTCCGGATTGCCTGCATTGGTAACAATAAACCTGAAGACACGCATCATGGTTCTGTCCTGAATCTGTGCCGCCATAAATGCCAGCTCGCTGTTTGGGTCAACCGCTTCGTTTTCGGCATTTGTTTCTTCCTGGTTAAGAGCAGGCTGAGGAGCCACTGTAGGCAGTATTCGCATGGCTGCTATGGCATCTTTATCGCCAGCTTCCTTCAGCTTTCTGATGATATCCACCTGTATGTTGCGGCGCTGAGTGAGGATAGCCTCTATTCTGCCGAGCAGATAAGGGGTAGAGAATGGCTTGGTGACATAGGCGTCAACTCCTTCATCAAAACCTCGCTGCTGGTCTTCTACGCTTGCCTTGGCAGAGAGAATCATCACAGGGATGTTGTTGAGGGTGGTATCCTGCTTGATCTCGTGAATCATCGACAAACCATCCATCACAGGCATGGTAACGTCCGTGAGGATAAAGTCTGGTATCTCCTTGCGCGCCATCACCAAACCTGCCTTTCCGTTCTCTGCAAGCAGCACGTTATAGGTAGGCGAGAGAATGCTGTAGAGGAACTTGCGCAGGTCGGCATTGTCTTCTACTACCAGTACCGTCTGGTCTTTTTGTTCCGCTTCTTCCTGTGCAGTTTCCTGTTCCTTGCCCATTTCTTCCTGTCGTTCAGCCTCTTTATCCTTTTCTTCTTTCTGCTTGTTGGCTTCTTCCAGATAGTCGGATGCATTGCGGTCGTCAATCAGGCCATTCGCTTCAGCTCTTTCTGTCAGGTCGTAATCTTCCTCGGTCAGACCGCTGTTCGTATGGAAGTCTGCCTTGTTGCCGTATCTCTGAGCCTTGTCCAGCATTACCAGCATTTCGTTGGCATTGTCTATTACCATTCTCAGCAGTTCCTTGCCCTTTCGGGTGATACCCGGTTCGGTATCCAGAACGGTTTTTACCGGGGCTCCGATGAGCGTCAGAGGGGTTCTCAGACGGTTGGCAGCATCGTTGTAGAACTCGTTCTTCATCACGCTCATCTCGTGGGTTACGTTCTCGCGCTGGCGCTGGTTGTAGGTATAGAAGATAGTGCCTACGATACCGAAGAGCAGAATCAGCATCAGAAGCTTGCCCCAGATGCTTTCCCAGAAGGTAGGGCGCACTTCGATAGGCAGTTCTGCCACATACTTGCTCCATACGCCATGCGAGTTGGTGGCTCTCACCTTGAGTACGTAATCGCCATGACTGATATGGTTGAAGCCGATGGTATTGCTGCTTCCGTTTGATATCCACTCGCCTGGAGCTGTATAACCATCTATGCGATAGAGATATTTGGTCTGATACTTACGCTGATAGTCGAGCGATGCGAAGTTGATGGTCAGATTTCGCTTGTTGGCAGGAATCACTATTTTATCCTTGTGCAGGATAGGTTCCGACTCCTTCTCTCCGCTATAATGGAGGGAACAGAAGATGACTTTAGGCTGGTAGTTGCTCTTCTTCAGCGTAGCCGGATTGAAGGTAATCAGTCCCATCGGGGTACCTACCGAGATGTTGTTGCTTGCCGGATCGTGGTAAGGACGGCTTTGAGAGAACGACATGTTTAAGTCGAAATCGTTAGGTCCGAACACTTTGCACTCGCCCGTTTTCGGGTTTACGCAGTCGATACTCGATTCTCTGATTATCCAGATTCTTCCCTGGTTGTCTTCTACCATGCCCTGTACGATGCCTTCGTTAACATCGATGGCATGGAAGTATTTCATCTTCAGGTTGTCTTGCAGGAGCGATTTGCTCACAATCTCTTCCATCACACCGCCCTGTTGCGAGATATACATCTTGCCGCTGGTGTGCTCCATGATATTGTTCATATCGTTTGCAGCCAGACTTGTTGTATCGTTCGGTATGTAGTAGGTCTTGTGATAATGAATCTTCCTTGCGTTTGTAAAGGCATCACTGAAGGTGATGAGACCATCTGTAGTTCCTACGAGAATGGTTCCCGTAGTGGTGCAGCAGATGCGGCGTATGCGGTCGTAGTGCTGTTTCTCCCAAGGCAGTCCGTTTCGTTTACTGATGAAGCTGATACTGCCGTCTGCCGCCTCATTTACCAGGGCGATACCGCCACCATAGGTACCTATCCAGGTGCGTCCGGTGCGGTCGGCTACAATGTCTTGTATCTTGTCGAACGGCAGTGATGACGGGTTGTTGGCATCATAAACAAAGTGTCTTACCTGCATTTTATCTACCAGATAGACACCATTTCCGTTGGTTCCTATCCATATTCTTCCCTTGTTATCGAAGTGGATAGACATGATGCCCTTCTCGTCGAAGTTTACTTGCTGTGGCACGATCTGTCCGCTTGGCGACAGGTATCCGATGCTTTGGTAGGATGCGTTGAGCACCTGGATTATACCACTGTGATAACCAGTCCAGATATTTCCGTCTGGCGATGCATTCACCGAGAACACTTCGTCTTCGCCTACATCCAGCTTGTTGATAATGTAAGGGTGATATTTGAAGACTACCTGTGTCAGGTCGTGAGTGCCTGTCAGCCAGAGGATTCCCTGGTCTGAGAGTACATATTTCGTAATCTTCGGTATGCGGTAGTTGCCCGATGAGTTGCTCCTGAGCAGATAAGGCACCAGTTTTCCTGCCTTGCGGTCGAAATAACTGAAGGTTCCTCCTCTTGGCACTACCCAGAGGGTCTTGTTTTCGGCTTGTGTGATGAAATTGCTTTCGCAGGTTGTGCGGTCCATCGGGTCATCCTGATCGGCAAAGAGCCACTGTGTCTGTCCGGTCTTCGGATTGACGAGGGTTACTCCCATGCCGTCAGTGAATGCCCATACCATACCGAAATCATCGGTATAAATCTTCTTTACCTCTGCCAGAGGTTGACTCGGGCTCTGTACGTTGATGATATCAAACTTGAAGGTGCGCGGGTTGTAGATGACCACACCCAGGTTGGTTGCCAGCAGGAGCTGGTAACCTGTATTTTTCAGTTCGTTGATACGGGTTACGCCTTCCGGCATTGGTATCATGGTGAGTCGGTTCTCCGGGTCATATTTTGCCAGTTTACCATCTTCTGTTGCCAGGAATACATCTTCTCCCACCCATCTGATCCATTTGAAAGGCAGCTGGCTTGGGAATTTTGAGTTGTATATGTATGCGCCTTTGTCGGTAAGCACCCATTCTCTTCCTTGTGTATCTTGATGGATGTACCATACATTTCCACTTCTGAGTCCCTTTTCTCCTACTTTGATGAGGTCAATGTTCCGCTCATCAAAGGTTTTTCCTGTTGATCGGATGATGTATTTTCCATCTTCTGAAGTAATCCATGTAGCTCCGTTTTTCATTGGGTATACCTGGCTCACGCGCAGGTCGATGTTGAACTCTTCGTTGAATTTCTGTCCTACAGCAAAGAACCGGCAGAAGTGGGTATCGTATACGTAGAGCTTGCGGTCGTATGTGATACACCACACGTTGTTGCTATAGGATGGTTCTATTTTCAGTATACGGTTGGTTGACAGTACGTCTATATCATCGGGGTTGTCTCTGAAAGTATGAAACTTGTAGCCGTCATAGAACGACAGTCCGTTCCATGTACTGAACCACATGAGGTTGTCTTTACCTTGTTTAAGGTCTGAGATGGTATTGGCAGCGAGTCCGTCTGTGATAGAGAATTTTCTCACATCGCAGTAGGGTACAGCTGCCATCATGATGGTAGAGAGTAGTCCTAATAGGGTGATATATAATTTTCTTTTCATCATTTTTTATTCGTATACGTTTATTAATCGCAACAAAGGTAGTGAAAATAAATGAGATATCGTGGTTTTAGGTGTATTTTTTTATGTTATTGCATTAAATTATTCCACTTTTCGTGTTATAGGGGTAATATTTGGTTGATTTGCTTGTGGTTCCTTCTTATGTTATGCCTAACAAAAAAACTCCCCCGATAAATGAATATCGGGGGAGCAGTAGGGATATGTTGTTTTGAATTTGATTACTTCTGAATCATCTTCTTTCCGTTCTTGATGACTACACCCTTGTAAGCCTTGGTTACCTTCTGGCCTGCGAGGTTGTAAACAGGAGCGTTCTTTGCAGCTTCATCTGTTGTTATGTTAGTGATGCCGGTAGTTGTGCCATTCAAAGAGATGAGAATGTTGTTTTTATCAAGCTCATAAGTAGTACCATACTTCTTAAGCTTACCATAAACAACAACTACGTCGCCAACCTTGATGTCATCTATAGAAGTGAATTTCTTACCATCGAAAGAAAGACCACCAAAAACCTGCAATTCATTTCCTGTTGTACCATCGTCAGAAATGTTGTAAGAAAGGCTACCAAATGTAGGATTTAACTCTTTACTAGCCTTAGATACAGTACCCTTAACATATACACTTTCGCTCAGACCTTCACCTGCTTCAATCAGTTCCTTTGCCTTAGCAATGGTATAAGCGGTTTCTGCTGTATTTGTGATGTCCACGATTACAGGAGCATCGCCTACCTTATAGTATGCAATCTTAGAAACCTGAATCAAACCATTATTTGATCCAGCCTGGCAGTCAAAGATAAACTTATAGTAATTGTTTGCAGCAGACTTAGTTGGCTTGAAGATCAGGTCTCCATCTTCAATCTTGGCAGAGATTTCTTCAGTTACATTCTTGCAATCTGCATCAGTTGCTACCTGCAACTTGATAGAATTGATCTTAGCTTTAGTAATATTGTCGATGGTCAAGACTATATTGCTGATAGGCTGATCAATAGCAGGGGAAGTGATAGAAGCAACAGATTCAAAATTCTTTCTTCCGCATTTGATGTATTTCCAACTTTTATCCCACCTGTTTGTGTTGAAATTTGCAATAGTCCAGACATCTTCTCCTATTGTAGCTTTCCATGTTTTGTTATAAGCACTGATTGTCTTGCCTTCAGTACCTTCGTCAGGGAAAGTCAATACTTTGTAAGGAGTTGTTCCTGCAAACGTAACGCTAGCTACGAATGCCAGAACCAATGATAATGAATAGCGTAAAAATTTGTTCATAACTTAATAATTTAAAAGGTTTAACGTATAATTAATAAACTGTTGAAACTCATTTTGTGAGCGCATTCTTAGAATTTGCTTTGTGCTAAAAGCATGTTCTTTGAATAATTACTTATTTATGATGCAAAGATACGAAAAATATCGATACAATGTGTTAAGAAGGTGTTAAATCTTTGATACAGAGAAAGAAATATCATCAAAACCGAAAGAAATACCATCAAAAAAGGCGGTTGTTTTTGAAAGAATAGGGATTTCCCCCTCTGTTTGTATCCTTTTCCCCTTTGATGCAGACGAAAAATCCACTACCTTTGCATCGAGTTCAAGAAAGAATGCTGTTCTTCGAGAGCTCAAAAGTATAGAAGATATAAGAATATAAATAACTTAACTGATAAATTGATATGAAAAAGTTTACTACTCTTCTCACAATGGCTTTCATAGCTTTGATGAGTATCTCATTCACCTCATGTGATGATGATTCTGATATTGCATACACCCTCGATGGTACATGGAAGGGTAATATGTTGGTAGAATATGGTAATCAGAAGGCCCTCTACTCGGTAATCCGCTTCGACCAGAATGATGGTTTCTATTCCGGTACAGGCTATTGGATCGATTACTTTGATAGAAATTACTGGCATGGCAACAATTATATAGCAAACCGTATTACCTGGACAGTACGCAACAGAAACATCTATATCACTCTTCTTGATGAGGGTAGTGATGTTGTGATTTACGACTATGCTCTGGGCGACAGCAAGTTCTCTGGATATGTAGAGGCTGATAACGGCAATCGTGCTTATTTCGAGCTTTATCGCTATTCTTACAACTGGCGCGATGATTATGACTGGGGTTACGATGATGGTTGGGGCTACAGCAAGCAGCATTCGGGCTTGGAGAACACCCAGATTGTTTCTCGCGGAGCTAAGGATTCTGTAGAGTATGTTAAGGTAGCAGATGATAATCAGAAGCCTGTTCGCCGTTTTGTAGTGAAGTAAGGCAATAAGGAATTTAGTTTGAAGAAAGGAAACAGGATATGAAAAAGTTTAATCGGATATGGATGTGGATGGCGATAGCTGCAGCATCTTTCTCATTCACCTCATGTGATGATGATGATTATTGGCATGATGATTATTACTGGTATGATGACTATAATCATGGTGGCTGGGGATGGAACCAGGGCGACTGGAACAACGGTTCTAACGGCTCTCAGGATGATGACCTGCTGTTGGAGGCTCAGACTCTTACAGGCGACTGGAGAGGCTCTGTGATGCTCTCTGAACTTGCTGAGGACGGCCAGTCTCGCAATAACTACAGTTTCAATGCCGAGATGACGTTCTATCAGGCGGGTGATAAGGTTAACTCGCTCAGCGGTAATGGTATAGAAGTGGATTATGCCGATGATGGAAGCAATGAATCCCAGACTCTGAAGTTTACCTGGTACATCGATAAGAATGGTGATATTTATATCCGTTATAATTCTGGTGCTACCTATGTGATGGATGCAGGTGCTAAGCAGTATGGTTTCTATCTAGGTGATGAAAAGGGCCAGGATGTGTTCTATGGTTATATGATAGGAACAGGTAAGGCTAAGGGTGATGTCATGTATATCGATTTAGTGCGCTACGATCCGAGTGGAGCCCGTAAGAAAACCCGTTCTGCTGCAACCGATTCCGTAGCTCCTAGCTTCGGTAAGGCTACCGGTAGGGCATTCATGCCACATGCTATCAAGAAGTTGCCGAGAAGATGATGATATAAACCAAGAAATCCGCTCTCTCATTGATTTGAGAGAGCGGATTCTTTTGTTTGTATATAGCCTTTTATTTAAAGCCCCAAAGTTTCTTGAGAGCTTCTGCATCTACGTTTTCCACTTCCTTCTCTGTTTCATCCGGGAGATTACAGAAGAAGTCGATGCCGGTTTTGTCTTCCAGCGTCTTGATGTTTACCACATAGTTGCCGAGCTGGTCGCCTTTTTCAAATGCCTTGTTCTCGTGAGGGAACCAGTAGCCGAAAGCGCTGTATGTATACTGGTTGGTGCTCTTGTTTAGCTCCTTTTTCAGTACAGCCACAAAGAAATACTTTGGTATTGGGATATAGCCGGGCTTCTGGGTTTCGCTAGAAGCACCCTTCTTCTTCCAGCCTAGGAGATTACTCTCGCTGCCCACCGGGTCAATAGTTCCACCCTTTACGATAAACAGGGTATCAGAATCAATCTTTGGAGCCTTGGTACGAAGATCTTCCTCCATGTTATACCATGTTCCGCGCTGGTTGAAATTGGCATATTGTGGCTGCATGTTGGTCATGAAGAAAGTCTGCTTCTGCTGTGTCAGATTGAGCTTGCGGTCAGCAGAAGGGCAGATATGACCATGGTCAAAGCCTTGAGTTGTAGGAGTAGGGTCTTCTGTGAAATCTGTGATTCCCCATTGTTCTTTCAGGTCTGTATCCCATGGATACTGGCGTTCTACTCTTGTATCGGCTTTCCATCTATCTACATTTTGTGCTGTGTTTCCGGTGTGGAAAGTGTAGCAGCTCCATCTCTGGCTCTTCATGTTGTCATCCCATTCTGTAGAATAGTTCAACATACCTGTTGTATTATCCATGTGAACGATGGCATAGCTGCTGCCATTGTTCTTGAGCTTTGGGAACTCCAGACCGCCGATAGCGTTTCTTACCACTTGTGGCATGTTGGCAGTAGCCACATTCTTGTTTGTATTGTTCTTATCGGTTGATTCACCACCGGCATTGCCGCCTGTGCTTCCGCCACCTGTATTACCGCCACCGGTTGTACCACCGTTTTCAGGAAAATAGAACTGCAGGGTATCGTCAGTGCCGCAGGCAGAGAACGTCATCGCAGCAACGAGCGCGAAGATAAAAAACTTAGTATGCTTCATAATTCTCGATAATGTTTTGAAGTTAAAGATTAAGTGCTTTCTATATAATAATGTATGTAGAAATCGATTGCATGAGGATAGAATAGAGAAAAAAAGTGCATTCCTACGTATATGCAACTACGCTGGAATGCACTCAGTATCTTTGCGATAATAAATATATCCTTATAAAAAAGGTATATTATTACTTCTTCAATTTGCCGTAACGGTTCATGAAGCGGTCTACGCGACCCGCTGTATCAACGAGCTTGCTCTTACCTGTGTAGAATGGGTGAGATGTGCTAGAGATTTCAATCTTAACAACTGGATAAGTCTCGCCTTCGAACTCAACAGTGTCGTTAGTCTTGCATGTAGACTGAGAGAGGAACATATCGCCGTTAGACATATCCTTGAATACTACAGGACGATAATTCTCTGGATGAATACCTTTTTTCATTTTTCTTTTTTATTTTTATTGGGTTATTAAAATTAGACGTCATGGGGATGCTTGTCGCATCATTTCGTGTCCCTTATCGGGGCATGCCCATTATAGCCTGTTATCAATTTCAGGCTGCAAAGTTACGCTTTTTTCCTGAAACCACCAAATATTTCTTCTTCTTTTTAAGAAATATTTTGGAAAAGAGCGTTGTTGTCCGTTAGGCGTTCCGGCGGATTTGCAATCCGCCGTTAAAAAAGGCTCGACCTCTTTATCGCGGATTTGCAATCCGCAGCCGTAGGCTTTTCATATCCCCAATGTCTTGATGTAGCATTCTCGCTTGAGGCGGATTGCAAATCCGCATTAAATAGGTCGAGCCTTTTTTGTCTGCGGATTTCAAATCCGCAGGAACGCCTAGCGGGCTTGCGTTTCTCCTGCCAACTATGTTTTCGATGGATAAGAAAAAGAAATCCCCATCGCCTCTGTTTGTGTAGAGGACGATGGGGATCAGTATTTTTTCTAATACATAATATCTACTAGGGGAATTACTTGATAATCGCTGTGCTGCCAAATGTAACAGTGAAGTCATCGACGAGAACATCACCGCCTGGCTTCTTTGCATTCATTATGACGAAGCAGTATGTGCCGTCAGCAGGAATAGTGAGTGTTTGTTCTACTAGTTTCCACTCTGTATTCTTGAGTTCGTTAACGTACTCACCATATATATAATCGCCTACTTTTCCATCTGTAACAGGAACTATACCTGGACGGACAGAAGCGCCTTTCTCTGTTGCGGCTTTAGCATAGAACTTAACTTTGTATTCGCCAGCCTTGAGAGTTATTTCTTTATAGCCTAAGCGCTTGTTCGCATTAGCAGATCCGCCTACTTTTACTGAGTACTTGCCGCTATGAGCGTCTTCGCTCTGAGAAAGGGTAGCATTGCCTGCTGTAGAACCTGTTTTCCAGTTGGTTGGCTTGCTGTCTGTCCAGTTCTCGAAGCCGCCATTCTCGCCTGTTGCTACCTCGCCTGGGTTTGGTCTGGTGTTGGGTCTGGCTTAACCTCACCGCCGCCTGTACCTTCACCTTCAATCTTAACGATAGAGCTGGTCTTGTCAACCTCCATGATATCATTTCCGTTCTTGTCGGTGAACTTCATGATCTTACCCAGGATAGTAACCTTCTGACCCACCTTCAAATCTTCCTTAGAAGCGAAGTCTGCGCCGTTCAGTCCCTTACCAGAGTAAACCTGCATGTCCTTGCTCTTGCCATCGTCTGAGATGTAATAGGTGATGCTCTTGTATGTCTCATTATAGAAAGCAACATCTGAGATGGTACCAGTCAGGTAAACCTGTGTAGTAGGCGCTGTGCCAGCCTTGATGGCTGCGATAGCTTCTGCCACGTTGTATGGGTCACTGAGAGAACCCTTACCAGTTGCTGGAGTATCAGGAGTTGTAGTTCCTGTGTTCTCGATAGAGATGATGGTGCTGTTCTTGTCGATTTCATTGACAATAGTGCCATCATTCTTCGTGAATGCCTTGACGATTCCTTTTACTACTACGGTCTGACCAACTTTCAAGTCATCCTTGGAAGAGAAGTTTGCACCATCCTTGCCTTTGCCTGAGTATACTTCGATAACATCTGAAGAACCCTCGTCTGCGATGTTATATGACAAACTGCTATAGGTTTCGTTGAAGAAAGTTACGGCTGTAATCTTACCCTTTACGCATACAGCTGTAGAAGGTGCTGTACCTGCCTTGATGAGGGCGATGGCTTCTGCTACAGTATATGGATTGCTTTCAGAACCCTTTTGGTTAGGATCTGTGTTTCCTGGACCAGCAGGCTGAGTAGGCAGTGTATAAGGTTCTGGCACATCCTCACAGCTGCTGAATGTGAAGGCAGCCATAGCCGCCATCAAAACTGAAAATATATACTTTTTCATATTATTGTCTTTTTAAATATTGTTACTATTTTGATAATCAGTAATTACTTGATAGAGATGAGATTGCCACCCTTAATCTCTTTGGTGCCGTTATAATCAAGCAGGGTGCCTGATACAACCACCTTCTTGCCTGGTACAAGGATTTTCTTGGTTTCCTCTGTCCACTTTGCACCATCGATGTTGAAGCAACGGAATACCTCGAGCGTCTTGCCTTCTGTATCCTTACCGTCGTCAGAGATAACGAATGTACCGTTACCATACGTGCCTGTATCTACATCTTTCACCTTTACGATGATACCGGTAGCATAAACCTTAGCATCGCCTGCTGTACCGGCATTGATCTTCTCCAGTGCCTGAGCCACGGTATAAGGCTTCTCCAATGTACCGCCTGTTTCTGATGCCTTCAGGTCATCCGTGCTGCGAATCACAATCTGCCAGGTGTTGCCGAATCGGGTGAAGATACCGGTGATATCGAATACGCCCTGTGGAACTACCTCGTTGGCAAACTTAGAATAACCCGAGTTGCGCACTACCAGGTTGTTTTTGTTGATTCTCTTGCCCGTTTCGGCATCAATCAGTTCCAGACTCGTATTGGTATCATCTGGCGCCCATACGTTTGTACCATTAGCTGAAGCAAACTTCACCTTCTTCAGGGTCATCAGCTTGCCCACGTTAGCATCCATATAGGCTGGATCAGTAAGCTTTGTCAGGTCAAACTCCTCTGGCACTACCGTGCTTGCATCAGCCTCGCCAGGGTTCAGAATCTTGAAGTGCTCGTTCCAGATGGCACGCTCTATCTTTCCCATACCCAGACTTCCATCTGAGAGCTTGGTATTCACACCGCCAATCTGAGGCAACTTCTTGTAACTTCCGATATAGAGACCCTTCAGATTTACGAGAATCTCCTGACCAACAGGAAGATAACCCGACAGACCACTTCCGTTGATGGCAATGATGATAGCGCCGGATGCATCCTGCACGCTCACCTGGTTGTAGATATTGCCACTGACATCATTGCCCGTCACTACCGCCTTGATCATCATGTCCTTCTCAATCAGCTTGTAGCCATTGTCGCTGTTGATAATCGTAGCAAACTGGGTCTTCAAATCTGCTATGCTGATCACATTCTTCTCCCTCAGGCTGTTGTTGCCATATGGAGCTGCAGGCACCTTCTCGGTCAGGTCCGGGTCAGCATAACCGTCGCCCATACACGACCCCAGAGTCAGTGCCAGGAATGCCAATGCTATGAATTTTATCTTTTTCATTGTTCTTTCTTTTTATTGTTATAGAGAAACGGGATTGCTCCCTGTTCTTTATGTTAAAGAGAAACTGCTCTTTAGAATCTGTAAGATACCTGGAACATGCCGTTGGTACCCCAGGTGTAATACTTCTTAGGATTCTTAGAGAACTGGTAGAGGCGTGGATTCTTCACGTTGCCGTTAGCATCCAGTGTATAGCTTGAACGAGAGTTCTGCTCATATCCGCCTGTTACGATGGTCTGGTTGTTCAGCAGGTTGGTAATCATGAGGTTGAAGTTGAGAGAACCCTTCTTCAGTCTCACGCTCTTGCCTATGCTCAGGTCAACCATCCATCCTCCGTGACCCTTCTCCTGGGCTACAGCATCCTCAGTCCAGCTCATACCGTCGAGTGTAGTAGGAGCAAAGATTTCTGGGTATGCCTTGTAGGCAGCCTGGCGGTTGGTCAGCACCTTCTCATATCTGTAGCTTGGAGAATAAGAGAGGTAGATGCGGTCGTAGTAGTTGGCGTTGAGGTTGACGAACCATCCGTTAACGTGGGCATCGAGACCGATGCTTCCCACTGTGAGCGGTGTGCCACTCTCGCGCATATTCATCACGTAAGCCTTGTCCTGGTAAACCTCAGCACTCTTTGAGAGCATGTATACGGCGTTTACATTGTTGATGTTCTTCGCCTCGCTCATAGCGCCCAGAGTCTTCAGGTCGAGCCATGAAGTGAGCTTGAACTTAGCGCCCACCTCTACACCATAGTATTCCTTCTTCAGTCCGGTCATGCTCACGTAGGTGAATGAATTCTCATCATCGTTGTAGAAGTTCTGCCATTCCGTAACGTTCTCCAGTCGGCTGTAGTAACCGCTCACGTTGGCACTCAGCCATGCGTTGCGATACAGGTAGCTGAATTCAGAGCTGAAGATGCGCTCGTTCTTGAGGTTAGTCACGAAGTCGTTGCTGATTTCCGGTGCGATGAAGGCTGTGCTTGCCATCGGCGCACGCAGCTCGTATCCGGCTCCGATGCTGAAGGCATGACCTCTGCCCATATCCACGTTCAGGCTTCCCTTTACGCCACCGTCCAGGAAGTTGGCTGTGCCGCTCTTGCCCTGGCTGTTGTTCGGTGCCATACCGTTGCGCATGTAGCCGCGGCGGTTCATTCCGGTATATCCGATACGTCCGCTCAGCATCGCCTTCATGTTGTAGAATTCGGCTGTATAGGTGCTCCATGCGTTTGCCTTGTTCACGTCGATGCGATAGTCGTAACCGAACTTGTCGCCCTCGTAAACCAGTTTGCCTGTGTTGTTAGGACCGGCTGTGTTCAGGTCGTACTGCACACGTGGGTCGGTCTTAGGATAATCGCCCAGGGCATAGGTGTTGATGTTGTGGAAGATGGCACCGCCCAGCATGTCTTCCAGTGTCTGATAGTGCTGGTTGGTACTCTTTCCGAGCATGATACCCGTAGCCAGGTTTGATTTCTTGGTCAGTTTGGTGTTCAGAACGGATGACAGGGTCAGGGTCAGGTTGTCGTTGTGCTTAGCCTGAACATAGTAGAGCAGATCCTGTCCGTTCTTGGCTGCCTGCTGGTTGGCATAGTACAGGCGGTCCCAGTTAATCTGTCGGTTCTGCTTGCTTGCCTGCCAGTAGTTTACGGCGTTGTTCCAGTTTTCCCAGGTATACATGTTGTTGCCGTTCTTGTAGTCGCCCCATACATAGTAGTTGGCAGATGGCATGTTCTTCCAGTAGTCTGGCTGTGGATTCTCAGCGTTGTTGTAGTTGAGCTTGGTGCTCTTGTACATAGAGTATTTTCCGAATACCGATGTGGTGAGCTTCATCTGGTCGTTGATTTCCCAGTCCCATGTAGCGATAGCCGAAGGGGCAAAGTCGTTCACTACGCGTGAGTTTCTCTTGTGTCCGTTCTGGTATCCCCAGTATGGGTTATACTGGTAGTCGTTTGCCAGCCAGTAAGCCTCGTCGGTAGATGCTCCCTGGGTGCTTCTTTCTGTCGGGTTACCCCATGTAGAGAAGCTCAGCGAGTGGCCGTTCATCCACTTCTTCTGTACACCGAAGAAATAGGAGAGGGCGTTGTAGATGGTTCCCTCTACGTATCCCTGGTTAGCCCAGCGGTAGGTGAGACCGGCTGTGATGGCCCATCCCTTCTCGTTGAATCCGCTGGAGTAGGAGTAGAGTCCGCGCAGGGTATAGTTGCGGTTGGCAACACCTACGCTGGCATACTGTCCTTCCTGCATGCTTCCGGCACGGAAATCATAGTTGTTGGAGCCTGCCATGCCCGTCATCGAATAGCCGTTGGCTTCGAAAGGCAGGGCGAAGTCTACGTTTCTGGAGAATCGGTTCAAACCGCCGATGTTGGAGAAACGGAACTGTCCGGTCTCCATATCGTTCATGGAAGCACCGTTGATATAGACATCGTTGTACTTCTGGTTGAAGGCACGGTAGCGGAAACGTGCTGGCGAGAACAGGTAACCTGCCTGGCTCGCGTATACGTTGCTGGTAGAATTGAGGATGGTGACATTGGATGACATGTCATCGTCCTCGCCCAACTGTGCCTCGGAGAAGGTGAAAGCATTCTCGTCGAGTCCCTGTGCTACGTTCTGGTCAGTCTTTTCGTTCTGAGCCATAGCCAATGAACACGAGAAGAGCGCTAACATTGCTAAGTTTACTTTCTTCTGCATAGTTTATATGTATTAAGTATTAATAAACCGGCAACAGCAGTCTTTTTGAGCAGTGATGATATATGTCCCGCTAGGTCTTGTGTCTTCTGTTCCGATTCAATGTGTTTAATGCTGCAAAGTAACAAAAAGTTTTTTGAAAAATGAATTTATTTATGTTAAAAATGCATGAAATCTGAAAAAATATTCGTTTTTATGGAGATATTTCCGGTTTTTTAGGTATCTTTGCTGCCTGTTACCTCACCGCGTTAAGGTGAACATAATATATATAATAAGGTATACATTAATAATTAACTGAACTTTCGCATGTGGTTCAAGTACGGGCTGAAGGCCCAAAAGCTCCAGAAGCAGCACGCCCTGAAAGGGCAGAAGCTCCTAGCCCAGGGCATCGCCCTGGGTATAATGGCAATCAGTAAGGCGCCCTGTAAGGGCAAAAGCTTTATGTTTTGTCTGGAGTTTTAAAGCTTTTGCCCTTACAGGGCGACAGGTTTGCGTCCGTAATTACCCAGGGTGCTGCCCTGGGCTAGGGGCTTCTGCCCTTTCAGGGCGTGTGGAACTCACTTGGCGTGTGGAACTCACTTGCGAAAACTTGAATAATTAATATTAGTATGAGAAAACATTTGCTCTTGCTGGCTGCCCTCCTCATGATAGGGCTGGGCGCTACGGCACAGAAAAAGAAGTCGCAGACTTCCGGTAACAAGCAGTATCAGGTGTATGCTGTGGGTTTCTATAACCAGGAGAACCTCTTCGATACCTGCCATGATGCCGGTAAGAATGATTACGAGTATCTCCCTGCTAAGGGATGGAATGGTATGAAATATACCAATAAACTCAAGAATATGTCGCGTGCACTTGCCGACATGGGTACCGATGTGCTGCCTAACGTGGGCTGTGCCTTCATCGGTCTGTCTGAGGTTGAGAATGCCAACGTGCTGAAAGATCTCACCGCGCAGCCGCCTCTCAAGGCAAGAAACATGCAGTTCTGCCATATCGAGGGTCCCGATAAGCGAGGCATCGATTGTGCGCTGCTCTATAATCCGGCACTCTTCACGGTGAAGAACACCCGATTGGTGCCTTACGTACAGGAACTCGCCAAGGATTCTGCCTACAAGACCCGTGGTTTCCTCACCGTACGTGGTGAGCTGGCGGGCGAGGATGTGGCGGTTATCGTATGCCACTGGCCAAGCCGTTTCTCCGGTCCGTTCTATCGCGAGAGCGGAGCGCGCCAGACTAAGGTGGTAAAAGACAGTCTGCTCCGTCTGAACCCGGCGATGAAAGTGTTCGTGATGGGCGATATGAACGATGATCCTACCAACGCCAGCATGCACAAGGTGCTGAAGGCGAAGGCTGAAATCAGCGAGGTGGGTGCCGATGATATGTACAACCCATGGTACAACATTCTGGCTAAGGAAGGCAAGGGAACCCTGTTCTACAGCGGTTCATGGAATCTCTTCGACCAGATAGTCATCACGCCTAATCTCCTGAACAAGGATAGTAAGCACAAGGACTACAGCTCTTTGAAATTCTGGAAGAACCACATCTTCCGTCGCGATTACCTCATCCAGCAGGAGGGCCAGTACAAGGGTGCTCCTTTGCGTACCAAGGCGGGTGGCAGATGGCTCAACGGCTACAGCGATCACCTGCCGGTAGTGATGTACCTGGTGAAGGAAAAGAAGTAAAGTAAGTGAAGAACGAAGAGTGAAGAGTGAAGAATTCAACAGCTTTGCTAATCATAAAGTTCAAAGTTCAAAGCTCAAAGTTCAAAGTAGAAATGGTTGAGAATCATCCTTTTGAGCCGTGGCTGCCCGAGAATGCGCGGCTGCTGATGCTCGGCACGTTTCCGCCTGCAGAAAAGCGGTGGTGCATGCCCTGGTATTATCCTAACTTCCAGAATGATATGTGGAGGATATTCGGGATTATCTACTTCCAGGATAAGCTCCATTTCGTGGATGTAGAGAAGAAGACCTACCGCCTCGATGCTATCAGGGAGTTCCTTGGGGAGAAGGGCGTCGCCATCTATGATACCGCACAGCAGGTGATACGTACTAAGAATACAGCATCCGACAAGGACCTGCAGATTGTGCAGCCCGCCGATCTCGACGGCATGCTCCGTAAACTGCCCCATTGCAGGGCGGTGCTCACAGCCGGCCAGCTTGCCACAAAGGTATTCTCTGAACACTTCGGTATCAGGGAAAAGCCTGAGATGGGAGGTTACGCAGAATTCCAGTTCGAGGGTCGCAGGCTCCGTCTGTACCGCATGCCCTCCAGCTCCCGTGCCTATCCCATGGCAGTGGAGAAGAAGGCTGAATTCTACCGCAGGATGTTTGAAGAAATCTTATAGAAAGAAGAAAGAATATGAAAGATAAAGTGACCGTTATTGGCATTGCGGGAGGCACAGGCTCCGGCAAGACCACTGTGGTGAAGAAACTCGTAGAAGTGCTGCCGCCTCATTATGTGGCTGTGGTGCCTCTCGATTCATATTATAACGATACCTCGCAGATGACCGAGGAAGAACGTCATCAGATCAATTTCGACCACCCGTCGGCATTCGATTGGAAGCTTTTGCACCAGCAGCTCGCTGATCTGCGCGCTGGCAAGGCGATAGAGCAACCCACCTATAGTTATATCAAATGCAACCGTGAACCGGAAACGGTTCACGTTGACCCTAAACCGGTTGTGATCATCGAAGGCATCATGACGCTGGTGGACAAGAAGTTGAGAGACCTGATGGACCTGAAGGTGTTCGTAGATACCGATGCTGATGAGCGTCTGATACGCAACATCCAGCGTGATACCATCGACAGGGGTCGCACCGTATCGATGGTGGTAGACCGATACCTGAAGGTCTTGAAGCCGATGCACGAGCAGTTTATCGAACCTACCAAGCGCTATGCTGACATCATCATTCCGCAGGGTGGCGAAAACCTCAAGGGCATCGGTATCCTCTGCAAGTATGTAGAGGGATTGATAGAGAAATAATAAAAATAGTTTCAAGCATTGCATTTTTTTAATGCAATAACACGTTTAGGGCGGCCTTCTTCGTGAGAAGAGGACCGCCTGTGTTGTTTTTTATGGGTGTTAACCCATGTTGCCGCCGTCGCTGCCGCCGCCTTCGGTGCTGCTTCCACCGCCTTCGGTAGTGCTGCTACCACCGCCTGGTTTCTGGCTGTTTCCGCCATCCGATCCGGTAGAGCCCGGGTTACCGTTTGGGTCGTCTACGCCCGTATATTCTACGAGCTCCTCCACCTTGGCTCCCTTGAGCATGGTCTTTACGCGCTTTTTGTCAACCATCTCGATGGCTGGCTGGAAGATGACGTGCATGCCCACCACGTTGGCTGCGGTAAACTTCTTGGCGGTGTCTGCCGGCTTGGTGCGCAGGCCCACCTTGAAGGCTCCGAAATCGTCGAGCACCACTCGCTCGCCGTTCTGCAGATGTCCTGCGATGTTGGTATCCAATGCCTTGATTACCGCCAGCACGTCTGGTGGGGTGAGGGTACACATCTTGCTGATTTCCTCAGAAATCTGTGCAGAATGCACTACGCCGCTTACTACGGCCTTAGCGTAAATCTTACCGTTGGTAGAAGAATTCTTACGCTTGTTGACTACTTTTCTGAATTTTACTGACATAGTACTTTTTTTGTTTTAAAGGGTTAGAAAATAAGGTTTAATTCATACAGCTCGTCATGCCCAGTGTGGTAGCGATGGCTGTAAGAATGGAGATGGCAATCTGGATGATGGTCTGCCATGTGTTTTTCGAAGTGTCTTTCATAGTATCAGATTATTTTTATGATTAAAGGTTCAACAATATTGGGGTTTCTCTTTTTACTCCCTGCCAACCAGGTGTTATCCCAACAGCTGGTGGCGGTTCTTGTGATTGATGGAGTAGCTCACGTGGAGCCACCGCTTCTGGGGTTGGCCGCGGGGTTCCAGGATGAGCTGGTCGAAGTCGCAGTTTTCGGTGATGAAATCAACATACTGCTTCATCTTCTCCTTGCTCGCCACGGGAATATCGGCGGCTTCTCCCAGTTCGTGCTGGCTTCCGAAGGCACCTCCCACCGCCAGATTGAGCAGATGACACCGGTATCCGCTGGAGATAGGGATGGCACCAAACCGTTTTCTGAGCGGTTCGAGGATGTTCTCGCATAGCAGCATCATGCGGATGATGAAGATGATGTCGGGCGGCACGTTGTCGATGCTGCGGCGTATGGCTGTGCCCGACCGGATGAATTCACCTAGGGTGAAGTGGGGGGAGAGGAGCATCTTCTGCATCATCTCCTGTTCCTGTTGTGTGTATTTCATAAGCTTTTCCTTTTTTGATTACAGTGCAAAGATACAAAAAAAATGGGGCTTTGTCAAGGGTTTATGGGTGATAGTGTGGGTGATATAAAGGTGACATCTGCCATCGCCCTTATCCCCGGCAAGTGGGGCTTACGTAAGCTTTGAGTAAGGCTCACTTCGGCACCAAATGAGGCTCACTTCATCTCCCGGTAAGCCTTTGCCCACCTCCAAGTGAGCCTCACTTCATCCTGAGCAGCTGCTCTATGGGGTGGGCACAGCGGGGACCGTCGCGCTGCAATACCTTGATGTAGAACAGCGTTACGCTGTCTGGACGTATGCGGTTCTTTATCTCCTTGCGGTGAAGCTTGCTCAGGGCGGCTTCGGGACGGGGAGGCATCTCCACCTCCAGTGCCTCGAAGAGCTCACGGTAGAGGCGCTTCAGGGGCACCGGATTCTGCATCTCATCCACCTGCAGCAACTGCAGGTTGGCATTGTAAACAAACTCGATGAGCCATTGCTTCGTGGCCATCCATTCATAACAGCCGGCATGGGCGCGCAGCCACAGATAGTCATCTGCCAGCGATTGCTGAGCCAGCTTGCGGTATTCCTGGAAACGTTCCTCTTCCAGGGTGCGGGTCAATCTTATCATAGTTCAGTCCTTAAGGTTCAAAATCAGGTCATCTCTATCCAGCTCTCCTCATCCTTCTGCAGTATCTTGCCTGCCAGTTCGGCTATGCATTCCTCCTCAGAAGCGCGCTCGTCGTAGCGGCCGCAGGGCTGGCGCACGTAGTATACCTTGCCCGTCTGGCAGAACTCCTGGTCTCTCACCTTCAGCATGTTTACTACCGTGTAGAGTTTGTGCTCCTCGGGCTTGTTTACGCGCTTTACGGTGAAGAGATAGTCGGCAAGGTTAGCCCACTGTGCACTGCCGGCTATATCGTAGAGGCTCAGGTCTGAGTAATCTGCCTGCGTGCCGTCCTTGCGCTGTATTCTAGGGTGAGCCACTATCACCGTCCATATCCCGTGCATGCGGCTCCAGTTCTGTATGCTGGTCAGCATCACCTTCACCTGTTCGGTCTCGGTGCTGCGCTCGTGGCCCTCGCTCACGTTTACGAAGATGTAGGGGTCGATTACCAGGTAGTGGAGGCCCTTGCTCTTGCGCTGCTTTTCGGCGGCATGGATGATGGTGGCAGGCGTAGGCAGGGTCTGTTCCTTCAGCACGAAGTCGAACATGTGGTTGTTCAGGTAATCCACTGTGTGGGAGAGGGTTCCCTTGATGTAGGCTTCGTTCTGCCGGCTGTCGGGGGTGTTGCCATACTGCTCCAGGTTTGCCTCGCCCAGGGCTATCCGGGCTATGTTGCGGTAGTGTTTGCGCTTGTCGGTGAGCTCGAACGAGAAGAAGGCAATCTTCTTCTGGCAGTGGCACATGAGGTGGGTCATCATGCAGTTCAGGAAATCGGTTTTTCCCGAGTTCGGGATGCCGGTAAGGATGATGAGTCCGCCGTCGGAGGTAGGGTGGAAGATGTGGTCGGTGAGGGGTCCCATGCCTATCTCGTAGCCGTGGTCGTAATGGCCCAGCATCACCTCTACGATGTCCTGCTTGTGGAGTTCGGTATCATATACTTCCTCATTGCCCACTCTCTTGGCTTCGGCTATGATGCGCCTTACCTCCTCGGCTCCGAACCGCTGATATACCTCGCTGATGTCCTTGCATGATGGGGGCAGCTGTGCGAGGCGTGCTTTTACGGCGTAATGGTCCAGCAGGCGTTTCACCAGTTTTCTTCCTGGGCGGTCGGAGTCGCCGCAGATGATGATTTCATCGGCTTCATCTATCCACGATTCGAAAGCCTCGTTGTTCTCCTCGATGTTGGAGTCGGCTCCGCTGGGTATGCTCAGGGCGTAGGGTATGCCGCAGGACAGGAGGGTGAGGCGGTCTTTTTCGCCCTCGGTGAATACGAGCTGGCTGATGTCTCCGGCGTCGGGGCGTTCGGGACAGATGCTGTCGATTCCGTAGGGGGCGAGTGGGGTGGTGGGCGATTCCTGGATGAAGTCCTTGCTCCATTCGCCGGTGATGGGGTTTTGGAGTACGGAGCGGAATTTCACGTTCACTATCTCGCCGTAGATGCGGTTGCAGTAGGCGATGGCTGGCACCAGTTCGCAGCCTTTTGGGTCTTCGCTCTGGGTGTCGTCGGTCTTGCGGTAAATCTGTGCGCACATCACCCTTTCGCGCTTCAGCACTTCGGTACTGAATCCCATGGCCTGGCAGTAGCGCTGCACCTGTGCCTGCAGCGATTTCAGCTGTTCTACGGTGAGCGTGCCTTTGGCTTTGCGGTCCAGGCTCCGGGCATTGGCGGGGTGGAATTTCTCGTAGAATTCCTTCTGTTTCTCTTCGCTGTCGAAGGGGTAGATAGGGTAGAGGCAGGTTCTCACTCTGAGGCTGATGGGTTTATAGTCGGAGGGCAGCATGGGCACTTCGTCGTTCTTTTTTCCCTTCCGGTTTCTTGCCTTCACGTAGTAGTTAGGGTCAGCACTTCCCGAGTCCTGTCCTGCTTTCTGCTCATAGATGAGTTCCTTGAGGCGTCCTGATCCGCTGCAAGTCCAGCAGTGGAAGACTCCCGTTTCCCGGTTAATGAAGCACCGGTCTCCGCTGCATAATGGGCAGGTAACCTTTGTATCTTTTCCCATCCCCTTCGCTTTAGTCAGCACATTGCGAGCTATATTCGCCAGCTCGGCAACGAGTTCGGGGTTGGGGTGGGTGTTTTCTTTCCCTCCGCTTTCTTGCAGTTTCTTGTAAGCGTCAGCTTGCTTTTCGGTCATCAGGGTTTTGAGTTCTGGGAAGTCGATGGCTTTATACCATGCCTTCTCTTGTTTGCTTATTCCTTGTTGTTGTTTCATTGTTTTTATTGTGTTTATGGTTATATGATTCTGTACTGAAGTTCCGCTTTTCGGTTCCCCGTTCCTTATCCTCCCCCTTTATCCCAGCCTTTGGCGAATTTGTTCCATCTCGCCTTCTCCGATGGCCTTGGCGGTGCCTCTTTCGGTATTCGGTGCTGCAGGGTGAGCTGTTGACCGTCTTTCATCTGGGTTTCGTCATAGAGGCGTTGACCGGTTTCGGGGTCCTGGTATTCGAAGGGCGAGATGGGGCGGTTCTGGCGGATGAGCATGCCGGGGCTCTGTATCAGCTTGCGGTTCATGTCAGCGGCAGCCTGGTCGATGAATTTCTGCATGAAATCAAACTTCAGCAGGTTTTCTATCCAGAAGCTGTTACCGTAGGTGCTTTTGGCACTTAAAAGCTTCGTGGCACCATTCTTCAGCACATAGGGCCAGAGGTAGCTGTTGAGGAAATGTCGGGCGCCCTCGTTGATGGGGTGGTGCAGTGATGCATCGGTGTAGAGGTTGGATACCTTCTGCTGCATCTTCTCGTTCAGGGGCTTCACGATGCGCTGGTAAGCATCTTCATCCGTGATGATGAAGTTGAAGAGAGCGCGTGCTTTCTGCTCAATGATCCGGGTCATTTCCCGGTCAGAATTCCCTGAATTGGGTGCGCTAGCATACTTGCTTATATTTTCATTTTTCTTCTTTATATATTTCTTCTTTAAATTATTATTATCATAATCTAGCATGCGTAACTCAGGGAATTTTCCCTCTTTTTCCCCATCGTTTTCCCCGTTTATCTCCTCCTCCTTAGCCACATGCCAGAGCGGGGTGTAGAAGGCTTCGAGGTTGGCGGGAGTCTTGCCCTTCCGTCGGTCTTTCCATATCAGACCGAATCCGGTGGCAAGGAGGAGGACTTCCAGGAAGTCGGTCTTGCTCTTGAATCCCAGTCCTTTTGCGATGTCGCCGAAGTTGTAGCATGGATACAGCTTGTCGAGGTTCATCCATTCTGCCACGCCCAGATAGATTCCGAGTATTTTCAGAATCTGGTGGTCTGTGACTCCATTGGTGTGCCATCTTGCGATAATCCTCCTCAGATCGTTGCATCCGATGCTGTTGCTGATGGCGCAGATGGTGAATTTCTTTTCTTCATTTTCCATTTTTCCTGATTTCGTTTAAATGATCTGTTTTACGTGCGAGTTCTTTGTATATCTCTGTCGCCTCCTGTTCGAGGTCCTCTTTGTTCTCGATGAGGTAAATCACGTAGTTGGCTTCCGATCCGAAACACTTTCTGAATTCTTCGTAGAATAATCTTCTGGCGCACGCATCGCATCCTTCCAGATTTGCTTTTTTCTGGAATGCGGGCAGAATCTGATCTATAAAGATTCCGATACCGAGTGCGATTCTCAGTTTACTCTGGTTAGAGCAGATGCGTTTTTCTCTGTTAAGATAATTGCGCATGGTATGCTTCTGGAAATGTACTTTCTCGCAGAAATCTTCCAGTTCAACCGTTTGACCATCGCCTACATACTGGAAGAGGAAGTTGCAACACATTTCCTCTGTCACTCTCTTAAATTCATCAAGTTTTTTTGAATTCATAACTTTGTGATTTTTTGTTATTATATTTCCACAAAATTACGAATAATCGTTGTAAAAGGGTGGCGAAAAGTGCGTCTCTAAGACGTGAAAGTTTTAGTAATATTTAACATGAATGATATTTAATAAAAAAACTGAACTTTCACCTTTACGAAAGTTCAGTTTTAAGAATACATATTTTATGAATTACTTCTTACTAATACGGAATACCGTAACAGAGTTTGCAGGGAACTTATGTACTAAATGATTGCCATTGATACGTACCTGCTCCTTGTGTGGAACAACTTTAGTTGGAGCATCCAGGCTGTTTTCATCAAGACTACTTCCAGAAGAAAGGACTGTTGCCTCTGCCAGATCAGCCACCTTTCCGATTCCATTGAGCAGAACCTTTGTGGTAAGATCTTTATTGCCGGCATTCACAACCTTGACAATAATGTCACCCGACTTTTCGTCTTTTTGTGCACTGGCACAAACTGTCTTTCTGTTTATATCAGTAAGCGAAGCCTGCTGCACCAATTTGCCATCAATATATCCCTTAACCGTGAGAGGGGATACTTCCAGACGGATGTTATACCAACGTCCTGGCTCGATTGAATAGTTGATGCTATGAGAATCCATGATCGTCTGCATCTGATTGATGGAATTGCTATAACCACCAATGTCCCAACGAGTACGATTGTTTACTCCCTTCTGATGATGGAAGTATATCTGGAAACCATTATCACCCGACAACTTACGAGCTTTCAAAGTAACAACATACTCTCGCCAATTGGCATTGCCAACAAAAGCAGTAACTTCTGCTGCCAAAGAGTTTTGACTAAGCACACCATTGCTAACGTTCCATTCTCCATCACCCTGCATCTCCCAATCATCAATACCAGATGAGAAATTATTTTGATACAGCACTTTGCCCTTTGGCGTAGTAACCTTCAAGTCCTTAAACTCCGCACTATTATTCCAAGTACCCAGACCAATGCCACCTGAACTGGATGGAATATCCACAAGTGGACTTCCCGTCACAGAAACAGGCAGCGTAACTGTGCCCTGATTCTCAGCAAACATCTGCTGTACATAATAGCTAGGCAGACCATACCAACGATGGTTATCATAATTAATCAAGTTGATTGGCCAACGCTGATGCTCCACATTGCAGAACAAAGGAGCGTATGCAGCCATAGCCACCAAATCGGAATTGCGCTCCAATCCCGTCATAAATGCAGCTTCACCAACGGCACCTCTGAGGTTACCCTTTCCACATTGACTAGTTACGGCATACTCACCAATAAACACTTTTTCTCCTCCACGCTTGCGATTGTCATATTTATTGGCATTGAGTATGAACCAATCTGGCGTATTATAATAATGCTCGTCAATCATCGCATGAGAAGGAGTTGAAGGATGTGAGCCACTCCAGTCGTTAGAGATGATTTGCATTTCTGGAAAACGAGTCTTGATGGCATTGGCTATCAACTCGAAATTCTTGAAATAGACACTACCAAAGTTCTCATTTCCCACTTCTATATATTTTAGTTTGAAAGGTGCAGGATGACCATTGCGAGCTCTGGCTGCTCCCCATACGCTCGTTACCGGACCGTTGGCATACTCAATGGCATCAAGCGCATCTTGAATCCACTGGTCTATCTCATCGGACGGTATTGTCTCCTTGTGTGAGACTCCAGCATTAATACAGAACAACGGTTCTGCGCCAAGGTCTTCAGCCAACTGCAAGTATTCATGATATCCTATGCCATGAGTTGCTGTATATCCCCATATATTCCATAAAGGTATGCGACTGTCGATATTACCGATGGTATTCTTCCATTGATAACGCTGAGAAATTACCTCTCCTTCTACCCAGCAACCACCAGGAAAACGCAAGAAGGTAGGATGAAGCTTGTCCAAGGCTTCACCCAGGTCTTTCCTCACACCGCTCTTTCCCCATCGTTTCTGAGGAATAAGGCTAATCATATCCATACACACCTCGCCTTTTCCGTTGCCTTCAATGACAGGTTGTGCATTGGTACTTGCTTCCGTAGGAATCAATGTGGCTTTCGTATATTTCCAATGACCTGTTACATCAGAGATGTCAGTTTCTGCCAACACGTTGTCACCAACAACTATCTTGGCTTTCATCTTTCCTTGATAAGAGTTAGGAGTGCGCAAAGCAATAGAGAAGTCATATTTCTCTCCTTTCTCCACATTCATGCCCCAGTAGCCATCATTAGAAAGCGTAAAATCACCTTGCACATCAACATTCAAAAACTGTCGGTTTCTGGCGTTGAGAGGAACTGCTGGATTTTTCGCATTGGAAAGGTCAGCCTTTCTCACTTTGGCTTCGCCTTGCAAAGAGCGGAATTGCCAAAAACATAACGAATCCGCATCCTCAAAAGAGCGATTGCGCACCAACTCAGGGTAAAGACCTCCATCCACAGAAAGATTGATATCCTCTAAGAAAATACCAAAAAGTGTAGGAGAAACTGCATGTAAAGGCTTGTTTACATCGATTGTTATCGTTGCTTTTTGAGCAGCAGCCGTCATTGCCATCAAGACAAAACTGGGAAAAAGTGTCTTTTTTATCATGTTAAGAATATTTATAGTTAAAAATTCGATTTTGTTTTATGCTGCAAAGGTACTCATTTTACTTTGATTACCAAACAAATTTTAAGTTTTTGAAAAGGAAAAGAGACAAAAAAGCGCGCATGCCACAATAAATGGCATGCGCGCTATTCATTCATATCTAATTCAAGTTTCGCAAGTGAACTCCACACGCCCTTTCAGGGCGTATTAATTCCAACCGTACAGGTCGGAATTATTCCTCTTCCTCCTTCTCAAAAGCCTCTACGAATGGCTGGTGGAAACTCTGGAAAATGTTGAGATACTCGGCTCTCACCTCATCATCCTCATCAAAAAGATTCAACTCGCCACGCTTGTGAGCCTTCAGCATACTGCTGTAACGGCGAATCTTACGCTTGTAGTTCCTTGCCAGCAACGCATCTGCCTGAACAGGATTCTGACTGACATACGAAAAGGCACAAAGCTGCTTCATAAACATGTCGAACACCGGATTGTCATGACTCCAGTCATCCTCATTCAGCCAGAACCACTGGAAATGATACTTCTGCTCCAATGCCATCAGATGCTGGCCCAGCTCGTCGATCTCCATGCCCTTCTGCATCTGCTCCTCAGCAAACGCTACCAGAGAGGCTGCATCCACATTCAACTCAACCTCGTGAGACAGCGTGGTGCCCTCAATCTGAATGCGCCAACGGTAATTCCTGTTCTTGATGAGCGCAGAATTCGTGTTCATCAGCAACTCAGAAAGCTTGCCCTCGGTAGGAATCTGACCCACTACCGAAAGACGGTCGCGCTGGTTGCGAACCACCAGCTGATGGTCCTCATGGCGCAATACACACATGTAAACCAGTCTGTTGCTGTCGAGCTGAAGGGTGAAACGGTCGTTGTTGTCATCGCCCACAAATTCGTAGGTGTAGTCATCCACCTTGTCCTGAGGAATGCTCAGCTCGCCATGAACCTTGTTGCCCTCGGCATCGAAGAGCGAGAAACCGATGTAAGGAATCTGAAGACGGAGAACCACCGGATTGCCCCCTTCCTCTGGAATCAGGGTAACAGCCAGTCCGTCATCACCGAAATCATCCTTGCGGCATACGAATCCGTCATCCGTCTTCTCAGCCTTTTCCACCTTCACCTCGCCGTGGTGCCACCAGATATCGAAGGTGATGGTCTGGTCGTCCTCAGCGGTTACATGGATGAAATCATCGATGTCCTGACCCAGGTAAACCACCTTGGCAGGCTCAATCTCCTCATCATCATCGCCCAGCGCGCGCACCCACACCTCGCCCGGAATAGGATCATCTTCCCATTCGGCATCAGCAGGGGCTGCAGTAGACTTGAAAACGAGGAAAACCATTCTTTCTTCCTCCCTCGTGCCATCTTCGCGGCACGTGAAGCACTTCGCCTCCTTGGGGATGAAGAATGGGGTTAACAGGTACGGGTTTTTGCATAATGCGGTATACTCTACCTCGGTCCATACCGGGAGAGCGTGTGTATTAGTCTTGTCTGTCATATTTTCTTGTTGCATATAATTCTTGAGTTGGTTCTATTCCTGTTCATCATCCGCGTGCGTGGCAGAATGATGGGGTGTTGGTCCCAAAAAACGGGTGCAAAGGTAATGCAAAATTGAGACACTACAAAATATATCACCTATTTTTTTAATTATTTTACGATTCAATATTTGGCTCTTCCAAAAAATAGTTGTAGTTTTGCATTTGAATAATGAATAGAACTTTCGCATATCAGGAAGTTAAGGGAATTAAAGGAGTTAAAGGAGTTAAAGAAGTTAAGGAGTTAAGACGTATGTCTTGCTGCTTAAAAAACTACGCCAAAAAGACTGTTGTCTTAACTCCTCAGCGACCGTAGGGAGCGATAACTCCTTTAACTCCTTTAACTTCTGAGTTTGCGAAACTTGAAATGAACAGAAAGATGAAAATCAAGACAATACTCACGCTGGCGCTGGCCGCCACAACCCTCGCAGCATGCCACAGGGGAAAGAAACCACCACGTATGGACAATTCGAAACTCGCCATCAGCCTCTCGAAACCGGCTAAGGGCGACAGGGCAATCTACGGACTTGCCTGCCTGGGCTGCTCGGATACCGCCCTGGTGCTGCTGCCCACCGGCGGAGGAGACCCCGTAAGATACAACATCCTGGATGCCACACGCAACCATCAGGTGTTCGGAGATATAGAGGTGGGCGACTGGGTTTGCGTGATGCCATGCGAGGAGAAGGATGAGACGAACCGCGCCGACATGGTGATAGACCTGGACCAGCTGAAGGCCACCTGGACCTATCCGGTGATGCCGAAGCTGCGCGACGTATCGCATCTGAGCAAGCGACAGCAGGCGAGAATCCTTGCCAACATGCCCGACAGCATCGTAGATACCTATATGGTGCCGCGCCAGTATGGCTTCACCCTGAAGCGCATGAGCGAGGCGATGGCCGTTGGCAGGGTGATGGTAAACAAGGATGTGGATGACGACAGCCCGGTAGAATATCCTGCCGTGCCTCAGTATACGGAATGGCATGCCTACAACGGCAAGCTGATTCTGGTGCAGGGCCAGCGCGAGCTGGATGGCGTGGTGCTCAACGGGAAGACGAAGCGCGATACCTTCACCTTTGTATATATGAAGGGCGACAGTCTGGCTCTCTCAGACCGTGAGGGCCGCATCCAGGGTTTTCACCGCTCGCTCGATGCGATGAAAGCCAACGCCAAGGCCCATGCCGCAGCCGAGAAGCTGAACAGCAAGATGAAGAAGGAAATATTGAAGTAAATAACTGAAGTTTCGCATATTAGGAAGTTAAAGGAGTTAAAGGAGTTATCGCTCCCTACGGTCGCTGAGGAGTTAAGACAATAGTCTTTTTGGCGTAGTTTTTAAGCAGCAAGACATACGTCTTAACTCCTTAACTTCCTTAACTCCTTTAACTCCTGAACTTGCGAAACTTGAATAAATAACATAATAAATATAAAAAAAGAGGCGAATAGGACGATTTCTCGATTTTTTTGTCTAATTTTGCACCTTGGAATTTAATTCATACATCGAATATAAAGAAAAAGAACAAAAATAATGAAGAAGAAAATTCAGTTCAGTCTCGTTTATCGAGACATGTGGCAGAGCTCTGGTAAGTTCCAGCCACGCAAGGATCAGTTGGCTAAAATAGCCCCAGTTATCATCGAAATGGGATGCTTTAGCCGTGTAGAGACTAACGGCGGTGCCTTCGAGCAGGTTAACCTGCTGGCAGGTGAAAACCCTAACGATGCCGTACGCGCATTCTGCAAACCTTTCAACGAGGTGGGTATCAAGACTCACATGCTCGACCGCGGATTGAACGCTCTTCGTATGTATCCTGTGCCTGACGACGTGCGCGCCCTTATGTATAAGGTAAAGGCTAAGCAGGGTACCAACATCACACGTATCTTCGACGGACTGAACGATGTGCGCAACATCATTCCTTCTATCAAGTGGGCCAAGGAGGGCGGCATGACTCCACAGTGTGCACTCTGTATCACCAACTCTCCTGTTCATACCCTGGAATATTACATGAACATCGCCGACCAGCTCATCGCTGCCGGTGCAGAGGAAATCTGCTTGAAGGATATGGCAGGTATCGGCCAGCCAGCATTCCTTGGCAAGCTCACCAAGATGATCAAGGACAAGTATCCACAGATCATCATCCAGTATCACGGCCACTCAGGTCCTGGTCTCTCTATGGCTTCTATCCTCGAGGTATGCAACAACGGTGCCGACATCATCGATACAGCCATCGAGCCACTGTCATGGGGTAAGGTTCACCCAGACGTAATCTCAGTTATCAGCATGCTGAAGAACGAGGGCTTCGAGGTGCCTGAAATCAATATGAGCGCTTATATGAAGGCGCGTGCCATGACTCAGGAATTCATCGACGAGTGGCTCGGATATTTCATCAACCCAGGTAACAAAATCATGTCTTCACTCCTGCTCGGTTGCGGTCTCCCAGGCGGTATGATGGGTAGTATGATGGCAGACCTCGGCGGTATGCGCCAGACCATCAACAACATCCGCAAGAAGAAGGGTGAGGAAGAGTTGTCTATGGACGACCTGCTCATCAAGCTCTTCGACGAGGTAGAGTATGTATGGCCACGCGTAGGTTATCCTCCATTGGTAACCCCATTCAGCCAGTATGTAAAGAACATCTCACTGATGAACCTCCTCACCATGGAGCAGGGCAAGGGCCGCTTCGTCATGATGGACGACTCAATGTGGGGTATGATTCTCGGCAAGAGCGGTAAGATTCCAGGAACTATCGACCCAGAACTCGTAGAGCTCGCCAAGAAGCAGGGCCGCGAGTTTACCGACGTAGATGCACACACATTGCTCACCAACGCCCTCGACGACTTCAAGAAGGAGATGGACGAGAACGGCTGGGATTACGGTCAGGACGACGAGGAACTCTTCGAGCTCGCCATGCACCCAGAGCAGTATCGCAACTACAAGAGCGGACAGGCAAAGAAGAACTTCCTTGCCGACCTTCAGAAGGCAAAGGATGCCAAGCTCGGTACAACCCTTACACCTGCACAGCTTGCAGAGTTCAAGCACGCCAAGGCAGATGCCATCGTGGCACCAGTAGCCGGCCAGATCTTCTGGGAATTCCAGGGCGAAGGCGAGTGCCAGCCAGCTGTAGAGCCATACATCGGCAAGGAATATAAGGAAGGTGATGCCTTCTGCTATATCCAGGCTCCTTGGGGCGAGTTTGAAACTATCCCAGCAGCATTGGGCGGCAAGCTCGTAGAAATCAATGCCAAGCAGGGCAGCAAGGTGCGCAAGGGCGATGTTATTGCTTACATCGAGCGCAACGCTGAGTAAATATAATAGAAATGAATTATCAAGCAATTATTGATAAGTATTATCCTGAGGATAATGAGCTTCGGCATATCCTCATTACACATAGCCAATCTGTAGCGCGAAAAGCGCTACAGATTGTTTCGTATCATCCCGAATTGCAACTCGATGCCCAGTTTATCGAAGAAGCAGCCATGCTCCACGACCTCGGCATCTTCATGACCGATGCCCCAGGCATACAGTGTTTCGGCTCGCAGCCCTACATCTGCCACGGACGACTGGGAGCAGAAATCCTGCGCAAGGAAGGATATGAACGACATGCCCGCGTATGCGAGCGCCATACCGGTGCAGGCATCACAGAGGCACAGATTATAGCACAGAACCTGCCCCTGCCACATCAGGATTTCCTGCCGGAAACCATGGAGGAGAAGGTGATTTGCTACGCTGATAAATTCTTCAGCAAAACTCACCTCGACCGGGAAAAAACAATTGAGAATGCAGAAAAAAGTCTCATGAAGTTCGGTGAGGAAGGAGTAAAACGCTTCCAGCAATGGGAACGCATGTTTGAATAGAATTCTAATTTATTGAATGAGAAAACAATCGACGATAGCTATGCTGCTGCTCGCTGCCATCTCCTGTATGATGGTGGCTAATCCGGGTATGCCCGATTCGAAAAAGAAAAAGAAGAAGGAGAAGACGGAAACCGTGGACAGCGTGGGAGACAGTGTGTTCGTAGACTCGCTGGGCAACGAAATAAAGCCCAAGCTGAAACAGGCTGACGACACTACGCAGATGGACTCGCTGCAGAAAGCTATATGGAAACATAATAAAGTGGTGGATGACAGTATCCGCCTCGACAGTATCGCCAGAAAGAAACAGGGTGGAGTAGACGCACCGGTTAACTATCAGGCGGATGACTCCCTCGTATACGATGCCAAGAACAAGGTGGCATATCTCTACGGAAACTCCAACGTGAAGTATACCAACATGGACCTCAGCTCTGACCGCATCTCCATGGATATGGACAAGAGCAACGTGAAGGCGATGGGTACTCCCGACAGTACGGCGGAGGGAGGCGTCAAGGGCAAACCTGTCTTCAAGATGGGTAACGATACCTACGATACCGACACCATCAAATTTAACTTCAAGAGCAAGAAGGCCCTTATTAATAATGTATATACAGAACAGGAAGACGGATTCCTGACCGGTATGAAGTCGAAACGCGACTCATCGGGTGTCATCTATCTGCAGCACGGCAGGTATACCACCTGCGATGATCCGCATCCCGACTTCTACATCTCGCTCTCCCGAGCCAAGGTAAGACCGGGCAAGGATGTGGTATTCGGACCAGCCTATCTCGTGGTGTGCGATGTACCGATGCCGCTCGCCATCCCTTACGGTTTCTTCCCGTTCACCAAGAGCTACAGCAGCGGTTTCATCATGCCTACCTACGGCGATGAAACGGCACGAGGCTTCTACCTGAGAGACGGTGGATATTATTTCGCCATGAACGATAAATGGGACCTGAAGCTGCTGGGCGAAATTTATACCAAGGGATCGTGGGGACTCTCGGCAGCCAGCAACTACCGCAAGAGATACAAATACTCGGGTTCCTTCTTCTTCAGTTACCAGGATACGAAGAACGGCGACAAGGGAATGCCAGACTTTACCGAACAGGAGAGCTTCAAACTGCAATGGAGCCACCGCCAGGACAGCAAGGCAAACCCGTACAGTTCGCTTTCGGCAAGTGTGAACTTCGCCACGTCGAGCTACGAACGCAACAACCTCAATTCGCTCTACAATCCGCAGACGATGACGCAGAGTACGCGAACCTCATCTGTCAACTGGAGCACCTCGTTCTCAAGCATCGGTATGACGCTCAGTTCCACCGCCAACCTCTCGCAGAACATGCGCGATTCATCCATTGCCATGACGCTGCCTGACCTCAACATCAGCATCTCCCGCTTCTATCCGTTCAGAAGAAAGAAGATGGTGGGCGATGAGAAATGGTACGAGAAGATAGCCATGAGCTATACGGGACACATCTCTAACAGCATCAATACCAAAGAGGATAAGCTGATGCACAGTTCGCTCATCAAGGACTGGAGAAACGGATGGCAGCACCAGATACCGGTGAGCGCTACATTTACGCTCTTCAAATATCTCAACGTGAACCCATCGTTCAATTTCACCGACCGTATGTATACCAACAAGGTGGAGAGATCATGGGATGAAGCCAGCCAGACGGAGAAATGTGATACCATCTATGGTTTCAACAACGTGTATAACTGGAACATGAGCGTAGGTCTTTCTACCAAGCTCTATGGTTTCTACATACCAAGCCGCAAACTCTTCGGAGATAAGATACAGGCTGTGCGCCACGTGTTTACGCCTACGGTGAACTTCAGCTATGCTCCTGACTTCGGAGCTTCACGCTACGGCTACTGGGACACCTATCAGAAGACCGATGCCGACGGAAACGTATCGCTGGTAAGCTATTCGAAGTATGCCAATGCCCTCTACGGTGCGCCGGGCAAGGGTAAGAGCGGTAACATCTCGTTTACCCTGGGCAACAACATCGAGATGAAGGTGAAGAGCGACAAGGACTCTACCGGATACAAGAAAATCAGTATCATCGATGCGTTCGACATCAACATGAGCTACAATACCGCAGCCAAGGTTCGCCCTTGGAGCGATATGAACATCAACCTCAGACTGAAGTGGTGGAAGAACTATACCTTCAACATGAACGCTGTGTTTGCCACTTATGCCTACGAGCTGGATGACCAGAACAATGTTTATGTAGGTACCCATACGGAGTGGGGCAAGGGCAGGTTCGGACGATTCCAGGGTATGTCGCAGAACTTCTCGTTCACACTGAACCCGGAGAAGCTGAAGAAACTCTTTGGCGGGGGCGATGATGAGGACGACAAGAAGAACAACAAGCGCAGCGATGATGAAGACGATGAAGGTCTGGATACCGACATTGAGAGCAACGTAGACGACAGCATGGAGAAGGGTAAGACAGCTGCCAAGAAGGGCGGCAAGGCTAAAACGGATGCCGACGGTTATATGGCGTTCAAGATGCCATGGTCGCTGACCTTCGGTTACGGTGTAACAATGCGCGAGGATACGCGAAGAGAAAAGTTCAATGAGAAGACGATGCGCTATGCATATAAGTTTACCCAGACTCTAAACATGAGTGGTAATGTAAGAATCAGTGATGGCTGGAACATCAGTTTCTCATCCGGTTATGATTTTGACAACCACAAGATCAGTATGACCACCGCCAGTCTGGCCCGTGATCTTCACTGTTTCAACATGAGCTGTTCTGTGGTTCTCGCTCCATATACGAGCTACAACTTCACCTTCCGTTGTAACGCAGCCACCCTGACAGATGCGCTGAAATACGACAAGCGCAGCGGTTATTCCAACGCTGTACAATGGTACTAGATGATAGCTTATAGTTGAAAGTTTACAGTTGAAAGTTTATAGTTAATAGAGCTTTTCAGCTTATAGATAATAAAAAAACAGGCAAAATCATTTTGCCTGTTTTTTTTTTTTACCTTTTTACCTTTTTACTTTTTTACCTTTAAAAAAGGCTCGGGGGGACCAGCGATGGAATCGCTGGGAACGGGGACAGGAAGGAGAAAAGCCTCTTTGCACCCCCGTTCCCAGCGATTCCATCGCTGGTCCCCCATTTAAAAGCCTCTTTTTACCCTTTTACCTTTTTACCTTTTTACCTTTAAAAGCCTTTTTTTCGCCTCCGGGTGCTCAGGATAAAGCGTGAGGGCCTTGCGGTAATTCATGATGGCAGCCTCTTTCATGCCCTCTTTTTCGCACTCCTTGCCCATGATCACATACTCCGTGGCAAGGCGCTTGAGGAACTTCTCCTGCTTCTCCTTCTCTTCATCCTTCTTTCTTATTTCTTCGCGCAGCCGCTCGTTCTCAGCCTGAAGTTCATTCACCCTGTTCAGCTTTTTGCGGATGAAACGCTTGGCAAGCGGCTGCTCGATGTCATAACGACTGTGGATGGCAAGGAAGAAGTTGTCGAGAGCCGACTGCATATCGCCCCTGTCGAACGCCTTGACGGCATCATGATACTGCTTGTCAGCCTTACTCTGGGTAAGCGCCGTGTTGATGGTGCTCTGGTCGTTGAAATAACGGGCAAACTGCTTGACATCATTGCGCACGAAAACATCACTCTGACGCAATGGCTCCTGAAGACTGATGCCCTCGAGGCTGGTACAGCGGGACAAGGCAACATACGTCTGTCCGCCCGCAAAGACACCACCCGTGAAATCAATCTTCACCTGGTTGAAGGTGAGGCCCTGACTCTTATGAACCGTTATTGCCCACGCCAGACGGATGGGGTACTGCTCGTATCTGCCAATCTCTTCCTCCTCAATCTTCTTCTCAACCTCATTGAAATGGTATCGCATGTTGCTCCATGCCGCAGGCTCAACCATCACATCCTTTCCTTCCTCGGTGCGCACATAAATCTTGGCATCCTCATCCTCATCAAAACCGATGATGGTGCCCAGCGTGCCATTTACCCACTGGTGCTCGATATCATTCTTGATGAAGATAACCTGAGCCCCCGTCTTGAGGTAAAGTTCGATAGGGGTAGGGAGACTGCTCTCCGGAAACTCGCCCTGTATGTGGCCACGGAAGAGGCAAGGCTCGCCCGGAAGACGCTGGAGCTGGCTGTCGTTGATGTAATCTACCGTATCGCGGCGCGTAGAGAGGGTGATGGCAAGCTTGGAATCACCTTCATCGAGCCTGGCTCCCACGCGCTGGTTGAGGCGCTGGAAATCCTGCATAGGTACCTGAGACGTGCGGATATGGTCGAGGATGCTGATGAAAACAGGATCGCTCTGGCGGTATACCTTCTTGAGTTCGATGCTCACGAGCTTGAAGTATTCGAACACCTTGGCATCGAAGAAGAAACTGCTGCGATAGAAGGGATTGAGCAGACGACGGTCGTCTTCCCTCACCACAGGCTCCAGCTGGAAGATATCGCCCACCAGAAGCAGCTGCTTGCCCCCGAAAGGCTCTCGCATGTTGCGGCAATATACCCGCAATACCTTGTCCAGGAAATCGATGATATCGGCACGAACCATACTGATCTCATCGATGATGATGAGCTCTACCTCGCGGATAATCTTTATCTTCTCTGAATTATACTTCAGGGTGTTGCGGATGTTGCGGACGGAATACATGCTGTCGTTGGGCAGCAGCGGGTGGAAAGGAAGCTTGAAAAAGCTGTGGAGCGTGCTTCCTCCGGCGTTGATGGCCGCAATGCCTGTTGGGGCAAGAATGATATGTTTCTTCTTGGTATTGGCGGCTATATAACGTAAAAAAGTAGATTTACCCGTCCCCGCCTTTCCGGTAAGGAAAAGCGAACGACGGGTAAACTGTATGATTTGGAGTGCATTCTGCAACTCCGGGTTGTCGAGATCAATCATTATATTTAATTCAAGTTTCGCAAGTGAGGGAATTGATTGAAGTTAAAGAAGTTATCACTCCCTACGGTCGTTGGGAAGTTAAGGGACAATAGTCTTCTAGCGTAAAACGTAGGACATTTGTCCCTTAACTTCTCCCTAACTTCCCTAACTTCCTTTAACTTCCCCACATGTGAAAGTTCAGTTAAAGATCATCGAAGTTGACAGGCTGCTCGGTTGGCTTGGCCTTCTTCTTCTCTTTCTTTTCTTCTGTGGTGGCTGTACCGGTGGCAGATTCGCTTTCAGCCTTCTTGGCAGGAACCTCGCGGATGATAGGGTTGCCTTCGTCATCGAGAACAATCTCTTCCTGGAAGGCGGTACTGTCTACCCTGGTGGTATCTACCTTTGGCTTTGGTGCATAGCTTGCACAGATGTACATATCGCGGGTGATATCGCTGTCCTCTGGCTTGTCAAACTTGCCGTGATACTGCTGGAAGGCTGGGTCGCCAAAGACACTCTGGAGGAAGTAACCGCACACAGGAAGAGCGGTTCTCGAACCCTGACCCAAGGCTCCGGTGCGGAAGTGGAGACAGCGGTATTCGCCTCCTACCCAGGCTCCAACTACGAGCTTAGGGCTCACACACATGAACCAGGCATCGGAGTGGTTGTTGGTGGTACCAGTCTTGCCACCGAACTCGGTATCACGGTAGTTGCCTACATAGCCCCAGAGACTCTGGGATGTACCTCCCGGCTCCTTCATACCGCCCTGTAAGAGCTGCTGCATGAGGAAGGCACTCTTGTAAGGTATTACCTGCTCTTCTGTAGAAGGACCCTCGTAAACCACCTTACCATCGTGGTCTACAATCTTGGTAACCAATACCGGATCGTGGTGCTTGCCATTGTTGGCGATGGTGCTGTAGGCGCATGCCATCTCCAGGAGGTTGACATCGCTGGAACCGAGGGCGAGAGATGGGGTGTCATCCAACGGACTGTTGATACCCATCTTTTGGGCTGTCTCGATGATGCGCTTGATACCCATCTCCTGTCCTAATCTTACAGCCACAGAGTTGATACTCTTGGCAAAGGCACTCTTCAATGGGATGCTGTCGCCCGAGAACGAACCGTTGGCGTTGGATGGGCGCCAGATGGTCATTTCGTGCTTCTTCTTATCGTATACCTCCATAGAGATATATTCGTCGCGGCGCTTGTCACAAGGGGTTAAACCCTGATTCATCGCCTCGGTATAAACAAAGAGCTTGAAGGTAGAACCAGGCTGGCGCTCGGCTGTTACCTTGTCATACTTCCAGTGGTCGAAGTCGATATCGCCCACCCATGCCTTTACTGCTCCGGTCTGTGGCTCCATGGCTACAAAGGCGCAGTGCATGAAGGTGGTCATATACTTGATGGAGTCTTCTGATGTCATGTTCAGCGTGATGCTGCCCTTGTCATAATCGAATACCTTAACCGGGTGAACCCACTCCTTATAGTAATAGTTTACTGAGTCGGGATTATCAGGGAAGCGGGCTACCAATGCCTTGTAGAAAGGCTGGCGCTCAGCGATGCCCTGGATGAAGTTCGGTATCACGTTGTGGTTCTCATCCTGCCAAGGATCCTGACCCATCCAGTTGCCTTTGCCTGCCTGGGTGCGGCGGATGTTCCAGTGGTTGTTGAAGTTCTGCTGTACCTGCTTCATCTGCTTGCGGGCTGCATCTTCTGCATACTTCTGCATGCGGGTATCGATGGTGGTATAAATCTTCAAACCGCTGGTATATAGGTCGTAACCTTCGTCTTTACACCAGTCTTTCAGGTAGTTGGCTACAGCCTCGCGGAAGTACTTTGCCTGTCCGTCGTAGTTTTCCTCTACCTTGAAATCGAGCTTGATAGGCTCATCTTTCAGTTCATTGTATCTGTCTTTTGAAAGATCGCCATGTGTCACCATATTATATAATACGGTGTTGCGTCGTGCAAGACTGTTCTCCGGGTTGGTGCGTGGGTTGTAGTAGGTGGTAGCCTTGAGCATGCCCACGAGTACGGCAGCCTGGTCGGTGGTCAACTCCTTAGGGTTGGTGTTGAAGTAGGTCTTCGCAGCGGTTTTGATACCATAGGAATTGCTACCGAAATCAACCGTGTTGGCATACATGGTGATGATTTCCTTCTTGCTGAACACCGTTTCGAGTTTTACCGCGATAATCCATTCCTTGCTCTTGATGATGAGCAGGCGGAGCACAGGAATCTTGCCCAGCAAACCGGTAGAATATTGCGAACGTACACGGAACATGTTCTTAGCCAGCTGCTGTGTGATGGTAGAAGCACCGCGCCCGTTGTGATGGAGGAGTGCATCCTTGGCAGCAGCAAACACGCCGATAGGGTCGATACCGATATGCTTGTAGAATCGTTCATCCTCGGTATCTACCAGTGCCTTGAAGAAATCGGGTGTTACCTCATCATATTCTACCGGAGTACGGTTTTCGTTGAAATACTTGCCGATGAGTTTTCCATCAGCCGAATAGATTTCAGAGGCCTCAGAGGTCTGGGGATCCAGAATGCCTGAGAAATAGCCAGGCGACTTGCCGAAGAGCCATAAGAAGTTGATATCTACTGCGCCCAGATACAGGATGAAGGCGACTATGCAACTTGCCAAGCCAATGAGGGTCTTGGTATACCACGCTCTGCCCTGATACAATCCCTTGTACCAAGGCCAGAATGCGCGAAACTTTTGCCATAACCAGGCAAAGAGAGCTTTAATTTTATTCATATATGATGATATAATGATTTCGTTGTTTTTGACTCAGAATTTCTTGAACAGTATATGCGATAGAACGCTTTACTCTTCGTTCTTCACTTCCTCTACATCCACATAAGTCTCCTTAGAATCCAGTTTCTGCTGGTTCTTCAGCCAGATTCTCTTGTTGTTGGAGATTTTAAAGGCGTTGAGAAGCTCTACAACACCATAGATGAGCATACCCCAACCGATGATGAGAAGAGGGGCAGAGGCGATGGCTGAAGGCTTGATGATGGTGAGCAGACCCAACAGAAGAAGGACTGAAGGGAAGAGCCAGAAGAGGATACCTACGCGTCCCATCTTAGCTGCTGAAGCCAGATTGACAAACTGGGTCAGAGCACCCAGAATCAGGATGAATGCCAGGATGAACATCAGCCAGGCGATAAACACCTGAGGCATCAGGGCAAGCAGTAATCCCAGGATAAGACTGCCTACGCTCACAAGCGGGAATTTAGGCATCATGCCCATGATAGGCTTACCATTGGAATCGGACAGAATCTGGCCCTGCATCTTCTCTGCATTGCGCTTGGCTGCCCAATAACTGGCAAGGGAGATGACACCTGAAAGGAAAAACAAGACACCGATGGCGATGGTTATCCAGGTGACGGTCTGCTCACGATATTGGATGAGCAGGACTCCTACGATGACGGCGCATACTGCGCGGAATATTGAACTGTGTATTACCTTCATACTAAAACTGATATTTGTTATTTCGGGGCAAAGTTACGAAAGAAATCCGAAACTAGCAAGAAGTTTTTTATATAAACTTAAATTATTGCTATATTTAACGCTAATTATTGCTATATTTAACGCAAATTATTTGTTGGTCTCGATAGAAAGCCGTAATTTTGTAAGCAATTTCAGAATACTGATGTCTTGAACAGAGACTTGGTGAAAGCAAAAACTATGTCTTGAGTAAAGATTTCGGAAAAAGTTAAAACTCATTTTTGGTATAGACGGAAAAAGTAAAGACAATGACAAAATTATATTTGGTGCGTCATGGTGAAACGGTGGATAACAAGGCGCAAATTATGCAGGGACAAACACCGGGAAAGCTCAATATGAAAGGTATTGAGCAGGCTGAGGAAGTGGCCAGGAAAATGGCGGGTACACCTATCGATGTTTTCGTATCGAGCGATCTCTATCGCAGTATACAGACCTGTGAGATTATCGCCGGCTCGCATCCTGTTGTCACCACTCCCTTGCTCAGAGAGCGCGATTGGGGCGATTTCACGGGCAAATTCATCCCTGACCTGCCGAAGGACCCAAAGGATTGGCCGGACAACATAGAGACGCTGGAAAAGATGAAATCAAGAGCCCAGAATTTCCTTACCTGGCTCAAGGTTACTTATCCTGACCAGACCGTTCTTGCTGTGGGACATGGCATTATCAACAAAGCTATCCAGAGCGTTTATTATAAACGTCCGATGAACCAGATTGAGAAAATGGCGAATGCTGAGGTGAGAGTTCTTATTCTTTAAGTGAAGAATGAAAAGTGAAGAGTGAAGAGTGAAGAGTGAAGAATTCAATTGCTTCGCTAATCATAAAGTTCAAAGTTCAAAGCTCAAAGTTCAAAGTATAATTTAAAGTATCAAAGATATGAATAAAATTGCTCTTATTACTGGCGCAACAAGCGGTATAGGCGAAGGTTGTGCACGTCGTTTTGCCCGTGGCGGCTATAACCTGATTCTTACAGGTAGAAATACGGGAAAGTTGGAAATCCTGAAGAAAGAACTCGAGGCTGAGGGCGTTGAGGTGCTTGCCTTGGCTTTCGATGTGCGTAACCGTGAAGCTGCCAAGAAAGCGGTGGATTACATCCCTGAGGAGTGGCGCAATGTGGATGTGCTTATCAATAATGCAGGACTCGCACGTGGACTGGAACCTGAATATGAGGGCGATTTTGAAGATTGGGACCAGATGATTGATACCAATATCAAGGGACTCTTAACTATGACGCGCCTGATTGTACCTGGTATGGTTGAGCGTAATCATGGTCATGTAATCAATATAGGTAGTGTGGCGGGTGATGCTGCTTATGCGGGAGGTAACGTATATTGTGCTACCAAAGCGGCTGTAAAGGCTATTACTGATGGTTTGCGCATTGATGTGGCACATACGAAAGTGCGTGTTACCAATGTGAAACCGGGCTTGGTTGAAACCAACTTCTCCAACATCCGTTTCCATGGTGATCAGAACCGCGCAGACAACGTTTACCGCGGCATAGAGCCTCTGAACGGCGATGACGTGGCTGATGTAGCCTTCTATGCTGCAAGTGCCCCAGAACACGTGCAAATAGCTGAGGTTCTGGTTCTTGCTACACATCAGGCTAACGGAACCGTGATACACAGAAGCTAGTTAATAGTTTACAGTTAATAGTTAATAGTTCAAGTTTTGCAAGTGAACTCCACACGCCCTGAAAGGGCAGAAGCTCCTAGCCCAGGGCAGCGCCCTGGGTATAATAGCAATCAGCAAGACGCCCTGTAAGGGCAACAAGTTTGTTTCCGTAATTACCCAGGGCGCTGCCCTGGGCTAGGAGCTTTTGGGCCTTCAGCCCGTTCTTGAACCACTTGCGAAACTTGAATTAATAGTTTATAGAGGCTGCGCCGTTGAGCAAGATTGTCAAAGCGGTTTATGCTATAAACTGTAAACTATTAATTATTAACTATTAATAATGTGGCAAAGCTGATTGATATCAGATTCGAATGAATCGCGATTGATTGCTTTTGCTCGCATTCCAGACTTGTAGTTATAGATGGTCTGGGTGGAGTAATGCAGCAGGGTGGCTATCTCTTGGCTGTCGGTTACACCCAGTCGCATCAGGGCAAAGATGCGAATCTCCGTGGTCAGGTCGTGCGTAGTAGGAACTTCCAGTTGGCATTCTGGCAGCAGGAGCTTGTTCAACTCAGTAACGAAACCCGGATACAATTCCATGAATGCCTTGTCGAACCGGTTGTAGAACATCTGCGATTCCTCTTCTTCCAATTTATGGGTGTTGAGAGTCTTTAGCAAATCGGCAGTCTGGTTTGCCTTGATTTTACGGCTTACCAGTTTGCGATAATCTGATAACTTGCTGATATAAGCCGCACTGATGTCCATGAAGAGGCGCATATAGGTCTCTCGCTTGATATTGGTCTCTATCAATAGCTGGTTCAGTTCGGTGAGTTGTGTATTCATCTCTTTCTGCTTCCTGTTCTGTTCTTCAATCTCTGCCTTGTTTTTCTTCAACCTGTTCTTCTGTCGGTTGTTGACTAAGGAGAGGATGAGGATGATGACCAGCGCTATGCTTACACCAATGAATCCCCAAAGAATGCGGGTACGCGAGCGCTCGGCAGCCTGTTGGTTGGCTGAAGCGATGACTGGAAGAATGTTGGAAATCTCCATCATGCGCAGCTGGTTGTTGAAGAACTGTGCATCTTCCATCGTGTGCTGGATGTATTTGGCAGCTCTCTTACTGTTGCTCGCATCCTTTTTAAAGAGGTAGTAGGCTAGCTTTTGAAGCGCAACAGTTTCTTTGAGTTGGCACAATCCATCGCTCACGGATGCCTCTACGAGATATTCCTCGTAAAGGTCGAATTTGCCGGTATTTTTGTAATATCTGGCTATACCATAAGCTGACATGGCATGGATGCGGGATTTGGCTGGCGACATCTTCAGTGCCTTCAGATAATGGTTGAGCGATTCCTTGCTGATAGGACTGTTGATATAGGCGTATTCGCCCATGAGATAGTTATAGTAGGCAGTTTTCTTACTGTTTTCGTTGAAATTCTGTATCAGAAGGCTCATATAATGCTTCTTCTTGGCACGGAATTCTTCGGCGTAATCAGAGTTATTGGCGTATGATTCCCAGTAATTATAGATCCAGGCGAAGGTGAAGTAATAGTATAGCTTCAACTGGTATGGCATCTCATCAGGATTGAGAGATTTGAGTAAGTTTTCTGCTTTGTCATAAAAACCCCTTACCGAGAGTATGGACGCCTGGTTTATCTTGTTGCGTAAGATATAAGAGGTGTTATGACATTTCTCAGCCAATTCAAGACCTCGTTTCATATATGCGTATGCTGAGTCGTAGCGGTAAGCGCTATAGGCATGATATATGCTGTCAAGAAACTGTAGTCGGGTTTGGTTGTCTTCAGCTTCATAAACTTGTCGCTTCAGATGTTTTAATTCCCTTTCCTTGATTCCCTGATAATATTGATCATTTTCTATCATCTTATCTATACGATCCAATAAAGTCTTCTCGTCCGTTTTGCCTTGAGCAGTCAATGGCATAGTAAGCAAAATAAGTAAATATATGAGTAGTTTCATCTTTAATGTTTCTTTATATAATTATAATAAAATTGTCTTTATAATGTTATTTTTGTCCTTTTGTCCGTTTTGTGGTGCAAAGATACAAATTTCCTTTCATATAATGTCATTTACTTTGGATAAAAATAGTTAATATATTAAATTTGCTGATTTATAAGGAGTTATCAATTTCTTTAATAGACTGATTTTTTACCGAAACGCTACTCAGACATACAACTTTCAAAAAAAATGATATACCTTTGCAACCGAAATCAGAAAACAGTAGTTTTGATGGTTTAATTACCACTTCAAGTCTTCTAAAAGTATTTAATGATAATGAAAATTCCTTTTGTTGATTTAGTATGTTGATTTAAATAGGAAACAGGTTTAGTTTATATTAGGGAAAAAAGGATTGGTAATAGACTAGGCTACTTGATGATTCAAGTTTGTCTGTAAAGGCAAAGCTTATCTATTATGTTTTAGGGAAAACCGCCACGCTTTTGGGAAAAAGTGTGGCGGTCTTTGTTTAATATATGTTAGTTTCTTATCTTTTTCTCTTTTTTCTTTGGTCAGCTCAAATTATTTTTTTATCTTTGCCACATATTTATATATAGAAGAACTTAATTGGAGGAACAATCAAGTTTCCTTCATAAGTAGAGGGAAATCGGGTAAGTGAACTTTAAAGTATTGTGTTGTATTAAATATTATAACAATGAATATATTAGTAACAGGCGCTAATGGTCAGTTAGGCCATGAAATGCAGATTTGCGCCAAAAAGAGTAATCACAAGTTTGTCTTCACTGATGTTGCTGAAGGCTATGAGAAACTGGATATCACTAACCTTGACGCAATCCGCGAAAAGGTGAAGGAAAATGATATTCAGGTAATTGTTAACTGCGCTGCTTATACCAATGTAGATAAGGCAGAGACTGATTTCGAACTGGCTAATCTGCTGAACAATACTGCTGCAGGTAACTTGGCTCAGGCAATGAAGGAGGTAGATGGTACTTTGATTCATGTATCTACCGACTATGTGTTCCAGGGCGATAAGAATATCCCTTGCCGTGAAGATTGGGAAACGAATCCATTGGGTGTGTATGGTAAAACGAAGCTTGCAGGTGAGAAGAGTATTGAAGCTACCGGCTGCAAGCATATCATCATCCGTACTGCATGGCTTTACTCTCAGTGGGGTAAAAACTTTGTTAAGACTATGCAGAACTTAACTGCAAGTCATGACACCTTGAAGGTGGTTTTCGACCAGGTGGGTACTCCTACTTACGCAGGCGACCTGGCTGCTGTCATCTCGCATATCATCGAAACTGATCAGCTGGATAAGACGGGTATCTACCACTTCTCTAATGAGGGAGTATGCTCTTGGTTTGATTTCGCTAAGATTATCTGCGAACTGAGCGGAAATACTTGCGATATACAGCCTTGTTACAGCGAGGAGTTCCCAAGCCCTGTAAAGCGTCCTCACTTCTCTGTACTTGATAAGAGCAAGCTGAAGCAGACCTTCGGGTTCAAGGTGCCATACTGGACTGACAGTTTGAAGAAGTGTATCGCTGAATTGGCGGAAGCAAAATAATCAAGAGTTAGAACATTTGAGTTAGACGTTTTCGCAGCTTCTGCTCAAAAATACTAATCATAAAGTTTAATGTTCAATTTTCAAAGTTCAAAGTAAATGAAGAATATCATTATCACGGGCGGTGCTGGTTTCATCGGCTCACACGTAGTAA